>Ga0335078_10000089_pt1 | contig 164533 bp, 151 predicted proteins | sample Lox_Sample_32_FD_206711 | JGI IMG/M metagenome (GOLD analysis project Ga0335078, IMG submission 206711) | Soil microbial communities from Loxahatchee National Wildlife Refuge, Florida, United States - Lox_Sample_3.2 | ecosystem: Environmental > Terrestrial > Soil > Wetlands | place: USA... | reverse complement strand
CCCGAACCCTCCGCGAAGTTTCTCAATCAGTTGCACCCGACGCTTCTGGCTCACGCACTTCAGTATTGCCACGGGGATACGATGTGGGTAGGCTCTTCCAGTTTTCCCGGCCGTTTGACACTGTTTGCGAACGGTTGCTATAGTCGAAGAGTTCCCTTTGGACGCGGGTTCGCTTTATACGTCCGACCGCTGGGATTGTCAGTTGCCCGTTCGCCAGGACGAGCTCAACGCAACCTGAGACTCACTGCCAGCAGTCCGCACGCTGCTCCCGCATCCATCGCACCAAAGGTGCGATTACAGCTGAGAGGCCATGATCTTGTTTGACGACAAAACCACCCCCAACTCCGACTCCACAACTTCTACTTTGACTGAACAGAGCATCACCGCGGTCGAAGCCGCCGCTCCCGAGAGCCCGGCCATGGATTCTGCGCCCGCGGCCCACCATTCCGAGGAAAGACCGCCTGCCGGCGCTGAGGATTTTGCCTCAGCCCTGGAGAGCTTCACCACGGAAACCGAAGAGGCCGCGGGCGAGGACAAGGTCATCAAAGGAACCGTGCTCAAGCTCACGCCCACTCGGGTGGTGGTGGATATTGGCGCCAAATCGGAAGGCATGGTGCCGCTGTCGGAGGTGCTCGATTACGAGGGCAAGCCCCGCTTCCAGCCCGGCGACGAGATTGCCGTGATGCGCGACAAGGGCGAGACGGAGGAAGGCTATATCAACCTTTCCCATCAGAAGGCGCAACAGTTGCGCGCCTGGGATGAGATCGAGAAAGCCTACACCGAGAAAAGGCCGATCCAGGGTGTGGTGGTCGAGCGCATCAAGGGTGGCCTGGGCGTGGACATCATGGGCGTGCGCGGCTTCTTGCCCGGTTCGCAAACCGACCTGCGCCCTATGCGCAACCTCGATGCGATCAAAGGACAAAAGATCGAAGTTGCCATCATCAAGCTGAACAAGAAGCGCGGCAACGTCGTGGTTTCCCGCAAAAGCATCCTGGAAGCCGAACAAGGCGAAAAGCGCTCGAAAACGCTGGAGCATCTGCAGGAAGGCGCCATCCTCACCGGCGTGGTGAAGAACCTCACCGAATATGGCGCATTCGTGGATCTGGGCGGCATTGACGGCTTGCTCCACATCACCGACATGTCCTGGGGACGGTTGACCCATCCCCGCGACCTGGTCAACGTCGGCGATCAGATTCAGGTCAAGGTTCTGAAATTCGACAACGACAAACAGCGCGTGTCGCTGGGCTTCAAGCAGCTCACACCCGATCCCTGGCTGGATGCCGAACATCGCTACCCCGTGGGCGCACACGTCAGCGGACGCGTTATCAGCGTCACCGATTACGGCGCTTTCATTGAACTCGAACAGGGTATCGAAGGCCTGGTGCACGTGAGTGAGATGACCTGGTCCAAGCGTATGAAGCATCCCTCGAAGCTGGTGAGCGTCGGAGACAGTGTGGAGTGCGTCGTGCTCAACGTGAACCCCAAGGAGCGGCGCATTTCCCTCGGCATGAGGCAGCTCTCGGCCAATCCCTGGTCGGCATTACATGAGAAGTATCCGGTCGGCGTAACCGTCGAAGGCCGGGTGCGGAACCTGGCGGAGTTCGGCGCGTTCATCGAAATTGAAGATGGCATTGATGGCCTGGTCCACGTCAGCAATTTGAGCTGGACCAAGCGGGTGAAGCATCCTTCGGAGATTTTGAAGAAGGGGGATCGGGTGAAGGCGGTGGTGCTGGCCATCGAATCCGACAAGCGGCGCTTGTCACTCGGAATTAAGCAACTGCAGCCCGACGCCTGGGACAGCTTCTTTGATACGCATCGCGTGGGCGATGTGCTGCACGGCAAAGTGCTGCGCGTAGCCAGCTTTGGCGCGTTCGTGGAGGTGGCCGGCGGCATCGAGGGCCTGTGCCACAACTCCGAGGCCGTGGACGCGAACGGCCAGCAGATGACGCTCGAGCCCGGGCAGGAGCACGACTTCAAGATCGTCAAGATGAATCCTGAGGAGAAGAAAGTCGGGCTTAGCATTAAGGCCGTGGGCGAGGAAGCGTCGCGCCACGAAGTCGAAGCCTACAAGCATCCCGTGTCGAGCACCGGCGGCTCCACCATCGGCGAGATGGTGTCGTGGAAGCGCGCCGGCAACGACAGTAACTAGTCGGGACGCACGTATCCTGCTCGCACCTGGGAGACCCGAGCTTTCGGTTCTGAAATCAGCGGTTGTCGCACCCTTGTCGCTCCCGGTTTTGGAGCGACAGGGTGGAAACGAAACCAAAGGCTTCAGCGCCCGCGCTGCCTCCTCCCCTTCGCTTCCTTTAGCTGATATCGCCGACGACGGATTGTCTGACGCTCGGCTAGAACCCACCCTCCCGCAAAAGACGCGGGAAGGGTGGGGCAACCCCTATGGAAGATTTAGACTTAAGTGGAAGGATGGGCCAGCCCCGTGCGGCCCGGCTTTTTGTGCGATCTCAGCGAAAACTCGGAAGGAATCTCCGGCGATCTCTGCTCGACCACTCGATTGGCCTAGAGACCGGAAAACGGCACTAGAAGCTGATTTTAAAGACGGTCCCGCAACCCCGACCGTTGCCAATGGAGCATTTTAGATCACCACCTTCAAGAACCGCCCCGTACAGATTACCTGCTGAGTCGATGACCAACCCACCGTATGGGTAGGCTCCGTCGGCCCCGCCGGTGAAACTGTGTAGCACCATCTCCTTTCCACCTGCGTCAAGCTTGAAAACTACGCCGCAGCCGGCCCCGTTGCAGTGGCTGGAGGCCCCACCCATTTCAGTTGTCCCGTAGATGTTTCCTCTCGCATCTCTAACGAGTGGGCCCCGAAACGGGGTTTCGCCATCGGTACAGCCCGACTGCGGGCAGAAGCTGTAGAGCACGGTTTCGGACCAGCCTCCGCCGCTTGGAGAAAGTTCAAAGACGGTTCCGCACCCCCCGCCACAAACCGTACTGACGCCCCCGTTTTCTGTCGTCCCATACAGATTTCCGCGCTTGTCGAAGAGCAAAACTGAGATCGGGTTCGCCCCATCACTCCCTGAAAAAGTATGCAACACTGTCTCATTGCCACTCGGGTCTACCATGAAAACAACGCCATACCCGCTGTTGCAGAAACCAGCGCCACCAATTAGCGTTACACCGTACAGATTCCCGGCACCGTCGCGGACGACGCCCGGATAAGGGGCACAGCCGTCGGAGCCTCCCGTAAAATTGTAGAGAATCGTCTCCTTGCCAGCATTGTCCACCTTGAACACTGTTCCATACCCATTTCCGCCGATATAAGTGGTTCCATAAAGATTGCCCGCCGCGTCACCGACCAAGAGGGACTCAGGGACGTATCCGTCCGGCGGACCGGTAAACTTGTGCCGGGCCGTTTCCTTCCTTCCGTCTTTGTCCAATTCGAAAACAACACCACACCCTCCAATGTCCAGGCAGAGGTGATTGCTGATCTTGCCTCCGTATTCCGTGGTTCCAAAGAAGTTACCGGTCGAATCTCGAAGCAGCCCGGCAGAAGGGCCTTCGCCGTTCGGCCCCTGAAAACTATACTGCCACAGTATCTTGCCCGCCGCGTTCATTTTGAACGCTGTCCCGCAACCAAAATTCTGGCATCTCCCAGATCCGCCTTCCCCTGTAGTGCCATAAAAGTTGCCGGCGGCGTCCCCTATCAGTTGGCCGATGGGATTCACCCCGTCCTTACCGTGAAAGGTGTGCAGCACCTTGAACTTCGGCTTGGCGTTCGCCGGTGGGACACAAAAATTCATCGCCAATAAGAGTGTGAAACACCATCGGAGAACGAGCCTTGCAGAGTTTTGCGTCATGCGGTCTCCTGCTCATCCGCTGGGTGGGTTTAGGGGAGGGAGCGCCAACGGGGACCACCAATCTGCCTGCAAAGTGTACCACAGGTCGGACGGCTTACCCAGACCCGCGCCCAAGGCCGTGCATCCCGTGGGTTTTCAATCCTGGCGAGGAGGACAAGCCGGGACGCTCGCGCCTACATCACTTCGTATCCACGCGCAGAACGATGTTCACCTGCTTCCGGTCGTCGAACTGGCTGACGGTTTTGGTGTCGCTCTTCTGGCCTTTGTATTGGGCATAGACTTCGTAGTCAATGTTGGGCGAGAGTTCGGGAAAGTGGTAGGCTCCGTCGGCGGCGACGATGTAACTTTTCACCGCGTGGCTGCGCAGATTGGTGAGGTAAACCACGGCATTTTCGACTGCGTTGTCTTTGCGATCGAGCACCTTGCCGGTAAGCAGGCGCCCGGTGGTGGGCTTGTCTTTTGCGGCGCAGACGCTGGCGGCGAGTGCAATCAGCAGGATCGCCGAGGCTGCCGCGCGAAACGTCTTCCGAGAGGTGCGCATAGAAACGTCTTCTATTTTAGATGCACGCCAATATCCACCCGCTCGTCATTTTCCACATGGACCTTGACTTCATCGGCCCGCAATGGCCGCCCATCGGGCGACTTGTAGCCCTTCAAGTCCGCGGCGACGACGTAATCTTCGCGGCCCGCCGGCACGCGCTGCGCGAACTCGCCGTTGTGGTCGGAATAAAGTTCCCAGCGAAACTTGCTCTCATTCTCGCGCCGGATCTTGACCTTGACCCCGTGTGCCGGCCGGTCGTCAGGTGACCAGACGGTGCCGAAAATAAGAGCGTAAGGCTGATCGGGCCTTTCTCGAGCGGCGGAAGCAATAGAAATCAGGAAGATTCCTGCCAGAAGCAATCCCGTGAATCGCAAGCCGAAGGTGGAAAGTGGGGCGTACTGTAAAGGCGGCGCAGGTCGGAGGTCAGGAGTAATCACTGTCTTCGGCTTCCTCTTCTTCATCATCCTCTTCGTATTTATCCTCATCCATCGCTTTGAGCTCAAGCGGATTGACTGTGATCACCTCGAAATCCATGCCGCATTCCGGGCAGGAGACAATTTCGCCCTCATCCACTTCATCTTCTTCAATATCGAGATTCGTTTCGCACTCCGGACAATAAATCATGATGGCCTCCCTGCCCCTCAACCCCCCTGATAATAATTAGTGACTCTGGCGGCTGTGGTCAAGTCCCCGGGCTCCGCAAATCCTTTGCCCAGACGGGACGCTCGGACTTGCGCCGGGCCGCGACCTGTTAAGATGTCTCGATAACCGGATTCGTTTCGATTTAAGAACGTATACGAGCTTCGGTCCCCTGGCAACTGACGGCAGCTTTCATGTATCGCGGACGCAACTTCTCGTTGAGCTTCCCTCCCTTCACCCGGGCCGTGAAGTGGCTGATCATCGTTAATGCCGCGGTCTATCTGCTGATCGAGTTACTGAAGGCGGCAACGCCGGACCTGGGCGGGGCCTTATTCTACGCGCTGGCCCTGATCCCCGCGTACGTGATGCATGGCTGGATCTTCCAGTTGGTGACGTATTCGTTCCTGCACGCGGGAGTGTTGCACATCCTGTTCAATATGATCGGTTTGTGGATGTTTGGTTCGCAGCTCGAATCCGATTGGGGACAGGGGAAGTTTCTCGAGTTTTACTTCTTTTGCGTGATTGGCGCGGCGCTGACCACGATCGCAGTTTCCTATACCGGCGTTGGCGGCGTTGGCCCTCACACGCCCACGGTCGGCGCTTCGGGCGGCATTCTGGGAATCCTGATGGCATTCGGCCTCATTTATGGCGACCGGGAAGTCATGCTGTTCCCGATTCCCTTGCAGATTCGCGCCAAATACTTCGTCGCCGGGGTGGCGTTTATTACGCTAGTCGAGGCGATCAGCGCGTCCGGGGCGGGCCGGGGAAGCAACGTGGCATATATCGCTCACCTGGGCGGATTGCTCTTCGGATTTCTGTACGTGAAGCTGGTGCCGCGCCGCGGGCTGATGTTCGGAGCCAGCGAACATTATTTTGGCGTGCGCAATTCCTACTACCGCTGGCGACGACGCCGGGCTGCCCGCAAGTTCGAAGTTTACATGCGCAAACATGATCGCAACGTCACCTTCGACGAGCACGGCAACTACATTCCACCCGAGGATACGGACAAGAAAAACGGCGGGTCGAAATCGGGCTGGGTGAACTGAGAGCAGCCCGGATTACAGCGGGACCGTGTGGGGTTTTGGTTTGCCATCAGCCTGAGAACCGGGATCGCTTTGTCAGTGACACTTGAGCGGAATCCCCTATCTCAGCGGAAGAACCTATGAAATTCCGCCAGCACCGTGGCTGCGAGATCGCTCGATCCGCTCTTGCCCCGAAATCCCAGATCGTGGCCCACGTTTTCCATCCGCAGCAATGATGTCTTCGCGGGAATGAGTTTGAGCGCAGCCTCGATTTCCGCCGGCGCAGCAAACGGATCGCGAGTTCCCTCTACGAACAAAACGGGGGTCCGCAGGTTAGGAAAGTGCTGGGTGCGAAGCTGGTCGGGCCGACCCGGAGGATGCAGTGGATACGATGTAAGAACCAATCCGTCCGCCAGTTCGGGATCTTCGGCGGCGAGCATCGTCGCCTGGCGTCCGCCATAGGATTGACCGCCAAGAAACATCCTGCCCGATGCCGTCTGCCGCAGAGCGGCAACGGCATTTTTCAGTCCTTGCCGGTCGCGTTCGGCCTCGTTCGGGCGCGGCGGTCCGAACGAACGCGCTTGCCGGAACGGCAGATCGCAGCGCAACACCGTGAATCCCGCGCCAGCAAAAGCTTCCGCCAGTGTGACCAGAAGCGGCCCCCGGGCGTTGCCGCCGGCGCCATGAGTAAAGACCAGGCCATCGCCGGACGGACTGGCGGGGCGGTGCACAAACCCCCGCACTGGGGGATCCAAGGCAGTGTCGGCGAAGGATTCGACGGATGCGGCGCTCACAGGCCGACCTCCTCCAGGGTTTCGAACACTTTCAGCGTCCGAATCTCGTGCGATAGTTTCGCCCAACAGCGGAGGACTTCGGGATCTTCCAGGGCGGCACGGCGTGCATCCTCGGATTTCCAATAGCGCACCAGCACATACTGCGAAGGCGACTTCGCATCGCGATAAAGCGTGTCGCGGCTGTAGGCGCCCTGGGCGAGTGCGGCCGTCAAAGCGCGCAGCGTGGCCAGAGAATCCTGTTCTTTCCCGGGCAGGGGCTCGAAGATGGCAACCGAGAAGATTTCCTGGGGCATCGCAGTCATTTTTTTGGGCGCCTGCGTTTCGCTGCACGGTAGCTCATGCGAATATCACGCATGGTGACAGCGTGCAGCCGCATGAAGTTGGTCGAACCGGAAGCCATCCTGGTTCCCGCTACAACTCCCAGCACGCCACCCTCCTTGATCCGGCCCTGACGCAGCAGTTCCGCTTCCGCCGCCGCCACCATACCGTCCGCATTGTGGGCCTGACCATGCCGTACGGGTTGCACTCCCCAAAGCAGGTTCATGCGATTGCACACCCGCGGCTCCTGGCTAAAAGCATAAATCGGCGAGTTCGGCCGGTACTTGGAAATCATACGCGCCGTATTGCCGCTCTCGGTGAAGACGGCGATCGCGCTCATGGGCAAATCTTCCGCGGCATGGGAAATGGATTCACAAATTGCCTCGGGCACGGTCAGCGAATGCCGTTCTCGCCGGCGCCTGGGCTGGGTGAAATCGGGCAGGTTGCGTTCGGCTTCGGCGACAATCCTGGCCATCATGGCCACGGCTTCGCGCGGATAGCGGCCGTTCGCCGTCTCCCCGGAAAGCATGACGGCGTCGGTGCCGTCGAAGATCGCATTCGCCACGTCACTGGCTTCGGCTCGGGTGGGGCGCGGATTTTCGATCATGGACTCGAGCATCTGCGTGGCTGTAATCACCGGCTTCCGCCACTCGGCGGACCGGCGAATGATGCGCTTCTGAATGACGGGAACTTTCTCCGGCGCCAGTTCCACGCCCAGATCGCCGCGCGCCACCATCACCCCATCGGCAGAGTCGAAGATTTCTTCCAGCACTTCGATCGCTTGCGGCTTCTCCAGTTTCGCGATTACCGGCGTATCGCAGCCGCGATCGAGGATGATTTGCCGGGCCTGGCGCACATCGGCCGCCGAGCGCACGAACGACAGCGCAATCATATCAACACCATGTTCCAGGCCGAATTCCAAGTCGGCGCGGTCTTTTTCCGTAAGCGCCGGAATGGAGAGCGCAACCCCAGGCAAATTGATGCCCTGATGCTCGCCCAGCAGACCGCCGTTAATGACTTTGCACTCCACGTCCTGGCCACGGCTGCGAACGACCCGCAATTCGATGAGCCCGTCAGAGAGCAAAATGCGAGTGCCAATGCGAACTTCGCGGGCAAGCCCTGAGAACGTGGTTGAGATCAGGGCGGGCGTGCCTTCGATCTCTCGTGGCGTGATGGTGACCTTCCATCCCGCCTTCAGCATGACCGGAGCGTGATTGCGAAGCAGTCCGGTGCGAATCTTGGGCCCTTGCAGATCCTGAAGAATGCAGACCGTCCGGTCTTCTCGCTCAGCCGCTCGCCGCAAGCGCTCGATGTTCTGCTTATGTTCGGCGTGTGATCCGTGGGAAAAGTTCAGGCGGGCCACGTCCATGCCCAGCCGCATCAGATCGCGCAGAACCGGCTCAGAATTGCACGCCGGTCCAACCGTGCAGATGATCTTGGCGCGGCGCGCCGTGGCAGGCGCCCCCGCCGCTTGTAAGAATTTTTGCGATCTCGATCCCAAGCTCTTCTAGTGTAATCATCGGCGTGAGGAAGAGCACGCAGATAACGGCTCGAATCGGGTGTTGCGTACCTTCGTGCGACCGAGGTTACCGAAATGGTGACGGATTACGAAGACTTGAATAGTCCCACACCCGCGCGAGATGATGATCGTCGTGCTCGGCGACGAAATATAAGTGATCTACCAGTCGCATCGGTTGCTTCAAGCGCGGATGCAGGATTGAGCGTGTAAGCTGGGCCGGGTCGAATGCGGCGAGGCAATCAAGCAGTTGCATGCGCGCGGCGCGAAAATCAGCTAGAATCTGCGCCATTTCGCGCGAATTGTGATCGGCCTCATGCGTCTTGCGATTGCTCAGGTCCGCCGCCGCGAGCTCACTCGCACCGGTCAGGAAATCGTTCACCCGCGCCAGCCACAAAGGCTCCAGATCGAGCAGATGGCCCACTTGCTCCTGCGCCGACCATTTGCCCTCAGGCCTGCGAACCAACAACTCGCGCGAACATCCGCGGACCATCTCTTCCAGGCGCGGCGGCGTGCCGCGCAGGCGAATGCACAAGTTGGGATAAAGCTCCGCCGGAAACGAGAACTCGAATTTGCGCTCAAACCACTTGGCGACTTCGCTCATGAGGGATGAACGATTTGATGAACTGCCGCAAGACGCGTTGCTAAATTTTTCTGGAGCCTCCCGTAAACGTACTGCTGCCCCGTACCATTGGAGTATCCGCCATTCTGGCCGGTTGGGTTGGGGTCCACGTCGTCGTAGAAGCCTCCCCAGTCGTCCCACGTGACGAGCACGACGGTGTCGTTCCAGTAGTTACACTGCGTTGGAAATTGGGTAACGCCATCGTTGTTCAGGCCGGCAACCCCATTGATGATGGCCGCGACAAACGACGGCCCACCGTCAGAGCCAGCTCCGCTTCCGGCGTGGTCCGACCAGTCGCCGTCGGGAACTACCCAGCTCACTGGCCTCAAATTGCACTGATTCTGGTTGTTGTCTCCGAGGTCCCAGAGGATGGGCGTTGCGTAGCCGCCACGGTTCTGGTCGCCAGGGAAAATCACGTTGGCCCAATCCGCGCCGGTGCAGTGATAGCTCCCGTTGGAAAACACAATGGGATAGCAGATATCCTGGATCGCATTGGGGGCGGTCCAGATGGAGGCGCCAAGCGTGTCGCTCGGTTCCGGAACGCGCGGGACGCGCGCGCCTACATCGAAAATCAGCAGCCTATGCTCTGGCCGGGCTTTCGCCGCCCTTGGCGATACCTGGACGTCCCGGCTCGGGCTTCAGGACCTGCTGCACGCCGTCGTCGGGCTTGGATGGAGGCGTCATCTTGGGCAGCTCTTTGCCTTCAATGATCATTTTGATCTCGTTGGCGTCGAGCACTTCCCTCTCCAGCAGCGCCAGCGCGATATTGACCAGGGTATCGTGGTTCCCGGCAAGCACCCGCTTGGCGGTGTCATAGCCCTGGCCCACAAGGCGGCGTACTTCCTCGTCAATCTTGATCGCCGTGGCTTCGCTATAATCGCGATGCTGGGCGATTTCGCGGCCGAGGAAGATCTGCTCTTCTTTCTTGCCGAAGGTCAGCGGTCCCAGTTCGCTCATGCCGAACTCGCAGACCATCTTGCGCGCCAGTTCGGTAGCGCGCTCGATGTCGTTGCCCGCCCCCGTGCTCATCTGGCTGAGGAACATTTCTTCGGCAAGGCGGCCACCCATCATGATGGCGATCTCGGTTTCCAGAAATTCCTTGGTGTAGTTGTGCTTGTCGTCAATCGGCAACTGCATGGTGACGCCCAGCGCCATGCCGCGCGGAATGATCGTAACCTTGTGCAGCGGGTCGGAATTGGGCAGTTTGGCGGCCACGAGCGCATGGCCCGCTTCGTGGTATGCGGTGACTTTCTTTTCTTCATCCGAGAGCAGCAGCGACTTGCGCTCCACCCCCATCAGAACTTTATCTTTGGCCAGTTCAAAATCGTACATCAACACGGCTTTGCGGTTCTGCCGCGCCGCGGCAAGCGCTGCTTCATTCACCATGTTGGCCAGGTCGGCGCCCGAGAAGCCCGGCGTGCCACGCGCCAACACCGAAAGATCAACATCGTCGGCCAAGGGAATTTTGCGGGTATGCACACGAAGAATTTCTTCGCGCCCGCGAACATCGGGACGGCTGACCACCACGCGGCGATCAAAGCGTCCGGGGCGTAGCAGCGCGGGATCTAGAACATCGGGGCGGTTGGTCGCGGCCATCAGGATCACGCCGTCGTTCGATTCAAAGCCATCCATTTCGACCAGCAACTGATTCAGCGTCTGCTCGCGCTCGTCGTGCCCGCCGCCCAGGCCGGCGCCGCGATGGCGTCCCACAGCGTCAATCTCGTCAATGAAGATGATGCAAGGAGCGTTCTTCTTGCCTTGCTCGAAGAGGTCGCGTACGCGGCTCGCGCCTACGCCGACAAACATTTCAACGAAATCGGAGCCGGAGATCGAGAAGAAAGGAACGTTGGCTTCGCCCGCAACCGCTCGTGCCAGCAGCGTCTTTCCCGTGCCCGGGGGGCCGACCAGCAGCACGCCCTTCGGAATTCGCCCGCCGAGTTTTTGGAACTTTTGCGCCTCGCGCAGGAACTCAATAATCTCGCGCAGCTCTTCTTTGGCCTCGTCCACGCCGGCCACATCTTTGAACGTGACCTTTTTCTGCTGCATGGAGAGAAGCCGCGCCCGGCTCTTACCGAATGAAAGGGCTTTATTCCCGCCGGTCTGCATCTGCCGGATCATAAAGAACCACAGGGCGGCGAGCAGGATCAGCGGCGCCAGGTTCAGCAACCAGGTCGGCCAGCTTCCGCTATTGATATCGCGGAAGGTCATGTTGACGCCCTTATCGTGCAGCGTCTTGATCATGTTGGGATCGTTGACCGGAGCGGTCAGGTGGAAGCCAGAGTTATCGTTCTGGAACTTGCCGCGCACTTCCTGCCCGGTGACCGTGACCTCTTTTACGTTGCCCTGATCAATCTCGGACAGAAACTTCGAGTAGTTGATCTCCTGCTCTTTTTGTCCGGCCCCACCAGCCTTTACCACCTGCCAGAGCAGGAATGCCGACAGCACGATGACCAGCCAAAAAACTACGGTCTTGACGGTTGAATTCACCTAGAAGCAATCTCCCTGAGAACGGCGCCCCAATTCCTTCGCAACTGAACCAATTATTAGATGCCAGCTGCCGGGTTTGGATCGAGGAATTTACCCTCGGTACTATTTTAACCGTTCCGGCGGAAAAAGGAACGGGTGGATTTTTATGACTTAAGTCACAGCAGGCGTTCAGCTTCCTGATGCCAAATAAGGAAGATTGCGATGGGTCTGGCTGGGCGATCCCAGCCCGTATCCCATCAAAAACGCCTCATCCACCAGAAAGCCGAAATAATCGGGCTGCAGCGGCACTCGCCGCGCCGATTGGCGGTCGAGCAGCGTAGCCAGTTTCACCGAGGCCGCTCCCCGCGCCCGCAGGTCATTCATCAGAAAGTCGCTGGTGACGCCGGAGTGAACCAATCCTTCAACCAGCAGAATATCGTGCCCGCGAATGTCCGGTTGGTGGCTAAAAAAAATCTCCAGGAACCCCGGCGGCGCATTCGGCGTCTCGCGCCGATATTGCGGCTTAATGAACTGGCAGATGACCGGCGCCTCCAGCACCCGCACCAGGTCCGCCATGAACATGAATCCGTTCTCCAGCAACCCCAGGGCGTGGACGGTTTTGCCCTGATAATCATCCGAGATTTGCCGCCCCATCTCGCGCACCCGCTTCTGAATTTGCTCCGCGGGAATCACCACGCGCAACGGGGCGCTCTTCGCCGTTTGGTCCATGGGATGGTGCTGATCCATGTTATTCCAGGCCAGAACGCTTGGGCTAGGAATCTTAGCATCCCGATAACTGGAGCGGTACTTCTCGAATCGCAACCGCTTGCGCGCCGTGGCCGGGTTGCAAGTGTAAAGGCACACCCAGACCGCGCACCCAGACGACCTCGGTCCCACTCACGATTACGGGCCAGAATTTCCGCTTCGCTCCGGTGACGGGCAGCAATTCCTTGATCTTTCTGGGCGCCCTGGTGTGCGGCGGCCAGAAGTGATCTCCCGCTCGCCAGTTGCGTATCGTCAATTCTCCTTCCAGGGCCGCGCGATCGAGCCGATGTTCGCAATTATTCTCCGGTGACGCCCCAGCCGCGATCGGCACGACCTCAAATCGTGCTCTCAGCTCAGGAACCTCCACGGAACCGGGCACGGGAAAGCGGTATTCGTAATCGTGTTTCTGATCGGCGGTCGCTGGCGCGAAGCGCAGTTCGGTCCGGCTCCGCACCGCCGCCCATCCATGAGGTAGCGGCGCTCGGCCGCTCCCACGGTCGCTGGCGCACAACGCCAGAACTTCTTCGACGTGGCGAAATTCCAGGCGCAATCCGAGCGCCTCGCTGGCAGCTCGGATGACTCTGCGCTGCAGGGCGAGCGGCAATCGGACTAATCTCGCAAGATTCAAGACGCCTTGTTCCTCGAGGACACCCGGCAGTGCGCGCACGACTTCCGCTTGCCAATACTCTTCTTCTGCGCGCGCAATTTCGGCAGTCTCGGCCAAAGCCTCGCGAACTGAGGGGTTCAAATTCCGTTCCAATCGGGGCAAAATTCCGTGCCGCACCCGATTGCGCGCATGGCGCAGATCGCGGTTGCTCTTGTCTTCCCGCCAATCCTGGCCGAGTTCGCGCAGGTACGATTCCAGATCCCTGCGCCGGATTGCCAGTATCGGCCGAACGATGGCCGCATCCGGGAACTGCGAACCGGCGACCGACAATCGTGGATAAATCCCCGCCAATCCCCGGCTGGCCGCGCCCCGCACCATTCTCAACAAGACGGTTTCCGCCTGATCGTCGAGCGTATGCGCGGTGGCAATGCGGTTCAGAACACCCTGTTGCAACAGCCGCCGGAAATATGCGTAACGCACTTCGCGGGCGGCGGCTTCCACACTTAAGCGTTTCGTCGCCGCATACGCTGCCACGTCGCCGCTCTCACAATGCATTGGAAGCTTGTGACGCCGAGCCAAGTCCGCGACAAAACTCTCATCCGCATCGGCGTCCGCGCCGCGTAGCCTGTGATTGAAGTGAACCACCGACAGAACGATGCCGATTTCCTCGCGCAACTCCAGCAGCAGGCGCAGCAAAACCACCGAATCCGCGCCTCCGGAGACCGCCGCGCCTGCCCGGTCTCCCGCCTTTAACAGCTGATGTTGGCGAACGTAGTCGAGGACAGCGTGAGGAAGCGGGCTCACGGAAACATAGTACATCGCAATGTGCACGCGCGAGACGCGCGCGCCATCGCTTAGGCTCTCTGCATCAGCTGGTTCAACTCGCCATGCGAGGGTGCGCCGTCCAGGGATTCGTAGGTGCCTGCCGTCTTCAACTCTTCTGCCACCCGGCGCAGCAGACCCAGCGTCGCCCGCATGGCTGATGATCCCAGGCTCACCCGCGCCACGCCCAGCTTCTGCAACTCTGCGATGCTCGGCGATCCCGGCCCGGCCAGAATGTTCAGCGGACATTGAACATCGCGCACCAGCCGGGCAATTGTCTCCGGGTCGCGCAGTCCCGGAGCGAAGACGCAATCCGCTCCCGCGTCGCGAAAGGCGACCAACCGCTTCACGGTCTCGTCGTATCGCGTCTCCGGCGCGCCCACCCGCGCCAGGTAAATGTCGGTTCGCGCGTTTAGAACCAGCAGCACGCTTGACTTCAGCGCCGCCTCCCGCATGGCGCGAATTTTCTCCAATTGCAGGGACAGGTCCGCCACCGGATGCTGGAGATCATCCGTGCCATCTTCAAGATTCATTCCAATAGCGCCGGCTTCAATGACGCCCCGCGCCGTTTCCGCAGCGTCTTCCGGGCGATGGCCGTATCCGGCCTCCACGTCAGCAGTAACCGGAACCCTGACTGCGCGGGCGATGCGCGCTACCCGCGCCAGCATTTCCACCCGTGGAATCTTCTCGCCGTCGGGATAGCCGAGGCTGAATGCAACGCCGGCGCTGGTTGTGGCAATGGCGCCAAATCCGGCCTCCTCGACGATGCGGGCGCTGGCCACATCCCACGCGTTCGGCAGCACCAGCACACCCGGCCCGCGGTGCATGCCTCGAAACGCGTTCGCTCTCGTCATTTGTTCTTGCAGGTCGAATATCGGCTTGTCCATCCAGCCATTGTAGTATCGCCAACCGGCACGCGAACTCCAGGGGAATGCGGCCGGGTTTCCTCGCCGAACCTGCCGCGAGGACAGGGTTACCGGCTGTAAACAGCCAGCTTAGGTAAGGGCGAGGCTCCCCTCAGCGGTTGTGTATAATCTGATAATCATAGAATATGATTACATGCACAAAACAATAATCACTGTTACCCAGGCGGCCCGACATTTTGCGGATTGCGTGAACCGAGCCCACTATCAGAACGTCACCTTTGTGCTGGTTAAGAACGGATCGCCCGTAGCCCGCCTGGTGCCGGACGGCGGCAGGATCTGCGACGGGCGCAGCCTGGCCAACGCCCTGCACAAGTTTCCGCTCTCTAACCGCGAGGCGAAGACCTGGAGCCGCGATCTCCGAACCACTCGCAAGACGGTAAAGCCGCCGGCCGACAAATGGTCATAATGCTCGATGCCGACGTCATCCTTGGAGGGGAAAGGCAGACGCTCGATCTTTCAGCCTGGGTGGCGGTCCGGCCCGATGATCTGTTTGAAATCGCGGCCATCACCGTCGCCGAACTTTGGCGTGGGGTGGAAGGCGCGAAGGAGCCGCATCAATCGCGACGCCGGGAATACCTTGTTCCTCTTTTGGCGGCCCTGCCCGTCATTCCTTACACGGAGCAGACGGCGTATGAGCACGCGCGCCTGTGGGCTGAACTTGAATCCGCCGGCAGAATGATTGGCGCTTACGACCTGATTGTGGCAGCGACCGCTCTTGAACGTGGCAGCCACATTGCCACTTTCAACAAACGGCGCTTCTCAGCGGTAAAAGGGGTGCAAATCATCGAACCGTGCTAAGAAAATGCCCTCTCCAACGCGGTCCTACCTGGCTGGTGTTTTGCCTTTCGCGTTCTCTAGGAACTTTCCCACGCTGACCACGGCCCGGCCAACCGTTCCGCTGCCGATTTCCTGAACCTCGTCGCGCGCCGACACATGAACCGTGTAGAACCGGCCATCGAACGACTCCAGCACCGCCTCCGCCCGGATCTTCGCACCCACTCCGCTTGCCGCGCGATGCTCGACATGGATGGATGTTCCCACCGTGATCTCATCGCCTTCACAGTAGGGTTGCAACGCGCGGAACGCCGCCGTCTCCATCAAGCGAATCATGTCGGGCGTGGAGTACACCGGCGGCAACGAGGGATGGTGCGCCGTCAACGTGTGCTGGATCTCCACTGTCTGCTCCGCCGAGCCGCGCACGCCGATAGGGATTTGCCTGGCCATTCTAAGCAGTCTACCTCGGAAAAGCTGTTGCTGCGGCCAGGAGGTCGAGATTGCCGACGCCATGTGGGAATCCGGCTGGTCAATCTCAGTTACGAAAGTAAATACCAAGCTTCCCAAAATGTGGGCGAAGATAAGCGGAGGAGAAAGACACGATGCGAGGGTATGCATTCCGTTGGTTCGCCGTGGCGGCTGGATTGCTCCTGTGTGGCATTCCCCTGTCGGGCCAGTTCATGGCGAAGACATACCCGGCTGGCGCGGGCGATGAGCTAACGCACCTGGGCTATCCCCAGGACTGGAGTTCGCGACACTTGTTGATGCCGGGTGCGGGAACGGATCGTGTACTGGCGGCCGGAAGGCGGGATCCGCGTTACGTTTACAACATGGTGATGCGGCAAGTCGCGCTGGAGAATGAACGCCGACCGCTGCTGCGGCATCGGCGCCACATCAAAATCGACTGGGCGGTTTCTCTGGAAAACGGGTACGTGCCGCAGAATCAGTTTCCCGCAAAATATCAGTTTGGCATATCCCAGGAGAATTGTAATTCCGATTACCTTCTGCTTGGGCTCACTGTAACTGCGGGGACGCAGGCCAATGTGGTCGGGATCAACAATCTCTATACGGAAGCGGTTCCACCGTGCAACGGCGGGTCGCCGTGGGTGGCCTTCGCGTATAACACGGTGACGCAGACTGGGGGGCAGATCCGAACTTCACCGGCGCTTTCGATTGACGGGACCAAGGTGGCGTTCGTGGAGAGCACCAGCGGGGCTTCGTACTTCCACGTTCTGGTGCTGCCAAACCCGATTCCGACGCCGCCATCGCAGGCGGGAACGGTGTTGACTCCGCTGACGCCGACCACCTGCTCCACTCCGACGACGCCGGGCTGCATGACCACGCTCACGATTGAAAGCACCGCAACCAATTCGAACTCCTCGCCCTGGGTTGACTACGCCACGGATACGGCGTACGTGGGCGCCGACAATGGCGTGTTATATAAAATTACGCCGGTATTCGGCGGCGGGGCGCCGGCCCTGGTTAACGATCCGAGCAACTGGCCGGTCGCGGTCTCGACCAACGCGTACAACACGGTGTTGACCGCTCCGGTTGTGGATGACCTTGCCGGCCGTATCTTTCTCGGCGACGGCGAGGGATACCTGTACTCGGTCAAAATGACCAGCCCGGGTAAGACGTTCGCGGCGCAACAGACGATCGGGTGGGCGTACGACGGAACCAATGATGGAAGCGGGAAACCAGGGACGGGAGTTGTGGACCCGCCGATTGCGGTGACGGATCCCGCCAATCCGGCAACCGACCAGGTGTTTGCCTTTACGGGATGCAGCTACGTGCTGGGCATCGGCGGGGCGATCAGCCAGCTTCCGGCGAACTTCGCGACCGGTGTGCCTACAACCAGCAATACCGTGGACCTTGGATCGGCCAGCGGGAGCGGTGACTGCACGGGGAAGAACGTACACTCGGGAGCGTTTGACAACGCGTTCTGGGTGAATGGATCGACGTCGGGGCACATGATCGCGTGCGGATTCGTGAATAACGGAGGCGCACCGGCGAAGCCACAGATGTACTTCTTCCCTTTTGCCAGTCACGTCATTACCAGCACGGGTTCGTCCACCTTTGTGGTTAACAACACCAAAGGGGATGAATGTTCGCCGCTGACCGAGTTTTACAACGGAACCACGGACCGGATGTTTTTCGGAGTGGGATCCACCGACGGATTCCTCGAGAGCTCGACGATTACCAGCTCACTGTCGACGCCCTCCTGCGTAAGCCCGCCGACATCGAGCTGTGTGACGGCCCCGAACGCTCTTGGAGGAACCAGCGGGATCGTGATTGACAACCAACTGTCAAACGGCGGAACCAACATCTACTTCTCGACCTTGGCAGCGGGATCGGTGAACGGCCAGAAGTGCAATGTATCGGGTGGAACGGCAAACCCTTATTGCGCGGTAAAGCTCACGCAATCGGCCTTGCAGTGAGGGGATCGTGAGGCGCGGGCATTCTTGCCCGCGCCTCACGCTTTGTCGTCCCGAGCGCAGCGAGGGATCTGCGTGGCTTCGAAAGCGCAGAGACTGCAGATTTCTCGCTCACCCTTACCCCGCAGGCGCGGCTGCGTGGGGGCCCGGAATGAACAGTCTATGAGTTGATGACACGCCGTCGGTCGCGTCATTCTCATAAGTTCCTCATCAATCTTTAGTCCTTGATCTGCCGTGATCTTCAATCGGTTGCACGGTTTTGCTACAGTTCATAGTCGGAGTAAACTGTCTTTATCCTCCCCGTTGTTGCGGCGTGCGTCCACTGTCGCCTCTGACCCGATCACGTGCAGGAAACGGAAACAATACGGCCGGACGCGCAGGCGATCCTGCAGACGCCAATCCGCGATCTGGGGTTGAAGATCGAGGGCTCGCCGCTGGAGCGCTTCGTCACGCAGCTGTATCGGGAACTGGAGAGCAAAAAGCTGACCAAGTTCCGTCCGGCGTGCTATCTAACCGATGAATGGGGCTGCCCGTCGGGGGAACCGGTGATCGGCATTCCGTTTTATCTGGCGAGCGCCGAGCTGGCGCAACTGGAAAAAGAGACGAACGACCTGGAAGACGCGCGCGAAATCATGATGTACCTGCGCCACGAAGCCGGGCATGCTTTCAACTACGCATACCGGCTGCACCGCACGCCGGAGTGGAAGAGTTTTTTCGGTCCGTTTCGCCGCCCGTATCACGATAACTATCGGCCGGTTCCCTTCTCGCGCAATCATGTTCGCCATCTCGCCGGATGGTATGCGCAAAAGCATCCGGATGAAGACTTTGCCGAAACGTTCGCCGTGTGGCTGACCCCACGCTCTTCCTGGCGCAAGCGCTATCGCGGATGGGGAGCGATGGAAAAACTGCGCTATATGGACCGGATCGCTCGGGAACTGGGCAACATGGACCCAATTCGCCGCCGCGGCCAACCTGACATCACTGTGGAAGAAATGGAAACGACAGTGGCGGATTTCTTCCAGCGCGATGGCGAGCGAATTCCGCTGGCCGAGCAGGCGCTGGATACCGATCTGCGCGATATTTTTGACGCCTCGCGCCGGCGCAAGACGGCGCAGCCGGCTGAGCAGTTTCTGCACGCGCATCGCAAGCAGGTCGTAGATAAAGTCGCGTACTGGACCGGCGCGCAGCGCCCGCTGATCAAGAAATTACTGGAAGCGATCGAGCTGAGGGTCGGTGAGCTGAAATTATTTGCCGATCGCGGCCGCGAGTCCGAGCATTTGATTCAAATCACCGTTTACGCCACCGCGCTGGCCATGAACTATATGGCGCGGGGAAAATTCGTGCATCCATGAACATCACAACCCAAGCCGGAGGGCGCTGCCGCCATGTCTAGCGCCAACCTGAAGATCGCGGTTCTCTACGACGTTTGGCAGGAAGACGAGCCCGCCGCCGAACCCGTCGAAGAGAAAGCGGCTTCGCGGAAAAAGAAGCCACAGCGCAAGTCGAAGCGCGAGAAAGAAGACCGGGAAGAAATTTTCGAGGCGCTCGAAAAGACCGGCCATCAGCCCTTTTATCAGGTGCTCGACGGCACGCCGCAATCTCTGACCGCTTTAGCCAAGTGCGGCGCCGACCTGGTGTTCAATCTGACCGAATCCTTCGCCGGCGACGACACCAAAGACATGAACATCGCCGCCTACCTCGACCTTCTTGGCGTGCCTTACACCGGAGGCGGGCCGCACGCGCATTTTCTGGCGCAGGACAAGGGCACGGCAAAAAAGATGTTCGCCTTCCACGGCATCAAGACGCCGTATTTCGCCACCTCGTACCGCGGAAACATTGACCACGCCCACGACATTTCTTTCCCGCTCATCGTGAAGCCCGTCGCCGAGGACGGCTCTATTGGCATTGACGCCGATGCGGTCGTGACCAGCATTAAAGAGTTGATGGAGCGGGTGGAATACATTCAGAACGAGTTCGACTCACCGGCGCTGATCGAGGAATATATCGAAGGGCGCGAGATTTATAGCGCCATCATCGGCAGCTATGAGCAGGCACAGGCGCTGCCGCTGGTCGAGCTTGACCTGTCGCGGCTACCCAAAGGCACGCCCAAGATCGCCAGCCGTGACGTCAAGTTTGAAAAAGACACGCCAGGCTACAAGCTCACGAAATCGCACCTGGTTACCGATCTCGACGAGGCGACGGTTTCGCATCTGCAGGAAGTCGGCCTCGCCGCCTACCAGGCCGTCAAGCTGCGCGACTACGGACGCATTGACATGCGGCTTACGCCCAAAGGGGAAGTCTATGTCATCGAGGCCAACCCTAATCCCTGGCTCTCCAGCAAGCACGAATTTGCCATGGCCGCCAAAGCCTCTGGCCGCAACTACACCCAGCTGATCGCGGAGATCGTGGAGCTGGCGATGGCGAGATACCCCTCTCAAAGCCAGGTTGCCAACGGAGCTTGAGCCCCGCCGATACTCCAAGCGGAAATCCCCGGCCCGCCGCCCCGTGGGCATTGCGCGGAAGCGGGTTGGAGATCTAAGTTACCGCGTGATTTCAAACACTGTTCCTCCATTGCCACCGCCGCTGGTGGTGTCATAGAGATTACCGTTTGCGTCGAAGACCACGTCATCGCAAGGTTGCTGTCCGTCCTTGCCGCCTTTGAAAGCATGGAGAACGCTTTCCTTCCATCCGCCGCCCGATTCGGGGGTCAACTTGTAAACAGTGCCGTAACTGTTATAAAAAAGACCCGAGCTAGTTGTGCCGGTCAGAGCGCCAGCCGCATCGAAAATCACACCCGCATAGGGGTAGCCTCCGTCCCTGCTGCCGGTAAACGCATGGATGACTCGCTCCGCCCACTTGCCACCCGACCCGAGTGTCAGCGTGAAGACCGTGCCTGCGTTATAACGACCGCCGGTTAGAGTCGTGCCGTAGAGGGTGCCTGCAGCGTCGAAGATCAGGGTGCCATCAGCATCGCCGCCATCCTTTTGGTTAAAGCGATGGAGCACGTGCTCCGTCCAGCCCCCGCCTGAATTGGGTGTGAGTTCGAAGAGGGTGCCACAGCCGACGCGATCGGCGCACCCCAGGAGCCCGTGGTCACGGGTTGTGCCGTAGAGATTTCCTGCGCCATCAAAAACCAGGTTGCCCCAATCGGGATAGCCTCCGTCTTTACCGCCAGCGAAAGCATAAAGAACGCTTTCGCTCCACCCGCCGCCTGAATTCGGCATCAGCTCGTACACCGTGCCGCAGCCTGTCGCGGATGAGTACTCAGGGCAATTCCCTCTGCCACCCTTGGTCGTCGTGCCATACAAATTCCCCGCCGTGTCGAAAATGAGGCCAGAAGTCGGCAGGGCCCCGTCCGTGCCACCGGCAAAGCTGTACAGCACGGTTTCGCTCCAGGTGCCGCCCGAATTGGGTGTCAGCATAAAGACCGTGCCATACCCATAAACGCCGCCAAGATTTGTCGTGCTGTAGAGGTTGCCGGCTGCGTCAAAGATCGGCGTGGCGTTTGGGGTGCCTCCGTCTGTGCCGCCCGTGAAGCTGTAAATCACGGTCTCGGTCCAGCCGCCCTCCGAGTTGGGCCTCAACTCGGCAACGGCGCCGTTTCCATAGGCTCCGCCCTGGACGGTTGCGGTGTAAAGGTTCCCCGTCGAGTCGAGGACCACGCCGGCATTGGCACCGCTTCCGTCAGAACCGCCCGTGAACCTGTGCAGCACCTTGTATTTGCCCGCCGCCTGGGCGCCGGCACTAGCCATGATTAGCATTACTGTCATGACCGCCAGGACTTTGCTCAAGGCGGCCCAGAATTGATTTCTTTTCATGTTCGCCTCCCGCCACATCGCGTGGCGCGTTGTGATTCGTTAGTAGCGCTGCTTCGCATAAAAACCGGTCCGGCCGCTCGGCGCTCGAAGACCGTACGGCGGCCGGACATCTGAGTTACGGCGTAATCTCATAAACGACACCTGCGCCATAAGCGCCGCCAACCACCGTCGTGCCATAGATATTGTTGGCTGTGTCGACAGTTAACTCTGCCGGGTTTGCGCCGTCCTGACCCTTGAACCGATAAATGTCGCGGAAGGTCCACTTGTTGTCCGCTCCGGGCGTCAACTCGAAGACCACGCCGCAAGTGTGGTCATATGTGCACTTACGATTGGAGTGTCCGCCGATATACGCAGCGCCGTACAGGTTTCCGTTACCGTCGAATATCACGCCAGGGGCTGGGTCATTTCCATCCGAGCCTTTGAAGCGATGGAGGACCTGCTCCGTCCAAGTTCCGTTGGAATTCGGCGTTAGCTTAAATACCGTGCCGCAGGACCTACATTTATGTTGGTAGTCCCCAGCACTCGTGCCATAAAGAACACCTGCCTGGTCGAATGTCAGGGTATCCTCGGAATTGGGTTCTGATCGAGTGAAAGAGTGCAGCACTTTTTCCTTCCAGTCGCCTTTTGCTGTGGGCATCAACTCGTATGCAATTCCGTACCCGTGAGCACCGCCCCCATGGGTTGTTCCGTACAAATCGCCCGTCGCGTCAAAAATCAGGCCTGCGTGGTTGTAAGGCGTGCTTCCGTCCTTGCCGCCCGTGAACTCGTGAAGGACGATTTCAGTCCAGGTTCCGTCGGAATCTGGCGTTAGCTCGAATACGTTGCCGCGGCCATGCACGCCTCCGCCCTGGGCCGTGCCGTACAGGGCTCCCTGCTTGTCGAAGATCAGGCCGGCATGGGGATTGGCCCCGTCTTTACCCCCGGTGAAGGTGTAAAGCAGGTTCTCCGTCCAGGTCCCGTCAGAGTTCGGCGTCAGCTGATATACAACGCCGGCACCGTAAATGCCGCCCTCGGTGGTAGTGCCATAGAGATTACCAGCAGGGTCGAAAACCACTCCGGCCCAAGGATTAGCGCCATCGGAGCCACCGGTGAAACTGTAAAGTACGCTCTCGGCCCAGCTTCCATCCGAGTTTGGCGTGAGGGTGAAGACAGTTCCCGCTCCGTACAACCCCCCGCTGGCCGTGGTGCCATAGATGTTCCCTGTCTGATCAAAAATCAGGCGCGACGCAGCAGGTTCGCTACCGTCGGCGCCACCCGTGAATGAATAAAGCACCTTCTCCGTGCTCGCCACCGAAGCGCCGGGCGCCAGAATTGAAGCCATGATTAGCGTTACTGTCATGACCGCCAAGACTTTGCTTATCGCGGCCCAGAATGGATTCCTTTTCATGATTGCCTCCTGCCACATCGCGTGGCGCGTTAATTCGTTGATAGTGCTGATTCGCATAAAACCGGTCCGGCCGCTCGGCGGTACCGGGCGCCGAAACCGAGCGACCGGAAAACTGTGTTACAGAGTGATCTCAAACACCGCTCCGGAGGAGCCGGGTGTGCCTTCGCCGGAAGCCGTGCCAAAAATGTTGCCCTGGCCATCCAGAACTACCTCGCCATATGGGTGGCCCCCGGCAGCGCCCCCGAAGCGATGCAGCACTTGTTCCGTCCATCCCCCGCTGGAGTTCGGAACGAGTTCGAAGACCGTGCCGCACCCCTTACCCAACCAGTTCTGGCACGACCCGCCGCCGCGAGAATTGGTTGTGCCATAGAGATTCCCGGCTGCGTCGAAGACCACGCGGCCCCAGGAATTGGTTCCGTTCTTCGCGGGGAAGCGAAGAAGCACCTTCTCCGTCCATTTCCCGTTAGTCGGAGTCAACTCGAAGACGGTGCCGCAGCCCTTGCCTCCGTTACCGCCGCAGGCTCCGCCGCCGCCAAACAGCGTTGTGCCATAGAGATTGCCTGCCTCATCGAAGGTCAAGGTGGACTCTGGTGTGGCTCCGTCCTTACCGCCTGCGAAGCGGTAAAGGACGGTTTCCTTCCAGGTGCCGCCCGACTTGGGAGTCAACTCGAAAACCGTGCCGCACCCGTGCCTTATCCACTCACAGTTCCCTTTGCCGCCCATGGCGGCCTCACCATACAAGTTGCCGGCAGTGTCGAAGATCAAGCTAATCCGATTGGGTTCGCTCCCGTCTTTAACTGTGAAACTATAGAGGGTATTGTCGCTCCAGGTTCCATCTGAGTTTGGCGTGAGCTCATAAACGACGCCATTTCCAGAAGTGCCGCCGGTAGATGTTGTACCATAGAGGTTACCCGTTGCATCGAATATTACCCCGCCAATGGGCTCGTGCCCGTCATGCCCCATAAAGCTATGGATCACGCTCTCAGTCCAGGCTCCATCGGAGTTGGGAGTCAGCTTAAATACCGTGCCCTTTCCGTAGTCGCCACCCCACGCTGTTGTGCCATATAGGTTGCCAACGGTATCGAAGATCACCCCAGCGTAGGGCTGGAGTCCGTCGCTGCCGCCGGTGAAACTATAGAGCACGGTTTCCGTCCAACTGCCGTCGGAGTTAGGGCTTAGTTCGAAAACAGTTCCATTTCCAGATACGCCGCCTACGGGGGTCGTACCGTACAGATTGCCTATCGCATCGAAGACAAAGAGGGCGTCTTGGGGGTCAGCGCCGTTGGTGCCGTTAAACTGAGTCAGAAGTTTGTATTTGCCCGCCGCCCAGGCGCCGGGCGCCAGAATTGAAGCCATGATTAGCATTACTGTCACGACCGCCAGAGACTTGCTTACGGCGGCCCACAATTGATTCCTTTTCATATTTGCCTCCGGCCACACTCGGGTGGCTCGTTGCGATTTGTTTGCGGTTTAGGTTTTCCGGCGGCCGGAGAGCGATGAAAACTGCAGGACTCGGGTTGGGGGAAAGCCCGCAATGTTTCCGAGTTGCCTTGATTTGGGCCGGATTGCTGGAGAGAAAGGACTCGGAGCCTCGAAGCCAAGGCTACACAGACTAGGCTACGCCTTGCGGTGACCGGCATCACGGTTCAGCGTGATGGTGTGGCGAAACCCGGTTGTAGCAAGCCGGGATGCGAGCCTGCTCTGACGCGGTGACAACAACCGCGCGTGGAGCGTGTTCGGGGAGTGGCGATTGCGCGACGCGAGTTTGGCCGGCCAATTTGCGGCGCGACCGAACCCGCTTGTGGACAAACAATTTTCCGAGACTACAATCTCCCGGCGGCCATAAAGGCGTCCCCGATTCGGCCGCAGTTATGGCGTAGTTCGAAGCCGCGCCCTTCGAAAACGCGAGCGAAATCCGAGTTTCCCTCGCGCTGGGGAAGGCGTGCTCCTTCGGTCAACCGCGGACGATCCAAGTAACTGGCCTAAATGCGAAATAACCCGTAACCCCCGTAGATTGATGAAGTTCTCATCACCAATTGCGCCTTGAGGCGTATCTCCACACAGCTCCAAGTCACTACCCTAAGTGACTCACATCACAGAACATACATTTCCCAAAGTGGAGAATCTCAGCAGTGGCGGAAATCGCCGCTGCATTTTTTTACAGGATGAAATCTTCAAGCCATGACGCCCGCAAGGAACTTAGCAAGGCTGGCATGGCACCAAGTCATACAAAAACGCAGAAAGGAAAGCAATCATGAGGATGACGAAGCTGACGATCATTGTGCTGACCATTGCAGTCGCACTATTCGTACTTGTACCGGGCCTTTCCTGGGCCGAGGACGGCGCGGCCCTCTATAAGACGAAATGCGCAGCCTGCCACGGACTGGATGGCGCCGGCAAACCCGCGGCCAAGGTTCCCAGCCTGATTTCCGACGAAGCCAAGGCCAAATCCGATGCCGATATGACCGATGCCATTGCCAACGGCGGGCCGAGCAAGAAAGCCATGCACGCCTTTGCCAGCAAGGGCATGACGGCGGATCAGGTGAAGGCGGTGGTTTCAGCCGTTCGCGATATGCAGAAGAAGTAGGCGGCTTCTGCGCTCTCCCGACTAAAGCCCGGCCGGCGAGCGCGAAGGCGGACGGATGAAAATAGCCAGCGCAATTCGGCTGAACAAACACAAGACCGGCCAATCCCTGGTACGTGATTTTTCGCGGGGAGAGGGCCAACCGGGTCCGGATGTGAGGCTTCCCGGACCCGGTTTGTTCGTTTCCGTGGCAGCGTCAAGCGTGTGCTGCGCTGTTCCCCGCTCGATCCGGCCACTTCCGGAATATCTCCGGATCGAGATGCTGGTGGGACGGGCAAGGAGATGACTCTATGAGCAAGGCTTTGCTGTATGACGCAACTATCTGCATCGGTTGCAAGCAGTGTGAAGCCGCCTGCGCCGAACAGAATAAGCTTCTGTACGACGATTCCGTCGCCTCGGAGCAGCGGCAATCCGAACACAAGTTCACCTGCGTGCTCACCAAAGGCGACAAGTTCATGCGGCGCTTGTGCATGAACTGCCAGGATCCGGCGTGCGCTTCAGTTTGCCCCGTGGGTGCGCTCAAGAAGACCGCCACCGGTCCGGTGACCTATGACGCCGACAAGTGCATGGGCTGCCGCTATTGCATGCTCGCCTGTCCGTTCAATGTTCCCAAGTATGAATGGAACAAACTCGCACCCAAGGTGCGCAAGTGCACCATGTGCGCGGACCGTGTAGCCAACGGGAAGCCCACGGCCTGCGCGGAGATTTGCCCGACCGGAGCTACCAAATTCGGGGAACGCGACGCTCTGATCGCGGAAGCGCAGCAACGCATTCACGACAATCCCGGCAATTACGTGAACCATATCTACGGACTGAACGAAGTTGGCGGCACATCGGTGCTTCTGCTTTCCAGTGTGCCTTTTGAACAATTCGGTTATTCCGGCCAGATGCTCAGCGAACCCATGCCATTGCTGACCTACCGGGCGCTGTCGCACGTTCCCGACGTGGTGAGCCTGGGTGGAGTTCTTCTGGGTGGCATCTGGTGGATCACGAACCGGCGGGCCGACGTCGCCAATGCCGAAGGAAAGCAGTCGAGTGAAGAGGAATAGGCCAATGGAAAAACCAAAGCTGACGTTCTGGAACCTGGTTCTGTGGGCAACCCTGATGGCAGGCTTCTATGCGGTCCTGTTGCGCTTCACGCGCGGCCTCGGCGGGTCAACGAATTTGAGCGATGAATTTCCCTGGGGCTTGTGGGTAGGCTTCAAGTTGTTTGCCGTCTGCCTGGCCGGCGGAGGCTTTACGCTGGCCGCGGTGGTCGAGATTTTCAATATCAAGCGCTACCGGCCAGTTTTGCGCCCGATGATTCTGACCGCGTTTCTCGGCTATTCGATGTTCATCTGCTCGCTGATCCTGGATCTGGGCAGGCCGTACCGGGTTTGGCACCCCATGGTGATGTGGAATGACCACTCGGTGATGTTCGAGATCGCCTGGTGCGTGATGCTCTACACCACCGTCCTGCTGCTGGAGTTTTCCCCTGTCATTCTGGAGCGGCTGGGGTGGAAGAACGCACTGCGGCGAGTGCGCATGGTGATGATTCCCCTGGTGATTGCGGGCGTTATTCTCTCCACCTTGCACCAGTCGTCGCTGGGCAGCTTGTATCTGATCGTGCCGGGGAAACTATATCCGCTGTGGTACTCGCCGCTCGAACCGGTGTTCTTCTTCATTTCGGCGTTGTGCGCCGGCGTGGCCATGACCATCTTCGAGTCCTGGCACAGCAGCAAGGCATTCGGAAAGCAGTTGGAACTTCCGCTACTGGTCGGCTTAGGCCGCGTGCTGGCAGTGTTGCTGTCTTTCTATCTTGCGCTGCGCGCGGTGGATCTGGCGCATCGCAGCGTCTTTTACCTGCTGCGTCTGCCACGGGCGGAGACCTATCTGTTCTTGCTGGAAATCGCACTCTTAGTCACGCCAATGCTGCTGCTGTTTCGGCCGCGCATTCATAACAGCCCCACGGCGCTTTATTTCTGCTCCGTGCTTACCCTGCTCGGATTCGTCACCAACCGCATGAACGTGGCCATTACGGGTATGCAGGCCAGTTCCGGCGTTTCGTATTTTCCGCGATGGAGCGAGTTCGCCATCACCCTGAGCCTGGTGGCCTCCGCCTTCGCCATTTTCTGGTGCGCGGTGAAATACCTGCCGGTTTTCCCGGAGGCTCAACCAGTCACCGCCAAGACGGCAGTACCTGCATTACAACAAATGACGCCGGAATTCAGCCATGCCGACTAACCTTGCCAATCCGCTCAAAGCGCGTCTGGCTCACAGCCTCAGCGCTAAACTGATCACGCTGCTGCTGGGCACCATGGTGGTGATCTTTGCGCTGCTGGGTTACCTGAATATCCGCCTGCATCGCCAGCACCTGGAAGCCGCTACCCTGACCAGCGCCGAGCGGGTGAGCGACATCATCAAGCGCAGCACCACGTATGACATGCTGCACAACAATCGCGAGAGCCTCTACCAGACCATCGAAACCATGGCCGACGAGCCGGGCATGGCCAAGGTGCGAATTTTCGACCGCGAAGGCCGAATCACGTTTTCCACCGATGCCAGCGAAGTCAGCCACAGCGTGAATAAAGACGCCGAAGCCTGTTATGCATGCCACGCGCAGTCCCAGCCGCTAGCCAGGCTGAACCGGCCGGATCGCTTCCGCATTTATCGCAACGGGAACGGCAAACGCGTGCTGGCAATCATCACGCCGCTCGAGAATCAGCCGGCATGCTCCAACGCCGCCTGCCACGCGCATCCCGCGAGCCAGCAGATTCTGGGTGTGCTGGATACCGATCTCTCGCTGGCGAAAGCCGACGCGCAACTGGCCGACAGCAGCGCCCGCATGATCGTGTACACAGCCGCCGCGCTACTGATCGTCGGCATGCTGAGTTGGCTCTGCGTCTGGCGCCTGGTGGGAAGGCCGATTCGAGCACTCGAGCATGGCACCGAGCAACTGGCGCAAGGCGATCTCGGATTCCAGATTGACGTGCAGTCCGGCGACGAAGTGGGCGACCTGGCGCGCTCGTTCAACCAGATGAGCCTGCAGTTGCACGCTGCCAACGAAGAGATTGTCGCCTGGACAAAAACCCTGGAAGAGCGGGTGGACCAGAAAACGCGGGATTTGAAGCGAGCGCACGATCATGTGCTGCACGTGGAGAAGATGGCTTCCATCGGCAAAATGGCCGCGGTGGTGGCGCATGAAATCAACAACCCGCTCTCGGGGATTCTCACTTATGCCAAGTTGTTGCGAAAGTGGCTGGGCCAGGGCCCCCTGGACGCCGCAAAACAGCGCGAGGCGGGCGACTGCCTGCAATTGATTGCCGAAGAAAGTCACCGTTGCGGCGATATTGTGCGCAACCTGCTGAACTTCTCGCGCACTACGCCTATAAATATCGAATCCACGGATGTGAACGCTGTGGTGGACCGCTCCGTGCGCCTGGTGCAGCATCAACTGGAACTGGCGGGGGTTCAGCTGCAACTGGATCTCGCCGGCGATCTGCCGCGCGTGCAGTGCGATGCCGCGCAGATCGAGCAAGTGGTGCTGGCGCTGGTGATGAACGCCATTGACGCCATGCCACATGGCGGCAATCTGTGGCTGCAAACCTTGGTCAGCCGCGACGGGAAGGAACTCGAAATCACGGTGCGGGATGACGGCATGGGCATTCCGGCAGAGATGCTTCCCCAAATTTTTGAACCCTTCCTGACGACAAAAGAAACCGGACATGGAGTCGGCCTGGGCCTGGCGGTGAGCCACAGCATTATGGAGCGCCATCACGGGCGGATTGAAGTGGAATCGGAACCCGGCAAGGGCACAACGTTTACGCTCAGCCTGCCGCTCGATGCCGCGGCACTGATGGCGACGGCAGGCCCTGCGGTTGCAGTTTCGAATGCGAGGTGATGAACGTGAGCACGGTAGATATGGCCAAACCCGGCAAGCTGCTGATCGTGGACGACGAACTCAGCGTGCGCGATTCCCTGGGCAAATGGTTTCGCGAAGATGGTTACGAAGTGGGGACAGCGGAGAGTGCCAATGAGGCGCTGACCCGCCTGGCCGAGCATTCCTGGGATGCGGCCCTGGTGGACATCAAGATGCGCGGCACCGACGGCATCGAACTGCAGCGCCGCATGCACGAAGTGGATCCCGGGCTGATGGTCATCATGATGACCGGCTATGCTTCCGTGGAAACCGCCGTGGCTGCGCTGAAAAACGGCGCCTATGACTATGTGACCAAGCCGCTCGACCCGGATGAAATCGCGCACCTGGTCAAGAATGCTTTAGCGCATAAGCGCACGGAAAAAGAAAATGTGCTGCTGCGGGAGGCGGTGGCGGAAGTGGCGCGGCCGGAGGAGATCGTCGGCCAGAGCGCGGCCATGGCCAAGGTGTTCGATGCCATCGAAACCGCGGGGCCTACCGACGTCACGGTGCTGGTCACGGGCGAAAGCGGCACCGGCAAGGAACTTGTCGCGCGCGCCATTCATCAGGCCAGCCCGCGGCGCTTTCATCCGTTGGTCGTGATTCACTGCGGTGCCTTGACGGAAACCCTGCTGGAAAGCGAACTCTTCGGCCACGAAAAGGGCGCGTTCACCGGCGCGCAGTACCGCAAAAAGGGAAAATTCGAGGTCGCCGAAGGTGGGACGGTGTTTCTCGACGAAATCGGCGACATCAGCCTCAAAACTCAGACCGACCTGCTGCGCGTATTGCAGGAACATGAGATCGTGCGCGTGGGCGGCAATCAATCCATCAAAGTGGACTTCCGCTGCGTGGCGGCGACCAACAAAGATCTGGAGAAACTGATCGAAGAGGGCAGGTTCCGGCCGGATCTGTATTACCGCCTGAACGTCTTCCGCATCGAGCTGCCCGCGTTGTGCGACCGGCGCGAGGATATTCCGGCCCTGGTGAACCATTTTGTGTCCAAGTTCTCTCTGCAGATGAATAAGAAAATCACCAGCGTCGCGCCCGCCGCCATGGACCTGCTGCAGCAGCAGCCTTGGGCGGGCAACGTGCGCGAGCTGGAAAACGCGGTCGAGCGTGCCATGGTGGTTGCGCAAGAGCCGCAGATCCGCGAAGCGGACTTCGTCTTCAAGAGCGCCGCTTCCAACGGCGGGCCCCGAAGCCTGGACGAAATCGAGAAGGCGCACATCCTGCACACGCTGGAATCGTGCAACTGGAACCAGAGCCGCGCCGCCGACATCCTGCAGATCGACCGGGTCACGCTGCACCACAAACTGAAACGATACGGCTGGAGCCGACCTCACGTTGAAACGCGATGAACCTTCAATTGCTGCCGATTGGCAAGCTCGATGGCGGGCTGCTGCAGGACCTGGCGCCTGCGCTGGCGAACGCGTTCGGCATGCCCTGCGAGACTCTTTCCTCTCCGCTTGATCCCGAGTTCGCGTTTCACGGCGAGCGGCAGCAGCATCATTCATCAGAAATCCTGGGCCGCATGCACAGCCTGGTTACGCCGCGCTGCTGGCGGATGCTGGGCGTGACTGACGCGGATCTCTATATCCCGATTTTGACTTTCGTTTTCGGCGAGGCGCAGATGGGAGGACCCTGCGCGGTGGTCTCGCTGCACCGCCTGCGCCAGGAATTTTACGGCCTGCCCGCAGACGCGGAATTGCTGCAGGAACGATTGCTGAAGGAAGCGGTGCATGAACTCGGACATACGCTGAACGTCACGCACTGCGACGATTATTCGTGCGCCATGGCGCCCTCGCACGCGGTTGAGTGGATTGATCTGAAGGAGAGCGCGCTCTGCGCTGCCTGCCAGGCGCGAGTGTTGCAGACGTAGAGTTAGGCGGGCGTCACCCTGTGAATACTCGCATCACAGAAAAACTCTGATTACAATGAAACTTCGTGTCCGACCCTACTCTGGCCAATTCCGGACTGAAGTCGCGCCGCTGGACCGTTATCCTTTCTGGCCTGCTTTGTTGCGGCCTGGGGCTGGTGGTGCTGTTTACCAAGCGCGGCGCTTTTTTCAGCCCGCTGGCAGTGGTGGTGGTAGCGGCGATCGGCCTGGTGGCCGTGCTGTTGCAGCTTCGCTTCTTCAATCGTAATCAGAGTAATCCCATACACTCGCCGGGCTGGCTGAATGTTTTAGGGATACTATGCGCGCTGGCGGCGCTGTTTGCGGATCGGCTGGGGCTGAGCGGCGAGCGGGCTCAAATGTTGGCACTTGCGGCGGTCGGCATTTTCGCGGTTAGTAGCGCCATGATCCTGCATGCGTTCCGCAAGCACCGCACCACACCCAAGTAAACCTCTCAGTTTCCGTGGAAGTCGATGGCGATGCGGGTTTCGACGGGCACCGCCCGCCCGTTGACCCGATACGGCTGAAAGCGCCACCACTTGACCGCATCCACGGCAGCGGTAGCGAGCTCGCCCGGTCCGCTCACCGGGTGCAGTTCGACCACGTTGCCATCGGTTCCAATCACCGTATCCAGCACAACACTGCCTTGCAGATTCGCCTGCCGGGCATTTTCCGGGTAGATGGGGTCGATCTTGTGCGTGATCAGATTCTCCATGATCTCGGCTGGAACCTGGGTGCGGCTCGACTGCGCTGTTTGATGCGCCTGGATTCCTGATTCCAGTTCGTTCCATGCCCGGTACCAGCGCCACCAGCCCACGCCGCCCAGGATCACAAGTAACACGAATCCAACCCACAGGCCTCGCCAGCCGTATCGCGTCCGTTCCCAAGGCTTGGATTCCGCGCTCGGCTCCGCCACTGCCTGCGACTTCTCGCGCATCCATCCCCGGATCACCATTTGCAACTCCGGCGACGAGCTGAGAAATTCCACGCCGCAACGCAACAGAGCCTGGTGCCGCACCAGGGCTTTCGTGCGCAACGTATCGCCGTTATCGGAGAGCCGGAACTCCAACCCGATGGCGTCACCTACCTGGACCGTCCCGGCGAGGTCCACACCCAGGCCGAACTCTCCCAGGTTCAATGTGCGTCCCGGAATGGCGCAGGGAATTCCCGACCGTAGCACGGTGATATCAACGGGAACGGAAAGAGGATAGCGGTTGGCGCGGCGCGAAGACGCCGCCAGCATCGCGGCTGAGGAACTTATTCCCTCGGCATACAACATTCCCATTTCGCCTCCGGCTGGAGCACGATGGAAGTGGGCGCAAAGTTAAGAGTGTTGGCGGCAGTATAACATCGAGTGGAAGACCGGCCCGTGGAAGCTGGTCTCCAAGAATGAATCGGCCCGGAGGAATCCGGACCGATTGGACGTACGGAAGCTCAAGTCTGCGGGGGAGCGGCAGACGATGCTTGCGCTCGCGGGCCTTACGGCCAGCGTTTGGCTGTGTCTTCCCATCCTGCGGCGCGAACCGCGGGCTGGGCGGCAACCGCCACGGCCGGTTGCGGGATGCGTATCGGCTGCTGGGTGGGCACACTCGCCGTCAAAGTCGGCTTATTGTTGGTGGCTTCGGCCAGAGATTCCTTGTCGTCGGAAAGCAAAGGCGCCGCCACTCGCAAAGCCTCTACTTCCTTCTCCAACCTTGCCAGTTCCAGCTCCTTTTGCCTCAATACTTCGTAAACATTCTTCATACTTGGCACCTGTCACGAAACTTGGGTTCGATTAACAACAAACTGCAATTGCCCGCACTTTATCAGGTTAGCCGTGTTTGTCAAGGGGAAGAGCCTTTGCAATGAACGCCGGAGCAGATGTAAGGTTGGACAATCGGCGGCGCAGCCATCCTGTTGCATTGCACATCAATGGGTGCGGCAAAGCTCAGCAGTCCGGCGCTCCGACGATAAATAATTGAAAAATATAGTGTTATGACGTGGCCGCTGGCCGGTGAGGGCACCGGCCGCGGATTGCCTGTTGCGATCCTCAGCAGAAACACTGCGGAAAAGCTCATCAGAACCTTGGCACGGAATTCATCGGCAATTAACATCTTCTTTGCTTTCATGGCGATGCGGGCGAGTGAAGCCTGAGTCGCGACTGCGGCCATCAAGTTGCCTTTAGGTAGGTTGGCGAGCGGCCAAGCGGGAAGCAAAGAAGGCCCTCCGAAGGTGACTTATGACAGTCTTACTGGTTCTCTTCACATTCATCACATTCCTGGCAATTGATCACTTCTATGGACGCAAGCAGGTGGTAATTCAATCGAACGCCCGGCCAAGCGGACGCACCAGGGTCGCGCGGGTGGCACCGAATGTAGTGAGCGGTTTCCAGGTTTTGGACAACCTCCGCTACCATCCCGGCCACACTTGGGCGCTCAGCGAAAGCCCGAACCTGGTGCGGGTGGGCATGGACGATTTTGCCAGCAAGTTGGTGGGCAAGGTGGACAGCATCACGTTGCCGCAGCGCGGACAGTGGTTGAGGCAGGGCCAGAAGGTCTGCACGCTGCATCGCGACGGGTCGGCGGTTGAGATGGTCTCGCCCATCGAAGGCACGGTGTCGGATATCAACGAGGCTGTGGCACGCAATTCCGATCTGGCGCAGAAAGATCCTTACGGCGAAGGCTGGCTGATCACGGTGCATTCACCCGACGCGAAGACGAACTTCCGCAACCTGCTGGGCGGCACACTGGCCCGTTGGTGGACGGAGGAATCGGCGAATCGGCTGCGCGCGAAGCTGACGGCGTTTGCGGGTGCCATGCCGGCAGGTGCTCTGGCGCAGGATGGCGGCGTGGCGGTCGAGAACGCCGCCTCGCAGATTCCCGATCAGGATTGGGCTGCGCTGGCAAAAGAATTCTTCCTGTCATAGGCCACGGTGGCCGGAGTTGGATTGCTCCGGCCCTCGCCTTCACCCCGGCAGGCCGCATGGCCTGCCGGGGTTTCTTATGGCGAATGTGCTGCCCGCGTGTCAGAAGGCATTATGGGTCGCGAAGTTTCGGAAACGGCTCGAAAGTACAACGCAGAAGGGGCTTTCGCCGCGTTCGCGGTTGCCGCATGCCGCGGACCAAAAGGCGACTGCGAAACGCGCAAGGGTTCGGATCGCAACGGCAACCTTTCCTTCCAGCAGTTTTTCCCTGATCACAAGAACATGGCCGGAATTTTCAACGATAGAGTCTGGCAACTGGACGAAACAGGAAGAACTGGGTGGATCAGTGCGATTGAGACCTCAATTTCGCGGGGGCACGAATTCCCTCTTTTGGCGCTTGATCTGAGACGGCGCTTTCACGATTTCAAGGTGATGGATCGTGAGCAATTTGAAGATCAGGCCGCAATCAGAGTGGCTGTAACGACCTCGGACATCCCGCAGAAAACTATTTCTCGCCGAGTTCCTGCTTGCCGCTCGCGCTCATTTGGTGGACAACCTGCCCTACACTTCAGCCGACGTCGCGGTAGGGAGTTTCAATTTGCTGCGGCGAAAGTCCCTGAACCGCGGCTCGCAGAGAGGCTGGCGCACGCTCGATCTCATCAACGAACGTGGCGCGCTGGGCTTCCGTGGTTGGTCCATCAAATTTGAATTTGCCAGTGGGATAACGCGGGTCGCTCATGATCTCCTCAGTGTGCGGACGGATTCTGCACAAAGAGATGAAAGCGTCCGGTCTTCGGCTGCAGAGAGTTTCTGAGAGGTGCCTATTTGAGCAGGGCGAAGATGCGCACCGGCCCGCCGGAGCCGCCCTCTAACTTCATTGGAGCGACAACGACAATGCCGCCGGCAGCAGGGACTTTGCCGAGATTGGCCACGTTTTCCAGGTGATAAAGGCTATGCGCGAGCGTGTATTGATGCACCGGGAAGTCCGCTGATGGGCCATAGTCAATGCTGAGCGTGTCAATGCCAAGGCCCAGAGTGTTGCGGCCTTCCACCAGAAATTTTGCCGCATCGAGCGAGAAGCCCGGAAAGTGCATCCCGCCTTTTGCATCCGCGTTGCGGTAGTCTTTGACCGAGTCCCAGCGCGACTCCCAGCCGGTATAGGCAATCACCACGCAATTCACCGGGACCTCGCCGTGCGACTGTTCCCACCTGGCGATGTCTTCTACCGAAATCTGATAATCGGGATTGTCTTTGACGCTTGCGGCGACATCGAGAACCACCAGCGGTGCAATCAGGCGCTCCGGTGGAATCTGATCCACGGTCCACGTTCCACGCGCGAAGTGCGCCGGAGCGTCAATGTGAGTCCCGAAGTGTTCGGGCAAAGAAATATTGCGCGCGAAATATTTGTCATGCTCGATCGTAGCGACCGTCTTCGCTTGAAACCCCGATTGCTCCGACAATTCGTAGGTTGGCACGCGGGAGTTGATGGAATGTGTCAGGTCCACGACCGCGCCAAACGTCGGCGAAGGCGCAGCACTGGGATGACGTTGAGCGAACAGCAACAATGCCAAGGCTAATGTACAGCCAACAATAAATGTGCGAATTCTCATGCGATTTCTTGAAGTTGCCGGGATACAGAACCTGCGCGAACCACTTCATTCAGATGCGGGTATGCACTCCCAGGCCGCTTCATTTTCGCTGGTAACGGGTTGAGCATCAAGAACCGCCCGGACATGGCCGGATGGCCGTAGTCGGTTATCGAACGAGCAGAGTTGCGATGGCAGCGGCGACCATCGTGCCGAAAAAGTTCACCCAGTTGTTATTCAGAAAACCGCGCCGCTCGAGCGCCGCTCCCAGGAAGCTGTCAGCAATCATGCCGGCAAACGCGCTCGCGATTGAAACCCCTAGCCATCGCGGGGGCAGCAGACCGGCAATCGAGCCCACCACGGAGACAACGGCAGCCGCCACCAACCCCGCGAGGGTTCCCTCCCAACTCACACCGCCGTTGGTGCCGGCCGGAACCTCGGCCCAATTGGTAATCAAACGAGCTTTCTCGCTGCGAGCCTGCCCAAATTCGCTGGATACCGTGTCGGCAGCAGCTTCCGAGAGCGCCGCACAAGCGGCGAGGACAAGAATCGGCTTTGCTCCCAGCAAAGAAGCTCCGGCGCAAGTGGCAGCGACTGAGAGGTTCGCGAGAACCTGAGAAGCCGATCGTCCCTCAGGGCTTTGCGCGGTGCGCAGCTTCTGCTTCCGCCGGTAGCCGAGGCGGGTGGTGAGCCAGGTCAGAACGAATACCGCAACCAGAGCGGCAAATGCGCCTCGACCGGCACCTGTATAAAGCACAAAACACACCGCCGCGCCGGTGATTGCTCCGGGTGTTGTCACCCCTCGCAGCAGGCGCGCCAGGAGGGCAAAGACAACGGTCACGGCCCCGGCAACCCACAATCGGGAGCCTTGAACCAAGACCGGCAATACATCCGCAAGTCGCATCAGGGTATTCCAGGAGCGAAGATCGGAGCACCTAACGAGTAAATACCATCAATTGGGTTGCGATTATTTCCGCCCCAGTGTATCGTGCTTTGACTTTGGGTTACCGCAGCGACCTTTTGTGCGTCAAAGTAACGATGTAGTTTAAACTCAAGATCTTGTAGTCATGGAATGGCGGCTCTGGCGCCGCTTCCAGGGGAGCGGAATAAGCAATGGCATCCTCCGTTTGGTCAGGCTATCTCACCTTCGGATTGATCTCTATGCCGGTAAAACTATTCTCCGGCGCGCGCAGTTCGGGTATCTCCTTCAACATGCTGCACCGCACCGATAAATCGCGCCTCAAGCAGCAATACGTCTGCCTGGCAGATGGCGAGGTCGTCGAGCGCAGCGAAATCGTCAAGGGCTATGAGTACCGCAAAGACGAATACGTAGTTATCGAGCCCGAAGAGATCAAGAAAATCGAGCCCCAGACCGCCAAGACCATGGAGATTCTGGAATTCGTAAAAGCCGGCGACGTGGATCCGGTGTATTTCGAGTCATCGTATTACATGATTCCGGATGAAGCCGGCCGCCGGCCTTACGCCCTGCTGACCAAGGCGCTCGAAGAAAGTGAGTACGTGGCCATCGCCAAACTCACCATGCACAACCGGGAATACACCGTGTTTCTGCGGCCGCATGAAGGCGGCATGATGCTGCACACCATGTACTACGAAGAAGAAGTCAGGAAAGTCGAGGGCTTCGGCGCTCCCGATGTCGAACTTAAAGATGCAGAAGTGAAAGTTGCACACCAACTGATCGAAGCGCTGGCGGCGGATTGGGAGCCCGAGAAATTTCACGATGAGTTCCAGGACAATCTGAAAAACCTGATTCAAACCAAGCTCGAAGGCGGCAAGATCGTCGAAATCGAAAAGCCGAAGAAACTGGCCCCCGTCGTGGATCTGATGTCGGCCCTGAAACAGAGCCTGGCGGAAATGGAAGGCAAGAAAAAACCGGCTGCGCACGCAATGCGCGAGGCCGGTTCACGGAAAAAGTCCAGGGGCGGTGCCTAGCCGCGTCAGTCTTGGATAATAAACGTGGCTTTCTTCGCCGCTTCGTGTTCTTTCCTCAACCTGCGGGCGACATCACCCAGCGGCACTTCCTGCTTGGCCGATGCAAATTCCCATAGCGGCCGCTCGCCCTGCGCCATAGTATAGCCAGCGCCAGGGCCGTCCAGTAAGCTCTGCTCCTGTGCCATCGGCTGCGGGGTCGCACGCTCTGGATGTGTGACTACCTGAAAGGTGGATGTAATGGGCGCGGTATTGGAAACGCCTTGCGCACACGCTACCGTGGTGGAGAGAAGAAACAGGGCGAACAATGCCGTTTTCATAAGCGTAACCTCTGTCGGCGACGCCGCTACCGGGCCTCGCGTTACCCTGAATAACGCAAGTCCAGTGCCAGAACTGGCCAGGCTAAGTTGAGCCTTTGCACAGGCGGATCTTTGCCATGTGCAAAGTTTTGCAGGTTTGTGGATGGCCCCGGGAGCCGTGTGCACGCCAAACGGCGCCCTGGAAGTGATCCCGCTCTAAGTCGTGTGTTTGTTGGTCTTGGCGTCATTCCGAACTGCGGCGTTCTTCAGCCGCAGGAGGATCTCACAGGCTGATTCGGCGTGAGATCCCTCTCTCCGCCTGAAAAACGGCTCCGCTCGAGATGACTCCAAGAAAATCAAACGCGAAATACCTGGCCCCGCCGCTTCTGGCGCATCTTACTTTCTACATTTAGAATTAGGAATTCTTTCAGACCCTATGAAGAAACGGCTTCTGATGAGAGGCGCATGTGCTTTTGCAGCGCTGTTGATTTGCACGAGCTGCGGCGACACTTACCGCCCAGTGGCAAATCCGATTATTCCTATCCAGCCCAATCCCGGTTTTCTTCATGTCGCTCTGGTGCTCAGCATCAATGGCGACCAGCATCCTGGCGCCAGCACCACGATTGACGTTTCCGGAGACACGGCTGTGTCTCAGGCTGAAGTCGGCTTCATGCCGGTGCACGCGGCGGTGGTCCTCAATGGCACCCGGGTTTACACAGCCAATAGTCTCGATGACACCGTGTCCACCTTCGCGCCTTCCACGCCAGCGCCCGTAACCACGATCAGCCTGCCGGCGGGCTCGGCCCCGGACTTCGTGGCGACGACGGAAACGGCATTCGTTTATGTGGCCAACTCAGGCAATGCCACAGTGTCGGCTATCGCGCTCGGCACGAATGTCGTTGCCTACACAATTCCAGTTGGAATCAACCCAGTGGCCATGGCGGAGCTTCCGAACCAACAGAAACTTTATGTGGCGAGCGAGGGCGCGAACAGCATTCCCGGTTCGGTGACCAGCATCAACAGCATTGATTGGAGCGTGAACACGACCGCTCCTCTGGCAAGCTATCCCTGGGTTTCTCCGGTATGGGCCGCGGCTCGATCCGACAGCGGACGAGTTTATATCCTCGACAGCGGCGCGGGCATGGTGGCGGTGATTGATCCCTCCACAGACAGCGTGGTGAACAGCGTATCGGTGGGTGTGGGTGCGAACTTCATGCTGTATGACACGACTCACAACCGGCTATATGTGACCAATCCGGCCACCGGCAATGTCATTTTCATGGATGCCTCGACGGATTCGCTCGCGCCGCTGGTGGTAAGGGTGGCGAATGCGCAGTCGGTAGCCGCTTTGCCCGATGGCAGCCGAGTTTATGTCGCGACTGCGACCGTGCAGGGATCGAACGTGAATTCCGCAGTCACAGTGCTCAACGCGGGCAACGGCAGCCTGAAGAAGATCGTGCCTTTAACCGCGGTCGCCAAGATTTGTTCGCAGACGCGATTCGAACTAGTCGCCGCTGCCGCCGCAGACAGCTCCCGAGTGTACGTAGGAAATTGCGATGCGGGAAATACCTCGATTCTGCGGACTTCGGACGACACTCTTCTGTTGCAGCTGCCCGCTCCCGCCAGCGCGCTACCGCCTCCGCAACCCGGCGGCAATCCTCCGCCGCAAAATCCGGTGTTTGTGCTGGCAGGGCCGTAGAGGATCTCGCGCGAGGCGTGGTTGCTTTCACTCCGCACGAAATCCTTCGCTCCGCCTGAAGAACGGTTTCGCTCAGGATGACTCCGAATAAGTATGTGCCAGAAGAGAGGCAAATCGCGGCGGGATGAACAGCCGTTGGAATTATTCCTGCAAACGTCCGTAAAGGCGGCCGATGATTCCGCGGCGTCTTATCGCCCGACAACCGCTGTTTTTTCGGCCAGCCGAGCCTGGCTATACCGAAGCGCGATATTCACAAACACGCTTCCGCTGCAAGTCTCGACGCAGATCACCAAAGCTTCCGTGTCCTCACTGCACTTGGGACCATCCTCGGACGTGTGCAGCACGGGCGGGTGAACGCGGAAGTGAAATCCCTGATCGTTTAACGTTGTGATTGCGTTGCCGATGACCTGATTGGCCAGTTCGCACACGGTTTCGCGCACCAGTTCGTCGGATTCCGGCAGCTCCGCTCCTGCCAGCCGGCTGGCAACGCGTAAGGCTGTTGGCGGGTCGAGGTCGAGGATAATCCGGCCTTCAATGTCGCCGCTCACCCAGACCAGCGCAGCCACTCCTTTGCGGCGGTACGCTTCCTCCTCCATGCTGAGGTTGCCGATGGATGTGCGGCAGTCCAATCCCTGGGCCAGCACGGCGTCGGCCGCATTAATGAAGGGCTGGATCAGCTCCATTTTCATTTTCAGTTCCCCGCGCCGGCGGCATGAGCCACAGTCGCATCCTCCCCCATCACGTACTTGATGACTTCATACAGCACTTCGGGCTTCACCGGCTTTTGCACAAAATGGCGAGCGCCGCGCTGCAGGGCGGCCACGATATTTTCCTGATAGCCGACCGATGAGACCATCACGATGCGCGCTTCGGGATGCTGCTGGACGATCTTTTCCGCGGCTTCGATCCCTTCCATCTGCGGCATGGTGATGTCCATCAGAACGATGTCAGGATGAACGCGGTCGTATTCGGCGATTGCGGTCATGCCGTCTCCAGCTTCGCCGGCCAGTTGACCGCCGAAGGTTTCAATCATCTGAGCCAGATTTTTGCGGGCGAAGACGGAGTCGTCCACCACCAGGTAGCGGACTGGCTGACCGTCCTTGCTGCGTTTTACAGGTACGAACTGCTCCATAACAACCTCCTCCAGGTTCCGGCCCCAAGACCGGGACAAAAACTATGTTCGGCCGGCGCCGGCGGATTTACCGCTCGCATCCGGCTCGCCTTGGCGATCGCTCATGCATTGCACCTGCAGCGTATTCGCCAGCGCTTCGAGCCCTACCACGCGGAGAGCAAAGCCGCGCTCGATGGCGGCTTTCGGCATTCCATATACCACGCACGATTCTTCACTCTGGGCAATGGTCGTTCCCCCCGCGGCTTTCACCACGCCAAGACCTTGAGCTCCGTCCTCGCCCATGCCGGTCATTAGCACGGCAACGCTTTTCTCCTTGAATTCTTCGGCAACGCTCTTGAACAGCACATCCACCGACGGCCGATGCCCATTCACGCGCGGATCATCGGTGAGCACGGTGACGTCGCCCAGGGGCAGGCGCCTGACTTTCAGATGCCGACTCCCGGGACAGATCAGCGCACGGCCCGCGAGCAGCAAATCGCCAGATTGCGCTTCCTTCACCGAGATGGCGCAGATCTCGTCCAGCCGCCGCGCGAACATTTCCGTGAACCCTTCCGGCATGTGCTGCACGATGAGGATGGTTCCCGGAAAGTCCCGGTGCAACTGCGGCAGCATGTATTGCAAAGCCTGCGGACCGCCGGTAGAGATGCCGATGGCAACCACTCGAGTGGGGCGCTTCTTCGCATCGGGCGGCGCCTTTTCCGCGCGCGCCGGAATCCCGGCCGCCGGCGTCATGCGGATGCCCCGGCTCCCCGCCGCAGCTTTGATTTTTGCAATCAGTTCGTCGGCGATCTCCGGCATGCGCGCGAAGACGTCGCTGGGCTTGGCGACAAAGTCAAACGCCCCCATGGACAGCGCCTTCAACGTAACTGACGCGCCCTCGGTGCTGTGCGAGCTTACGACGATTACCGGCAGCCGGTGATGGCGCATGATTTCCTTCAGCATATCCAGCCCGCCCATCCCCGGCATTTCCAGGTCGAGCGTGATCACCTGCGGCTTCAGTTCTTCCACCTTCTTCAATCCGAAGTGGCCGTCCATCGCCGTGCCCACGACTTGAATGGAACGGTCGGTAGCCAGAATCTGCGGAATCAGCTTGCGCATCAGCGCCGAGTCGTCCACCACCAGCACGCGAATCGGTTCTGTCATGGCTGGACCTCCCGTCGTTCCGCCGCCATGCCCGCCCGCTCCGCATGCGAGAGCAACATGCCGGATGAATATCCTTCCAGGGAATTGCTCCGGGCCTTGGCAAAGCGCGCCATCACGGCCGCGAGATTCAGGATTAGCACTACCCGTCCATCGCCCAGGATCGAGGCGCCGCTGACCAGATCGGTTTCTACGGTGCGATCATCGAGAGCCTTGATGACTAGCTCCTCTTCGCCCTCGATTGCGTTCACCAGCAGCCCGAGCTTGCGCTCACCCGCGCCAATTACCAGCACGAAAATTTTTCCCGGGCGATGATCAGGACGCGGGTCGGCTCGGCGTCCCAGACGAATCACAGGCAAAACCTGATTCCGCAGCTGCAGAACTTCGGCATTATCCACCTGGTGCAGATCGGTTTCCCGTGCGCGCGCGATCTCAGCCACCGCATTTAGCGGAATGGCATACAGACGCTGCTCAATCCTGAAGAGCAGCGCCTTGATGATGGCCAGGGTCAGCGGCAATTGCAGCCGGAAGGTTGCCCCTTGCCCGGGCCGGCTGGTGACCTCTACCGAGCCCTTCAGCCGCTGTATCACGCTCCGCACTACGTCCAGGCCGACGCCGCGTCCGGCAATTTCGGTCACCTCATCGGCGGTGGTGAACCCCGGCCGGAAAATCAACTCCAAGATGCCTGCCTCGCCCAGTCGCGCCGCTTCCTCCGCGGTCACAAGGCCACGTTCCACGGCGCGGGCAGCCACCTTCAGCGAATCAATGCCGCGGCCGTCATCGCTGACTTCCACCACGAACTGATTGGCCTGGTGGTAGGTGTCGAGGCGAATCGTGCCGCGTGCCGGCTTGCCGCTGTGGGCGCGCTCTTCGGGACTTTCAAGGCCATGCGAGATGGCATTTCTCACCAGATGCGTCAAAGGTTCGGCGATCGAATCCAAAAGGCTCTTATCGAGATCGGTGCTCTCTCCGTGCAGCAGCAAGTCCACTTGTTTTCCACATTGCCTGGCAACATCGCGCACCAGGCGCGGAAATCGCCGATAGAGCTGTTCGACCGGCACCATGCGTACTTTCATCACCGAGCGTTGCAAGTCGGTAAGAACCCGCGCCTGCAAGGCCATGGCATCGGCGAAGCGCGCCCGCAGCGGCGCTCTGGGATATTGCCGGACAAATTCGTTTAGCGCCTGCTGCAGCATGGATTTTCCGATGATGAGTTCGCCCACCAGGTTGAGCACGTTGTCAATGCGCTGCGCTTCGACGCGCAGGATGTTTTCCGCGGGAGCGGGATGATCCGCAGCCGGTGCGCGATCTGGTTCAACCGCAGGTAGCGGGCGCTCTTCTGCTGCGACCTTGGAGGGGATGGATTCGTGCGGTCGAGTTGCTCTCTGCCCCGCGTCCTCGAGGGCTTCAATCTCGGCTTTGGACACGATGGTCGGAATCTGGCATTTCGCCGCCAGAGGTTCGGGCGCCTGTCCGCTCGCAATCAGCAGCTGAAATCGGCTCGCGTTCTCGGTGGATCCCGCTTCCGGCCGTGTGCCCAGAACCTCCGCCGCTTCGCTGATCGCGTTCAACAGCAGTTGCCGTGCGGCAATCGGCATGGCGCACTGACGGTCGAGGTGCGCGGTAATGCAATAGATTTGCTTTCCCTGTTTCCGGGCGGCATGCATGGCCAGCATCTCATATTCGGTCCATGCCGCCTTTCGGTCAGTTTTCTTTACCCGCGATTTGCGGGTTTTTCCATCACCTGCCAGTTTGCGGATTTGCTCGCGCAATCCGTCCGCGGAAGGCAGGTCGGCGTCTTTGCGGTAAGCGTTCAGCATCGCCTCGAACGTATCGGCCGCAGCCAGAGCAACTTCTGCCACCGACGCGTTCAAGGCAGCCGCCTCCAGAGCCAGCGCGTCTTCCAGCGCATGGGCCAGTTCGCTCAGCTCCTGGCAGCCCGCCGCCGCCGCATCGCCCTTCAGCGTGTGAACGATGCGTCGGATGCAGCGCACGGTTTCCGCATCGCCCGGATGCGCCTCCAGTTTCAGCGCCTCTTGGTTCAGCGCTTGCAGCAGTTCCTGCGCGGTCTCGAAAAACAGCTCCCGCAATTCGGCAGCGCGATCGTCGTGGAATTGGGTCAAAGCGTCCCCTCGATCTGCTGATAGGCCGTGCCGGTGTTTTGGTGAATCAGCCGGAAACGTTGGGTCAGTCCGATCAGGCTCTCGGCATGTCCCACCAGCAGGTAGCCGGAGGGATTCAGGCAGCGGAAGAATTTTTCCAGCAGGCGTTTCTGCTCCGCCTCATCGAAATACATCATCACATTGCGGCAAAAGATGACATCGTTGCCCTGAGGCAGGTATTCGGTTTTCAGGTTGTGAAAGTCGAAGTGGACCAGCTCTTTCAGGGGTTTCTTGACGACGTAGCGGTCGCCGGCTTTATCGAAATGACGCAGGCGATAGCTGTAATCCACCGAGGCCATTTGCGACTCGCTATAAATGCCGTCCTGGCCCGCGCGCAGCACGGAATAGCTGATGTCGCTGGCCAGAATCTCTACCTTCCAGGGCGGCGGAATCAGCGGCTTCGGCGATGGAACGTCGTAACCGGAGGGATTGCGCAGGCAATGGTAGGACAGAGCGTCGGCGACCAGCATCCCCATAGTGTAGGGTTCCTGCCCGGTCGAGCATCCGGCGCTCCACAGGCGTATGCAGAAGTCCCGCTGTTGCTGTTTGCGGCGCAGTATCTGGTCGAGAATCTGCTTGTGGAACAGATCGAGCTGCGACTTGTTGCGGAAGAAGCTGGTTTCGTTGACGGTAAGATTCTCCAGCAGCCGGGATAATTCCTCTTTCCCTTCGCGGCTGATCAGCAGGCGATAGTAGCTGTAAAAGGAATCGAGTTGGCATTCCCGCAGCCGCCGCTGCAGCCGGTCCTGCAGGAAGTGAATGCGGCGCTCGTCAAAGTACATGCCACATTCCTGGTAGACGAGTGCCTGCAACAGCTTCAGTTCCGAGTCCGTGATTTGAGCCTGCAAACTGGGGCTAGCCATGAGTTGCGAGTGATTTCCCGTTTTTCTTCGTCGTGTCGGAAGCGCCAACGAGGGCGGATTCCGCCTGATGCTTCGTTCCCCGGGCACCCGGATCGAGCAGTTTCTCCATATCCAGCAGCACGATCAGCCGGCCTTGGTACTTGCCCAGCCCGGTCACACATTTCAGCCCGCCTTCGACAAGTTCGCTGGGGGAGGGCTCGACATTCTCGGCAGGAATTTTGAGCACTTCGGAGGCGGAGTCCACGATCAGCCCCGACAACCGCCCCTTGTGTTCGACCACAAGAATCCGATTGCGCTTGCTGGGCGCAGCCGCTACCTCACCCAGGCGTTTGCGCAAGTCGAGGACAGAAACGATCTTGCCCCGCAGATTGATCACGCCCTCCATGTAGTCCGGCGCATCGGGCACGGCGGTGATCTCCGGGACGCGAACAATTTCGTGCAGCGAGGTGATCGGCACGCCGTAAGTTTCACGGCCTACCTGGAAGCCGACGATGTGCAGTTCGCGGTTCATTACGATGGTGCCGAGTTCAGGCGCGCGCCGTCGCTGCCGCCTGCCGGAGAGCGTTCTTCAGACCGGTCTTCTCCTCGCGGCGCACTGGGGCACGCTCCCTCTGCTCCAATCCAAAGCGGTCCATCGAATCCAGCAGATCGCGTGACATCTTGGACATCTGCTCGGCGGAGGCGGCGAGTTCCGTGGACCCGGAGGTCGTCTGCTGCACCAGTTCCCGCATCCGCTCCATGGCCTTGACCACGGCGTGCGCTCCCGAGGCCTGCTCCTCGACCGCGGAATTGATCTCGTGCGTTATCTCGTTCAAGCGGGTCGTGGCGCGGGCGATTTGCGAGGAACCATGCGACTGCTCATTGGTGGCCGCCCCGATTTCCTGGGCAAATTTGTAGACCTCGGTGACCACATTGGAGATTTTGCGCAGCGCGGTGTTCAGTTCCTGCCCCAGCCCCAGGCCTTCGTTCACAATATCGGTGCTCTGATCCATATTCTCGACCGCTTTGCGGGCTTCTTTCTGGATGCTCTGGATGAGGTCGGAAATCTCTTTAGTGGATTGCGCCGATTTTTCCGCCAGCTTGCGCACTTCGTCGGCGACTACGGCGAAGCCCAGGCCGTGCTCTCCGGCGCGGGCGGCTTCAATCGCGGCATTGAGCGCCAGCAGATTGGTTTGTTCCGCCAGATCGTCAATCACCTCGATGATTTTGCCGATGTCGTCGGCGCGTTGCCCGAGCACGTCAATGATTTCGCCGGACGAGCGGATGGTGGTGTTGATGCGGTTCAGACCATCCGTGGCCTTTTCCATGGTCGAGATTCCGTTGTGAACCTCTTCGCGCGAGCGGTTGGAGATATCGAGCAGCACCTTGGCCGTGTCGGCCACGCGCTGAATGGACGCCACCATTTCATCAATCGAGGCGGAGGTCTCGCTGACGCTCGACGCCTGCACCTGCGTGCTCTTCACCATGTTCTGCACGTTGACGCTCATCTCGTGCATGGTGCTGGTGACTTCATCAATGGCGGACGCGGTCTGCAGGCTGATTTTCGCAGATTCGTCCGAAGCCCCCGCCACCTGATTGGAAGCGCTCGCCACCTGTGAAGCCGCGTCGCGCACATTGCGCACCAGGCTGCGCAAGCCCTCGATCATGCGGGTAAAGGCATTGCCCAGCGTATCGTTCTTGGACCGCGGCTGTGCTTCCACCGTAAGGTTGCCACCGGCAATGGCTTCGGAAACCGACGCCATCTCCCGCAGATAAGTCACCATGCTGGAAAAAGTCCGCGCCAGTTCGCCGATTTCATCGTCGCGGTCCACATCAATTTCGTGATCCAGGTCGCCGGCATTGCCGATCTGCTGCGCCACCCCCATCAGGTTATCCAGCGGTTCGGTGATGGTTCGGGCCGTCGAGTAGGCGATGGCGATGCCCAGCGCCAGCGCCAGCAGGGTGCTGATCAACGCAATCAGGATGGTTGCCGTGGCTGCGGTCTCATCGGATTTCCTCCGCGCCTCGAGCACTTTGGTGTTTTCCAGATCCGCCGCATCCAGATAGTCGCTGGCGTTCTTCACCCACGACGAAGCATCTTTCTGCAAATAGAAAATCTGCAGTTCGGCCACCGTCGCATTGCCGCTGTCCACCTGCTTGCGCTTGTCCATGAGAGGGCCGGCGAACTCGCGCGCCCAACTCTGTTCGCTGTTCTGCACTTTCATCAACGCATTGCGCTGCTGCTCGGAGTTGGCCAGGAGTTGCCCGTTCTGCAGATCCTCTTCCAGCGCGCGCATGCCTTCGGCCATGCGTTCGCCCTCGCGCGTATCGCCGCTCAGCAGGTAGTTGCTCAGATAGAGCCGGTCCTGCATCATCTGAAAGCGAACCTTCGCCGTGGCTTCGGCCATCTGCAGAGCCTGCGAGGCGGCCGCTTTGGCGCTGTGCTCCCGCTGCACCGCGACCAGGTTGACCAGGAACAGCACCACGACCATGGCAAGCACGGCTCCGAAGTTCATGTAGAGTTTCTTGCCAATCGTCATTGCTGTTCCTCCGCTGTTTTGTCTTTCGGCTGCATTTGGCCGTTGCTTCCGCTCAATCCTGGGGACGGAAACGGAACTCCACCGTGCCGATGCTCTCGTCCTTCGCAGGCTCGAACTTCCACTTCTTCACCGCGTCCACGGCGGCATTCACCAGGATGGGGTTCCCGCCGACCACGCGGGTATTTTTCACGTTGCCTTCGGATGAAACCACCACCAGCACCTTCACCGAGCCGCTGATGTTGGATCGCCGGGCCAACTCGGGATAAACCGGCGTTACCCGCGTCTTCACCTTCCGTGTCAACTCCGCTTGCCCCGATGCCGGCGGAGCGCAGGCCGCCAAAGCCAATACCGCTATGAGCGTGAGCCTGGTCCATCCCGCTACCGCTTTGGAAGACACAGCTCCTCCCCTGGACAGCACGCAGTCTGCAAGTGCAAGGGCCATGCCAACGCAAAGAGAGGCTCTTCACCACGCAATGATGCGCTAATGTGCTGCAAATTAGTCACTTAGCTGTAATCTCAATTATGGACAAGCAGCGCGCGTCGTCTCAGTCGGCAGAGCGCTTCTCAACCTGAGACGTTCCATGGATTTTGCAGCTCGGCACTCCGAACTCGAATGTTCTTGACTCAAATTGAGATGGCAAGCTATTTTCCTCTTATATTCAATTACTTGTAACTTTCGACAGGTAAGCTGGAGGGCGGTGTCTTTCTGACCACAGTGCACGCCGGAGAAATGATGGTGCTGGAACCGTCCAGCCCGCGCTCGGACGATGCTTTCCAAAAGTTGCTGCTGCAATTTTCCGACGCTGCCGCCGCCGGCACGCCGCCAACCGCCTTGATTCAGCTGTTTTGCCGCATCACACGAGAATTTTTTCAGGTGGACGGCACATACTTCTGGAGCTACGGTTCTACCGACCATCTGATCGGTGCGGAGGCCGATGGCCTGATGGCGAAGAACTTCCGCGGTCGCCGCCTGAAGGCCAAGGACAGCGCTGTGGCTGTTGAAGCCATCCGGCTCCGCAGTACGGTTTACGTAAACCGGCTCGATCCCGAGCTCTACCCGATGGCGGCTGAGTTCCGGGCGTGCAGCCTGATGGCCGCCCCACTTGTGGTCTCGAACACGGTTGTCGGGGCGGCGGTTTTTCTGCATGCTTCGAATCCGGACTTTTTTAATGACGATCTGGCCGCCAAAGCCACTATTCTGGCTGGCCAGCTGGGCAGTTTGCTCGAATCCAGCCGCCTGATCGAAGTCTCGCGCGAAGAGCGACGGCGTGCGGCCATTCTTGCCGAAGTTGCGCAGTCGGTTCATCCCACGCCCGATGCCACCGCGGTGGCAGAACGTTTGCGGGTGCTGTTGCACACGCGGCTGGTCTGCATCCTGCTGCGGCACGGCAGCGAGGCGCGCCTGCAAGTCGTGGCGGCGGAAACTCCGCAGTTGGCGGCGTCGGTTCGTGCCCGCTTCGAACCTAAGGAGCTCGAATTCGCGGCTGATCTGGCGGCGCGCGCGGTTTCGGCCGGTGAACCGATCGCGGCTGCCATCGATCCCGCCGCCCACGCCCTGGGCGACCTGGTTCCTGCCGGCATGTTGCTGGCCGCTCCCATCCGCACTTCCCGGAGCGAAGGAGCGGTTCTGGTCTATCCGCGTCGCGAAGGACCTTTCAGCCAGGAAGAGAAGTCATTGCTCTCAGCGGTGGCAAGCCTGGGAGCGCTGGCAATTGACAACGCTGAGCTTTACACCACCGCGCGCGGACAGGCGCACGAACTCCACCAACTGCTGGAGATCCTGGCGGAACTCAGCTCCATTGGACGGCTGGACGAGTTCCTGCAGCAGTTCGTGGTCCGGGCGGCCGATTTCCTGGGATTTGGCCGCGCCTTTGTGGCTCTACTCGAAGGAGAAAGCTTTCATGTCCGCTGGGGCTCGGAAAATGGCAAGCCCGAACCCGTGGACGTCATCTTCCCGAATGGCGTAGCCAGTCAGGCCCTCCGCGAGAAGAGAATCTTCTGGGCTGATGATCCGGAAAAAGTACCCAACGCCAATCTGGAAATGATTTCCAGATTTAACGTGCGCCAGATTTTGGCTGTGCCTTTGCTGGGTTCGCAAGGTCAGCTATTGGGAATGTTTGGCGTGCTCGATCGCCAGGATCGGGCCGCCATCTCCGGAGAAAATATTCAATCCGCCAAGGCGTTGGCAGCCCAAGTTGCCATCGTCATGGAGGCGGCCCGCAACCTGCATCTCTCCGAGCAGCACCAGCGCCGGGCCGATTCCCTGATGAAGCTGGCCCTGGACTTGAATTCTCAGCTTCGCCTGCCGGAGTTTGCCAAGAGCTTCGTAACCCGTGCCGCAGAATTGCTGGAGGCGAAATCCGCCGCGCTGCTGTTGCAGCGGGAAAACAGTTTAGAGACGGTTGTGCTGCGCCCGCTTTCGCGCGCGGCGGAAGCGCAACGCAGTTCCTTGCACCGCCGCTTCGAACAGGCCGTCAGCGCGGCCCTTGCGCAACATTCGGAGGTGATTGTTTTCACCCGTTCGGCAGACCTTCTGGGCGAGGAATTAAGTGCCGAATTGGACTGGCATGATTGCAGCCTGGTCCGCCTGGAAACCGCCAATGAACTTCTCGGCGTGCTCTGCCTGGCCAATCGCGGGAGGCCTAGCGACGAAGAAGACCGCCAATTGCTGCTGGCGATTGCGGGGCACGCGTCGGTTTCCCTGCAGAACGCGCGCCTTTTCACCCGGATGGATCAGGCCAACCGGCACTGGATTGAGATATTCGACGCTATCAGCGATTTCATCGTGGCACACGATTCCTCCGGCCAGGTACTGCGAGTGAACCGGTCGCTGGCGGAGTTCATCGGTGTGCAGCCCAATGAACTCATTGGCGTGAGAATGGGTACGCTGCTGACCGTGGGAGACAACGCACAGATACAATCCTGTCCCTTCTGCCGCTCGACTCCCCAGCCTTCCTCGGATGAGCGCGTGGTCCCGGTGCTGGATCGCACGTATCTGGTTTCGACCTCGCGCGTGCATGGCGCCAACAGTGAAACCCTGCAGACCATTCACGTGCTCAAAGATATCACTGACCGGCGCGAGGCCGAGCGGCGATATCGGGAATTGTTCGACAACATCCAGGAAGGCGTCTTTTTCGCCACGCCCGAGGGGCGCTTCGTCGAGGTCAATGATGCCCTGGTGCGGATGCTCGGCTACAGCAACCGTGAACAACTCTTGCAGGCCGATCTTCGGACGCAGATCTTTTCCTCCGCCGAGCGCTACTCGCAACTCGCCGCGCAGATGCAGAAGCATGGCGCCGTACGCAATCACGAGCAGCCCCTGCAACGCCAGGACGGCTCCGTGGTTCATGTTCTCATCAATGCCTTTGCCGTCCTCGATGCGCTGCAGCGCATTGTGCAATACCGCGGCGTGATGCTCGACATCAGTGGGCTTAAGAGCTTTCAATCGGAACTGCAGCGGGAGCGCGATTTCTCCGGCAAAATCCTGAACAACACGCAAAGCCTCATACTGGTGGCCGATACCACCGGCCTGATCAGCTACGCCAACCGCCGCTGGTACGACATGGGGTTCAACCAGGAACTGCTGATGGGCCGGCCGCTGGAGGAGTTGATCGCTCTTCCCCGCCGGCACGCGCTGGCCGACGCCTTCGCCGATACGCTGCGCGGGCAGCAGGTGGACAATCTGGAATTGCAGATCGTGCGCGGCGAAGGCCGGGTTGGGCATTTTTCCGTCAATCTCAGCCCCATGCGTGATGAGCAGGGAAACATCGCCAGCATCGTGGTGGTCATGAGCGACATCACCGATGCCGCTACTTTGCAGGCCAAGCTGATGCACGCGGAAAAAATGGCGGCCACCGGGCAACTGGTTTCCGGCGTGGCCCACGAGGTTAACAACCCTCTGACAGCGATCCTTGGCTTCGCCGATCTGCTCATGGAAAATCCGGAAATGCCGGAGAGCGCGCGCAAGGACCTGCGCGTGATTTTGCAGGAAGCGCAGCGCACCAAGCAGATCGTGCAGAACCTGCTGAGCTTCGCGCGGCAGGTTCCGCCGCAACGCAAACCGGTGGACCTGAATGCCATCCTGCGCCGCACGGTGCAGTTGCGCGCCTACGACTTCCACAGCCGCGGCGTCGAAGTTGTCGAGCAACTGGATGCGAAACTGCCCCAGGTCATCGGCGATTCGCATCAGTTGCAGCAGGTATTCCTGAACATCCTGAACAATGCTTACGATGCGGTTCGCGATTCCGGGCGGCCGGCGCGAATCGAAATCAGAACTGCGTATGCCAACAGCCTGGTCGAGGTTTCGTTCCGCGACAACGGCCAGGGCATCGCTTTCCCGGACCGCATTTTCGACCCGTTTTTCACCACCAAGGAAATCGGCAAGGGAACCGGGCTGGGGCTGAGCATTTGTTATGGAATCGTCCACGGGCACGGAGGCGAGATCCTCTGCCACAACAATGCGGACGCCGAAGGCGCGACATTCGTCGTTCGCCTGCCCGTGATAGCCGATGGAGCGTCCATCGAAGCCGCTGCCGGAGCGACCCAACCATGAATCTGCCTGCCTTGAAACCTGAATGCCTTCCGGTATTGCTGATTGAAGATGAACCCGCCGTGATGGCCTATGTCCGGGCCGCGCTCGAGCGCAGCGGCTATAGCGTGGTTTGCACCGAATCTGGTGCCGATGGCCTGCGCTTGCTCGAATCAGGCGACTTCCTGGGGGTGGTCTCGGATATGCGCACCCCCGGCGGAGTGGATGGCGCCGACGTCCACGCCTGGGCAGCGCGGCATCGTCCGGAATTGGCCGCTCGCCTGGTATTCATCACCGGCGACATAGCCAACGAAGAAACCGTCGCTACGCTGCGGAAGACGGGCGCGCCATGCGTGGAAAAACCCTTCCGGGTGCAGCAGTTTATCTCGGTGGTGGAAAAAACGATAGGGAAGGCGCCGTGAGCGAGGACTTGCGCATTCGATTGCTGATTGTGGATGACGAACAGAGCATCCGCAAGTTGTGCACGACGATCGGGGAAGCCTTGGGCTTTTCCTGCATGGAAGCCAATAGCGGCGAGACTGCGCTGGCTCTGCTCGAGGAACAGCCGGCGCACATGATCCTGACCGACCTGGTTATGCCCAACATGTCCGGCCTGGAATTCCTCGAGCGGGTGAAGAAATTGTTTCCCCGTTGCGAGGTCGCGGTCATGACCGGTCACGGCTCGGTCGAGACCGCGGTGCAGGCGATGAAGCTGGGCGCCTACGATTACATCAGCAAGCCATTTTCTCCCCTGGAAGAGTTGCGCCTGTTCCTGCGACGCATGGCCGAAAAGATTCAACTGGTGGAGGAAAACCAGTTTCTCAAGGAACGTGTGGACACCGAGACGGATCTGCACGGCATCGTGGGTACCTCGGCCAAGATTCAGGATGTGCTGCGCATGATTGCGCGCCTCAAAGACACCCGCACCCCGGTTCTGATCACGGGCGAGAGCGGGACCGGCAAAGAACTCGTGGCTCGCGCCATCCACTTCCGCGGAGCCTTTGCCAATCGCCCGTTCGTGGCTGTGGACTGTGGGTCTCTGGTGCCTACTTTGATCGAAAGCGAGCTTTTCGGCTATGAAAAGGGCGCTTTTACCGGCGCTCTGAAGTCCAAGGCGGGACTGTTTCAGTCGGCCAACGGGGGAACAATTTTTCTGGATGAAATCGGCGAACTGCCGCTGGAGCTGCAGGCCAAGCTTCTGCGCGTGCTGCAGGAAAAGGAAGTGCGCCCGGTGGGAAGCAATCAGAAGGTCAAGGTGGACGTCCGCGTCATCGCCGCCAGCAATCGCGATCTCGAGGCCGAGTACCGCGCCGGCACCTTCCGCAAAGACCTATATTTTCGCCTGAACGTGGTCACGGTTCATTTACCGTCGTTGCGGGAACGCCGGTCCGATATTCCCATGCTGGTGCACTGGTTTCTTGACCGATTCGCGCCCGGGATTCCTTTCCAGGTCAATCATGCGGCGATGAAGTGCCTGCTGCAATACAGCTGGCCGGGCAACGTCCGTGAGCTGGAAAACTGTATGGAACGTGCCGTGGCCTTGGGGGACCGGCAAACGATTGACGTAAGCGATTTGCCGCCCAGCCTGTCCTCAGGCGCCCCGCCGGTAGAGGCGAGTGTGATTCCGGCTGAGAATACAGGTCCGGCCACTGACTTGGAACACATCGAGCGCGCCACCATTGAGCGCGTCTTCGAGCAGGTTCACGGGGATAAGGCGCTCGCCGGCAAGATGCTGGGGATCAGCCGGGCTACGCTCTACCGCAAGCTCAAGCGCTACAACATCGGCGGCCGCCAGCCCATGCCGACCAGCCAGACCCTGCAATAGCAAGACGGCCACTCGCGGGAATCGCTGAGATTCTGTGTCATCCTGAGACGCGGCTGCGAAGTCGCTACGTATCGAACCACGGCAGCCCTCAATTGTCCACAAATTATCAACAGCTTACGGGGATTGCGCCGAACGGCGGCTTTGGCTGCGCTCGTGCATTATTTTAAACCGCAATGCGGCCCGGAGGCCCGAGCTGTGCTAACCGGCACCCTTTGGGAATCCAGGCTGCATTGACGCTGAAAAGTCATTGACTTTGGGATTTAGGAACCCTGTGCCCAAACCGGCCGGCGCTGGCGCAAGTCCAATTCGCGAGAGTTACACCACCAAACTGGCGAAGTTTTTTCCCAACGCCACGCCCGTCCGCATTCCCATCCGTTTGACGCGGATGGAGAGCGGCGGCAGCCCCCTCACCGAGAGCACCCTGATCGAATTCGGCACTCATCGTGAAGTTCTGTTCGCCTCCAGGCTCCCGTTGGAATTTGCCGAAAGGCTGCGTTTGCAGAACGACGATGGCACTCTCGACACCGAAGCCTGCGTGGTGGCTGTGCAATACAACGGAGGACGCACGGCGGTGGCCGCGCGCTTCACCGGCGAAGTTGCCAACTGGATCGTAAAATCATGAGCCCCAATCCGCCATTAAACGAATTGGCTGCGGAGTGGCGCGATGCGCGCCTCCTGCATCCACTCTATACCGCCCTGGCGCGTGAGTTCGTTATTGACCTGCCCCACTGCGCCGATCTGGAAGCCGGCCTCGATGCTCCACCGCAGGAATCCGTGGAAGCCGCGCGCCAGTGGCTGCTCGACCTGGACGATCGCATCCAGGTCCACCACTTGCGGCAGTTCCTGCAGACAACCTCGCTGGCCAACGACGAAGCGCTGCGCACCTTGCTAGCGCACTACCTGCAGAAAAAGACGCACAATGATTCCGACCGCGACAAGGCCGATTTTCTGCTGGTGCAGTTCTTCTCCCATAGCGCGCCGTCGCGCCTGGACGATGCCGACGTAGATCTGGCGTATGTGGCCCAATTGTTGGAACCGGTTCTGGGCAGCTTCGACGTGACTGTGCCCGAATGGCTGGCGCCGCTCGACGAGCTGATCCATCAGGCCGATGCCTGCACGGATCTCAAAACCCTGTTCAGCAGCGGGATTCTGGAAAAAGGCAGAAAGCTGAAAACATCCGCCGGACAAAATTTCTTCTTGCCCATTGCGATGGCGGCGTTCACCCGCTTCAGCTTCCTGATGCGCAGGGTTTTCTTCCGCCTGATGCACCAGGACCTGAATGCCATTCAGGATGGGCTGCGCGAACTGGAGCTTCGCGGAATTACCACCCTGGATTGCCGTCGGGCGCAATTCTCGGGCGAAGAGCCGGTCACGCGTCTGCGCACGATTTGCCAGTCATGGAAAGTAATGTTTCACGCCGAATACTCCTCCGGACAGCCGTTATCCATGCTGGCAGACCTGCGGGCTGTGGTCACCGCGGCGCTGACGAAAACGGCAGCGGCAAGAACAAAGCCCGGCGAGGCGTCGCGAGCGCGTGCTGCCGCTGCTTCGGCTGCATCGGCCTCCGAAGTTGCGGAGTTTGAAATTTCGAGCGGCACCACCGATTGGAGTGAGAATTCCCCAAGCGGGTCGGGCGACAACAAGAATCCCTAGCGATCAGACGGAATAGCAGAGAAGACAAACTTGGACCAGCCAACCATATTGCTCGTCTCCGATGATGCGGAATTCTCCAACGCCGTCACCGGCCGCTGGCAGTCGGAGCGCAGCTTACCCGTCTTCACCCTGATGAACAGCGATGTTTGCCTGGGTTTCGATCCGGAGAGCTTTCACATCGCCATTATCGGCGGCCTGCAGCCGCAGGCGCTCTCTGTGGTCCTGGAAGCGATGGATGCAGCAGGCAAGCGCGTGTTGTTCGTTGCCCACGATGCGCCTACCCTGCAAACTGTCCGTGACCGCTGGCCCGGCATTCTGGCACTGCGGCAACAGGATGCCTGGCTCGATACGCTCCTGCTGGTCGCCGGCGAAGCCTTGCATCGCGCCGCCGCCGAAGATCATGCTCGCCGCACCCAACAGGTAAACGGAGTGCTGGAGCGGCAGTCGACGCTCGGCCGCTACATGCTGGACATGCGGCACACTCTGAACAACACTCTCACCTCAGTGCTGGGCAATACAGAGTTGCTGCTGCTCGAACCGGGATCGCTCTCCGCCAACGCCCGCTCGCAGATCGAAACCATCCGCAATATGGCGCTGCGCATGCACGAGATTCTGCAGCGCTTCTCCTCGCTCGAAAAAGAACTCAGCGTGGGCGAACAACCTGCAACGCGAGAACCAGCCACTCGAGCCCACGCTGCTCGAGCGGCGCTCTAGTTTCTAGCCGCTCAACAATTTCACACTCGCACCCTTGCCTGCGCGTATCAGATCCTCATCCAGGGTCGCTAACGGCAGCTTGCGATCTAACGCCAGAGCAGGGTAGGCTGCGTCGTAAGCGGTAAGACTGTGTTCCCGGCTGAGCGAGTTATTTTCCGCCACCACGTTGTGGTCAGTGATCTGGAGCGTGTGCGTCCACAAAGGGATTATCTCTGCGTTTTCCCCCGAGTAAGACGTAATCCTCCACAGTGGGAGAATGGACCCGACGGGATTCCTGTTGTGTGGCGCGGGCACTCTTGTCCGCCAGCTAGGAATCACCGCAAATGACGTTAGGACAGCCGACAGTCGCGCCATTTTCTCCCAATCCCGCGCCCTCCTGTCGAAAGGGTGACCGGCACTGCAGATATAATGGAAGGATTGTCCCCTCATGTAAGTCGTTTCTGTAAGCCCCTCAGAATGATCATGTAGCTGCGGGGGCAAGGGCTGGGACTACGGGCCAAGAGCATCTTATGGATTTCAAGCTCGTCAGCGATTACAAGCCCCGTGGCGATCAAGGCAAGGCGATTGAAGCGCTGGTTCGCGGTGTGTTCGATCGCGAGCAGCATCAGGTGCTGCTGGGCGTTACCGGTTCGGGCAAGACCTATACCATGGCCAAAGTGGTCGAGCAGGCGAACCGGCCAGCGCTGGTCATGGCCCACAACAAAACGCTGGCGGCCCAGCTCTATCACGAATTCAAGAGCTTTTTCCCGCACAATGCGGTCGAATATTTTGTATCGTATTACGATTATTATCAGCCCGAAGCGTACGTTCCGGCAGCCGATCTCTACATTGAGAAGGAAGCCACCATCAACGATGAGCTGGATAAACTGCGGCTCTCAGCCACGCGATCGTTGTTTGAACGCCGCGATTGTCTGATCGTGGCTTCGGTCAGTGCCATCTACGGCCTGGGATCGCCGGAAGCCTACTACGGCATGTTGTTGTTTCTGGAGAAGGGCCAGAAGATCAAGCGCGAGGACATCACGCGCAAGCTGGTCGAGATTCTGTACGAGCGCAGCGACGGCGACTTTCGCCGGGGCACGTTCCGCGTACGCGGAGACGTGATCGAAGTCTTCCCCACCTACGACGACATGGCCTACCGCATCGAACTGTGGGGCGACGAGGTCGAGACGCTCTCGCAGATTGACCCACTGTTCGGCACAGTGAAACAGAAATACGTTCGGCTGCCGATTTATCCGAAGACACATTACGTGATGAAAGAGGAAACGCGTTCCCACGCGGTGCAAACGATCAAGGAAGAGCTGGCCTGGTGGGAGCCGGAACTGGAGAAGCAGGGACGCATGGTGGAGGCGCAACGTGTGCATCAGCGCACTATGTATGACTTGGAGATGATCAAGTCGGTCGGCTACTGCCATGGCATTGAAAATTATTCGCGGCATTTTACTGGGCGCATGCCGGGCGAGCCGCCGCCCACGCTGCTCGATTACTTTCCCCGCGATTACATGATGTTCATTGACGAATCGCACCAGACCGTGCCGCAGTTGCACGGCATGTATCATGGCGACCGCTCGCGCAAGGAAACGCTGGTGGAATATGGCTTTCGGCTGCCTTCGGCGCTCGACAACCGTCCGCTGACGTTTGAAGAATTCGAGCACCGCATGAATCAGATGGTTTACGTTTCGGCGACACCGGGCCCGTATGAGCTGACGAAGTCTGCAGGTGTGGTGATTGAGCAGATCATCCGGCCAACCGGCCTGGTTGATCCTCCGGTGGAAATTCGCCCGGTCAAGGGGCAGATTGACGACCTTCTGCACGAGATTCGCGAGCGGGTGGCACGCGGCGAACGCGTGCTGGTGACGACGCTGACCAAGCGCATGGCGGAGGACCTGGCGGAATACTACGCCGAGGTTGGCGTGAAGTGCCGCTACATGCACTCGGAGATCGAAACACTCGAGCGGGTGAAGATCCTGCGCGACCTGCGCAAGGGCGAGTTCGATGTGCTGATTGGAATCAATCTGCTGCGCGAAGGGCTCGATCTGCCAGAGGTTTCGCTAGTGGCGATTCTTGACGCCGACAAGGAAGGATTTCTGCGCTCGGCCGGCTCGCTGATTCAGACCGTCGGCCGCTGCGCCCGAAATCTGAATGGCCGCGCGATTCTCTATGCCGACCGCATGACCGACTCGATGAAGAAAGCCATGAACGAAACCGACCGCCGCCGCGCGATTCAGGAAGCTTATAACGTGGAGAACGGTATAACTCCGGAGTCGATCATCCGGCCGCTGGAAATGTCGCTGGCCCGGATTGTTGAGGCTGACTATGCCGACTTGGCGGAAATCGAGGTTGAAGGCATACCTGAGTTCAAATCGCAGGAAGAGCTGGATGCTTATATCGCCAAGCTTGAAGCTGACATGCGCGAGTCGGCGAAGCGCTTTGAGTTCGAGAAAGCGGCGAAGTTAAGGGATACAATCAAGGAACTGAGGACGAAGGAGTTTCTGTTTGCGTGAGGGCTAGGCAAACCTATCGTAGGCGGGCGGCAGCCCTATGCTTCCCACGCCCCACCCGCAGATCAATCAAGTTCGTATTTTCTCTGAAGCGCCTCTATGAATGTCGGTTCTACGGATCGAAGGTATGAGATCCATCCGCGAAAGCTGGCGACCTGTCCGGATTCAAGCTCCCGCTGCTTCAACTTCCACACCAGCGACTTTATAATGCGTTTCCTGTGACAGTCCTTTGCCTCACGCATGGAATGGCGGTTATAATTTGCGGGCGGCAGCGCGAACCCAGCCGCCAAGCGTCAGATCACAGGTTAGGAGAAACTGCCCATGTCAGGATTCAGCCGCGGGCCCGAAATCCGCCGCCGCCGTACGCGTAAGGAAAAAGTCCGCAAGCTGCGCAAGCGCCTCGCCACGGCCACTGCGGACGCCGACCGGAGCCGCATCGAAGCCAAGCTGCACCGCCTGTCGCTGGCCTCGCCAGGCAATCCGCTGACCAAGGCTAGTTGATTCCCAGATCACGGCGCGATCTCAAATACGGTTCCGCTGACCGTAGTTCCATAGAGATTGCTGTGCGCATCCAAAAGCAGCTTGCTGCGGGGATTGGTGCCGTCGCCGCCGTGCTAGAAGGTGTGCAAGACCGTAAAAACACCGGCCAGAACTGTGGGGCCGCTACATAGCGACCGCTCCACGAGGACTTTCTTTGCTTTCGCGCCGGTGTTTATTTCGCCGCTTCCCGGCCACCGAATCGTAGACCTGAAGTATCTGCCGCGCGGACGCCTCCCAGGAAAACTTGGTTGATTGCTCGTAACCCCGTTGTTTGAGCTTGTCCCGGAGCGCCTGATCCAGCAGCATCCGATGCAGAGCCCGCATGATCTCGAACACGTTTTCCGGATTTACCAGGACCGCGGCATTGCCGACTACCTCCGGCAAAGATGAAGTGTTGGATGTCAGAACCGGCGTCCCGTGCGCCATTGCCTCCAGCGGTGGCAGCCCGAATCCTTCATAGAGCGAAGGAAAAACAAATATCTTGGCCGCGTCGTAAAACACGCGCAGCACTTCAATTGGAACAAATCCCATGAAGCGCACATCGTTCTGCACGCCGCTGCGAATCACAGTGCGCCGCAAGTCAGGGTGCTTGGAAACCTCATCCCCGATAATGATCAGCTTTAAGTCGGGATACTTTCCGTCTTTTTCCAATTCCGCTTTCAGCGCCGAAAAGGCTTCGATAATTCGCACCAGATTCTTGTGCGGGCTGATGCGGCCGGCGTAGAGCAGGAAAGGATAGGTTACGAGAAAGCGCTCAGCCAGAATCTGACGTTCCGCTTCGGAAGTGTGGCCTCGAAGAAAGCGTTCGTCAATCGCGTTATAGATGACTTCGATACGGTAACCCGGAATGCCAAACAGCTTTTCGATCTCGCCTTTGGTGTACTTGGAAACCGCTAGAATCCGCCGTGCTCCTTTCAACACGCGCCGAGTGAGATGAAAATGCAGCGAGCGGCGCAGACTCGAGCGGTCATGCGCCCGATACATATGTTCCAGTACATCGTGCACCGTCATCACGTAAGGGCACGGCAAAGTGCGTGGCATCCAGAACAGGTGCGGAATATGGACCAGGTCGCAACCCACTCGCTTCAGGATGGACCGGCATTCCATGTACCCTTTCGCCGTGGTGCCGTCGTCGAGCAGAGGGATGGTCTGGAAGTTGGGCGGCAGAGGCCCAATCTCGCCCACTTTTTGCGGCGAACCCATCAGAACATATTCGTTCGTATGATCAAGCCGGCCCAGCGCGCGGACCACATTGCGGGTATAAGTGCCCACGCCGAAATCCGTCATCCGCCGGACATCAATGGCGATCTTCACGCAATGATTTAACCACAGGAAGCGCCGAGCGGGCAGAGAAATTCAGGCTTTGATGGGCGTCCGGCGCAGAGCCTTGGTTAAACTCGCGCTTCGGCCTTAGCCCTGCGCTCCGGATAGAGCGGGAATGCCTCGGCCAGCTGCAGCACCTGCTTGCGAATTTTCGCCAGCACGGCGGAATCCGTGCGATGATGCAGCGCCTCGGAGATCCAGCGACCGACCTGGCGCATTTCTTCTTCCTTCATGCCGCGCGTGGTCAAGGCTGGCGTGCCGATGCGGATCCCGCTCGGCTTCAGCGGAGGATTGGTATCGAAAGGAATTGCATTCTTGTTGACCGTGATGCCCGCCTGATCCAGCGCCTTTTCGGCTTCGCTGCCGAGCATGCCTTTGGCAAAAACGTCCACCAGCATGAGGTGCGTGTCCGTCCCGCCGGAGATGATGCGGAATCCCTCAGCGGCGAGAGTTTCGGCCAGCACTTTCGCGTTCGCCACAACCTGGCGCGCGTAGTCGCGAAAACTGGGCTGCATGGCTTCCAGGAAGCAGACCGCCTTCGCGGCAATGATGTGGACCAGCGGCCCGCCCTGCATTCCGGGGAAAACGACTTTGTCCATCGCCGGGCCCAGGTCCTGCTTGCACAGAATCATGCCGGCGCGCGGGCCGCGCAGCGTCTTGTGCGTGGTCGTGGTCACGATTTGCGCGTAAGGAACCGGCGAGGGATGCACGCCTCCGGCAACCAGGCCGGCGAAGTGCGCCATATCCACCAGGTAGATGGCTCCGACTCTGTCTGCGATTTGCCGCATCCGGGCAAAATTAATGATCCGCGGGTAAGCGCTGCCGCCGCCGATGATCATTTTCGGACGTTCTTTTTCCGCGAGTTTCTCCAGGTCGTCGTAATCAATCGTTTCTGTTTCCTTGGTCACACCATACGGCACGATGCGATACGTTTTCCCAGAGAAATTCAGATGATGGCCGTGTGTCAAATGCCCGCCATGGGCTAGGTTCAGGCCAAGGATGGTATCCCCGGGTTGCAGAACAGCCGCATAAGCCGCCATATTCGCCTGCGAGCCGGCATGAGGCTGCACGTTCGCGTACTCGGCGCCGAAAAGCTTTTTGGCGCGGTCACGGGCCAGATTTTCCACGATGTCGGCAAATTCGCATCCACCGTAATAGCGCTTGGCCGGGTAACCTTCGGCGTACTTGTTTGTGAACACCGACCCCATCGCCTCCAGCACAGCCTCACTGACGAAATTTTCCGACGCGATCAGTTCCAGTCCTTCATGCTGGCGACGGACTTCGTTATCAATTGCAGCGGCTACCTCGGGATCAACTTCAAAAAGAGGGCGCGACATAGGATTTTGGATTTTCATTTTTCACCTAAACACATTTACCCGGAGCTCGGCGCTGATAAATATTTGCGTCCAGCAATTCCATGTATTTGTCTGGCGACTGAAGTAGCTGGAAACCGAACCGCGAATACAAGCCGTGGGCGTCGCTCGTCACCAGGCTCCAGCGGCGCAAACCCTGCAGCAGGGGATGCTGCATAATGCATTCCATCATCCACTTGCCCAAGCCCTGCCCGCGATACGCCTCCAGCACAAATACATCTCCAATATACGCGTAAGTGGCGAAATCTGAGATCACTCTGGCAAATGCCACCTGCTTCCCCTGGGTGTAAACGCCGAAGCACAACGAGTGTTCGATGGACCGCGCAACAATTTCACGCGGGATTCCCTTCGCCCAATAACAGTTCGTGAGAAATTCGTAGATGACGTTCAGTTCCAGCTGGCCACGATCGGTGCTGATCGTAAACTCGCCTTGGTGCCACTCTATAGCCTGGCCGCTTTTTATCATCCTGAATCGGATGAACTCGCCGGCGGCGCCGATGAACTTATTTTGGCCGCGAATTCCTTCTGGAAATCAACGCCAGAATCCTGCTCGCCCACTTGTCGGAGAAGCCAAAGCGCGACTTCGCCTTCGAATACAAGTCAACCGCCATCTTATCCAGCCAGATCATCGCAGCCTTGCCCCACCCGTCGCTGGGCCGTGCCCGATAGCTCGTCGAGCGCACCTGATGCGTGGGCACAGCGTCAACCGTGTAGTAATACAAAGCCAGGCTGTTGCGGCAACGGCCTGCCGGGCAAGTGAGAGGCTCCGGGAAGCCGTGCAGCGATCCCTCAGTGGTGTTGAAGATGAGAGCATGATTCAGCAGCGGCGCATACTTCGCCACGCAGCGCTGCATCCTACTGTCCCAAAGTTCGATGGCGCCGCCCCAGTCCTCACGCCAGCCCTCGTTCAGGTAGAGAATCAGGTTGATCCGCCGCCGCCAGCTTTTCTGATAGTGATGATGCGAAAAATCGGTATGAACGTTCAGGAATCCGCCGCGGCTCGATTGATGCAACCCGCCGCCTTCCAGGCTCGGATCGGAGATCAATCCGGAAATTCCGGTCAGATACGACAGCCACTCGATGAACTCCGGCGAGTTCAACTCATCCGTGATCTCCGCCAGACTCCGCGGGAAGAGTTCCCGCTTGGCCATCCCGAGTTTGTTTTCGTTGTGATGCTGGTAGTGAGTCCAGGCATGGTTGCAAGGATCAGGAAACTCCGCCGCGGCGGCACGAATCAGGCTTGGATCGAAAAAATCGGTGAGCAGGATATGAGGAATCGGCTGATTCTGTCTGTATTCCCGGCGCAAAACGGGAAGTCGCGAACTCCATTTTTCGATAGGAAGTTGTCTTACAGCGGCTTGTGAAGAGCGCATTCAACCTCTAGCCTTTCTTTTCTCTTCCCCAAGCGCGGCAAATCGGTTCGACCGGAAGATGCATGAAGCCGGTCGGCGGGTTGCGTCAGCACTCGCAACATATGGTGCAGATAAATTATTGTACCAAGCCGGCGACGGCGCACGCGTCGCGGCGCATCAATTTACGCGGCAGACTTGCACAGCTTGATTCCCGTAGGGACACTCCAATCCCGCGCCTCCCGGTCGCTGCACAATGACCCAGGTGACGCCATACTGCTCATGCAGGCGCTCAAAATCCTGCACTCCGAAGTTCTTCCAGTTGGCCCGCGCCTGCACCTGCTGCCACCAGGCGTCGGCCATTGCCGGAAACATGCTGACCGCACCGCTGTCTTTCACGCCATCGGCCAGCATGCTTCGCTCGGCAATCGCGCGGAAACCGTTTTCATCTTCGCCGGGAAGATTCATGTGTTCAGGATCGAGGGCGAAAATCGCATCCGTGGGCGTGTGATCTCGCACCCACACAAAAGCCTGAGCCCAGGGATTTCTTGGCGCCATTCCCGGCCATTCAATAGGAGCGCTGGCGGGAAACAGCGAGCGTTGGGCCGCAAACATGCCCGCGCACAAAGGCACGAACAGCGCCAGCCATCGCCACGCGCGATTTCGCAGAACGAATTCTCCCAGGTATCCGCCTCCGATCAGGATCATCAAGATGTAGAGCAGATACAGGCTGCGCATAGGCTGCAGACGAGCCAAAGTTTCAAAGCGCGCTGGGATAGCGAGCACCAGGCCGGCAATGAAATAGACAACTCCGTAAACAACCAGCGCCCGGCACAACAAATCCACATTCCCCCACCGCTTCGACCGCGCGATTCGTCCGGACCACCACAGGATCACAAGCGGCGCCAACGCGCCCAGAATCTCATACCACGCCCATCGCGTCAGATAGTGATACGAATGCGAGATCGCCACCTCGTGATATGCGGCAGGGGTATCAAAGAACCCACCCGGCAAAAGCAGGCAACCGAGGCTGGCAATCCCTTCCGGCATCTTCCTCATCAGCAGCAGAAGGACGCAAAAAGAAATGGCGAAAGCCGGCATCAGCGGGTGAATCAACGCTGCAACGATCAGAAATGCCGCAGCCTGCGTATATTTCTTATCGAGAACCCTGGAAACCGCAAAAATCGTGGCGCACACATTCAGATTCCGCGGGTTCACATACTGATCCATGATGTAGAGCGCAGTCCCGGCAACCGGCAGCGTAAGCAGCGCGGCTTCCAGTGCCACTCCCGCCCAGCGCGCCCGCGGGCTACTGAAACACTTTCCGCTGAGTTCCCAACACGCCAGCAGGAACAGAAATATGGAGACCAAATGCCACGAGAAAAGCAGAACATCGAAGGGAAGACGCGTGACCCGCTCCGAGGCTGCAATCAGATTCGGAAACAGGGTCAAATGCGCGTGCGATTGAAAAAACTGCGCTCCGAAAGGGAATAGTTCCGGACGCAGAATCTTTTCCACCCCCGGCAGGTAAATCTCAGCGTCCTCTGCCCAGGGGTGGTATCCATGCACCAGCACGGCGCCAAAAGTCAGCAGAAGCACAATGACGATCGGCCTAAGTTTCAATGGCGACCTGCAAGCTGTGCATAATCTGTTGTCATTTCGAGCGGCGCGGCATGGATTGCTGGCAATCCATGCTGCGAAGTCGAGAAACCTGCTGTTCTCCCCTGATCCTGCTCTGATTCTATAGACGCGGGAACTGGATTTAACTCTCAAACCCGGTGCGCAGGAATGACGCGATCTGCCAGCCGTCCATGTATTTGTACGGCGTCTCGCCGGTCGTGTAATGCCCGCACGGCAACACAACGACTTTGTGATCCAACCCTCGCCGCGTGAATTCCTGTACCACTTCGCGCGACAATTCCGGCAGAAATGTCAGATCGTAGCGCGCGTAAATGATAAGCGACTTCCTCGGCCAGCGCGCGAACTGCGCGAAGTACGACATCGGGCTCACTGCACTCCACAACTCCCGCAGCCGCTCGAGATCAATCCGACTTTCCACTCCCTGGCGAATGTGGCGAGTGGACTGTCCGTGCCATACCACGTCCGCAACATAGGTGGAAGCGTGATTGAAGGCCGCCACGCGAATGCGCCGGTCATGTGCAGCGGCCAGAAAAGCATAGCAGGAGCCTAGACTCGTGCCCACAACCCCCAATCGCGTGTAACCGCGGGATTCCAGCCAGTCGAGGCAGCAGCGCGCGTCAATCACGCCCTGCCGCGAAGCATCGAGCGTGCGCCCAATATTGGCGGAAACCGCGTAGTCGGCCCGCTGAATCTCCCCAGGGCGGCGAATGTCGTGGTAAGGCATACTAAGGCGCAACACCGAGATTCCCAGAAGGTTCAGCACCCGGCACAAACTCGTGTAAGCCAGAGCATCCGAGTTCCAGTGCGGCAACAGCACAATCGCGCGCCGTCCTCGCGCCGGAAACCATCGTGCATTGACGAGATTATTTTCCGCGAAGGGAGTACGCACCGGCGAAGTGAAGCGTAGAAAGTCTGCGTGCGTGCCGTCAACCTTCTTCTCTAATGCCGGATCGGGGATCTCCCGCGTGCTGAACACCTGTACTCCCCGCCGCTCGAGGCGAAAATCCGTCGGCGTAGTGTACGCATAGAACTCATCGCTCGACATCACAATGCGCCGGTTGAAATCGCGAAGAAACCGCTCACCGTCTTCCGGCACATCACCCGGAGCGTATCCGTTGCGGCAAGGCCAATCCCGCGCCCATTCCACGCCCCACTCCAGCGGACGCACCACCCGATTGTTATCCACCGACGTAAGGCGTGTTTCCCAGTCATACATCCACTGCGCGTAGCGTGAGGCCATGAATCTCGAATATAGCAAAAGCCCGCCTCCGGGCAGCGGCAGGATCAGTAAGCGGGCGCAATGTGCATCAGACGGCCATGAGACTGCGCCGGAAGCCCGCACATAAGCCCAGGCGCCCTCGTCTGGGCGGGTGGATGAGGACATCCGCCCCTACGTATGCAAAGCGATCATGACCTCTAACAATCTGTTGACAATCGCCTGACAATCGTTGCCGCGCGCCTGCGATAAAAGAATAAAAGCACGAAGTTTGAAATGAATCCGCCATGAAGTCCGGGACTGAAGATTGCTCGATCCGCGATAAAACCAGGAAAATTACCACCGAGCTGAATCGTCTGTTCCAGCAGCAAATTGAACTGACCAAGTGGGAAGCCTTCGTTGGCTTTACACCCACGGAGTTGCAGGAATACGAAGGCGTCGTCGAGCGTATCCGCCAGTTATACGTTGAGTTAGGACAACTCGCTCCGGCGCAAGAGCAGGGGAAACGGCGTTAGCCGATGTACTTTCTCGGCACCCGCTTGGAAATCCCGCACAGGATCTCGTACAGCACAGTGTTGGCAAGTGCTGCGTGTTCCGTGGCATCCACTTCCAGACCGTCGCAGGATCCCAAGAGCACGGCTTCATCTCCAACCGCGATTCCCGGCAGGCCGGTTACATCCACCAGCGTCAAGTCCATCGAGATGCGGCCGACAATTGGCGCATAGTGCTCGCGCACAATCACGCGGCCGCGCGAAGACAGGGCGCGATTGTAACCGTCCGCATATCCGACTGGCAGCACCGCGATGCGCGCGGGCGCCTTCGTCACGTAAGTTCCGCCGTAACCCAGAGCCTGATTGGCGCGCACATCACGAAGCGCGAGCACGCGGGTCTTCCAGGTCAACACCGGCTTCACATCCAGCCGCAGGGCTTTGCCGCTCACTTCCCGCCCGGCGCGCTCGAAGGGAAGAAAATATCCATATAGCGCGATGCCCGGGCGCACCATGGTATTCCACGATTCACGCCGAGAGATCACCGCTCCCGTATTTGCTGCGTGAACCAGCGGAGGATCGAATCCCTCATTCCGCAAAAATCGGCGCACTTTTTCAAACGAATTCAACTGTTCCGCAACGGAAGGCGCGTCAAGTACCTCGGAGGAAGCCAGATGGGTGGACAGCCCTTCCAGCGTGAGATGAGCCGACGATTTGAGCGCGGAACATACGCCGGGCAAGTCTTCTGGCCCCACACCCAGCCGCCCCATACCCGTGTCCACTTTCAAGTGAACTCCGTGCTGGCGAACTCCCAGCGCGGTGGCCGCCTGCTCCAGCCGCTCGATCTGCGCCACCTCCCACACCGTGGGCGTCAGATTCAGCCGCACGATTTCTTCTTCTTCACCGCGCCAGAAGCCGGTCAGCAACAGGATGCGGCCTCGCACTCCCGCCTCGCGCAACGGGATGGCTTCGTCGAGCGAAGTCACGCCAAACCAGCGCGCTCCCTCCTGCTCCAAGGCGCGCGAGCATTCGACGGCGCCATGACCGTAGGCGTCGGCCTTTACGATCGCGCAAGTGCTTACAGTCGGCCCGATGTGCCGCTGTACCGTGCGGAAATTTTGCCGCAAGCTCGCGAGCGAGACTTCCGCCCAGGTCGGCCGGGTCGCAACCCGTTTGGCAATTTCAATGGTGGCCACTTCAGCGATTATAGCGGCGAACCGGTGCCGCTCTCCGGTTACCGCCGTGCTACTCCCCGAATCGGGAAACTTGTGATCGCGCAGTTCGGCCACGCTGGCCGAACCCCACCTCCGCGAAAATAAAAAGGCCGCGCTGAGCGCAGCCTTTCAGGAACTTTCTCTATACCGCAAGTGTCCGTAATTTACTTCGGACCGGTGCTGCCCGCAGCTGGCGTCTTTGCAGCCGGAGCGGCGGGCTTGGTTGTGGCCGAGCCTGCCGGCTTCGTCGCCGCCGGTTTCGGCGGCGCTGCCACGCCGGACTGCACGTTATATGCGTCCACAATCGCCTTGGTGATGTCAATGGAGGCGTTGGCCCAGAGCACCGGGCCCTGCGGCCATGGATTCGACACGTCGATGATTACGCCAAAGCCCTTGTCGCCGGCGTATTTCACGATCACCGGCGCCATTTTCTGCAGAATACGCTGCGCGATCTCGTTCTGCTGATTCTGCGCATCGTCGCGCGCGTCCTGTACCGAGCGCTCCAGTGATTTTTGCTTCTGCTCGATTTGCTTCACCAGGGTGGCGCGCGCGTCTTCGCCGAGCTTGTCGCCTTGCGTGTTGAGCTGCTTTTTCAGGCTCTCCACTTCATCGTTCAGGCCCTTCAGTTCGGTCTGCTTCGGCTCCAGCTTTTTATTGAGGGCGTCGAAGTCACGCTGGCCTTCATTGCTGGCGTAAATCGCTTCGGTGATATTGATCGTGCCCAACCGGTTGCCCGTGCCTGTCGCCACAGGTTCGGGAGCGGTGGGAGCGGCGCTGGGGGCGGCGGGCAGCCCGGGGTCGGCGCTGGCCGTCTGAGCCAGGGCTGAAACTGCGGCCACGAACATACAGGCCAGAAGAAACCGCGTAAGCTTGCTTTTCATGAGGTTGCTTTGAACTCCTTGGAACCTGGTTCGATTGAGATCGTTTTCACAGACAATGCCGGGAAGCACCCTTTAATCACCTAGACAGTGTGCGCAAGACGAGAAGACCACCACTCCAGTTCCCAGCGTTGCACGTCGCACTCCGGCGACCACCCCGCAATTTCAATTTTCAGGGCGTTGATGCCAGCTATTATAGGAACTCCGCTGCCCCACCGTCAAACCCGCCTAGAACGTCGTCGCCACCGTAAAGCGGAATGTCTTTCGCGGTTCACGCAGCAGATACTGCGGCGAATAAGTGTTGCGCGCCAGTTGATACGTGTAGTCGCCGGCCGCGCCTGGAGGGAACATAGCCCGGCTGATCGGAACGGGTGAGTTCGCAATCGTATCCAGCCGCAGCGGGTTGTATGCCCAGTAAACCCGGAACGGAGCATTGACCACGGGCAGGAAAACCTGTATTTCCAGGCCGGTGGACATACGCGGAGTCCAGTTGGTATCGCCAAGGGGCTTCAGGTACTGCGAGAACGGCACGGTGCTTCCCCCAACGCAGTTGAAACCGACGTCAAGCATCGGACAGCCGAAAACCGTGCTGTTGATGACGTCCAGTTGCTGCGAGGTGATCTTCAACTGCGAATTTCGCAGAATCGGTTCGACTCCCGTATCCAGGAAAGGCGCCAAAGTGACCGGTCCCGCGATGGTGATGCGGTATTCCAGGTTCGTGGTCAGGCTCAAGTCGCCGCCGGGGAACACAATCTGATCGAGCGGAACGGGAATTGTGTAAGCGCCTTGCAAGGGGTTGGCTGGATTCTTGGGAACGATCGAACCATCCGGATTGCGCAGTTGAATGGTCGTCGTGCTGGGAAGGAACGCAACCGGAGAGATCGACCGGATATCGAATCCACGCAGGTCATTTTCGCCGCCATCATAGAAGCGCTGGAACGGAGGTGGCACCAGGCCGCCGTAGCCGGTAAGGAACGATCCCTGGATGTTGAACCCGACCGTATTTCGCCCTTTCTGCACCGGCATGAAGCGCTTGTATTGCACAATCGGACGGATGGTGCGGACCGTTCCTCCCAAGCCCGCGATTTCCGCACCCACGTAGAGACTCCTGCCCTTGTGCGGGAACAGCGCGCGGTCCAGGCTATTTTCTGAGAAGCTGGGCGTTACTTTGCTGGTAATGATGCCGTTCAGCGCGTTCGGCCCGCTGATTCCGCTGAAGGCCAGAAAATCAAACAGTGTCTTCGACGCCGTGGTCAGAGCGACGATCGAAGAATCATCGAACGAATAACTGATCCCCACCCGCTTAAACGACCGATGCAGCGGATAGCCCAGGTTCACCGAGAATCCCTTGCTCTGCTGCGTATAGTTTTGCAGGTTCTGCTCCAGCGCCGAAGGCAGGTTGACCTGCTGACCGGTGAGCAGTGCGGCCTCTCGAGCCTGATCGAAAATGTATTTCGTGCCGTAGACGGTGAAGCCAAACTGCAGCGGGCGGTCAAACATATACGGCTCGGTAAAGCCAAAACTCAGGCTTCGTTGCAGATTGCCGATGTTGGCTTGCACACTCAGCGTTTCGCCCAGGCCCAGAAAATTGTTGGTGCTGTAGCTGAGACCAACGAACGTCCCTGCCAGGCCGCTTACCCCGCCGGTCAAGCCGATGCTGTTCTTGCCTTTTTCCTGCACCTTGAGCGTCAGATCTACGGTCCCCTCTTTTTCGTTCAGGTGGCGTTCGGTAACGTTGGGATCGTCGGGCTTCAGGTTCTGGAAAAATCCCAGTTGGTTCAGCCGCTGCAGGCTCAACTCCCAAAGCTGCTGGTTGTAGACCTGCCCTTCCTCGAGCACGATTTCGCGTCGGATGACTTTGTCGCGGGTAGTTGTGTTGCCTTGAAACTCGATGCGGCGCACGAAGAATTGCTTCCCCTCGTCCACGTCAATATCGAGAAACACCAGCTTTTTCTCTTCGTCGAAGGTGGTGTTGGGGATGGACGTGAAGTTGATATATCCCAGTTGCCCGTAGGCTTTTTGCAGTTGCTCCAGACCCTTGGCGATTTTGCTGCGGTCGAAGGTGTCGCCGTCCTTGATCGGAAAAAGAGATCGCAAAAGCTTCGTGTTGGCAACCGCCTTATTGTTCTTGAACGTGATTCCGCCGAGGTTGTATTTCTCGCCCTCTTCGATCGGCATGGTGATGTCCACCGCCTTCCCTGGACCATGCTGAATCAGCGGAATGTGGAAGCCCTGGTGGCCGCTGTCATGAATATTGGTCTTGGGCTCCTGCACCAGTACTTTGAAGTAGCCGCGATTCTGGTACTCCGCCCGGACCCGCTCCGTGTCCTCATCGAGCTTGGTCGCATCGTAGGTGCGGGCGAACAGATTCTCGAGGAAGATTGAGTGCGGAACCCCGATCGGCTTCAGATTCTTCATGGCGCCGCGCAGGATGCGGCTCTTGACGTGCCTGTTTCCCTCGAAGCGAATCTTGCCAACCTTAACCTTCGGTCCTTCCTTCACCACGAAGGTGATGTTCACGGCCGCTGGGGGAATCGCGCGGATTTCGGTGCGCACCGTCGAAAACTGCCGGCCGTGCTCCGCCAGCAGTTCCCTGATCGTGACTTCCGCTTTCTTTACCTTGGTCGGATCGTATTGGCTCTCGACCGACAGGCCAACTTTCGCCTCCTTGAATCGATCCAGCACATCGCTCTTCGAAACCGAGTTCAATCCGACATAGTCAATCTCCCGGATCGTCGGCCGCTCCTTCACGTAAATGTGAATCGCCCAGCCTTTGGGGGTCTGCTCGCGCTCAAAGCGGATGTCTTCGAAGTAGCCGGTATTCCACAGCGAGTTGAAGTCGCGCTCCATCGCTGCCTGATCGTAAACATCGCCCGGCCGGCTGAAGATCCGGGCCTTGATCGTCTCCACCGGAATCCGCCGGTTGCCGTGAACTTCAATTTCGCTGATCAAATCCTGTTGCGCCGCCGCAAGCAGCGAGAATAAAACCATCAGGCACACCGCCGCGCCCATCCGCCAAGAGATTAGAAATGAAGGAGATGGGCCCGCGAAAAGAGACAGGCTTCGCCGTTTCCTTGGCCCGCCTCCAATTCCAGCAGGGCTATCCTGATGAGAGCGATGAATCGCCACTACCTCAGCTTATGGGAGTGTGGAAAACCGCAATTATACGGTAGAGCTGTGGGGAGCGTCCAAGAACCTGCGCCTACCTCGGACAGGCGGCCGGAAAAGCTCCACTTCAACCAAGACGGAATAAAACGTAGCGGAGTTGCCCAAGTCCGTAAGTTTTTCCGAAGTAAGCACATTAATATTTTTTCCTTCCGAGGAAAGTTTGGCCCAATGCAGCCGCGCGCACACCACTCCGGGCTGCACCGTCCCGTCCACTTTCGCCTTAAGATGAATCTCTCCCCGGTGATTGAAGACGCGCACGGCATCGCCTTCGGCGATTCCACGCTCCCGGGCATCAGCGGCATTCATCTCCAGCAGCCCAGATTCCTCCATCCGCTGCATGACAGGCAAATTCGAGAATGTGGAATTGAGAAAATTGTCTGATTTGCGCGCGAGCAATTCCAGGGGAAAGGTCTGTGCCTGCGGAGCGTGCCGCGATTCGGTGGGCGGAACAAACTGCACAATCGGATCCAGCCCCTGTTGTTTGAGAGACTCCGAATATAGCTCCGCCTTGCCGCTGGGCGTGGCGAAATTGCCGTTGGCAAAAGGAAGAAAGTCTGTTCGCGCGGTGACGGCTGCCTCTGGGTGAGCCGCGGAGCCCTCAAAATTCAATCTGATGTGTCCCAGGCGCTCTAGTCGCTCGCGATCAATTCCTTCAAGCCAGGCGTTTCCCACTCCCAGCGCCGTATCCATCATCTCGTCCACGGACTCGTGCAAGCAATCGTCCTCGAACCCCATGCGCTCGGCCAGGGTGCGGAACACTTCCACGTTCGAACGGCATTCGCCCAGCGGGGCAATCGCCTGATGCGACATCTGCAAGTAGTAATGCCCATAGGCGCCCTGCAGTTCCTTGTGCTCGAAAAACGTGGTCGCGGGCAGGACAATGTCAGCATAGTCGGTCGTGTCGGTGAAAAACTGCTCGTGAACCACCGTAAACAAATCCTCGCGGCGCAGACCGCGGATCACCTCATTGTGATTCGGGCAAACCGCCGCCGGATTGGAGTTGTAAACGAAGAGCACCTTCACCGGCGGATCACCGAGCCGATTCAACGCCTGCCCCAGTTCCACCATATTGACCGTGCGCGCCGGGCGGCCCAGCGATTTCAGCATCAGGTCTTCGCGCGCGAGCGGCTCACGCAGCGGCGCAAAAGCTCCGCTGGTGGCGTATTGCAGGCCACCGCCGACCTCTTTCCACGATCCGGTGATGCAGGGCAGCATGGTGATTGCCCGCATGGCCATGCCCCCGTTTTCCGACCGCTGCACACCATCGTTTACCCGGATCACAGCCGGCCGCTCGGTTGCATATTCTCGCGCCAGTCGGACAATGTCTGCTGCTGCGATTCCGGTCCAACTGGATACGCGTTCCGGCGTGTAATCGCGCACCTTGATGCGCAGTTGCTCAAAACCCAGAGTGTAGTGCGCGACGTAGTCGGCATCGTACAGGTTTTCGCCGACGATGACGTGCATCATACCCAGCGCTAGTGCGGCATCGGTGCCGGGATTAATCGGCAGATACCAATCGGCACAAGAAGCCGTTCGCGTGCGGTAAGGGTCGATGACGACCAACTTGGCACCCTTGCGGCGAGCCTCTGTGATAAAGGGCCACAGATGAACATTGTTGCCGTGGATGTTCGCCGCCCACGCAATAATGTAGCGCGACTGGGAAAACTGCTCGGGTTCGGTTCCGAGCTTGATGCCGAGAACCGACTTCAGGCCGGCTTCTCCCGCGGCCGAGCAGATATTTCGCGCCAGTTGCGATGCGCCCAGGCGATGAAAAAAACGCCGGTCCATGCAGGCGCCGTTCAGCACACCCAGGGTTCCGCCGTAGGAATAAGGCAGGATGGCTTCGCTGCCGAACTCCGCGCCGATCTGCCTGAAGCGCGAGCAGATTTCGTCTAGCGCTTCATCCCAGCCGATGCGCTCGAACACCGGTTGTGTGGAGCGGGCGCCTTCGCCCGCAAAAACCGGGCCTTTCCGCCCAATCCGTCGCATGGGATACAGCACGCGATCCGGCGAATACACCCGATCCAGATATTTCGCCACCTTTGCGCACAAGAATCCGCGTGTGACCGGGTGCGCCGGATCGCCCTGAATTTTTGTGGCCCGTCCATCCTCGACCGTAATCAGAACTCCGCAGGCATCGGGGCAATCATGCGGACAGGCGGCATGGACAACTTTCTTCATGATTCGATGATAACTGCAGAATCTCCGATGGTTCTCCGGAATTGCATTCGGTGGGCGCAGACTTGCCTTCTAAGGCTTTAATTCCGCTCCCGTCTGCGGCGCCTGCAACTCGCCCGCATGCGCCACAAGCTTCTTGAGTTTCCCCTCGATGGAGGCATCTCCGATTTTTTCGTCCTGCAGAACGCCATCCGCGTCAATCGTGAAAGTGTGGGGGATGGCGTCGACGCCGAACAGTTTTGCAATGGGTCCGTCGAAGCCGCCGTCATAATATTGTGCCCACGTCATGCCGTTCTTGGCGACGAAATCTCTCCACTTCTCCGGGTCCGTATCCAGGCTTATGCTCAGAATCACGAGTGGCTGCCCTTGAAACTTCCTGGCAATGTCTCGCAGATGGGGAAGAGCCTCACGGCAGGGCCCGCACCAGGTGGCCCAGAAATCCAGCAATACAACCCTCCCCTTCAGATCATCCAGCGAGATGCGTCGTCCGTCGGTGGCAGTCACCGCAAACGGCGGCGCCATGCGGGCGCGGGCCAGTTCGGGTCGGCTGATATACCGTTGTGCGCGTTGACAGTCCGGATCGTCGGCCGGCCTCATCGCTACGAATTTCTGAAACTGTGCTTTGGCGGCGTCATCCTGCTTCAGATGGGCCAAAGCCTGTCCGTCAGCAAAGGTCGCGTCCGGGAAATTTGCGACCGCCGTCAGGGCCTTCGTCAATTCATCATGCGCCCGGGCAAAAAACTGATCCTTGTTCTTGCCCAATCCCTCATACATCAGCAGCATGCCAAAGTCGTAATGAGCGATGGCTATGCTTTTCGCGTCGTGAGCGGCTGACACCAATTCCGATGCTGCGCTCTCGGCGATCTTCCAGTCGCCGAGCTGAATCCCGTACTTGAGCATTTTTTTCTCGCACAGCACGCAGTGGCCGCCATCCTGCTGGTTAGCTTTCTTGAAGTCATCGAGTGCAGAGCCGATCATATGCTGCTCCAGATACCTGGAGGCTTCGTCAAAGGTTTTGCGCGCTTTTTCGCTGGTTGGACCTTCAGGGTTCGCTTGCGCCATGGCCGACGCCAGCAGGAGCGTCAAGATTCCCAAGATTCGCCCGAGCCTCGTGATGGCCGTCCTGCGTCTCATTTCACTTATCCAAGTAATATTGCACCGAGGTGACCACGCGAACCGTCTTCATCAGGCTATTGTCAGCGGTGAAATCTCCGCCGCTATATCCGCCGGCGTCGCCGGTATCGCTGCCTTGATCCGCCGGGAGGATGGAAAACACGCCCTGATTCGCCTGTCGGATCGAGCCGACTTTGCTGCCCGAGTCCGAAGCGAAACGGTCAGCGGCGGCGCGGGCGTTGCGCGTGGCTTCTGTAATCATGTCGGGCTTGATGGAATTCAGCCCGTTGAACTTGTACGCCAACCCCTGCCCGGGATTGCTGTTGAGCACGATCCCCTTCTGCAACAGTTGCATGGTCTTTTGCGCCGCGCTTGCCACTTGGTCCACACGCGAGGTCCGCACCGTAATCTGTTGCTCGACGATGTAGCGATGCGGGGCGCGGTTGTTGCCCCCGTATTCGTTCGCTTGCGTATCCACCACGCGGACCACGCCGAGTTCGATTTCCGAGGTCTGAATGCCCTGTTGATCGAGAAATTCCAGGATGGTTTTTTTGTCGGCTTCAGTCCGGCCATAGACCGCGGTCAGGTCATCTCCGGCTTCTTTGTAACTCAGTGGCCAGATGGCAAGATCAGACTTTACCTTGCGCTCGACCAAGCCTTTCACCGTTACATAGCGATCGCTCAGCCGGGTTGCCTTGATCTGTAAGCCCAGCAACCAGCCGCCGCCCACAAGGCCAAGGGCGAGCAGAAATCCAAGCACAGCCATGCCGCCACGGTCCGCCTGCTGGGTACTATTCATCGGTGTCGCTCCCGACACTGCGGTTTTCTTGCTACGCGGATTCTAGGGCAATTCGCGGGCGTTCACCAGATACTTTCCGAAGACCGCACACCCCCCCGGCGAGCATATTTCCCCCAGCCATGTCGTCTGCTATACTCGACGCGCTCCAAAAATCCCTGGGAAGATGGCACCGGCAAGCCTGACGAAGCTGGGCAAGATTGATAGAATGGCAAGCGGCAACATCATGGCCAATCCGACCTCCCCGCAAACCATCGCATCGAAGCTGCGCGATTACTACATTCTGACCAAGCCCGAGGTGAACCTGCTGATCCTGATGACGACATCAGCTGGTTTCTACCTGGCTTCCCGGGGACCGCTGCGCATTGCCGCGCTGGTGAATACGTTGGTGGGCACACTGCTGGTGGCGAGCGGAACGGCAACGCTGAATCAGTGGATGGAGCGGATCTGGGACGGACAGATGCGGCGCACAGCATCGCGCCCGCTGCCGGCGGGTCGAGTGCGGGCGTCGGAAGCCCTGATCTTCGGCGTTCTGCTCAGCCTGGCAGGCGGTGTGTATCTGGCGTGGTTGGTGAACTGGCTTTCCGCCGCGCTGGCGATCTCCACCCTGCTCTCGTATCTGCTTGTATATACTCCGCTCAAGCGGAAGACGCCGCTGTGTACGCTGCTGGGCGCCTTTCCTGGCGCTATGCCCACGTTGATCGGATGGGCTGGCGCTTCGGCTCACATTTCGGCGCAGGCGTGGTTTCTTTTCGCCATCCTGTTTCTCTGGCAATTTCCTCATTTCCTGGCCATCGCCCTGATGTACCGCGAGGATTATGCCCGCGCGGGCTACCACATGTTGCCGGATTTTGATCGCGATGCCCGCTTCACCCGAGCCGAGATTGTAGGTTTCTCGCTGGCCCTGACGGTTACGACCTTGCTGCCGATCGCCGGCGGCGGGCTGGCTTATCGGGCGGGAATGTTTGTGGCGGGAGCTTTCTTTTTGTACTATGTGATTCGTCTGGCGCGCTCCGCCTCCCGAGTGCTGGCCAGCCGCGTGGTTCACGCTTCAGTGATTTACCTGCCCCTGGTTTTAGGAATGATGATCTTCTGGAAGCGCTGAGGCTGCGTTCTGCAAACTACAGAGCCGACGAAACCCCGCGCGTAGGATATTGCAATCCCAACATCACGACCCGGCGCGTCAGCTGCTCGTAACCTTCTGCAACACCCGCTGGGGAGATACGAGCACTCGGAATGATGATGCCGACATAGATCTGAGCCAGGGCGCGGAAAGCGAACCGGCGCAGGTGAATGGCGTCGTTGGCAAGTTTTTCCGCGGCCTCTGCAGTGGCCGCATCAGGACTGCGGCGCGCGGCCTGGGCGATGCGCATCAATATCGCCGCATTCGCCGCCGCGCCCGATACGTATTCGGCGGCAGCCCGCAGCCGTTCCCTTTGGATTCTGCGGAACTCCGCCGGCCGTAGCCGGCTGCGCAAAAATTCTTTTTCCCTGGGATCAACCAGGTTGCGGAAGGCTTCCACATCCACAGACTGGATATGCGCGGCAGGATTCTCCAGCACCGCGGAGCTGGAAGCGCGCCCCTTGGACAAAGTCACCATGAAGAACAGCCCCAGGAACGCGAGGCAGACGATGATCAGGGTCGTAATCATTGTTGTAGCAGCCGCTGTAACTCCTGATTCCAGACTTCCAGATCGTGCTCCGGCAACCTGATGACGGTCTGTGGCTGGCGCTCGGGAAGCATGAGATAGAACATCCAGAGCAACACGCACAAATGATAAACCGCCATGTTTGCGAGGTCGAAGATCCTATCCCACTGCTTCAGATAGACACCCATCGCCGATGTTGCCAACTCCACGCTGGCGAACACTCCCAGGCCCAATGCAATGCCAAATGCGCCGCTGCGCCACTCCAACACGAAATAGCGCGAGAAAAGGAAAAGAGAAAGCAGCAAGCCGCATTGCAGAACAGTGACGGCGCGGTCCAAGCCAAGAATCGTATGCTGCAGAGATGAAAAGGCCGTGGCCTGCGCGATGCGATCGGCATTGCCGCCCGGCGCCAAGACAGCCAAGGCCACCGCCATCAGGAGCAGCAAAATCGTGGTACCCCGGAACAGGAATCTGCCGGGTTGTTGAAGAGCTGGATAACTGCGGAAGAAATTACTAAACAGCTCATGGATCACACCAAAGCGAATCGCAGTGCTGACGGCAAGACCGACGGCGTATACCTGAAGGTACACCGGTCCAAAGCTGGAGATAAATTGCGAAACCCCAACAAGCACCGCGCACTGTAAAGCTTCAAACACGGTGTAAATGAAAAACATGGGGAATTGCCGGTGCAATCCCCGACGCGCCATGGCGACCACCAGCACAGCCTGCAGAACGTGAGGAGCGGTCCACAGGTAATAGTACAGGTAGTGGTGCGGAGTGGGAGTCATGGGCTACCGCGCTGCAAATATACACCTTATCGCAGCAGCCCACAACATTCTCGGTTTCCATGGAACCCCTATTGGCTGAGGGAGGAATCAGTGATCCCGCATCCGTTGGGGCTGCACATGGGATTGCCATCGGCCATCAACGGGCTGGCGGAGAGAACGGTCAACAGCATCGCAGCAGCAAGCCAAAGTAGACTCTTTTTCACGGTGTTAGCTCCTTTTCAAGTGAACTGCACCGTGATAATGTGCTGGCAGATGCGGTTTTGCCTACATCACTAAAGTAATTTCAGATTTCCAAAAGTGTAAAGAAAATGGGCTTGATTTCCGCTCTCGAGGACCTGCAGCAAACTACGCTAAAGGCGATTTACGGCACTTTCCGCAAGCTGGAATACCTTTCAGGTCTGCGGGAGAAAGACGGCGCTTACACCCACTGGGGATTAACCAGGGTTTACGGGGATACGGCGGCCAAACGGGCGCTGGCCCAGGCGCATCGGTCTTCGCTTTCGAAAGTCCTGGCCACGCCGATCCGCCACTTATTGCAGGATGCGGAGGAATCCAGCCAGATGGCAGGGACGCCGCCGGATGCCTATGTGGAACGCCTGTCGTCCACTAGTTCCAAGCTGCTGCCGCCCGGACCGGGCGCCGGTTCAGCGCGGCATCTCAATTCAGTGCTTCATGCGCTTTCGAGCTTAATAAAGAATCGGAGACAGGCCGCCAATCCCCCAACCGGATAGCGATGCCGACAACTTGCCCGATTACTTCCGCCTGTTGCGGATAACGAAGCGAGCGCGCGGCCACCGGCGACAGAGGATGTGGCTGCAGGATGATTTCTTCTTCTTCCTTGGTCAGCGTGCACCAGCAGCAAGTGTGTCCGCTGCGGGTTTCCACAAAGTAAATTGGCCGTTCGTATTCCGATCTCCAGCCACCCTGGACAATCTTGTTCCTGGACTCATCCACCTGGACGAAGCTACCCGGCGGGAGTATGGGATACATGGTGAGATCTTCGCTGCCAATGTAACCGTATGTGTATTGGCCAGAAGAGAATTGCGCCAGGTAAGCGAGCGGAACCAGTCCCCACTGTTCGACCATGCGGCCGAAGTTCACGGTGCGACGGGGATCGAAGCTCGGGTCCAGGCGCACGGGAATCTGAATACTGGAAAGGTTGGCGAGCGCCTCGGAGACATGCGACTTGGGCGGAAGGACCAGGTCCAGATCAGCCGCCATGGAATTGAGGTCCACGTCATACCAAGAGAGAATCTCGCGGATGTCGCGGCGGTAAATCACCGCCAGTGAATACATGCGGTAAATATTGGGAACGATACCTTTTGTTTCAATATCGGAAAGACGGCTGGGTGGGATGAAATATTCTTCATTGCGGTGCTTTTGTGCGAGGCGCGCGGTGGCGTTTTCTACATCGCGCATCGTAAGACCCAGCTGCTCACGCAGGATTCTCAGATTCTGTCCCTTTGGAAACATTGGCCCCCCTCTTCTGCCGACCCCAGAAAATAATGCAATCATAGCAACTTAGCGGGCATGGTGCCAGCCAAAGCGGTGTATTTGTTTGTCATACGAGCCTCCGCGTGCCGACCCGTCGGCAGGGCGCGTTTTGTTCGGATTTTGTAACAAGTTCGGAATTCGACACGGTTTCGCACTCATTGGCTCGCCTCCTCGTGTACGGCGTGGGGTCAGATGACGCCAACTGGAATCGGGTTGCTGGGCCACAACCCTCGATGGCACATTCGGTTACGGGCAGTACGATTTCAGCGGAAAAATCTCTGATGCGAAGATCGGATCAGGAATCGCGCAAGTTTTCTTCCCGGCCAGCGTCCGCAGGGAGCTTTTCTTGGCCCTTTGTGTTGCGTTTTTCCACAGATTTTTCGTCACATCTCTGCCAAACCGTCGGATTTTCTAGGAACCCCTTGCAAAACCGTGCATACCAGAGCCGCTTCCCAAGGGAAGCGGCTCATACCCGCGTTGTTGCTGTAATCAATAATTCAAAGCAATAAACGAATCTGCATCAATACGCACTGAACGTGATGTTGACGCTGAACCGCCCGCCGTTGTCCTGCACACCGTCATCGTTGATGCCCAGGAAAAGCGTCCCAGCTTCTTTTACCTGGAGTTTCTTGTTTCGCCCGACAAGGATGAGCCCGCCAGGCTTGATGCCGACCTGCACGAGGTTCTTGGTCGCGTCGAAGGGTTGGAAGCCTTCCTGTTGAACCCATGATTGCGCTACGAAGACACCGAACAGGGCGCCCACATTCTTGACGCATCCATGAGCGATTCCTTGGGCTTCTTGCAAGGGCTTCTGGTAATCGGGAATGCAGGCGGATCTGCCATTCGGTCCGGAGTAGGCTCCGCCACCCCACTTCACCCTGCCGCTGGCACTGATGGTAATCGTTCCCGGGCCGCTAACGGCGATACCCGTAACGAGCGTTTTGCACGCGGTGTCCGCGTTGCCAAAACAACCCGTGGCTTTCCCTCCCACGTAGACGTGTTTGGCCGAGGCAGTCGTGGCCGCCGCAGTGATGATCAGGATCAACACCGTCCGAGATAACCTTCCAGTCTTCATATTTCCTCCTCGCCACTACTTGTGGCTAGGGAGACTCTGAACACGACTCTCAGGCAATTTTGCGGACGGCCCGAAGGCCGTCCCTTACAAAGCCGAACTTTAATCAGAGTTTCCCCAACTCATTCTGTCGCTTTGGTTCCTCAAGGGTTGCACGCCCAGAAGGAACGAATGATCCGCATCAAGGTGCAGTGAACGCCACATTGACGTGGAAACCTCCGGAATTGTCCCTCGCTACTTCGTCATTAATGCCCAGAAAAAGCGTTCCCGCTTCTTTTACCTGAAATTTCTTATGTTCCCCAACAAAGAACAACCCTCCCGGCTTGACACTAACCAAGACCAGGTTCTTAGTGGCATCGACAGGCTGGAAGCCGTCCCGTTGAACCCACGATTGAGGAACGAAGACACCAAGCAACGCATACCAATTGTTGATGCACGCATCGGTGATGCCCTTGGCCTCTTGAAGAGGTTTCTGGTAAGTAAGCCAGCAAGCTTTTCTGCCATTTGGGCCGGTGCCGTCAACCTTACCGTTGGCTCTGACCGTGATCGTTCCCGCGCCGCTTACCGTGAGAGCGGTAACCAGCGGTTTGCACCCCGCGTCCCAACTGCCAAAACAACCCGTGGCCTTTCCCGGCACATAGACGTGCTGGGCAAAAGCGGTGACGGCCGGCATCGCGACAATCAGGACCAGCATTGTTAGACCTAGTCTTGTCTTCATGTTTCCTCCTTGCCACCCGATGGTGGCTTTGTATTCCTGGCCTTGGTTCCCTGAGGGTGCACGCCTTCGGGGAACGAGTAAGCCAGATCAAGGTCCCGTGACCGTTACGTTGAAACCGCCGCTGTTGTCGCCGACCTGCCAGTCGTTGATCCCCAGGTAGAGAGTTCCGGCCTCTGTTACGTCGAACTGCGTGCCTTCTCCGATAAAGAAGACGTAACCGGGCACGATGCCAACCTTGGGCGCGTTCTTGGTCCCATCCAGCGCACCGAACCCCTTCCGTTGATTCCGGGATTGCGGAACGAAAACGCCGATGAGCGCCCCGACTTTGTCTATATCCTGAAGCCCGAGGCCAGCGGCTTCATTAAGCGGAGTCTGGCTGCCCTGGCAAGTTGGACATGCCACGCCGTCCGGGCCGGTCGTATCGCCTGCAGCGTCCCAGGTCACCAGTCCGCTGTCGTACGTCACCGTAATCGTCCCGGGCCCGCTAACGGTCAGAGCCGCTACCATGGGCACTTGTTGATCTGCTGGGTTGCCGAAGAAACCCGAGGCGTTCCCCGGCACGAAAACATCGTCGGCGCGGGCCGCTGTGGTTGCCGCGACGAGCGCAAGCGTTACCAGTGCGAGCGCAATTCCGAGGCGGAATGATTTCACTCGCCCCAAAGAGACTAGTTTTGTAGTTCTCATGTTCGCCTCCCGCCACGTGAACGTGGCTGGTTATGATGCGTTGGTATTTGAATTTTCCCGGCGACCGGAGAGCGATGACGAGTGCAGGACTCGGGTTGGGGGAAGCTCGCGATGTTTCTGAGTTGGCTTGATTGAGAGATCAAACCGGCACAACTCACAACCAAGCTACGGCGCATCGACTACGTCCGCAGTGACTGGCGTCACCGTTTTAGGTGATGGGGTTGAAAAGCCGACAAAAACCACCTTCTGTAATCAGACGATAGCAGTCAGAACTCGTCTTTGGATTGGCCGAGTCCGGTTAGGGCCGGGCCTCTGGCAATCTTGCTTCGCGTACGCATAAAAGGAATCCGTCGCCCCGCCGAAGGCGCGGGGGCGACGGGATAACGACAGGTAGGTTCACCCCACCGCTTAATGCCAACAATGGGGAAAAGGCTAGTCGGCAGCGATGGCAGGCTCAGCCGCCTCGACCAGAGGCATATTCACCAGATGCTCGCTGATGAACCAGGCCTGCAGCTCATTGGTGCGCAGCACATCGCTCACTGCCAGATCGTTGGTGCCGTCATCGCCAAGAGACGATGCGCGCTTCGCCAATTCGCGGCACTGGCCGATGATGATCTGGTGGGCATCCATCAAGCGCGACAGCTGCACCGGCACCTCCTCCCGGCCCTTGGGTGGACGCTCGATCTGAGTTGTCTCCGCCACATCGTGCGCCATCGCAATAGCCAAGCCGCCCAGCAGCTGAATGCGCTCGGCGATGGTGTCTACGAGCTCTGACTGCTCGCCGAAGTGCTTGTCGAAAAGCAGGTGAAGCTGATAGAACGTCGGTCCCGCGACCTGCCAATGAGACTTCTTATAAAGGTCGCGCAGAGTCATGGTGTCGGCCAAAAGCTGATTGAGTTTCTCCGTCATCTCCAGGCGAACCGGCTCTTCGAGGTCGAGCGGAAGCGCGTGGGTCACGGTGCCATAGTGCTGAATCTCGCCGGCTCTTTGGTGCAAACGTGGCTGGGCATCGAGCCGGGAATGATTGCCAGTCGCGGTTTTCTTCGCCATGTGATTCTCCTCGTGGATTCTATAATCGGAACTGCCTCTTATTCTGCCTGATTTGGATGCACGACGTCTGTGATGCGATACAGCGAACCTAGTGTTCGGCGTCAATAGCGTGCTCCCTTTAATGGGTGATTCCACGAGGCGCATGGATTCCCAGTGGTTGCCCCAGTCGCGGATTTTCTTATACGTTTCTTGACGTGCACTGCGCTATAATCCGGGGCCGAAGGCCGATTCTGCTCTGGAACAACGCTGCAAAACCGAGGGTCACGTCGTGCGATTCGTGGTCTTGACAGTCTTTCGCCTGCTCGTCTTCGCAGCTCTGGCACAAGGGCAAACTTTCACCGTACTTTACGACTTTACCGGCGGCTCGGATGGCGGCCATCCCTACGCGGGCGTAATTCAGGATTCATCCGGTAAACTTTATGGGACCGCGGAGTTCGGCGGCTCCTCTCCTTACTACGGTGTAGTTTTCGAGCTGAATACCGCTGGCAAGGAAACCGTGCTCCACAGCTTCGCCGGAAACCCGGATGGCGAGTACCCGTTCACACCGCTAGTGCGCGACAACAAAGGCAACTTGTATGGAACCACCTCCGAAGGAGGCTCCAGCTCCTATGGCGCCGTTTTTAGGATCGACGGTGCGGGACACGAGACAGTGTTGCACAGTTTTACGGGGCGGAATGATGGCTGCTACCCGATGCAAGGCCTGGTCAGAGACACAGCTGGGAATCTGTATGGCACTGCCTCCTTCTGCGGCTTCTTTGGCTACGGGACGATATTCAAGATTGACAGAGCGGGCACATTTACGGTTCTCCACGCCTTCACGGACGGATCGCCAGACGGCGCCGGGCCATACTACGGACATCTGACAATGGACCGGTCCGGCAACCTTTACGGCGTGACTGGCGGGGGTGGTAATTCCAATTACGGCGTGCTGTACGAACTGAGTCGGAAGGGAACGTTTACGATGCTGCACGGCTTTGCCGGCCGCAGGGCAGACGGCTGCTATCCTTTGGGAAGCGTGGCGCGGGACAAGGCTGGAAACCTCTATGGAACCACGAACTCGTGTGGCTCTAATGACCGCGGAATTATCTGGGAAGTGAGTAAGGCAGGCAAGGAGACCATCCTGCACCACTTTGCCTATCTCCCGTCGGACGGGTGCGATCCGGGCGGTGGCGTGACTCTGGACTCGGAAGGCAACTTGTATGGAGTCACCTTGGGCTGCGGCGCTAACTATGGGGGAGCGTTATACCAACTGAGCCCGGACCGCACGCTCACTCTCCTGCACAGTTTTGACTCTCCGGACGGGGGTGGTCTCGACGGCGAAGTGTGGCGGACTAAGAAGGGCGAGGTGTTTGGCACCGGGTACTGCTGTGGCCCCTCCGACTATGGAACTGTGTGGTCGTATGTGCCCTAATTTGTGCGGTGCGGCGCAGGCAGTCGCAATGCTTTAGGGAGTTACTTCAAAGACCACTCCGCAACCGTCCGGGCCGCAAGGATACCCGGTATAGCCTCCCTGATACGCCACGCCGTACAGACGTCCGAATGAGTCCAGGATAAGCGCGCCCGGGCCGGACCCATCGTTACCCTTTCCGAAGGAGTGCAGCACAGTCTCCCCCCACTTGCCTTTCGCCGTCGGCGTCAACTTAAACACAACACCGCAGCCGAGACCGCCCCCGGTTGGGCACTTGTACCTCCCGCCCCAATTCGCAGCTCCATACAGATTACCTTGTTGATCTAGCACTGCTCCTGACGAGACGTACCCCCCTCCGAATTTAGCGCGGTCAAAGCGGTGTACTATGGTCTCCTCCCACTTGCCTCCTCCAGTGGGGGTGAGTTTGAACGCAGTGCCCCACCCTTGTGGACCGTTCATGCCGCCGAAAGTCGTAGTGCCGTATAAATTGCCTGACGTGTCGAAGACTATACCATCGGATGGCTCGTCGCCGTCCCTGGTGCCGTAGCTAAAGGAGTGCAGCACCTCTTCGGTCCATTCGCCGTGTTTCCCGGGACTCAACTTGAAAACCGTTCCTCCCTGGTTGGCGCCGCCGTACGAGTTGGTCCCGTACAGGTTCCCAGGTGAGTCGAAAATTATTCCGCTCGGTCCGCCTCCGTCTTGGCCGTTGAACGCGTATACCACGGTTTCCGACCAGTTTCCTTTCTTGTCGGGCGTCAGCTTAAACACCAGTCCGCACCCACCTTCGTTATAACAGGCCGAAATATTACCTCCTGCCGATGCGGTGCCATACAGACTGCCCCTCGAGTCGAAAATCAGAGTACCGTCAGGCTCCGCCCCATCCGTAACATCGAAGAAGTGCAGAACCTTGTAGGTCCATTTACCGCCTGTGCCTCGCTTCAGTTGAAATACCACGCCACATCCATACCCGCACCCAGTGCCGCCGTTGAATGTAGTCCCGTACAAGTTCCCGGCCTTATCAAGGGCTAGGGTTCCGGGGAATTCTCCGTCGCTACCGGCGAAGTCGTGCAATACCGTTTCATGCCATTTTCCGCTGGTGCCACGAGCCAACCGGAAAATCACGCCGCAGCCTAGACCGGCGCACGTCCCCCCGCCCCCGGTTGCACCATACAGCGTGCCCTTTGGCCCGACGATCACGCTTCCGCCGCCCCAACCGTCTCCTCCGTGGAAGGAATACAGAACTTTCTCCGAAGCCGCCCAGCTCATGGCGCACAAGGCGGCCAGCATCGCGAACGTCATCGTGGTTCGGATCAGAGCAGGTGTGAATTGTTTAGCATCTGGCTCTTGCGTGATCATAATCGGTACTCCTCGGGGCTGGGCTTTCGTGAGGGAGCGGCGCCGCCTCGAAATTATCCGTCGCTGGCTATGGGCCGGTCAAGATACACTTTCTTGCGCAGCGGCTACGCCTCGCAGGTCTCGATATCCAGCCAGGAAACGTGCCATACGTCCCAATTTCTGAACTCTCCATAGGTGACTTGCAACGGGTAGTTGGCCTCTTGCCCACCGCTTGCAAATCGGGGGTCGTTGACGTGGACACCAAAGAAGCTGCTGGGAATGGCTTGCTGGGCAAGCAGTGGTACACAGAAACAGATGAGCGCGAGCAGGGCGAGGAGCGAGTTATCCCAGGCGATGATTATGATTTGGCCGGCGGGGCGGTCAAGCTGAAAAACTTCGCGCTGGTTCGGTATTGGGCCTTTATCTCATGTGAACCTACTAAATCTGGTTCGCTTTCGGCAGCAATTTTCCGCGACATTGTCTATCATGGAAAGATCCCACAATTTTCGATGGAGAAAGCGGACGTGGCTGAAACCCAGACGGATGGACTGGAAGTTCTGGAAACCCGGGAGTGGCTGGATTCGCTCGATTATGTGCTCTCCAACGGCGGTCCGGAGCGTGCCGGACGTCTGTTGCAGCAGCTTTCGCTGCATGCGCGCCGGGCGGCGGGCGTCAATTTGCCTTTCACCGCGACCACGCCGTATCAGAATACGATTCCCTCGGTGCAGCAGCCGCCGTTTCCCGGCAGCCAGGAAATGGAGCGCCGCATCAAGAGCCTGGTGCGGTGGAATGCCCTTGCCATGGTAGTTCGCGCCAACAAGATTCAAGAGGGCATTGGCGGACATATTTCGACTTACGCTTCGGCGGCAACGTTGTACGAGGTCGCCTTTAACCACTTTCTGCGCGCGCGCACCGAGACCGGCGATCGCGACATCGTCTATTTCCAGGGCCACGCCGCGCCCGGCATGTATGCGCGGGCGTATCTGGAAGGGCGTATTCCCCGGCAGAAGCTGGAAAACTTTCGCCGCGAACTGAAGCCCGGCGGCGGATTGTCTTCTTACCCGCACCCCTGGCTGATGCCGGATTTCTGGGAGTTCCCGACGGTTTCCATGGGCCTGGGCCCCATTCAGGCGATTTATCAGGCGCGTTTCATCAAGTACTTGGAAAATCGCGGGCTGAAGCAGTCCACGGGCGGCAAAGTCTGGGCATTTCTCGGCGACGGCGAGATGGACGAGCCCGAGTCGCTGGGCTCGATCACGCTGGCCTCGCGCGAACGGCTCGACAATCTGATCTTCGTCGTGAACTGCAATCTGCAGCGGCTGGATGGTCCGGTGCGCGGCAACGGCAAGATCATTCAGGAACTGGAAGCGATCTTCCGCGGAGCCGGCTGGAACGTGATCAAAGTGATCTGGGGCGGCGATTGGGACAGCCTGATCCGCAGTGACCGCGACGGATTGCTGGTCAAGCGCATGGGCGAGATCAGCGATGGCCAGTATCAGAAATATTTCGTTGAGAGCGGAGCGTATTTCCGGCACAACTTTTTCGGCACCGATCCGCGCCTGCTCAAGATGGTGGATCATCTGTCGGACGAACAGCTCGCCCGCATGCGCCTGGGCGGGCATGATCCCATCAAGGTTTATGCCGCGTACAAGGCGGCGGTGGATCACGAAGGCTCGCCGACCATTATTCTGGCCAAAACCATCAAGGGCTACGGCCTGGGCGAAGCGGGCGAGGGCAAGAACATCACGCATCAGCAGAAAAAGCTGAATGAAGATGAACTGCAGATGTTCCGTTCGCGCTTCGGCATTCCTATCCCCGACGACGAGCTGCAGGATGCGCCTTTTTATCGTCCCGCCGACGACAGCCCCGAAATCACCTACCTGCAGGAACGCCGCAAACTGCTCGGGGGCTATCTGCCCGAGCGCAAAGTCCGCGCGAAACCAATCGCGCCAGTAGCGGACGCGCACTTCGAGGAATTTTTCAAAGGTACGGAAGGTCGCGAGGTTTCCACCACCATGGTCTTCGTGCGGCTGCTCTCGAAGCTGCTGCGCGATCCCGAAGTCGGCAAGTTGATCGTACCCATTATTCCCGACGAAGCGCGGACGTTCGGCATGGAAGCGCTCTTCCGCCAGGTCGGCATCTATTCGAGCGTCGGCCAGCTTTATGAGCCGGTGGACATGGACACGCTGCTTTATTACAAAGAGGCGAAAAACGGGCAGATTCTGGAAGAAGGCATCACCGAGGCCGGCTCGGTGTGCTCGTTCATCGCCGCTGGCACAGCCTATGCGACCCACGGCATCAACACCATACCGTTCTTCATTTATTACTCGATGTTCGGATTGCAGCGCATCGGTGACCTGATCTGGGCTGCTGCCGATATGCGCACCCGGGGATTTCTGATCGGAGGGACTGCGGGTCGAACTACGCTGGCAGGCGAGGGTTTGCAGCATCAGGATGGTCACAGCCACGTGTTGGCGCTGTCGGTGCCGAACCTGCTCGCTTACGATCCCGCGTTTGCTTACGAAATCGCTGTCATCATTCAGGACGGCATCAAGCGCATGTATGTGGATCAGGAATCGGTCTTCTATTACCTGACTGTCACCAACGAGCCGCTGCCCATGCCGGAAATGCCGCATAGCGCCGATGTGCGGGATGGAATTTTGAAGGGGCTTTATCGCTTCAAGAGCTCGGAGAAAAAAGACGCCAAGCATCGCGCTCAGCTTTTTGGCAGCGGCACCATCATGTTCGAAGTGCTGAAGGCGCAGGAAATTCTCGAGGAGAACTACGGCGTGGCGGCAGATGTGTGGAGCGTAACCAGTTACAAGCGCCTCTATCGCGACGGCAACGACTGCGAGCGTTGGAACATGCTGCATCCCGGCGAGGCGCCGAAGGTGCCGTATGTGTCGCAGGCTTTGAAAGATGCGCCGGGAGTGTTTGTGGCCGCATCGGATTATATGAAGGCGCTGCCAGAGTCTCTGGTGCGGTGGATTCCCCGGCCGCTGGTGGCGCTGGGAACGGATGGATTTGGCCGCAGCGAAAACCGGGCATCACTGCGCGACTTTTTCGAAGTGGATGCCAAGCACATTGTATTGGCGACGTTGAGCGCGCTGGCCCGGGAAAAACAGATCAGCGCGGTGGAAGTTGCGAAGGCGATCAAGGATCTGGGGATCAATCCGCAGAAAGCGAATCCGGCGAGCAGCTAGGTGATTGTGCGGCATGGGTTCGCATCTTGTTTCCGGGATGTCTTCCTGATCGGCTTTCAGGCCGGGAAGGATCCATGTATTTGATTGGTAATGCATAGATCCTTCACTGCGCTCAGGATGGCAGAGCCGAGGAGAAGAAAGTTATCGTGACTGAATTCAAGTTACCCGAACTCGGCGAAAATATTGATCAGGGCGATCTGGTCCGGCTCATGATTTCTCCCGGCGCGAGCATCACCGAAGGCCAGCCGGTGATGGAACTGGAAACGGACAAAGCGGTAGTCGAAGTGCCGTCTTCGGTTACGGGCGTGGTGCAGGAGATTCGCGTCAAGGAAGGCGAGAAGATCAAGGTCGGCCAGGTGATCTTCACCGTAGACAACGGCGCGCGGGCAACAGGGCAAGCTTCGCCGCCGCCGGAGCCGGAGAAAGATAAAGCCGCAGCGGCCGCGGCCTCGGTTGCGCCAAGAGCGCAAACATCGCCTGCACCAAGCCCAGCGCCCCCGACCGAAGCGCGTCCTGCCGCTTCTTCGGTCGCCTCCGAATTCAGGCTGCCGGAACTTGGCGAAAATATTTCCGAGGGCGACCTGGTCCGGCTGATGATTTCTCCGGGAGCCAGGGTGTCCGAGGGCCAGCCGGTCATGGAACTCGAAACCGACAAGGCTGTAGTCGAAGTGCCCTCGTCGGTTACGGGCCTGGTCAAAGAAATCCGCGTTCGTCAGGGAGAAAAAGTCAAAGTCGGCCAGGTGATCTTCACACTCGAAGGCGGCGCGGCGCCGCAGCCGGAGCGGCCGAAACATATGCCGGTCGAGCATGTTTCCGGACAAAGCGCGGCGCGGCTCGCCTTCCAGGCGGCTATTCGCGCCGAAGGAAAGACAGAAGAGCAGGCGCTGCCCCCGGATCAGCCGTTCGCTCCACCGCCTTCTTTCGCCATGCCTGCGCAACTCGGGAAGGTGGCGGGCACGGAGCATCGCGAGCCTGTGCCCGCGGCCCCGCATGTGCGTCGGCTGGCGCGGGAAATTGGAGTGGAGATTCACGACGTTCCCGGAACCGGCCCCGGCGGCCGCATCAGCGAAGCCGATGTAAAAGCGTTTTCCAAGGCGCTGCTGACTTCGGCCGTGCTGGCAGCGCAGATGCCACGCGAGAAGCATATCCAGCCGGAACTTCCCGATTTCACCAAGTGGGGAAAGGTCGAGCGCGTTTCCATGCGCGGCGTGCGGCGCAAAACCGCCGAGCACCTTTGGGAAGCCTGGACCACGATTCCACACGTCACGCAGAATGACAAGGCTGACATCACCGAGCTCGAGCAGTTGCGCGCCCGCTTTGCTCCCAAAGCGGAAGAAGCCGGCGGCAAGATGACCGTCACGGCGATCGCTCTAAAAGTCTGCGCCGCAGCGCTGAAAATCTTTCCCCAATGCAACGCCAGCATTGACATGCTGAAAGAGGAGATCATTTACAAGCAGTACATCCACATCGGCGTAGCGGTAGACACCGATCGCGGACTACTGGTGCCGGTGATCCGCGACGTAGATAAGAAAAATATCGTCGAGCTGGCCGTCGAACTCACGCAGCTTTCCAAGCGCGCGCGAGACAAGAAGCTAACGCCCGCGGAGATGGAAGGGGGAACGTTCACGATCACGAATCTGGGTGGCATCGGGGGCACGGGATTTTCGCCGATTGTGAACTATCCCGAAGTCGCGATTCTCGGATTGTCCCGATCGAGCATGGAGCCGGTTTGGATCAACGGAAAATTCGAGGCGCGCCAGGTGCTGCCGCTGTCGCTCTCGTACGATCATCGTTTGATTGACGGCGCCGACGCCGCGCGCTTCCTGCGCTGGATCGCCGAGGCCTTCGAGCAGCCGTTTCTGTTGTCGGTGCAAGGGTAAACTCTGTGGACTCTGCGTTTTCTGCCTTGAAAAATATGACAGACACACCGAATCTGCACATCGCCGTCGTTGGAGCCGGGCCCGGCGGATACGCCGCAGCGTTCCTTGCCGCCGATCTCGGCATGAAAGTCACGCTGGTTGACCCGGAAGCGAATCCCGGCGGCGTTTGCCTCTATCGCGGATGCATTCCTTCCAAAGCGCTGCTGCACGTTGCGAAGTTAATTGACGAATCGCATCAGGCGAAGAACTGGGGCATCGAGTACGGCGAGCCGAAGATTGATCTGGCGCGGTTGCGCGGCTGGAAGGAGGGCGTGGTCAAAAAGCTCACCGGCGGTCTGGGCCAACTTTCGAAGCAGCGCAAAGTCGAATACATCCAGGGCCGCGCGACATTCGAAAATTCCAATACGCTGCGGGTAGCCCGCGCCAACAGCAGCGAAGAATCGCTGCGTTTCGATCGCATCGTGCTCGCCACCGGCTCGCGCCCCGCGGCGATTCCCGCGCTCAAGCTCGACAGCCCGCGCGTGCTCGATTCCACCTCCGCCCTCGATCTCAGCGACGTTCCCGGCAGCCTGCTCGTCATCGGCGGCGGCTACATCGGGCTGGAGCTGGGCACGGTTTACGCCGCGCTGGGATCACGCGTCTCGGTCGTCGAAATGCTCCCGGGGCTTCTCCCCGGAGCCGATCGCGATCTCGTGCTGCCGCTGCACAAGCGTCTGGAAAAAATGTTTGACGCGATTCTGCTCAACACGACCGTGGCTTCGGTGAAGGCGGAAGCGAAGGGCATTCGCGTGACCTTCGACGGACCCGACGTCAAAGAACGCGAAAAGGTTTTCGACAAGGTTCTGGTTTCTGTCGGACGCAAGCCGAACTCCGAAATCGCCGGCATCGAAAAGACGCAGGTGAAAATCAGTCAGCGCGGTTTCATCCAAGTCAATAAGCAGCTTCGGACGGACGACCCCGCAATCTATGCGATCGGTGACGTGGTCGGCGAACCGATGCTCGCGCACAAAGCGATGCACGAAGGCCGCACCGCCGTCGAAGCTATCGCAGGGCAGAAAGTCGCTTTCGAACCGAATGCCATTCCCGCCGTCATCTTTACCGATCCCGAAATCGCCTGGTGCGGTCTCACCGAAACTCAGGCGCAAAAGGACAATCGCAAGATCAAAGTCGCGCGCTTCCCCTGGGCCGCTTCGGGGCGTGCTATGACGCTCGATCGCCCCGAAGGCATGACCAAGCTGATCTTCGATCCCAAAAGCGAGCGCGTGCTGGGCGTGGGCATTGTCGGCGTGAGCGCGGGCGACATGATCTCGGAGGGCGTGCTGGCAGTGGAAATGGCCGCGACCGCCACCGACATTGCGCTCACCATCCATCCACATCCGACTTTGTCGGAAACGATCATGGAGTCAGCGGAAGTTTTCTTCGGCACCAGCACCGATATTTACCGGCCGAAGAAGTGAGAGCTTGGCCGCTAGCGCCCGAAATCATCGTCGGGATTTGAGCGTAATCGAGATTTTTCAACAACTAAAATGGTGGCTCGTCAGTCGTCCAGACGAAGGCGAGTCATTTCATCATTCGCGTAAACGCGCTCGATGACCGGGGGCGACACTCGAAATGAAACAAAAGCGCCAATCCACAAGCCGCAGATGCAAACAAGAAAAATCAGCAAGAACCACAGCATCACGAGCGGAAAGCTGGCAGGACTCGTGAAGAAAGTGGAAAATGTCGTCGCGATGAACGCGAGGGTAATAACCACGGCCGAGACTTGGACGGGGCGATAGTAGGTCTTGGGAATACAGATTCTGGTGTCACACCACGGACACCGGCCTCGCCTCAAATCAACGAACGTCAAGGAACGCGAACAGGCTGGACACTTCATAGCAGGCTGTTTTGGGGGTTCGGTCTCCATACATTTTGGCGGCTCGTGTCAATGATAACGGTCGTTCCGGGAAACTACACCAGCCGCGCAGTCAAAGAGTGAAATCGGGATGTTACGCCAATTGAGAACTGGTGCCTCGATTCGCTGCGTTCTCTTTCGCCTTCAAGGAAAGAAAATCCTCGATAGCAAGGTAACTTCCAGCGTTTGGAAGCAGGCCTGAGAAGATTTCGAGAGTGCGCCTTTCTGTCGCCACCCGAAGAACGACGGCTCCGGGGAGGTAGTGCCGCCAAACACGCTGAATATCAGCGTAAGGGACGCGCACAGTGCCCGTTTGAAGAAGCCCTGTTGGTAGCACCATCTCGTCAATGTCGAGCAGCAAACGCCGATCTAACGAGGCGCGGCGAACGGCAAGCACCCCTGCCAGTATGATGGGAGCAACGCCGAACCAGAGCGCGAATCCTGTGGGCAGCCGTCCCAACAAAACCCGTCCCATAACTATCCAGATAAGACCGGCACCCGCAACCACGACGATGAGGCGCGGTCGCGGGTTGTAAGGATATTGCTGCGGCAGATCCATAAGAATGCGTCCTTGGTGGATGAAATTGATTATCCCCTATGGGCCAGAACGCAATGTGAAAATTTTCTTGCGGATGAGTTGATTGTTGTAAGCAGGCGTTTGCACTCAAAAACCGATTGGGCCGGGGCGGTCGGAATTCCCGGCCTGAATCGCTGTCTTCCCATCACAGACACCGCCCGCCCGCCTGCGGCTATACTGGAGTGCTTTCAAACGTCTATCTTTCGGGAGGCTTCCCGTGCGTTGGACATACCTGCTATGCGTGCTTACGATTTGTCTAGTCGCTTTACCTCTCTCCTCGAAGGAGCTCTCGATGCCTGATTCCGCAACCGCCGCTGCCGAAGCTTCCGCTACGCAGCCCGCCTGGATCAACGATTCCGCCGCCAAGCTGCAACGCGAACTCACCTCCAAATATGGTGACGCCCAACGCGCCCGGCTGGAGCGCGGTCTGCATCAGCTGGCCGAATTCTGGCGCACGGAAGACGGCGACGCGGCGGCGTTTGAAGACTTCGTCCGCACGAATTTCGCTGGCGACCAGGCCACGCTCGACACCATGTTCGACCGCTTCCAGCGCCTGCTCGAACAGCTCGACGGCCACATGCACGAGATCAATCGCGAGTTCAATCAGCAGTCCGATCTTGACCTCGGCCCGGTGCTCCCCTTCGACGAAATCTTCGCAGGCTACGATCCCTCAGCGCACGTCACCGACGACTTTTTTCAGAACAAGCTGGCTTTCATCGTTCTCCTCAACTTTCCTCTGACCACGCTAGACCAGCGCCTCGAAGACGGCTCCAACTGGACCAGCCGGCAGTGGGCGGAAGCTCGTCTGGCAGAACGCTTCGACAAGCGCATTCCCGCCGACGTGAATCTCTCCATCGCGCAGGCCGCCGCCGAATCCGCGCAATACATCTCCGAATACAACATCTGGATGTATCACCTGACCGAGTCCGGCGGCGAGCGGCTGTTCCCGCCGAAGATGCGCCTGCTCAGCCACTGGAACCTGCGTGATGAGATCAAAGCCGATTACGCCGACACGCGCACTGGCCTCGCTAGGCAGCGCACCATTCAGCAGGTCATGGAGCGCATCGTCACCCAGTCCATTCCCGAAATTGTGATCAACAATCCCGGAGTGGATTGGAATCCGTACAGCAACGAGGTCAAGGCGGCGGTGATGAAAGATGCGCCCCCGCTGGCGGCGAAAGCCTCGCTTGCAATCGCCAGCACCCGCGAGCCGGATACACGCTATGCCGTGCTGCTCAAGGATTTCAAGGCGGTAAAAAAGGCCGATCCGTATTCGCCGACCGCGCCTACGCTGATTGACCGCCGCTTCGACGAGGACCGCGAAATTCCCGAAGCCCGTGTGAAAGCCATGCTGGTGCAGGTGCTGACTTCGCCCTTGGTCGGTCAGACCGCCAAGCTGATCGAAACTCGCCTTGGCCGCCCGCTTGAGCCCTTCGATGTCTGGTACAACGGATTCCGCCCCGGCAGCCAATACACCGAAGCCCAACTGGATGAAATGGTGGCGAAGAAATATCCGACCGCCGAAGCCTATCAGAAAGACATTCCCAATCTCCTGATGAAGCTCGGCTTCTCTCCCGAGCGCGCCCACTATGTCGCCAACAACATTATTGTGGACCCGGCGCGCGGCTCCGGCCACGCCATGGGATCGCAAATGCGCTCGGAAAAAACTCACCTGCGCACGCGAGTGGAAAAAACCGGCATGAACTATAAGGGCTTCAACATCGCTGTGCACGAAATGGGACACAACGTCGAGCAAACTTTCTCGCTCAACGAAGTGGACAACACCCTGATGCAAGGCGTACCCAACACGGCGTTCACCGAAGCCCTGGCGTTTGTCTTTCAAGGGCACGATCTCGAGCTGCTGGGCCTGCCCGCACCGGACGCCAAAGCTCAGGCGGAAAAAACTCTGAACGATTTCTGGGGGACTTACGAAATCGCCGGAGTGGCCCTCGTGGATATGGCCGTGTGGCACTGGATGTACGACTATCCGCAGGCAACCCCTGCGGAACTGAATCAGGCCACGGTACAGATTGCGAAAGAGATGTGGAACCAATATTACGCGCCCGTCTTCCACAAGAACGATGTCGTGCTGCTGGGCATTTACTCGCACATGATTGACTCGTTCCTGTACCTGCCCGACTATCCCATCGGCCACATGATCGCGTTTCAGATCGAGCAGCAGATGAAGAGAGCCGGCGCCATCGGGCCGGAGTTTGAGCGCATGGCGAAGATGGGGCGGCTGACGCCCGATCTGTGGATGGAACGCGCGACGGGACGGCCGGTGGGTCCGGAAGCGTTACTGGAAGCGACGAAACAGGCCCTGGCCGCGGCGCAGTAAGTGTGGGCGTCTCGCCCGTGGAGGGAATGCCAAGTTGTCATCTCCGCGTGGCTTTCGTGAGCAAAAGCCAGGCTGCGCTCAAGATGACATTAAGGGGTTGCGGCGCGACCACCACCGCAACAGCCGATGGGTCGGCCAGTAAACCAGGAGTGGAACCAGAACCAGATATGCCGCCAGATACCCTAATCCCGGCACAACATGCTGCTCGCGAAAGAACGGTCCGCGTGCCCAGTTCACATCGAACTGTGGCCGCCAGAAATAATTGATGGGGACAACGATCCATGTGAGGAGAGTCTGCAGTTTCCACCCGCGCTCGTCGTAGCCTAGGCGGCGAACCGCCCATAGCAGCAGCGGCGGCGTGACTACGTGGAACAAACTCAGCAAGCGGACGAACAACGCGATGTGCGGATCGAACATGTATTCCGTCCCGCCGATCAGGTGATGTCCGCTGACCAGTGCTCCGGCCAGATCAATGCAATAAAGAGTTTGAAAGAGCAGTAAGCCGCAGGCCTGCCAGGAGAAAATCAGCGGGCTTTCCAACCACAGCGCCAGCGTGATGAAAAGGTTCCCCAGATCGCAGAAGTATAGGAAATTCTGCGCCCCGTACTGGCGCGCATAGACGGGGATCCACACCATAACCCAAATCGTCCATGCGATCTTGAGCCAGAGAGGAATGCGCATGGCGGCATTGTACGCGGCGGTGTGGTGCGCGCCGGCATACGGTGAGTCGTGCTAAGCGTAACGTCGCCATTCCGCTCATTGGCCAGCGGTCAAAACGTGTAATCGCCTGTTTACAGAAATTGACTCCACCCTAGTCACAGAAAAGGCTTGCTCATGCGGCTTATAATGCGTGGCGTCCGACGGGAGCAGTTATGAAATCGTCATCACGCCCGCCCAGAATACCTTCCCGGCTTTCAGGTCTCATTCATCGCCGGCTCAATTGCTATGCTCTGGCGATTTGGATAGCCTGTGTACTCGCAACACTTCTGGTGATTGCAGGCAACGGCTTGGCAGAAAACGGGTTCAGGGTAATTCATTACTTTGCGAATAAGCCTGCTCAATATCCTTATGCAGCACTGGTAGAGGATTCTGCAGGCAATTTCTACGGAACCACCGTCAACAGCAAGGCTGACAAATGCGGCACCCTCGGATGCGGAACAGTTTTCAAGCTGGCTCGCGGGTCGAGTGGAGAATGGAAGTATAGTGTGATCCATCGCTTCATCTGGGGAGTGACTGATGGATCGAACCCTTGGGGAAGTCTAATACTCGACGGCACAGGAAATCTCTATGGGACTACCGCAAATGGCGGAACCTTTGGTCTTGGGACGGTTTTCGAGATCTCTCCTGTTGGAGACGGCTGGAGTGAAAAGATTCTGTCCAGCTTCGGTCGTCCGCCAGACGTTTCAGTTCCGTTCGGCGCACTGATCTTTGACGAAAGCGGAAATCTGTATGGGACTGGCAGCACCGGAGGCGTCAATAACGGAGGGGGAGTTTTCCAACTTAGAGCTTCCGGTGGAAACGGATGGAAAGAGAGTGTGATCTATGGATTCACTTGCGGTAATGATGGGTGCGGCCCGGGTGACAATTTAGTGCGTGACGCGGAAGGAAACCTCTACGGTACTGCCTTCTCTGGTGGCGAGAATGACGCTGGCCTCGTATATGAGCTTGCGCCGTCGTCAAGCGGAACTTGGGTTGAGACGGTTTTACATAGCTTCACAGGCAGGTCCGATGGCCGTTATCCCGTCGATGGCCTGACTGCGGATGGAACTGGGAATCTCTATGGGGTAACCGCTGAGGGCGGCAGACGGCGGGGTTTCGGGGGGTTCGGCACAGTTTTTGAGCTGACGCCATCCAATGGAACTTGGACATTCAGCACCTTGCACTCTTTTCATAGAAGGGTGATAGCCAATGCGCCGTTGTTGTTTTCACCGCCTGCCACTCTCTATGGAACTACAGTGATTGGTGGTCCCAACAAAGTAGGGCTCGTCCTTTAGCTGACGCAGTCTGACGGTGCATGGCGTGTGAAAGTGCTTCACTCTTTCGACAGAGTGCATGGGGGATGGCCGTATGCAGGGCTAATCTCAGATCATCAGGGAATTCTCTACGGCGTCACTTCTAGGGGCGGCAAGCAAGACGACGGCGTTGTGTTCAGGTTGCGGCAATAGTCAATTCTGTCTTCATCCGTTGCGCGTTGCCTGCCGCACGATCTGCCGGGCAGCCGCTCTAGGCCCAAGATCACCAGTGGGGCGGCGACCCAATCAAAGACCGGCCGGGCACCCATCCTTCACATGGGTTCATGTGGCGTTAATTGTCGCAATATCCCCATTACGCTCAAAATGCCAGCAAAAAGCGAAGAAAAAGTCCATACTTACGCTATCGCTGTTTGCATCACTTAACCGTGGCGATCCTGTCCAGGAGAAGCGAATCGGCCTACAATCGAGCGGCCTAGTCACATTGGTAACGGCGAGAGGAGGGTTGACCATGACAAGCGCCAAAAGACAGCATGGATTAGGAGCAGTAGCTGCGGCAGCGACATTTCTTGTTCTAGCCCTCGTCCTGCCCAATATGACATCTGCCCAGGTCTTCACTGTAATTCACAGTTTCACCGGCGGTCCAAGAGGAGCGTTTCCCTATGCCGGCGTCGTCGTGGATCACGCCGGAAATCTCTACGGAACCACCGCTGCTGGCGGAGTCGGAAGCTGCCGCAGTGAGGAAGGGACCGGTTGCGGTCTAGTCTATGAGCTAAAGCCCAACGGGCGATTCGCTACCCTTTGGCAATTTACAGGCGAGCCCAAGGATGGCGCCGGACCGACAACCGTGCTTCTTGGTCCGGGCGGAACCCTTTACGTGAGCACCGCAGGTGGCGGCAAGAGTAGCAACCATTGTGGGGTCAACCAATTCCGTGTTCCCGGATGTGGCATGATCGTTCGCCTGTCCCCTCCAACAAGTTCCTCACATGGCATTCGCGGAAATCACTGGATCCAGAGCGTCGCCCACAAGTTTCGGGGATATCCGATCGACGGCGACGCCCCGACCGGCGGCCTCGCCATGGACCCTTCCGGCAATCTTTATGGGGCAACCGAGATAGGGGGCAGTCAGGGGCAAGGCACTGTATTTGAGTTGACTCTGGCCCATGGGCGCTGGCGCGAATCTCTCCTGCAACAGTTTTTCTGGCTACCTGGATGGAGGTTTGCCATTCGGCGGAGTAACTTTCGGTCCCGATGGGAACCTCTATGGTACTACCATCGACGGTGGAGCGGACGGTTTTGGGGCGGTCTTTCAGCTGGTTGGCGCGTCCAACTGGAGCGTGAACACTCTGTACAGCTTTGGCTGTGGATCGGACGGATGTCAGCCGTTCTCGGGAGTGACCTTTGACACCTCGGGAAACCTCTACAGCTCAACCTCCGGCATCGAATGTGTCACGGGCTCCGCAGGCAACGCATTCAAACTGTCCAGCGGAAACTGGTCCTACAGCTCCCTTTACTGTTTCGCAGGAAGCTTTGAAGGCGGTCCCAACCAGAGCGCCCTGTTGTTTGACAAGGCAGGTAACCTCTATGGCACAACCTATGCCGCCGGAGCTTACGGTTGGGGTTCCGTGTTCACGCTGACCCAATCGAACGGCACATGGACCTACACGGCCCTTCACGACTTCGCCGGTGGCAGCGATGGCGGATATCCGGTTGGCAATCTGGTTTTCGACACCAAAGGAAATCTCTACGGCACCACAACGTGCGGCGGCAGCGGAGGCAGCTGCGGCAATAAGGACCACGGTTATGGACTGGTCTTCAAGATCAGCGGGTTGTAGTTGTTGTGAAAAATCGCAATAGCGCTCAAAATCCCCCAGGAATGGCGAAGAAAAAGCGCACACCTGCGCTAACGCCTGTTAGCGGAAATCATTGCGCCGATGTCCTGAAAGGCAGCCGAAGGTCTCTTGCGAAGTGATCGCGACGAGAGGTAGTATTGGTCGGCGATTTAAGGTGGTCTCATGTGAATCGCAGCCTGTAAAACGCCGCCCCGAACTAGAAATCGCCAAGAGAGGAGAATCATGGCACGGAAGAGGAACTCTACTAGAAAGCAAAGCGCGACGCTGGTATTGTTCGTTCTTTGTTTATTGCCTGGTGCGGGATGGACGCAGACCGAAAGTGTGCTTTACAACTTTTGTGCCCAGACCAACTGCGCCGACGGAGCTGTGCCCTATGCCGGGGTGATCTTCGACCAGAAGGGGAACCTGTATGGCACAGCAGACGTCGTATTTAAGCTCACTCCTAAAGGCAGAGAGAAAGCGCTGTACACTTTCTGTTCACTGAACAACTGCGCCGATGGCTACGAGCCGAATGCAGTGGTCTTAGATAACAAGGGAAACCTATATGGGACGACCGAAGCCGGCGGGGCCTACGATTTCAATGGCGGCACAGTATTCAAGCTCACTCCCAAGGGCAAGGAGACAGTTCTCCACAGCTTTTGTGCGCAGAACAACTGCACCGATGGAGCTTTGCCCTATGCCGGGGTGATCTTCGACCAGAAGGGAAATCTGTACGGGACAACGTTTGATGGCGGGGCCTATGGAGACGGCGTCGTATTCAAGCTCACTCCAGCGGGAAAGGAGACAGTCCTCTACAGCTTTTGCGCGCAGAGCGACTGCAGCGACGGAGCATCTCCGATCGCAGGGTTGGTCTTCGACCGGAAGGGGAACCTCTATGGGACGACTTTCGGAGGTGGCGCCTACGGCGAGGGGGTCGTATTTGAGGTCACCTCCAAAGGCAACGAGCGAGTCCTGTACAGTTTCTGCACGCAAAACTACTGCACGGATGGCAAACAGCCAGGGGCAGGGCTAGTCTTGGACGGGAAGGGAAATCTGTATGGGACGACCCCGAGCGGTGGGGCCTATGGAAACGGCACCGTATTCAAGCTCACTCCTGCAGGCCTGGAGACAGTCCTGTACAGCTTTTGTGCGCAGAGCCACTGCTCCGATGGAGGTCAGCCCTTTGCTGGAGTGATCTTCGACCACAAAGGGAACCTGTATGGGACAACTTTTAGCGGCGGGACCGGACGCACGGACGGGGGAGGTGGAACGGTGTTTAAGCTCACCTCCAAAGGCAAAGAAAAAGTCCTGTACCCTTTCTGTGAGCAGACCAACTGCCCCGACGGCGCAGATCCCGATGCGGGGCTGGTCTTCGACCAAAAAGGAAATCTCTATGGGACGACCGAATACGGCGGGAGCAACAATAACCAGGCGTGCCGGTACTTGGGGTGTGGGGTCGTGTTCAAGCTGACTCCCTAACCTGTACGGCTCTTGTCTGTTGAAACATCGCCATTACACTCATCGCCGCTGCTTGCGCAAGAAATCCAGCCTGGCGGGCAGGCTCGCCCAGCCCAATTGGTCCGCCGAAAGAGACCCTGTACCTCGTCCATCACCTTCCCGGTCACTTACTTACGTAACCTTGCTGGCTGGCACCGGCGTACCTACGATGCCAGTATGAGTTATAAGGCCCTCCTATTCTGCCCCGAGGAGAAAACCGCCCGGGTTGTGACCCAGGTCTTGAGTGAGCTGGAATTCCAAGTTGAGCGTTGCAATGAGCCGTTTGCCGCAGTCAAGAAGCTAATGGCCGAGCACTTTGACGCCCTTGTTGTTGACACTGACAACGAGCAGAATGCGACGTTGCTGTTCAAGAGCGCCCACAATTCCGGGCTGAATCAGGCGTCACTTTCCGTGGCCGTGGTCGAGGGGCAGGCGGGAGTTGCCAAAGCGTTTCGCATCGGCGCCAACCTGGTGCTGACGAAGCCGATCAATGTAGAGCAGTCGAAGGGCACGCTGCGCGTCGCGCGCGGCCTATTGCGCAAGTCGGATTTCACCAAAACCGCGTTCACGCCGCCCGCCATGGGAAGAACAGTTTCCGCGGGCGAGCCACGGCCGGCACAAACTGTAAGCCCATTTCCGCCCATTTCACGATTGCCGCAGCCGCCGGCGCCGGTAATTCCGATTGGCATATCCTCCGCGCTCGAAGTGGAGCAGGAACCGGAGCCGCAGCCTGAGCCGGCTGAGGCGGCGTTGCTTGAGTCCATGCCCGATCCACCCGGGGCAAGAAGTCACGAGGCAATCACTGCCACGGCGAATCCCTGGCATCAGATTTCCCAAACTATCGTCGAGCCGGTAGCTTCCGCGATCCGGCCGACTGGGCCCGCTGGCAAAGCGCAGCCACAAACTCCTGCACCCTTTGCCCGACAGCAGCCGGAAGCTGGGCGATCCGTGGATCGCGCCTCTGCAGCGGCCGCAGCGCCGGCGAAGGCAGCGCCGCGCGGCGATGAATCCGCTTTCGAAGCGGAAAACCAGCCGCCATTGTTCTCCTCTTTCGCGGGCCTTGACGAGGAACCGAAAGCTGGTTCGGGCCGAGCCCAGAAGATCTTGATTGCGGCGGTTGTTCTTATCGCTGTCGCCGGCGCCGGTTATGCCGGTTGGAGCAGGATGCAATCGGCAACGGTTGCGCCGCCGAATCGTCCCACCACGGCGGCGCCAAGCCAACCTGTGAGCACGCCAGGAGCAGCAGCGAATGCGAATCAGGCTCCGATAGCCGTGCTGGCGCCGGTCGAGCAGGCGCCCGACATCACGCTTTCGACCGACGAAGGAGCTTCATCGGGCTCCTCCACGGACGCCCTTGCGTCCTCCCCGCAGGCCTCGAAGCCGAATCCGTCAAAAGCGAGGACGCCGGCGGTAACCACTTCCTCCCCGGCTAAAGCCGCGCACGCACCCGCCGCCGACGACAAAGAGGAAACTCAGCCCGAGGCCAGCGCTCCGGAAGTGGTGGTGGTGAAGAACGAAACTCCAAAAGAAGCTCCGCCGACGCCGCTGGCGGAAGAGACCGCACCACCGACTCTGGAGCTGGGCGCCTCCCATGAGGATCGGGCGATCTCCGGGATTGTGGCGGCTGCGCCTACCAGTGCGCCGCAAGCGGCGCCGCACACGCTGAAAGTTTCGCAGGGGATTTCGCAGGGTCTGCTGATCAAGAAAGTTCCCCCGGCCTATCCCGAGGCAGCGCGGCGAATGCGGCTGGAAGGGGCGGTCGAGCTTCTGGCGACCATCGGTAAAGATGGCAGCATCACCAATGTGAAAGCGATCAGTGGTGACCGGGTCCTGGCGCGGTCGGCCATGGACGCGGTTAAGCAATGGAAGTACAAAGCCTACTACCTCGACGGCCAGGCGGTCGAGTTCCAAACTCAAATTACCGTGAAGTTCAAGCTGCCGAATCCCTGAACGAGCCTGCGCCTGCACTCAAGCTTTCCGGCGCCTTGCCGATGTCTCAAGGCATGCGGACCGCAGCAGCCACTCTCTTGATGGGACCGCGACCCACTGCGTGAGGCTCGACCATGCCGCCGTCTTTCACCGCAAACCCCTCGCCAAAAAGTGTTCCGCCACACGGCCCCGACGTTTCCCCGCAGCCAGGCGAAACCCAGGGCCCCCAGCCTGATGCTCTTCGGATCCTTGCCGTCGAAGATGAACCTGCGGACGTGGAACTGGAGCTGCGGGTGCTGCGCCAGGCAGGATTCGAGCCGCATTGCGATGTGGCGCAGACGGCCGATGAATTCGGCGAGCTGATCCGAAAAAACTCCTACGACGCCGTGCTCGCCGACTACAAGCTTCCCCAATGGAACGGAATGGAATCGGTGGAAGTCCTGCGCCGCGAAGGGCTGGATGTGCCGGTTATCGTGGTCTCGGGATCGCTCGGCGAATCTACGGCGGTTGAATGTATCAAGCGGGGAGCGGCGGATTACGTTCTCAAAGATCATCTGGCACGCCTGCCGGAATCGGTGCGCCACGCCATCCGGGAAACCGAGTTGCGCCGGGAACATCGCCGGGCGCAGGAAGAGCTGGCGCGTTCCAATCGTGACCTGGAGCAGTTTGCCTACGTTGCTTCGCATGACCTGCAGGAGCCGCTGCGCATGGTGGCCGCTTACACGCAGCTTTTGGCCGAGCGCTATCAAGGCAAGCTGGATGAAAACGCCGACAAATATATTTCCTACGCGGTGGACGGCGCCCTGCGCATGCAGACCCTGATTCAGGATCTGCTGTCATTTTCCCGCTTGGGCCGCGAGGGCGCAGAGTTCCAGATCACCGACTGCAACCTAATGGCGGGCTCGGCCCTGGACAATCTGCAAACTTCCATCCAGGAAAGAGGAGCAAGAGTCGAACATGATGTGCTTCCTTCCTTGCTGGCGGATCGCTCCCAACTGTTGCAGCTCTTTCAGAATCTGATCGGGAACGCGATTAAGTTCCGCGGCCCGGATCCGCCGATCGTGCGGATTTCCGCGGAAAATACCGGCGAAGAGTGGCTCTTTTCAGTAGCAGACAACGGTATCGGCATCGCCCCCGAGCACGCCGAGCTGATCTTTGCGATCTTCAAGCGCCTGCATACCCGCGCCGAGTATCCCGGGAGCGGAATCGGCCTGGCGATCTGCAAGAAAATTGTCGAACATCATCACGGGCGGATCTGGGTCGAATCGCAGCCCGGGCAGGGATCCACCTTCAAGTTCACCTTGCCGATCCGGGAATGCCGCATGGAGCGTGGAAAGACCAACCAGAGGTAAGCGGACCCAGGGCGTCGCCTTCCGGAAGTTGCGATTCGACGGGAATCCCCTTTTCGGGAGATGTTCAATCCGTATGTGCTGCCGGTCAGAGCCCTGTGGCCACTCCCTCTCATCGTTAACCTCTGAGGCACAGAAAACGGCCAGACCCTCAAGCAAGGGGACGCTCCGGCCGATGATAGGGTGGCATGCGGTCAGGGCAGCGATTCCAGCTGCCTGGCGCAGGTTGCGGTCAAAAGGGAATTTGTAACCTTGAAGGATGACGAGAACAGTCCGCTGGGACGGCAATCCCAAGACATCCCTGTCGAAACGCGCCTGCGGCGCTGGTCGATCGCCGCAGCCGGGTTGGGAATCGTTCTGGCCGTTCTCGGTTTTCTCGCTTCATCGCGAAGCCTGCGTCAATCGGCTGAAGACGACGACTGGGTTGCGCACACCTGGGCGGTAAAAAGCGCTCTCGAAACCATGCTGGCGCACATGGTGGATATTGAAAGCGGTGCGCGCGGCTACGCCTCCACCGGTGAAACGACTTTCCTGGATAATTTCGCACGGGGAGAAAGAGCCACTACCGCCGATCTCGACACACTGCGCAAATTGACGGGCGATAATGCGGCGCAACAGGCGCGCGTGGACCGGCTGGCGGTAGAAGTCGATGCCCGGGTCGAGTCAGCTCGAGAAACGATTGCGGAACGCCAGCGCACAGGCACCGTCCCCGGCAGCCAGATATTCCTGGTCGGCAAGCAGAGGATGTCGGCTGTGCGAGCCACCTTGTCGGACCTGCAGGCCGAAGAAGCGAAATTGCTCGAAAAGCGCACCATGCAAGCGGAGACGACACGGCGACGCACGATCATCATCGTCTCCATCACCGCTCTGGTGGGTGCGACGCTGCTGATATTCGCCGGACTGATCACCAACCGGGAGATCACCCGCAGCGCGAGAATGCGCAGTCAAATCCAGGCGATCAACGCGGATCTGGATCGGCGCGTACAACAACGCACGGCGGAATTGCGCGTGCACCAGGAGCGGCTGGCCGGCGTCATCGGCTCCGCCATGGATGCCATTGTCACAGTGGATCAGGAGCAGCGTATCGTGCTCTTTAATCCTGCCGCCGAACAGATGTTTCGCTGCCGCCGAGCCGATGCTCTAGGGCGCCCGCTGGATCAGTTCGTCCCGGCGCGGTTTCGGCAGAACCATGCCGCTCACCTGCGCGCCTTTGCCGACCTGAAACGGAGCCGTCGCATGTCGGGGAAGCTGGGCAGATTGGCGGGGCTGCGGTCCGACGGCACGGAGTTTCCCCTGGAAGCATCCATCTCCGGCATTGAAGTTGGCGGGCGCACGATGTTTACGGCGATTGTGCGCGATGTGACAGAGCGTGTGGAAGCGGAAGAAGCCCTGCGCGAACGCGAGCTGCGCATACGGACCCTGCTTGATTCCACCTCCGAGGCCATTCTGGGCGGAGACCTCGAGGGTAATTGCACTACTTGCAACCCGGCTGCCTTGCGCCTGCTCGGCCATGCGGAAGCCGAAGAACTATTGGGCAAGAACATGCACGCCACGATGCACCACAGCCTCGCCGACGGTCAGCCGCTCGCGGTTGACGATTGCCAACTGCACCATGCCGTCAAGCAAGGCCGCACCTTCCACTCGGATGACCTGGTGTTCTGGCGGAAAGACGGCTCGTTTTTCCCCGTCGAGTGCTGGTCGCATCCCGTTACCGGCGACAAAGGAATCACAGGCTCCGTCGTCACCTTCTTTGACATTACCGAGCGAAAACGCGCTCAGGAGGAGATTCGCAAGCTCAACGACGAACTGGAACAGCGGGTGATCGAGCGCACGTCGCAGCTCGAAACCGCCAACAAAGAATTGGAAGCCTTCACCTATTCTGTCTCTCACGATCTGCGCGCGCCTTTGCGGCACATTCTCGGGTTTTCAAAAATCCTGACCGAGGAGTTCGGCCCGGCTCTGCCACGCGAGGCCCAACATCACCTGCAGCGCATCCAGGACGGGACCCGGCGAATGGGCATGCTAGTGGATGACTTGCTCAATCTGGCGCGCGTGGGACGGCGCGACGTGAGCTTGCAAGTGACTGGACTGAAGTCGCTGGCGGAAGAAGTGATCGGCAGCCTGGAACCTGACAGCGCCGGCCGCCAGGTCGAGTGGAAAATCCTCTCTCTGCCCTACGTCGAGTGCGATCCCGCGCTGATGAGGCAGGTCTTTCAGAACCTGCTCGCCAATTCGCTCAAATTCACCCGACCTCGGGCGCGAGCCGTGATTGAAGTTGGACAACAGGAGCGCAACGGCGCCGCGGCAATCTACGTCCGTGACAACGGTGTGGGATTCAGCATGAAATATGCCGATAAATTGTTCGGCGTTTTCCAGCGCCTGCACCGGCCGGAAGATTTCGAGGGCACTGGCGTAGGCCTGGCCACGGTGCAGCGCATCATTCAGAAACATGGCGGCCAGATCTGGGCCGAAGCGGAACTCGATAAGGGCGCCACTTTTTATTTCACCCTGAGAACTTCCGACGGGGAAAGTCGTGCGGCCCAGGCTGCTGTGGCAGGAGCGAATAAATGACAGGAAGACAAATCGAAATTCTGCTGGTCGAAGACAACGATGAAGACGTGGAGTTGACGCTGCGCGCCCTACGCAAAGAGAATCTGGCGAACCGGATTCACATTGCCCGCGACGGCGAAGAGGCGCTGGAGTTTCTGTTTCGCAATGGCATGCATGCGCCCCGCGCCCTCGATCCTCTGCCCAAACTGGTGTTGCTGGATTTGAAGCTCCCCAAGGTTGACGGCATGGAGGTTCTCAAGCAAATCAAATCCGACCCTCGGACCAAGGCGATTCCAGTTGTGATTCTAACTTCGTCGAGTGAAGAGCGCGATCTGGTCAATGGCTACCATTTGGGAGCCAACAGTTACATCCAAAAGCCGGTGGATTTCGACCAATTCCGCGAAATGGTAAAAAGCGCCGGCTTCTACTGGCTTCTGGTCAATCGGGTGCCTGAGCCGAAAACTTCCGCCCAAGCCGCGGGAAACAGCTAAAAGCAAAATACCGCTGAGAAATGGACGACGGACGTCCCTTCGACTTGGCTCAGGGCAGGCTCTCGCCCATTCTATGCGATGTAGCTGCGAACCGCCCGCTCGTGTTTGGTCCCATCTCCTTCTGCACCGCGCGCGCCTGCATGTAAGATAGAACTTTCTCGATGGCGAAAAAGCTCTCTCACTACGACCGCGCTGGGCGCGCCCGCATGATAGATGTCTCTGGCAAGCCGGCCAGCCGTCGGAAAGCCCAGGCCAGCGCCTTTGTGGTGTTGCAGCCGGAGATTCTGGAGGCCTTGCCTCGGAATCCCAAGGGCGATCCCCTGGGGGTGGCGAGGGTCGCGGGAATCATGGCCGCCAAGCGGACCGCCGAATTGATTCCCTTCTGCCATCCGCTGCCTCTCTCCCACATTGATGTGCAAATGCGGGTGACGGGGAATGGCGTGGCGATCAACTCAGAAGTCGTGACTACAGCGGCCACCGGGGTCGAGATGGAAGCCCTGACTGCTGCCAGCATCGCCGCCCTCACCGTGTACGATATGTGTAAGGCGCTCGACAAGGGCATCGAGATCCGTGAGGTCGTTCTCGAACGCAAGTCGGGCGGGAAAAGCGGCAATTACCGCCGCGCGCGGAAAAAAACCAGCAAAAAGGCATAACGCGTTTCATGGCGAACCACGTCAAACTCCTGCTGGTGGACGACAATCCGATGATCCTGGATCTGGTGCGCGCGGCGCTCACGCCGCTCGCCGTCGTCACCACCGCCGGTGATGCCGCCGATGCGCTGCTTAAAGCTGTGGACGATCCCCCCGACTTGCTGGTCTGCGACTATCGCATGCCCGGGATGGACGGGCGTCAGTTGGTGGAAAAGTTGCGCAGCCGGCCGCGAACCGCCGGCGCCGCCGTCATCCTGATGGCCGCCAAATCCGACATCAGCGAAAAACTGAGCACTGCCGATCTCCCCGTCGACGATTTCGTCGAGAAGCCGTTTTTCCTGCGCGAAGCTACCCAGCGGATTAAGCGGGTGATCGACAAGATTACCCTGGAAAAACTGACCAAGAGCGCACCCTCGGACGGCGTTCTGCGCGGCAGCCTGCTGCAGATGAACGTCATTGATCTCGTCCAGTCGCTCGAAATGGGCCGCAAGAGCTGTGCCCTGACCCTTACACGTGGCGACGAAAAATGCGAGATGTACTTCGTGCAAGGCCAGGTCACGCACGCTGCTTACGGATCGCTCACCGGCGATGCAGCCGTCTTCAAAGTGCTGCGCTGGACCGACGGCAACTTCCAGGTCAACTTTGCAGGCAAGACCAAGCAGCAAAGCACTACGCTGAACACGCAAGGCTTGCTCATGGAAGGCCTGCGCCTGCTCGACGAGTCGCAACGCGACAGCGGAAAAGCTGAGGAGGAGGAAGAAGATGTCCTCCTCGACTCATGAGTCGCTGACCGCCGCCGTGATCACGGTCAGCGATTCCTGCGCTCGCGGCGAGCGCCAGGATCTTTCCGGGCCAGCGGTTGCCGAAGCTCTTAGAAAGAAAAACTTCTCTATCGTTGGGACTAAGATCGTCCCCGACGACACCGACGCCATTCGCAGCGAAATCCTGCGCTGGGCGGACGAAGCCGAATTGGTCGTCACCACCGGCGGCACCGGCATCGCGCCCCGCGATGTCACACCCGAGGCGACCCGAAAAGTCTGCGATCGTCTGCTCGAGGGCGTGGCTGAGCGCATGCGAACCGAAGGCGCAAAGAAGACACCGCTGGCGGTGCTGAGCCGCGGAGTTTGCGGCGTGCGCGGAACATCGCTGATCCTGAATTTGCCCGGAAGCCCAGCCGGGGCGGTGGAATCGCTGGCAGCCGTGATAGACCTGCTGCCCCACGCGCTTGGCCTGCTCAGGGGCGAGACGGAGCACGGGTGAGGATGCGCGGGTTTCCGGCTGGAATCTGAGCTCGTTTTTTGGTTCGGCACCGCTCTGCCATTTACACTCTTCCCTTGCACGCCATCAAGCACATCCTCTCCCGCTACACTGCCTTCCTCTGGGCGCTGTTGAAACCCCTGGGAGTGTGGGGAGTTCTGCTCGTGGCAGCGCTCGACGGCGGATTTGTCGGCCTGCCCATCGACGCGGTGATCGCAGGCTACGTCTATCAGGACCGCGCGCGCTTTCTTCTGTACGTTTTGATGGCGTCGGCCGGATCGGCGCTGGGCAGCATGGTGATTTACGCCATCGGATACAAGGGCGGAGAGGAACTGCTGCGCAAACGCATCCCGCCCGAGCGCTTCGCCAAGATTCACAATGCCTTCGACCGGCATCCGTTCTGGAGCCTGATGTTTCCCGCCATGCTGCCCCCGCCTACGCCGTTCAAACTGTTCGCCCTCGCGGCGGCGGTTTCAGAGATGGGTTTCCTACGCTATGAACTGGCCATCTTCTGTGGGCGCATCGTGCGCTTCCTGCTGCTCAGCCTTCTTACGTTGAAGTTTGGCCCTGATGTGGTGCGCATCGTGGGAAATGTTTTCCACGAACACGCCTATTTGATTATGCTGGTGGCCGTCGCGGGGGTTGTGGGGTGGCTGATGCGTCGGCGCGCGCGAGCTTAAGATTTCGATGTAGGCGCGGGAGTCCCGCCCGTGCAAAACCTTTGGCCCACTGACAAGAAACTGCAGATTCCTCGCGCTGCTCTCGGCGCGCAACTGTGGCTGCGCGCGGCTCGGAATGACAAAATAGGTTGTTGTGGCTGGCCTGAATCAGCTACGCCGCGGCGTGATCCCGCTCTTCGGCGAACGATCCAGCGAAGTAACGCAGCACAACCGGAGTGGCAAACATCCCCAGCGTAAACAACAAATCGCCCTCGAGCGTGTGGCGGAAGAATGGCAATCCCATCAGGTAGGCGGTTTCCAGACCCTTCAGATTCTTGGGATACATGCTCCAATAGGCCCAAGTAGTGAAGTTGCTGAGCAGGAAGAACGAAACAGAACTGGCGAGCGCGGCTCCGATCAGCCGCGGCAGCTTGGCGTTCGTGCGCAGTGCCGTTCCCATCCACAGTACCGCACCGTACCACACCCAGGTCACAAGGTAGTCCCAGCCGAACGGGAAGGCGTAAACCAGCTTGGTCAGAATCACGTCCGCTACCGCGAGCAGCACCAGCGGCACCCAAAGCTGGCGGCGCGATCCGCGGGCGCCGAAATACAGCAACGACGCTGCCAGCGGAGTAAACATCCAGGGATGAGGCATGAACCGAACTCCGACCGCAAGCAACACAAACAAGTATGCCAGCATAATCACCTCGCGACCTATTGATTGTGGCCCGTATCCCGCAACGCCGTCAAGTTGACTTGATTTCTCCGCAGATTGCGCAGAGATTTCTGTCGTCGTCCCGAAGCCCGCGTTTTCTCCAACGGGGCGAGGGATCTCAAAGGCAGAATTCCGGCGCCCCGAGCCGTCGCAGACTCAGCGTTTATCCCCGACAATCCCGTGCCGCCGGAAGCCGAATCGCTGCTCAATCACCTTGAGCTTGGCATCCAGCGTCACGCTGGCAGTAAGAACGCTTTGGCGGCCGCGCTGGGGATCGTCAAAACGCAGGTCCCGAAACCGCACAATATAGCCTCCGGAATCGAGCGGCTCGGTCTCGGTTACAGGATATTGCGCCCAGTCCAGGTACACTCGCCCCAAGTGAGATTTTTTCCCCGCCAAAGTCACCGCCGTCTCCTCCGGCTTATACAGGATCTGCATGTTGGCTTCGGGATCCACCTCCGGAGTCAACGAATCCACCCGCATGGTGGCAAAAAAATTCTGCGTCTCCACCGCGCCCACCCAGCGAAACGGTGTCCACCACAAAGGAAAAGCCGAAACGCGGATCGGGTCGGCATTCTCGTAGGTACGCGCAGCCAGCGCGTTGAGGGCGCGCCGATGCTCATAGTCGCGAACTCCCCAAACCGCCACTACACCGGCCAGCGCCAGGATTGCGGCCCAGCGACCCCGAGGCCCTTTGTGGCGCACTCCAAGTTCGCGATCCACAAAGCCGAAAAATACCGGCAGCACAAGACCCGTGACCAACAAAAGCAGAATCGCCGGATCGGCGATGAATACGATGTCCCACGAATACCATTTTTCCGAAAACGGCCAGAACGGGCGCACGCCGTAGTTGTTGGTGAAGTCGAGCAGGATGTGTGTTAGCCCGGCCAAATACGCAAAGCCAAACAAGAGCCCCCAACGCGGCGGCAGGTTCGGATTGCTAACCTTCCGCCCTCGCAACCGCCACATCACATACACAAAGGCCACCACAAACGCCGAAACCAGCAGCAGGCCCAGGAACGAATGCGTGAAGCCGCGATGGTGCGCGAAACCGAAGACCGGATCCTTAAACTCGCCGAGCACGTCCAGGTCTGGCGCCTCCGCCGCCAGCGTTACCGTCGCCGTGGCCAGCGCCGTTTTGCGATTCAGCCCGGCCCGCCCCAGGCACGCGCCGGTGAGGAAGTGAGTGAGAGGTTCCAAAGAGCGATTTTAGCGCGGGTGCCCCACGTCTCGCTGCTCTTGCGAGACATGGGAAGCGGCGAAAGGTCGCCAGCGCATAAACGCGCAAAATTGTCGCTACCTATCCAACACTGTAGAACGTGTCACGATTTCAGAGTAAAGTTCTGTACATTCAAATTGAAAGGGGTTTCCATGCCACGCTTCGCGCTCGTTCTCATTTCGGGCCTTGTGACGCTTAGTCTGGTCGCATCCGCGCAGACGATACAGGTTAGCCGTGACAACAAGACTATCTACGTGACCTCTGAGGGCGGAGCCAAGGCAGAGCCTGACATCGCTATTCTCACGCTGGGTTACCACGCATGGAGCAAAACAAAGGATGCCCTCTACGATGAGACCGCAACAGTCTCGGACAAGATTGTCGCCGCGCTACTTAAGGCGGGCGTGAAGAAAGAAATGATCCGCACCGACAGGACCTCGCTGACCCACGTCGAGGCGGAACTAAACTGGCCCGCCGATTGGAAGGCAAACAGGGCTTTCGAGGCCGAGTTGCGCTGGAAGGTTACCGTTCCTGTCAAAGATGCCGAAGGCGTTGTCGCAATCGCCATGCAGGCAGGAGCGACCGAACTAAGCGACGTGGAGTGGGATGTCGTGGATCGAACAAAGCTGCAAGCCGAGGCGAGCAAGAACGCATTGGGAAAGGCACGCACCGTGGCCGATTCCATGGCTTTAGGGTTGGGAACCAAACTCGGCGCATTGATTTACGCCAGTAACTCCGCACCAATCCGGCCTTCCAATTGGCCCTTCTTTAGGGCTGGTGCTGAGGCTGCTAATGCATCTGTTTCGAGTGTGATCGGAACGCCTCTTCCTCCAAAGATCATCAAGCTTCTCCCTGAGAAGATCGATGAGAAGACCACGGTTTATGCCGTATTTGCTGTCGAGTAATGAAAGGCGTCAGTCAATGCGGTTATCGGTTCTACTGAGTTGTTGTTGAATCTGCCAGCCTGGCTGTTGATTAATCCCGATGACACTCAAAATCCCCCGGACGGGGTGCCCCACGTCTCGCTGCTCTTGCGAGACATGGGAAGCGGCGAAAGCCAGTAAGCGAACAAACGGCGCAAAGCCTGCCATCGCAAGATTACAGGGGTTACAGATATACAACGATGGCCTCATGGATTGTGGATTGGTGAAATCTCCAGGACCTTGCCCATGAAATTTTCCGTGGGTTGAAGGGTGGCCTCGATCGGTTTGGACAAGTGGCTCACCGCGATCTGGATGATTGCAAACTGCAAGAATGGAATTAGCAGCTACGAAATTCATCGCGCACTCGGCGTCACTCAGAAATCCGCGTGGTTCATGCTGCATCGGATTCGCGTAGCTCTTCGGGCCGGAAGTTTTGAGAAAGTTGGCGGCAGCGAGAATAGCGAGATAGAGATTGACGAAACTTTTGTTGGCGGCAAGGTTGCCAACATGCATTCCCGCAAGCGCAATCGCCTAGTGCGCGAGACCGGAAACTCCAATGTTGGATTCGCCAACAAGACTATCGTGATGGGATTCCTTGACCGTGAGGCTCGGAAGGTTCGCACCAGTATCATTTCGAACACCTCACGCCAGACTTTGCAGAGCCAAGTGTTAAAGCATGTCGCGGAGGATTCCAACGTCTATACCGACGAAGCTCCCGGCTACAACAAGCTGAGTCAAAACTTCGTGCATGAGATCGTGAACCACACTCAGCAGTATGTTCGCGGTCGCGTTCATACCAATGGAATCGAGAATTTCTGGTCCCTGCTCAAGCGCGGACTGAACGGAACCTACGTCGCAGTCGAGCCGTTCCATTTGGACAGATACCTCGATGAGCAGGTATTCCGCTACAATAATCGCGCAACCCGCGACAATCCGCTGACCGACGCCGACAGATTCGATCTGGCAGTTCGGAATTTGGTTGGCAGAAGATTGACTTACAAAGAACTGACCGGGAAGGAGGGTGAAACGCCGTTCTAATCGGTATCGTGGAAAGCGTGGCCCGAAGCGGCGCGTGTCCGCTTCGGCGTTCGATTCCGTTTCTCTGCTTCCAGTTCGGCTTTGATCTTTGAATGAGGCACAGAGAGAAGTCTATCTAGCAGTCGCGTGAAGTTTCCAAATTCGCCGCGTTCATTCTTGGCGGAGTGGGTCGGGCGAGTTGGCTTTTGCGACATGAGGCACCCTCGGAAATGAGGGTATCGCAGTGGTGTGTGCGAGTCAACACGGCCTTTTTTATCCCCTTCGGCTCGGTGATGAAGTGAACTTCAGACTCACCTATGACGGACCGCTTAAGGCAGCGAGTCAGAGCGACACAAGACGTGTCGAAAAGCATGATATGCGCTGCGTATTTGATCGGCAATTAACTGAATTGTTCGGGCAACACAGTGCCCTGAAAGCAGAATTTGAAGACCCAAAACTGTCGGGGACAATACAGGCCATATTTGGAGGCCGCTATAAGCGAGGCCCGTTTCATTGTATACCTGTAGTGAGACAAGACCTTAACCTAGTCTGCGATCTGGACATTCTGTTTTTGCGCCGCGATAATCCAGGCCAACTAATCTCCACAGGTGGGGATTTGGACAATCGGTTGAAGGTGTTGTTTGATGCGCTTCGCGTGCCGCAAGATGACAATGAAGTCCGAGGTTTTTCGGCTCAGGACCGCCATGGTTTGCTTGTGTGCCTTTTGGAAGACGACAAATTAATAACCGGGTTTCGAGTGACAACCGACAGATTGTTGGAACCTGCGACGGCGGAGCAGTCACAAAATGATGTGCGTCTGATAATCAACGTTGAGATTAAAGTGACAAAGCTAACCCCTGAAAATATGGCATATTTCAGTCATTTCTAATGGATCAGAAGAAAATCGAAGATCAAGTTCTGAGCTTACTGGAAAGCACTACTCGCCTTGAGGGCGAGGTACAGCGTCTGGACGCGCAGGTGCGCCTTTTAATATCTCTCGCAGGGATGCAAATAGCTCCGGACAATGCAGACATGGCAGCAAAGCAGCTCGTTGCTCTTGCTGCAAAAGCTCAGAGCGCCGTTGACGTAACCGCTCAGCAGCGGCAACAACTGATCGAAATGATAGACGCTCTGAGGGCGGTAAAGAAACACGGCTTTCACGAGTCCTAGTGCGACGGATGCTGCTTTTGCGATCGCCTGCCACACCAAAATAATTCCTTGCGCGGTAAATCCTGTCAAACCACAACATCTTGTGGCCGATTTTCGGTCACTGAGCGAAGTATATTATTACCCCTAATTCCTATTGACAGCGAATCGGGTTCATCGCATAATCATGCTCCCCGCCTTGGAGGAGAGTATGAAGTCACCCCGCCGTTTCAAAGACCCCTTGCCCCTGCCAGTGAAAACCCAGAAGCAATTGAACGCCTACGCGCTCGCGGCCAGTGCAGCCGGAGTGAGTGTGCTGGCGCTGAGTGGGTCCGCCGAAGCAAAGATCGTCTACACGCCGACTCACGTCGTTATGAACACTTCCAATGACATCTATCATCCACTCGACTTGAACAATGACGGAGTCAAAGACTTCAGCTTCATCGCCTACCACAAAACAGGCATGAGCAGCCAGTTCGCTATCCTGCGGTGCAACCCCCTGGCGACAAATGACATCTTGGGAGGCAAAGATGAAGCTGCTCTGCGGACAGGGATTCGCGTCGGGACTGGCGTGCATTACCCGAGCCACATCTCTATGGCCCACATCGGCATCTTTACCGACGGATCGTCCATTCAGGGGCCCTGGGCCAACGGGGGCAAGGGCGTCAAAGACCGCTATCTTGGGCTGAAGTTTGCCATCAACGGCAAGACGCACTACGGCTGGGCTCGGCTGAACGTGAAGATTGGCTACAACATTGGCGTTTACATCAAGGCAACGCTGACCGGCTACGCCTACGAAACCATCCCCAACAAAGCCATCATCACGGGCAAAACCAAAGGCCCGGATGTCATTACGGTGCAGCCGGGCACGCTCGGCCATCTGGCAAGAGGCGCGATGGCGAGACGGACAACGTCGGCGCAATAGGACATCTTCCGGAGTATCGTATCGGGGCACGGGCGAGGACGCCCGCGCCTACATCGGGAAGACGCACGGGCCTACACGGGCACGCAGGTCGTCTCCGCCAAGCCTGTTCCATCATCCGAGCCTGATAAAATCGACTATTCGGGCTTTCCGGCGCACGGGCAAGAGCCTGCCCTGAGCGAAGTCGAAGGGGACGCCCGCGCCTACATCGAACTCTCAACCATGGACTCCGCCTACATCCGCAATTTCGCCATCATCGCGCACATTGACCACGGCAAGTCCACGCTGGCCGACCGCCTGCTGGAGCTTACCGGCGCCCTCACCGCGCGCGAGATGCAGGCCCAGGTGCTCGACTCCATGGACCTGGAGCGCGAACGCGGCATCACCATCAAAGCCCACGCCGTGCGCATGATGTATACCGCGCATGACGGCCAGACCTATCAGCTCAACCTGATTGACACCCCCGGCCACGTGGATTTTTCCTACGAAGTTTCGCGCTCGCTTGCCTCGTGCGAGGGCGCGCTGCTCGTGGTGGACGCGTCGCAGGGGGTAGAAGCGCAGACCCTGGCGAATTCCTATCTCGCCATCAATCACGGGCTCGAAATTATTCCCGTCATCAACAAGATCGACCTGCCCAGCGCCGACATCCCGCGCACCAAGGAGATGATCGAAAGCACGGTCGGCCTCGATGCCACCGACGCCATCCCCATCAGCGCGAAAACCGGTCAGGGCGTGCCCGATGTGCTGGAAGCGATCGTCAAACGCATTCCTCCGCCCAAGGGCGATCCGGAGAAGCGGCTGCAGGCGCTGCTTTTCGATTCCTGGTTCGATCCTTACCGCGGCGTCATTGTGCTGACGCGTGTCTTTCAGGGCACGTTGCGCAAAGGGCAGAAGATTCGCCTGATGTGGAACGGCCGCGTGCTCGATGTGGAAACGCTCGGCGTGCTCACTCCCAAGCCGGTAGAGATTGACGAACTGAAGGCGGGGGAAGTCGGGTTTCTCATCGCGAACATCAAGAATGTCGCTGACACGAAAATCGGCGACACGATCACGGAAGAAAACAATCCCGCCATCGAGCCGCTGCCCGGTTTTGAAGAGATCAAGCCCATGGTCTTCGCCGGGCTTTACACGGTGGACGCGCACGAGCATACGCAACTCCGCGAGGCGCTGGAGAAACTTCGCCTGAACGACTCTTCATTTTTCTTCGAGCCGGAAAGTTCCGTCGCCCTGGGTTTTGGTTTCCGCTGCGGCTTTCTCGGCCTGCTGCACATGGAGATCATTCAGGAACGCCTGGAGCGCGAATTCAATCTGGAGCTGATTACGACTGCGCCCGGCGTGAGATACAAGATATACAAGACGGACGGAGAAATGATCGAAGTGGACAATCCGTCGCGCTGGCTCTCGCCAAGTGAAATTGCCAAAATCGAAGAGCCAGTGATCCTGGCCACGATTCTGACCAACGAAGAATATGTGGGCGGAATTCTGGCGCTGGTTGAGGAAAAACGCGGCAAGCAAAAAAGCTTCGAGTACGTGAGTTCCTCGCGGGTGATGCTGCAGTACGAGCTGCCGCTAAACGAAATCGTGCTCGATTTTTATGACCGCCTCAAGACTGTTTCTCGCGGCTATGCCTCGCTCGATTATCACCTCGCCGGATATTGGGAGTCGCCCATGGTGAAGCTCGACATCCTGGTCGCAGGCGATCCGGTGGATGCACTGTCGGTCATCGTGCACCGTGACTTTGCCTATGAACGGGGCAAGGCATTAGTTTCCAAGATGCGGCAACTCATCCCCCGGCAGATGTTCGAGGTGGCAATCCAGGCGTCGATTGGCGCTAAGATTATCGCCCGCGAAACCGTGCACGCCATGCGCAAAAATGTGCTGGCCAAATGCTACGGCGGCGACATCACGCGGAAACGCAAGCTGCTCGAAAAGCAGAAAGAGGGCAAGCGGCGCATGAAGCGCATTGGCCGCGTGGACATCCCGCAAGAAGCATTCCTGGCGGTGCTCAAGGTCGGCGAAGACAACAGCTAGCTCGTGCGCCCCGACGCTCCGTGTGGAGCGGACACTCCTATCCGCGAAACTTGTGAGTCACTACTCACGTGGCTGCGGATGTCCCCGTTCGTCCTTGGCGTAGCTTTGAAAGGAGCACGGCTTCACAGTTTGCGGAAAAACTCTATAGTTTGTCATCCCGAGCGCAGCGAGGGGTCCGCAGTTTGACTTAGTCCTCGCGAAACAGCAGATTCCTCGCACGCTCTCGCCACGTGACCGCGGCTGTGAGCGGCTCGGAATGACCATTGGAGGACTTTTTCTTCGCAACGTGTTTTGGCCTGCCGAATTATGACTATGGTATAATGACCATAGTAGTATGTCCTTGAAGGGGCCGGTGCATGAAAACCATTCCGGCGGGCACTTTCAAGACCAAGTGTCTTGCCATCATGGATGAAGTCCAGGCTAAGCGGGAACCTGTTGTCGTTACCAAACACGGACGGCCGGTTGCCAAGCTCGTGCCGGTCGACTCTGACGCGGATGAGATATTTGGGTTCTTCAGTGGCAGGGGCTCCATAACCGGCGACGTGGTGTCCCCGGCGCTTTCCCGTGAAGAATGGGGCAGTCTGCGGTGATTGTCGTTGACACTCATGTGGTGGTCTGGCTGGCGCTTGAGCCCGCCAAGATCGCGAAGAACGCCAGAGCCGCTATTGAGCAAAATCGTCGCAATGGGCAGGGTCTTGCCATATCCGATATAACCTTGCTGGAGATCGCCACACTTGCAAGCAAGGGCCGGATCAGTCTCAGCGCCAGCCTGGAAACGTTCCTCTCCGACGTTGAAGCCCGGTTTGTGGTCCTGCCGATCACAGGCCGGGTGTGTGTCCGCGCTATGGCGCTTCCTGCTTCCTATCCCAAAGACCCGGCCGACCGGGTGATCGGGGCTACAGCTCTAGTAGAGGGAATTCCTCTAGTTACCGCTGACGAACACATCAGGCGCTCCAAAGGCTTACGCACCATCTGGTGAGAGGATGAGAGCGCATGAAGCGCATCGGTCGCGTGGACATTCCGCAAGAGGCGTTCTTAGCCGTGCTCAAAGTCGGCGAAGGAATCTCGCGCTCTACGCCTGGCACGGACGGCATCATGCGGCGCACATCACTGATAGTTGAGGAAGCGAATGGGTTGGTAGGATGAGCAGAGTTGGCGGCGGTCGGGCCCTGTCAAAGAACAACCGCAGACAGGATGTTCACGCTACACTCACGCCGGTATTCTCAGCCGCCACGCAACATAGCTCGCGGCCTCACGCAGCACCGCTTGCGCCCGCTGCCATGGCGACTGTAGCCGAGAGCCAGGACGTGGAGCAACGTACACTTCCACGCCTTCGTGCTCGAGCAGCTTGCGAATCCTAAACACGTGGTAAGCGTCGCTGACGGCGAGGCAACTGTGCATGTGATTGGCGCGGAGAATCACAGCGATCCGCCGTGCCGACTCAGCCGTGTCCGATCCCTGGGTTTCGGCGATCAGGCTCGAGTCCGGAATCCCGCGGTGCATCAGGTAATCATGTCCGACCCCGCCTTCGCTGAAACTGGGATCGGCCGCTGCCCCTCCGGTGGTGATGACCACGGGCGCCAGTTTCTGCTGGAACAGGTCGAAGGCGTGATCGAGGCGGGCGCGATAGACGGGCGAAGGATGTCCGGAATATTCGGCTGCGCCGAAGACCACAATCGCATCTGCGGGATGCAACTGCTGGCGCGAGCCTTGGTCAATCACCTGAGCGCAAATGACCGCGAACCATCCCAACCCGGCCACGGCTGCGATCACCAACAGACTCACCAGCCAGTGGCTTCGACGCGGCGCCGCTGAACCGTCGTTCATCCCTGTGCGAAGAACTCGGAAATCTCCTGGGTGGGAATCGCACCCTCGCGCATGACTTTCCAGCGGGCTTCCTCGTCGGTAAGATCAATGATCGTGGAAGCCACCTCGCGGGGGGCTAAGCCGCCATCTACGATGATGGAAATTCGCTCCTGCAACTGGTCGCGCACCGCTTCAGCGGTCGTGCACTCCGCCTCGCCGCTCAGATTCGCCGAAGTCGCGGTGATGGGAATGCCCGCCGCCTTCACGACGGCCAATGGAATTCTGGCATTGGGCACGCGCAACGCCACGTTGCCGGTATTGGCGGTCACCTTTAGAGGAAGGCGCGACGCGGCCTTGACGATCATAGTCAGCGGCCCGGGCCAAAAGCGGCGCGCCAGTTTGTAGAACTCTTCGGGCAAAGGTCTAGCCAATTCTTCCGCCTGGTCTTCATTCTCAATCAGGAGCGACAGCGGCTTATGCCGCGAGCGCGACTTGATCTCGTAAACGCGGTCCACGGCAAGCAGATTAAAGGGGTCAGCGGCCAGCCCGTAGAAAGTATCGGTCGGCATGCCGAGGACCTGCCCGGCGCGAATCTGGTCGGCTGCATACCGGATCAGCGAAACCTCGGGCTTGTCGCGGTTGATTTTGAGAATTTCCGCGCGCACACCTTTCCTTCCCTGGAATATCTTGAAAACCGCGAAACCTAACATAACACGAGCCGGGACTGCAAGCGAAGGCGCTCGTGGGTAGTGGCCGAAATGTGCGTTGAAGGATTTTGCACAGGAATTGCTTTTCGCTGATCCCCGCCGTATCGTCAACTCATGGCGAACCGACAGGAATTGACCGCTCTAAAGAACATGCTTTCCGAAATTGACCGCATTCTTGAGACAACCCCGCCATTGCCAGAAAACCGGACGGGAGCCTGTCGAGAACTGCTCAGTTCTGCCTTGGCTCTGACTGACGATCTGCTTTCTCAGGCCAAGATGCCAGCGGCTAGCCTGCTAGGGCGCAAGGGCGGCTCTGTGACCGCTAAACGGCACGGCTCAGAACATTATCGCCAGATGGCTGCTAGGCGCAAGACACACCGCGGAGGCAGACCACGCAAGGAAACTGAATAACTTTCCCCCAACTCTCCCCAACTCTCCCAACTCTCCCTCAAGTCTCTCATAGCTCGTCAAACGAGTAGAATAGGGCGTTCTGAAAAACGAAAAGCCCGGCGCGATGGCCGGGGCGTTTTCGATTGAACCTTGACACTTCAATCGTAGCCCTTTCGTCGTGCCTGATGCAAGGGAGCGATGGCCGATTCCGCTTTCTGGCGAGACCTCGCCACTCAATTTCTAGCATTGCCCGATTTTCGCGCCGATGGACATTACTACGCTGGCAGTGGTGCAACGTGGAACTGGCAACTGGCCGCTATTCCAAACCAGTTCATACGCAGTGCATTTACAACGTTAGCCTGTCGTGGTGCCTCGGAACTTGCAACCCTTGGAACTTCAGACCTACTTGTTGCGTGGCTTGAAGAGTTACGAACTCGTGGCATTAACTTCCGATTTGCGGGACAAGCTAAAGAAGCCGTGCCTGAGGGACGAAGCTACCTACTAGGCAGCATTAGCAATGTTTGCCAAGCGTCTGCAACACTTTGCAAAGAACTCGAAACCGCTGCGGTGCAAGCGGAATTTAAAGAAAAGCTGCGTAGTGATCCTAAGAACTGGTCACCACTCCACCAAACCTATGAGGCATTCAAGGCGGTCAAAGACCTCCACGCTTCCCAGGCAGAACGGATACCCGAATCACTTGTGCGAGACACGATAGCCAGACAATTAAACATCAGGCCCGAAGACGTAACGTGGACGCAGATTCGATCTGAGATAGCTGGCCTGCTGCCTTTCTATCCGCACATCGAAGTAATCCCATCAGCACCGCAAACGCCGTCGAACCCGAAAACGCCGCAGTTCGCGGGAAGCGAAACTTCGCCTAAGCCCGCTATTGTCTCCGCATCTGACAACAAGGAGACGGTAGCGGCCCAGCTTCAAATGCTGCGTACAGAATGCAACTGGACGATAGAGAAACTAGCGGCGAAGACTGGTTTCGATGAAAAGACGGTTAAGCGGCATCTCTCCGGTCGCGCCAGTCCGCGCTTAGGAAATCTGACGGTGTATGAACGTGCATTCTCTAAAGCATTGAAACGGGATATAGTTATAAAGAAAATGCCCCCTAAACGCCCCCCTAATGCCCCGTAGCTTTCTGGAACTCACCTTGAAACGACTTTGCCTCCGTCGCATTATCGAAACCGGAGGCGAAAATGACGATCAGAGGACCACCACGGGGCAGCAGCACTGGCTTGAGAGTCGGTTCGATAAGGCATCGGGGGAGCGGGATCAACGCTTCCCTGATTCCGCGATTTTAGCATTTCTGCCCATTTTCTGCACTTTTTCCTTGACAAACAACTAGCGGTAGTTGTATTATAAAACCCATGATGACGCAATCAAATACCTTACAAACAATGACTTGCGCCGCTTGCAATCTTGATTGTCAACGCTTTGGAAAACATAGGAATGGATTGCGCCGTTTCCGCTGCCCGCAGTGCAAGCGGACCTACACAGAACCCCACAAACGGACCTTAGACGCGATGTACATTCCGCAACACAAAGCAGTCTTGGCAACGCGGCTCTTGCTTGAAGGAAACAGCATCCGAAGCACGGAACGCTGCACAGGTATTGACAGAACTACCTTAGCGAAGTTGCTCGTTCTCGCGGGAGAACGCTGCGAAAGGCTACTAGCCGAGACGATCACGAACCTCCAGGTACGCGACGTAGAAGCCGACGAAATATGGGGATTCGTAGGCATGAAGGAAAAGGCCAAAGGGATGCTCTACAAGGACGTGGAAACGCTAGGCGATGCTTACACCTACGTGGCGATGGAGCGCAATTCCAAGCTGATTCTCGCGTGGCATCTCGGCAAGCGATCTAGACCGGACACGCTTCAATTCATCATCAACCTTCGCCGCGCTACAAAAGGCATATTCCAATTAACGACGGACGGCTGGCCCGCGTACCCGGACGCGGTAGAACGTGTGTTTGGAAATGACATCCACTATGCTCAACTCGTAAAAGTGTACGCAGCTTCCCGCGACGGTGAGCAGCGATATTCGCCCGCTGAGGTTGTGGATGTGGAGGTAGTCCCAAGAGCCGGGATGCCTGATTACGAGCGCATCTGCACATCGCATGTCGAACGACAGAACCTAACCATGCGGATGCAGATTCGCAGGCTGACTCGGCTCACAAACGCGTTTAGCAAAAAGTGGGAGAACCTAAGAGCCGCAGTCGCGTTGCACTTTGCCTACTACAATTTCTGCCGTGTCCATCAGACGTTGCGCGTTACTCCTGCGATGGAAGCTGGAATTACAGATCATGTCTGGACAATCGAAGAACTTATCGCTGCGTAACAGGAGTATCATAGCGCACACCTCAAGAGGTCAGCGCAATGAAATCCGATTACGACGTTTTACAGGAACTACTCTTACTGGTTGCCGAAACCCTGAAGGAACACCACGAGCAGCTTGCGAAGCTGAATGCTCGCCTACTTGTTCTCCGACAAGCAATCGCTTCATTTCACGAGCACCCGGAAGACTGCGAAGAACAGCTTCGGAGACTTGAGGAAGGCGCTCAGACTGTTGCTTTATCTCAGTCATCATTCCCACAAGCCGATGCAATGCTACGGATGATAAAGGCAGGGAAGAAATTGAGCGAACCTGATTCTTAACGTTAGACACAAGACGGCTCCTTGCGCTACAATGCGCTTAGGGAGTGAGGCAGTCCCACAATATCTGACCCCGACACGCATCGGGGTTTTGTTTTTTCCCGTCTATTATACGCCTCATCTGTGTGATAATTCCCGCGTGAAAGTAAACCAGACGCTTGCGTGGATTGTCGTTGCGGCTGCGCTGCTGGTGCCATCGGCGCAAGCTGACAAGTACAACCACATAGGCACATTGGAAAGCCATGCCCCGAAGATGAAAGACCTCATCGAAGGCCGCACCGATCTGTACTATGCTGGCGAATACATCTGCACTCCAGGTTCCGAACACTACGCGCCAGATTGCCGGAAAATAACTGATTGGTTTGTGAAAACTCGGGATGGTTATACGACCTTCACTCTTGACGATGGAACCGTGCTCGTAAACACAGACAGCGACTCCACAGATTTTAATAGCGTGTTCTTTCGGCTCGCGCCGTTCACATCACCGGGCAGCAGCCATTTTCTCTACCATCTAGGAAAAATCAAGAATGGGATGCAGGAGATAGACCTCAAAGGTGCTGGCAAAGCGTATTACAAGCTACCGGACAGGACAGTCCATAAAGATCAGCATTGCCTTTCGCTTCCGTCAGAACGTCAGGCCGAGTGCCTAGCGGCTACCAAGTAGTACGCGTTTTCCCCTTCAACGCACATTTCGGCCACTACCCGCTCGTGGGTAGTGCGCTACTTTGAAATCACTTAACAAATCCGAGTCTTCGGCACTCCGCTTCGATAGCCCCCAGGACGCTCTCGACTTTCAGGCAAAGCTCATACAGCACAGCTACGACTGGATGGCCCTCAACGACTTGAACCTCGTCGATCGCTATAAACGGCAGGAAATCGAACTCGTAGTCCCATGTCGCATCCGGCACAACGATGGGGCCCAATTTGATGACTATCATCTCATGCTTAGCGCTGTCCCACTTATGAGGGTCCGGCATGGAGAATGGCCGACCGTATCCGCGAGCGGAAGCCCCTCTTCGCTCCATGATGGCTTGCATTGGCCTGACGACCGTGTGTTTGTTCCGGTTACACAATTCGTTCAATGCCCACAAGAGGTCATCCCCGCCTCTGTATGGCTGGAACCCGCAAAAGAAAGATTGAATCTCTTTCGGCAAATCTTTGGATCTACCGAGGGAAGATGCCATCTGATTCACATCGCTAGCGAAAGGGAATCCAGTGTTTCTGGCGTTAGGCTTTCCGACCGCGATGGCAATGGCATTTCCGGCAATATCGAGAGCGCTTCGCAGGTTGACCACGATGTCGCTTGTGAGATTACCAAACTCTTCCGGGAACGGTCGAACGAGTTTTATCTTGTGAATCTGCCAGCCCGGTGTTTGCGGATCGGGTTCGACAACTTGCACGTATGGATTGAGGTCGTGAAACTGCCGGATTCTCCGGTCGAGATCGGGCAGGAGGTTTTCCTTAGCCCATGCGAGTTTACTGTATGAACTGGCGAATGGCTTGGGCACGATTTAATCTCCGCTATTTATGCGGCTATAGGGCTGGCGTCAGTTTCGTACGACTCCCACAGCGCAACCAAGTCCCGAACATCCCACAGCTTGTTGGTGACTCCGGCTGCCATCGCGGGCGACATGCGGAGCGTTCTGTGAATCTGAATGAAGTTGTAGGCAAAGTAGTTGAGGGAAGTGGCCGCAGCATGATTCCGCAATTTCCGCGAAAAGCCGTTAGAGAGGCGGGTGTAGCGCCGCATTTTGCCGCGAACCGTCCAGTTCTGGCGCTCGATGAAACTTGTCGAGATATCCTTCGGGTCCGGCCTACCTGTGACATGCCGCACATCAATCCCAATGCACTGCGCTGGGGAGTAGCGCGTCTCATTTTCCAACGGCGAACCGTAGATTTTTTGCAATATCGAATAGTCCACATCTTGGCCGAACGCGCTTTCAATCGCTTCCACGTATGGCCTGTGTCCATCGCTCGTGATCTGGACTCGATTCTTCAACCGACTAGCAAGATCAGCAACAAATTCCTTTGCCGTGCTGAAATCACGGCTCCCGAGTGCCCAGCACGGAACGAGTTTTGTGTCGGCATCCACGGCGACCCAGAGCCATACGTCGCCAGCGTCAGGGTGTTCCTTTGCGATCTGCTCGGTCCGATGCTTTTCTTTGCAATAAATCCAGCCCCACATCTCATCGAGTTGCAAAGATCGGCAAGAGAGATTGCGGAACATTTTGTCTTGGTAGTCGGCGCATACTTGACCAACTTCTACGAGTACGCGCATGACGGTTTTCATCGCTACGCCGGTCATGCGAACCGTAGAGCGGATGGAACAGCCTTCGATGAGGCAGCCAATTACTTGTGCTCGTTTGTCGCTAGTTAAGCGGTTCATAATGAGCACACTATACTAAATCGCTTTAGCATTGTCAAGGAGAAAAATGAAAAGTCTTATGCTTGTCGATCTTGAGGCGCTACACGATGCGGTTAGAGATGCTTCCTTGAACTCTGAGCAAGCGTTCCCGATTTTTCGGGCTTTAGAGTCTGCTCCAAGCGACTTAGCCGCAAATCGAAATCGTCGAGTGCGAAGTAAATTCCACGGGCCAGATCGATCAACCCCTGGTAGAGGTTATAAGCCTCGCCGTTCTGAACGTTCCCCATTGGTCCGCAAGCGTGTCTCCGGTTAATGTCGAACGATCCGATAACGGCGTCGAAATGTTTCTTTGCTTTGTGGTCCATCGTGAGCCGTCCGCTAGTCTTTCTTGCTCTGGTTGGCCCACCTTGTTCTGGCGGCCTTTTGTGCTAGTTCCCGTCTTTGCTCGGCGGTCATGGTGGTGAGTCGGCGCTTCCCGCCTATTCGTCCACCACGGCGGCCCATAGCAGCCATGACACGGGATATCTCGGATTGCGAGACCTTGGGCGGATGGGCTATGCGGTCCTCAGTTGCGGTGGAGCGGCGAACCATCTGGTAAGCGGCTTGGTTTATGTCGCTCGGTCTTTTGCTTAATCGCTTTGGCATAAGAACAGTATCGCACAAGGCACATGCCAAAGCTAGGACCATGAAAAGTCAAAGTAGCGCACTACCCGCTCGTGAAGGCGGATGCTCGTCTTTCGGGGCGTATGATTTCGTAGGAACTATGAAAAGGACCTCTACCCCGGAGGCAGGGGCGCTCCAGAACCGCTTGCGGCGGATCGAAGGCCGCCACAATGCGCTGGCCAAGGAACTGCGTGGTGCCTTTGCGCGAGGCGAACCGACGGCCGACGGATACTCTGCGATCGAAGGCGTGCGCATTATTGAGGAAGCCATCCGAAGCGGGCTGAAATTTCGGGCGGTCTTTTTCAGCGCATCTGCTAAGCACAGAGCCGAGCGCCTGCTGCCACAAATCGCGGCCTATACCGAGACTCTGCTGCTGCCCGACAAACTCTTCGCCAGCGCTGTGCCCAGCGAAACACCGCAGGGAGTGGCGGCTTTGGTGCGCTGCAAGCAATTCACCGTGGAAGAGGTGCTGAGAAAAGCAAAATCTGGCCCGCTGCTCGCGATTGCCGGAATCCAGGACCCCGGAAATCTGGGCACGATCCTGCGCTCGGCCGAAGCATTTGGAGCAACAGGTGTGCTGCTCGGAGAAGGCACGGTCGGCGCATTCAATGCGAAGGTTGTGCGGGCTTCCGCGGGATCGGTATTCCGGCTTCCCATCGTGCTGGCGAAGCTGCCGGAAATTCTGGTTCTGCTGCGCGAGCAAGGCGTTCGCCTGATCGCGACCTCATCGCACAAAGGCACGCCCATTGATCAGGCGGTCCTGAGCCTGCCTCTGGCTGTGTTTATTGGCAACGAAGGTGCTGGGTTGGGTCGCGATCTGCTGGCCGCGATGGATGAAGTGGTTGCCATTCCTCACTCCCCGAATGTCGAATCGTTGAACGCCGGCGTAGCGGCGAGTATCGTGCTGTACGAGATCGCACGGCAAACAAGCGATTCCCCACCGAGGCGAAGAGTCACAGATTAAAGATCGAACAGCAGATTCCTCGTTGCGCCCGGAATCACAAACTTGAAGTTTCGAATGGTTCCCTATCCTCGTGCCTGAGTGTCTCCCTGGTGAACTGACATTGTGGTGAAATAAGCATTGTGAGCCTGTTTCCGAGCACGCCGACCCCGGACAACGCCGCCGATCGCACGCGCCCGCTCGCCGACCGTATGCGTCCGCGCACGCTGGACGAATTTGTCGGGCAGGAGCATCTGGTCGCGCCCGGCAAGCCCCTGCGTACGCAGATTGAACGCGACGACACCGGCTCGCTCATCTTTTGGGGGCCGCCGGGAACGGGAAAGACAACGCTGGCCCAGATCATTGCCCGCCTCACCAAAGCCGAGTTTGTCGAGTTCTCCGCTGTGCTCACCGGGATCAAGGAAATCAAGCAGGTCATGGCGGATGCTGAGCGGGCGCGCCAGTACGGGACGCGGACGATCGTTTTCATTGACGAGATTCATCGCTTCAATAAAGCGCAGCAGGATGCGTTTCTGCCGCATGTCGAGAAGGGCAACATCCGCCTGATCGGCGCGACGACGGAGAATCCGTCATTCGAAATTATTTCGGCTCTACTTTCGCGCAGCCGGGTGTACGTTTTGAAGCCGTTGGCGGAAGCGCAGATCGTGCTGCTGTTGAAGCGGGCTTTGGCAGATGAAGAACGCGGCTTGGGCGCGATGAAGCTCACGTCATCCAATGAAGTGCTGGCAAAGATCGCAGCGTATTCCAGCGGCGATGCCCGCAGCGCCTACAACGTGCTGGAAGTTGCAGGGAGCCTTGCGCTTGGGCCGGCCAAGGCGGGCGCGGAAATTACCGACGCAATCGTGCACGACGCGCTGCAGAAACGCGTCTTGCTCTACGACAAGGCTGGCGAAGAGCATTACAACCTGATTTCGGCGCTGCACAAATCCGTCCGCAATAGCGACGCCGATGCGGCTCTGTACTGGCTGGGGCGCATGTTGGAAGCCGGCGAGGATCCGCTCTATATCGCGCGGCGCGTGGTGCGCATGGCGGTGGAAGATATCGGACTCGCCGATCCGAATGCGCTGTCGCTCTGTATGGCCGCGCGCGATGCCGTCGATTTCATCGGCATGCCGGAAGGTAACTTGGCCCTCGCGCAAGCCGTCGTATACCTGTCGCTTGCCCCCAAGTCGAACGCCTTGTACACCGCGTACAGCGATGTGCAACAGGATGTCGAGCGCACTGCCGCCGAGCCGGTGCCGTTGCACCTGCGCAACGCGCCCACGGGATTGATGAGGGGCCTCGGTTACGGCCATGGATATCAGTATGCGCACGACGTTGAAGGGAAAGTCGCGGACATGCAGTGCCTACCAGATAACCTGCGCGACCGAACTTACTATTTTCCAACCGAAGAAGGCTGGGAGAAGAAAATTCGAGAGCGATTGGGAGAGATAAAACGCAAACGCTCAACGTCCTGACCGGCTGTGCGTGTCCGCAACCCGGTTCTCCGGGTCGCAACACCGGTGAAAAAATGGCGAATAAAATTGAATCGAAATGGTCCTCGCACTCATCTGATCCGTATAGCTTAAAACCCTTGTTTACTTAACCTTAACAAGGTCAGGAGCCAAATCCATGGCAACCACTCCCAGCATCGTCAAGAACGACCTTTCCGCCGCCCGTCCGCTGCCATACGCCCAAGTGGATGACCTGCTCAAGTTGCAAAAGGCCGCGCACAGAATCAACTCTATTCTCGACCTCGATCAACTGGTACAAAAAGTAGTCAAGGAGGTTGCGCAATCGTTCGGCTGCGTTGACGCCGACGTGTATCTGCACAATGAAGAGCGCGGCGAACTCTTTCTAGCCTGCGCTCACGGCTGTGTGGGTTGCGAGTTGCACGGACCTGGGCACAGCCTGAAGATCGGAAAAGAGGGCATGGTCGGATACGTGGCAGGCACCGGCCAGATGCGTTATGCGCCCGACGTGCGGAAGGACCCGTATTACATCGGCTGCGAGGACGCTACCCTCTCGGAGGTTGCCATTCCGCTGCACGTGGATGGACAGCTCATCGGCGTGTTTACCGCCTCGCATCACGACCTGGATGCGTTTCCGCCCGAGCAACTGAAGCTCTTGCAGGCTTTGTGCAAGCACGTAGCGGTGGCCGTGCGCAATGCCCGCCGCTTCCAGAAGGAGAAGCTGGAACGCGAGGAGATGAGCCGAGAGGCGCATGAAGCGCGCGCGATCCAGCAGGCTCTGCTGCCGCAGAGCAGTCCCTACATTCCTGGCTTTGCTATCTCGGGTCTTTCCATTCCCGCGGGTGCGGTCGGCGGCGACTGGTTTGACTTCATTCCCTTTGACGATGGCCGCTGGGGCCTGGTTTTGGCCGATGTCTCCGGCAAGGGCACGGCGGCGGCTTTGCTAATGTCGGCTACACGTGGCATTCTGCGCTCGCTAGCCGCGGCCCACTGCAGCCCGGCAGAGGTGCTGGCCAAGTTGAATCATCTGCTGGCGGAGGATTTTCCTTTGGGCCGCTTCGTAACGATGGTTTATGGGGTGCTCGATCCGTTGGCTCGCACTCTCACCCTGGCGAATGCCGGCCATTTGCGTCCGCTGCTGGTGGATGCGACGGGTGCGCGCTTTGTGGACACCGATCGTGGCATGCCGCTGGGAATTGGATCGGGCGGGTTTTCTGAGTCCGCAATCGCCATTCCGCAGGGCGCGCGAGTCCTCTTCTACAGCGATGGCATCACCGAAGCGGAAAATCCGCAGGGCGAAGAGTATGGGGCTGAGCGACTGGAGCGGCATTTCTCTCAGACGGACGCCTCAGCCGACAGCCTGCTGGCAGATGTGCGCTCCTTCGCCGACGGCGCGGGATTACACGATGATGCGAGCGTGATCGTAGTGAAGGCGTAGTTCCGAGCCTCACTGCTCACCTCATGTGGGCGCGGTGCGCCTTGAGAATGCAGCTGTCCATGATCACGAAAATGCCCGCTTTCCGGGCCTTCTCAGCGGCTGTTTCGTTGATTACTTCCTCTTGCATCCAGATGACGGGGACTTTGAGCTGGATCGCCTGATCTACGACTTCTTCCACAAATTCCGAACGGCGGAAGATGTTGACGATATCAATTTTCTCCGGCACGTCAAGCAACGAGGGATATGACTTCTCACCCAACGCGCCGTTAACCCGGGGATTGACCGGAATGATGCGGTAACCGTGAGTCTGCATGTATGCGGCAACTCCGTGGCTGGGACGCAGCGGGCTGTTCGAAAGCCCGACGACCGCGATGGTCTTGGAGCGCTTTAGAAGGTGTGCAATTTGATCAGGGTCGGAAGCCATGCGCGAGTATTGTAACGGTGGAGGGATGGGAATCCAACCATCACCATCGGTAGAGACGCAGCTTGCTGCGTCTTGTCTTAAATGCCAGACGTTGCCAGCAGCGTCTCTACGGTTAATCCTTCTTCACTTCCAGTTTCTGTCTGAACATTCTGAGCGCCAGCTTGCGGACGGTCTCGGAGACTTCCTTGTTGCCGGAGAGATTTCGGAGATCCTGAACCAGCAGGTTTTTAATCAATCCCAGGGAGACATCAATCGGAGTGCGCGGGTTGAACACCAGGTTGCGGAGAATGATGTATTGCTTGATGAATCGCCGGTTCATGGAAACGGCGCGCAGCACGGCTTCCAATACATTTTTTTGCGTGGCAAATTTCTCCACTTCGGCGTCGGTGAGCTTGGGCGATTGCAGCACGGCGATGGCAACCACCTTGGTACCGTCGCGGATGAGCAGCGAACGCTCTTCCTTGGTGCCCTTCATGGCAAGCTGGATGCGGCCCTTGACGTCGAGTTGTGCGATTTTCTGCAGCGCGTTTCCCTTTTCGTGGCCGGCGCCTAGGAACGATTTCTTCTTGGGGCCTGGCTTCGCCAACGCAGGCGCGGCGGCCGCGGCGTGCCCAGCAGGACTCGACACCACAGGTACGGCGATTGGCGGTTCCGAGTGAGTTGATTCCACTGCGACTGCTTCAGAGGTAATCTCTTCTTGCACTCCCCCGATCGCCTGGAACGGCTTACCGCCATCGGCGGCAATTTCCGCGGCATGTTCCGCCAGGAATGCCTCGACCGTTTCGTCGGATACTTGGACAGCGCTGTCGGCTTCAACAGCATGCGGGGAAGCCTCCGGCGAGACGGCGGGTTCGACCTCGTCCGGTCCGAGGGCAGAGAGCTTCTCTTTGGCGGTTCGAGTCTGACTCTCGTTCAAATTCGCATTGGAAATGAGAGCCGTGAGGATTGTCCTCGACCGCCCCGCCCGCTCACTGTTCAGGATCGCCTCAGCCAAATGGCGGGAAACCGAAGACGCCAATTCCATCAGCCAGTCCTCGGAGACAGCGGGATTTTCCAACAGCGCAGGCAGCAGCGTGGGCCGCAGATTCTGCAGCGTGCTGAAATAACTCAGAACGGCTTGTGGCGTCTTGGAGTTGGATGCGGCTGCTTGCGAAGCATTCTCATCCCATCCTGCGAGGGTGAGGCGAGCGCGTTCGCTGAAGATCTTGGTTTCTGTCGCGAGATAGACCAGGATTTCGATCATCTCGTCTTGCGGAACAGAAAGCGCGCCCCGGGCGGCGGACTGCATCAGATTCGAAGGCACCGACGAGGAGCGGATGAGTTCAATCATGCGCGGCATAAGGGCTTTCTCCCCACAGAAGGGAAATTTCAGGATGGCGCAGACCCAGACCTTCTGCCAGAGTTTTCGTCGGGGTAACGTTACCAAGGAAACCGCCTCGCGGAACGCCGTGGCAATGTAGGCGCGGGCGCCCTCGCCCGTGCAGTACCGGGCATGGTCTAACCGCGCCTGCTCCTGTTGCTGCGGGTCACGGCCTCCAATTCCTTCACCGCCCGTTCCAGTTCACGAGTGATGCGATTGTTCTTTTTGCGCCGAAATTCCGTGAGCAGTGCGCGATAGTACCACAGAGTGCCCTCGCGACCGCCCTGAAAGCGCTCCCAGATGCTCTCGCCGGATTCACGGTAGTCGGTGACGATGGAGCGAACGTTGTGCAGTTTGTCGGCGGCAGAAACCAGGCGGACATCCGCATCGGCGGTCCGCAAATGGCGGAGATAGTCTTCCTTGCGCTGGCGCCACGGCGGCTTGGGGAAAACCTCGGTGTCGGTGCAACCGTCAACGATGTGAGCGACGTGTGAGCCGAAGCGACGGCGGACTTCTTTGAGCATGGGCGCGCCGCCGCAGTCTTCGACCACATCGTGCAAGAGCGCGGCGATGGCAAGATCTTCATCGCCTCCGGCTTCGAGCACCAGCGCGGCAACACTCAACAGATGCGAGATATACGGAACAGTCGTGCCTTTGCGGCCCTGGCCGGCATGCTTGTGGGTGGCGAAAAGCAACGCTTGCTCAAAACGGCGGGTGAGCGGGGCGGCCTGCGTCCCTTCGGTGGTAGCCATAGAACATCGACGTGTTCGTCCTAGGTTGCGGGTAGCTGGAACAAGTCCTTTTCCTTAGTTTCGAAGCTTGTCTTGCACTTTGGGCAAGTGGTGGACCAAACCTTGTCCGGGGTCGTAGGTTTCATGTTTTTCAGCTGATTTTCCGTTAACGAACCTTTGACAACGAAAGCATCGCAATCTGGGTTGGGGCACTTCGCCGCGATATTGAAGATTCTCGCTTGGCTGGCTCTTCGCATCTGCAAATAAGCGCGGATGAAGGGCTGCAAATCGCCGTCAATCACGCGGTCCACATCGCCCACTTCCATCTTCGTGCGGTGATCCTTGATCAAGCGATACGGCTGCAGCACATAGGACCGGATCTGCGAGCCGAAATCAATATCGAGCTTCGAGTCTTCGATCTTCCTCGTGGCCTCCCGTTTTTTTTCCATCTCGTGCTCATAGAGCTTGGAGCGCAGCATGCTCATGGCGCGATCTTTGTTCTTGTGCTGCGAGCGCTCGTTCTGACAGGCGGCAACAATTCCGGTCGGAATGTGCGTGATGCGCACGGCGGAATCGGTCGTGTTCACGTGCTGGCCGCCCTTGCCGCTGGAGCGATAGGTGTCAATGCGCAAATCCTCCGGGCGGATGACGACTTCAATGCTCTCGTCAATTTCTGGGGACACGAAGACGCTGGCAAACGATGTGTGCCGCCGCTTGGCTTGGTCGAACGGAGAGATTCTCACCAGCCGGTGCACGCCGATTTCACTGACGAGCAAGCCGAATGCATAATCGCCATTGACGGCGAAGGTCGCGGATTTTAACCCTGCCTCTTCACCTGGCTGATAATCGTACAGCACCGTTTGAAGACCCTGACGCTCCGCCCAGCGCAAATACATCCTCAGCAGCATGTCGGCCCAGTCCTGCGACTCGGTCCCGCCGGCGCCGGGATGGATGGTCACAATCGCGTTGCGCGCATCGTTTTCGCCGGAAAGCAGCGTTTCCGTTTCCAGGCGCTCCACCATTTCGCGCAGGGCGCCCATCTCGCGGCGCAGATCGGCATCCACGTTTTCGCCTTCGCGAGCCAGGTCGAAATACGCGCCAATATCATCGCTGCGGCGCACCAGGTCAGCCTCGGTCGCCAAGAGTCCTTCCAGGCGCTTTTTTTCGCGCATCACTTGCTGCGATCTTTGCGGATTCGACCAGAGATTGGGATCGGCGGCCTGCTTTTCGATCTCGGTCAGTTGCGGACGCAGATTGCTGGCGTCAAAGATACTCCCGAAGTTCGCGTACTTTGTCTTTCAGGCCCGCGTATTCTTTTTCCAGTTCTTCAACCATATGACTAATTCCCTTGAGCGAGACGTAGCTTGCTAGTCTCTCTATGAAAAGACGACCCCAGCAGCGCTACCAATGAAATTATCGCACACAGATAAGCGAACCAATCGCCGTGGCGTGTGTAGAACGTGGTTCGATCGGAGAGCGCATAGGGAGCAACCAAGGCGGTCCGCAACTTGCGCGGTGCGCTAGCGGCGATTCTGCCGTAAGGGTCGATCGAGGCCGTAACGCCGGTGTTGGTGTCGCGCAGGAGCCAGCGGGCATTTTCCACGGCGCGCATACGTGCTTGCTTCAGATGTTGCGCATACGCGCCGCTGTCGCCATACCAGCCGTCATTGGAGATATTCACAAAGACTTCGGCACCGTTGGCGGCGAACTGCCGAACTTCATCCGGGAAGATGGATTCATAGCAGATGAAAATGCCGAGCCTGCTACCACCGGCATCGTGCGCTTCGCGTGAGTTGCCGCGAGAAAAATCGCCCACCTGCTTGGTGAGGCCTCCCGCGAAGGCGAAGACGCGTTTGAATGGCACATACTCGCCGAAGGGAACCAGGTGCACTTTGTCGTAACGCGAAACCCATTCACCCCCGGGATTCACAAGCGAGGCAGAGTTGTAAATTTCCGTTCCCTGCTCCGGAACCGCGCTGGCATTGCGAATGCCCAAGCTTCCGGCCAGCACCCACGTATGGGACTGTCGCGCCAGATCGGTGAGCGCATCGCGAAACAATGGATCGCTCGTGTAAAACGGCGCGGGCGACTCCGGCCAGACGATCAGATCCGCAGACTGCGGCGGCCGGCTGATGCGGCTCAGATCACGCAATGTGTCTTCGAAGTATGATTTTGTCCAATCGGAGCCCTCGAGGATCGGCACATTTGCCTGCACCAGGACCGCGCGATGATCAGCCGGGACGCTAGGTGCGGGGATCAGCACGCCAGCCTGCAACGTCGCCATGGCGGCAATGGCAGCGATCAATAACGTTTTTCTTTTTCCTCGCGGAACCAGAAATGCGGCGGCGAGCGCGACGTTGACCACCATGATCTCGAAGGAAAGCCCATAGACGCCCGTAACCGTGGCAAGGCGCGCCAGCGGAATGTTGTCCACTTGCGTAGTGCCGAGCAGGTCCCAAGGGAATCCGGTGATGCGCGTCCGCGCCAGTTCTACGGCAACCCAGATGACCGGAGTTAGGATGAGGGCAAACCGATTGTCGGATCCTCGCGAACCGCGACGTGCGAGCAGACTGACAACCAGTCCGAAGAGGCCGTGGTAGACCGCGAGATACAGGCAAAACAGAATCAAAATGCCAACGGCGGCTGGCACATTGACGCCGCCGTATTGGCGCATGGTGTTGTAGATCCAGTAACACGTTCCCGCATACCACAGGATTCCGCACAGATAGGCAAGAAAGAAAGCCTGCAGTGGTTTCGCCGGCAGCAGCTTGACCGTGCCTTCGAGGTGCAGCATTTCGGACGGACGCGTGCGGAGTAGGGCGATCAGCAGCGGTGTAATCGCCACCCAGCAAAGCATGTACAGATTGGGAAGCGGGAAGATCAGAATCTGCAGGCCGGCGGAAAGCAGAACCAGCATCCAGGCGCTTTTGTGAATCTGCACCTGACAGGATAGCAAAGTGAGGTAGCGGGCTTCAGGAAGCCGTCGTCAGTGTTGTCAGTCTTCGGCGCGGAGCTTTCCACAGCCGCAACACAGGGAGTGCAGATTTGGAAATCGGGGCATAGGGGCGACGCTCTTGGGTGGCGCAGCGGTTTACCGCTGCGATACCCAAAAAGCGGCTCACCCTAACTGCTTTGGACTTTAATCCCCAGCTCCTTCAACTGCGCCTCGCTCACCGGGGTCGGCGCATCCATCATCAAGTCCACAGCTCGGGCAGTCTTGGGGAATGGAATCACTTCGCGAAGGCTCTCGGCCCCCGCAAGAATCATGACAATCCGATCCAAACCCAAGGCGATGCCGCCGTGCGGCGGTGTGCCGTACTCCAGAGCCTCAAGAAAGAAGCCAAAACGGCTGCGGGCCTCCTCTTCCGTCATGCCGAGCGCATGGAAAATTTTGCTCTGAATATCCTGGCGATGAATGCGAATCGAGCCCGAGCCCAGCTCTGTGCCGTTGAGCACCACGTCGTAGGCAAGCGCCCGCACGGCGGCGGGATCGGATTCGAGCTTGTCCATGTCATGCTCGTGCGGCGAGGTAAAGGGATGGTGCGCCGCCGCCCAACGCTTGCCTTCTTCATCCCACTCGAACATGGGAAAGTCCGTCACCCAGAGAAAACGGAAGTCCTTCGCGGGATCGCCAGTTTTCTTGAAGGCTCCGTGCCGGTCGGCATACTTCTGGGCCAACGCGATTCGCAAAAGCCCCGCCGCGGTATATACGGCACGATCATGTTGCTTGACCTCCGGCTTCACACCGCCTTCGGACTTATGCGCTTCGACCTTGCCATCGCCGGCGACAACCACGATCAAGTCGGCAGCCTCCGCGCCCGTCTTTTGACCAATCGTCGCCGCCGCCTCCGGGAAACCTTTTTCCAGCCGCTTGAAATCCTCGAACAACTTGGCTCCGCCTTTGGCGCTGAACAGAGGCTTGATCTCGTCCCGCTGTTTGCGCGAAAGCTCGCCAACATTGGGAATTCGAACCGCCACGACCGGCAGCGCCGCATTGACTCCCAGCGTCTCCAGATTTTCCACAGTGAACGCATCCCGCACGTCGGTCATCGCCGGCAAGCGCATGTCCGGCTTGTCGCTGCCATAAAGGCGGATGGCATTGTCATACGTCATGCGCGGAAAAGGCGTCTTGATTTCTGGTCCGGCGGCCTTGAACGCCGCCGTCAAAAATCCTTCCACCACTTCCCACACGCGCTCAGGCAGCGGATACGACATTTCCAGGTCAATCTGCGTGAATTCCGGCTGGCGGTCGGCGCGCAAGTCTTCATCGCGGAAACAGCGCACGATCTGAAAATATTTATCGAATCCGGAAATCATCAGAATCTGTTTGAAGATCTGCGGCGACTGCGGCAAGGCATAGAACGATCCCGGCTGCACCCGGCTGGGCACAAGATAATCGCGCGCCCCCTCCGGCGTGGATCGCGTCATGAACGGGGTTTCGATTTCGAAAAATCCCTGGCTGGAAAGATAATCGCGGATCGCCAATGCAACCTTGTGCCTCAATTCGATGTTGTGTTGCATGGCATCGCGGCGCAGGTCAATGTAGCGATACTTGAGCCGCATTTCTTCATTGGGCAAAATCGAATCAGCGGGCAGGAACGGCGGCTGTTTCGAGTCGTTCAGAATGCGCAATTCCTCGGCGATCAGCTCGATTTCACCCGTTGCAATGTTTTTGTTGACCGTGTCCGACACGCGTTGCTGCACTTTGCCGGTCACGGCAACGACGAATTCACTGCGCAGATGACTGGCTTTTTCGTGCAGCGCCGTATCGCGTTCCTTGTTGAACACAACCTGCGTGAGGCCGGTTCGGTCGCGCACGTCTATGAAAATCAGATTGCCCAGGTCCCGCCGCCGGTTCACCCAGCCCATGAGCACCGCCTTGGCGCCGGAATCGGGCGCGCGCAGAGCGCCGCACAAATGGGTGCGCCGCAGATCGCCGAGAAAATCGAGCAAGTGCTTCCTTTCAGTGGGAAATTGATTGCAAATCCGAATGAGAGATTATAAATCGCGGAGGTTGGCGGCGTCGCTGATCACGGAAAAACAGTAGTGGTGCAGTTTGGTTTTCCACAGGGCTAGCTAAGATGTAGCATCTGTGGGAAACTGTGTCCATGCCAAAGCGCAATCTTAGGATCGTAAAGCGAGACGCTAGTGGGGACCTTGCTCGGAATCTGCGAATGTTGTAATGCCCAGTTCTTGGTGGACCGTAGCCGTCAGTTTACAGAAGGACAGCCCACCATCGAAAACCAGTTCAACGCGCACAAATGCAAGCCCGAGGACGCAAGCCAAGCCGCTGCGCGGATCGTGAGAGAAGCGACCGAGAATCACTAAGTGCCAAAACCGGGGAGAATCCCTTGCTCGGGCAATTTAGCTTTGAACGGTTCCGGCAATTTAAATTTCTGCCAAGTTGCCTTTCTGACATCCTTGATTTTGGGCGATCCCTCATAAACCCTCCCACGCTTTTCTCCCGAAGGCACAAGTATCCCTTTGTCCACAAGTAACTTTAAGTCGCGACTCGCCAAGTTCTCCGATATTCCGACGAACGCTCGGTAGGAGGCGTTCTTTATCTTGAGTCCAAAGATGGCGTCTGCTACCGCTTGCAATGTTCTCTCTGGTAGATTTTTTTCTTTGCCAATCCTGTCAACCTCTTTCCATACACGATCAAACTGGTCGTTAAGCCAAAGAATTCGATATGCCTGAACGAGATGTGCCTTTAGGATAAAGCGCACCCATAGTCTCGCATCGTTACGGGGATGCCAGGAACCTCGCCCAACGCCAGCAAGCACGTCATAGTACGACTGCTGCTCAAAGCCTAGGTATTCTTCAACACTGCAAAATTCAGGCTCCAGTATTCCCTCTCGTGCAAGCACAAGAGTATGGAGGCAACGGCCCATGCGTCCATTACCATCCGAAAACGGATGAATCATCACAAAATTCAGATGAGCCATTGCAGCGCGGACAACTTCGGGAACGCCTGACTTCTCGTTAAGTGCTTGCATGAGTTCAACCATCAAGGGTTCGACCATTTCCCGAGCCGGAGCTTCATATACGATTCTCTTGTTGTTTTCATCTCGCACGTAAACAGTACCCGGTCTCCAATTTCCCGGATTTTTGCTTAGGTCGTACTGCAACATCATGTAATGGAGGCTGCGAATGAACCCCTCCTCGTATTTGAATGAGGGATCATTGGCGAGTTGCAAAACAAAAGTCATGGCCGAGCGGTAGCTAGTGAGTGCGTCCCACGTCTCACCAGTGGCGTCGAATGGTTCCACTCGCTGCATGGCAGCCATCGCATCCTCCACACTCGCTTTATACCCTTCAATACTGTTCGATCCACGGATTGCTCCGGCGACCATCATTTGCCGCAACATCCCAGACCATTTGCGCGGCCTTCCAGTGATATGTTTTACCTGCTTTCTAATATTGGCGATCTCTTCCAGAGCATCGATTTCAATTTTTTCCAGCTTCGGGGTCGCAAACAACATTTTTGGCCCTCCCGCAAAATAATCACTTGCATTCTGACTATAGATCAGTTAATATCTGTTGTCAAGTCAGACTGCATGTGATTAAAGTGCGTGTGGATAAAACAGAATGAATTGTCTCTCCTTAAAACGAAGGGCCTCTGTTGTTAACGCTTTGGTTGAAGGCGTATCCATTAATGCCACATGCCGGATGACCGGAGTTGCAGACGCCCGCGTGCGAGGCTTCAGACTCGCAGTTTCGTCACCAGTTCCGTGCGCGGAACCGAGACCTGCTCACCGGTTTCCAGATTCTTGAGCGCGAACGATCCTGCTTTGACTTCGTTCTCGCCAACGATGAGGATGAAGTGCGCGCCGGCCTTCGTGGCCATCTCGAAAGATTTCTTCAGCCGGAAACTCTCATCCCCCAAATCGGCCATGATGTCGTGACGGCGTAGCTCGCGCGCCAGGCGGGCCGCTTCGCGATCCATACCCGTTCCAAGCGGAGCAATATACACATCCGGTTTGCGCTGAACGTCACTGGCCGATTCCTGCAGTGCCAAGACGAGGCGGTCTTCGCCGATGGCAAACCCGATGCCGGGAGCGCTCGGGCCGCCGAGCGATTCCGATAGCCCATCGTAGCGGCCGCCGCCGAGGATCGCGTTCTGCGCGCCCAGAGCGCCGTGGGTAAATTCAAAGGCCGTGCGCGTGTAGTAGTCGAGGCCCCGAACCAGACGGTCGTTTATGTGGAAATCAACCCCCACGGCTTTCAAAATTTCCTGCACCTGCTCGAAGTGCTTACGGCACGGCTCGTCCAGAAATTGGCTGATGCGCGGCAGCGTCTCGATGATGGGCTGATCTTCGGGAACCTTGCAATCGAACACGCGCAAGGGATTCGAGACCGCGCGGCGCTGGCAGTCAGCGCACATTTTCGGCGCGACCGGCTCAAGCGCCTTGCGCAGGGCTTCGTTGTAAACGGCGCGATCGTTGGGGCAGCCGACGGAATTCAATTGCAATTGCCAGTTCTTGATCCCGAGCCGATCGAGCAGCGTGGCTAGTAACTCGAGAACCTCGGCGTCTCGCGCCGGGGATTCGCTGCCGGCGCTCGGCGGGCCGATGACCTCGGCGCCGATCTGATAGAACTGGCGATAGCGGCCTTTCTGGGGCCGCTCCCGGCGAAATTGCGGGCCGATGTAGTAGAGCTTGTTCAGCCCGCGATCCCAGAGCTTGTGCTCAATGTAGGCGCGGACCACTCCGGCGGTGTTTTCGGGGCGGAGGGTGAGGGACTGGCCTTTGTCGCTCTCTGCGCGGCCCCGATCCTCCCACGTGTACATTTCCTTCGAAACAATGTCCGTCTCTTCGCCCACGCTGCGGGCGAAGAGTTGCGTCTCCTCGAAAATCGGCGTGCGGATTTCGTGGAAGTTGTAAGCGCGGAACACATCGCGCACCGCCGCTTCGACAAAGTTCCACAGCGCCGTTTCCGGCGGCAGCAGATCGCGCGTTCCTCGGACAGCTTTAATCATGAGAATGCAGCTTCTAGCTAGTTTGTCATCCTGAGCGCAGGCGCGCGATTCGCGTTGCGCTGCGGCGTAAAAGGACTCCTATGAGCTAGCCCTGCAGCTACGCCTCAGGGAATCTCACAGTACATTCCCGCAAGAACGCCTTGCCGCATCGAGCCGCCACTTGCAGTGCAGGGGTTCTTCGACTTCGCATGACGTTCGCTATGCGAACGTCGTACTTCGCTCAGAATGACAATCTTATAGGAACGTCAGAATGACGACTCTTACGAAATCCAACTGCCACCCGTTGCGCCTGCGCCTACAACGACTTCATCTCGGCCAGATACGATTCCTTATACCCCAGGTAATTATTCGCGTAGCGCATGATGGTCTCTTGATCGTTCTCATCCAGCTTGCGGCGAAATTTTCCCGGCGAACCCATCCACAGCGACTGCGGTTCGACGATAGTTTTCTCCGGAATCAGCGTGCCCGCGGCGATGATCGAGCCTGCGCCGATGCGCGCGCCGTTCAGAATAATGCAGCCCATGCCGATCAGGCAGCGGTCTTCAATCACGCAGCCGTGCAACGTGACCGAGTGCCCGACCGTGACATATTCGCCCACGAACACGCCATATTGTTCCTTCATTCCGTGCAGCACGCTGCAATCCTGAATGTTCGAATGCGCGCCCACGCGGATGGAATGCACATCGCCGCGCAGCACAGCGTTCATCCAGATGCTGGCATGCTCGCCGAGCACGACGTCGCCGATGAGTTGCGCCGAATCGTCTACGAAACACGTCGCCGGAATGGCGGGTGAAATTCCTTTGTAAGAACGGATCATTTTCTATGCGATTTCGCCAGGAAGAATAGAAAACATATCACGCTGGCGGAGGGAAAGGTAAGGGGCGCCGGCAACGGTTAGTGGCTCAATTTGATTCTTCCACGATCCCTCCCGCGGCTGAACTAGGCCGCGGGAGGGATGACGCCGTAAGGACGAGATGCAAACTGAGCCACCCGATACCGGCTGCCCTTGGAACAGTCGGCGGCAGAGTCTATCGCTTTTCGCTGATCTCCACCGTGGCGCGCGTGTTTTCCCAATCGAGATACATGTGGCAGCCGGTGCCCATCTCGTGAAACGAAATCGTAAAGTCTTCCACGGGCGACGCAGTCTTCGAAACGTCCATATCAGCGCGTGCCAGTTCGTCGGATTCGTATTTGTAGGGAATGCCCCACTCGCCGGTTTTCTTGTTGACGATGAGCGTCCACTTATCCTGGTTGGGGACGGTGAAAATCGTGTAACTGCCGGCGGGAATATCCTTGCCGCCGATGCTCAGGTTGGCATCAGTGACGAAGCTGGTAGCTTCGTTCGCGCCGGTGCGCCAGACTTCGCCGTAGGGAACCAGATCACCGAAAATTTTGCGCCCTTTCGCGCGCGGGCTGGAGTAGTTCACCGTAATAGTCTTGCCGTCGGCGAACTTGCATTGCGCGTGGGCGGCCGGGCTGGGACGCTTGCTCTTGTCCTGGGCAAAGGTAAACGTGGAAACAAGGGTCAGCAGGATCAGAAATGCGATGCGTTTGTGCATGGTTTCTCCTTAAAGTTAGCTCTCAGCGTTCAGCTTTCGCCAACGGGCGAGTTTGTTGGGATAATCGGCGGAATGCTGGGCGAATTCTTAGACTACCGACAGTTCTCTCTGGATAGCAAACAGGTAGCGTCCCACCCCGCAGGATACAATCCCTGCATGCCGGTATTCGATGAGAAGCGGGAAGAACTGGAACATTACGAAACCATGATGGGCGTGCCGCGAGGCCGCCTGGCCGTGACCATGGACATGATCACTGACGCGATGGCACTGGTCGGCCAGCACGGAGTTTACTGCCAGAGCCAGCGCTGGCCGGGCAAGCCCGTGATGGACATTCAGATGGTGATGAAGAGTCTGACCGGCGCGAAGGAACTGATTCAGAGTGTGATGGGAGAGCTAAAGAAGCCATTATGAACGCAGAGGACGCAGCGCAGAGTGATTCTTATGGGGTTCCTCTGCACGCTCCGCGTCCTCTGCGGTGGGTTTCCTGTTTACGCCAGCGTGTACTTGCCTCGCTCAATCACTTTCTGCGCGATCTGCTGGCGTAATTCAATAGTGTTGAACGGTTCGTACTTCGCCAAACGCCGCAGAATGGCAAGCTGCGTCCGCAACATATCGCCGTCAGCAACTGCGGCAATGATTTTTCTGGCGGCGGCTTCAATCTTCTCCATGGCCTGCGAAAGATAGACGCGAGTCATCGCGATCGGCAGAGCGGCAGCGTTCTCGCCTCTGTTTTCGGCTATTTTCTGCGCGCGCAGAACGGCAGATTCCATGGCGTATGTCTCGATGACAATGTCCGCGATCGCTCCCATGATCTCCTGCTGATCCTGGATCGCCTGCATATACTTCTGGGTCGCTGCTCCGGCTACGAGCAACCCGAGTTTCTTCGCCTGCGCCACCAGCTTACGTTCTTCGGCAAGCGCGCCTTCGAAATCGTCGCCGGAAACAGGCCTTGACAACACTTCATCCATGAGCTTCTTGATCGCCGGCATGAGCGGCAACTGGCCCGACATCGCCCGCTTCAGCAGAAATCCGGTGATGATCAGCCGGTTGATTTCGTTCGTGCCTTCGAAAATGCGGTTGATTCGCGCGTCGCGATAGGCCCGCTCGGCGGGATATTCCTCGACAAAGCCATAGCCGCCGTAGACCTGTACGGTCTCATCCACGACGTAATCCACCATCTCCGAGCCCCAGACCTTGAGGATCGAGCATTCGACAGCATACTCTTCGATGGCTTTCCGAATCTCTTTCGCCGCGTCGGGGCCTGACTTGTCCACTTCGCCAAGCGCCACATCCATCATCCCTACGGTGCGATAGACGAGGGCTTCGCCCGCATAGACGCCAACCGCCATATTCGCCAGCTTCTCACGCACCAGGCCGAAGTCCGCGATCACTTTGCCAAAAGCTTTACGCTGTTTGGCGTAACCAATGGCGTTCTCCAGCGAAACTCGCGCTCCGCCCACGCACATCGCGCCCAGTTTGAAACGGCCGATGTTCAGGATGTTGAACGCAATCACGTGCCCCTTGCCGATTTCGCCAAGCACGTTCTCCACCGGAACCTTGCAGTCGTTCAGGATGATGGGGCAGGTAGATGACCCGCGGATGCCCATCTTGTGCTCTTCGGCGCCGATGGAAAATCCCGGGAAAGTCTTCTCGACCAGGAATGCCGTGAATTTCTCGCCGCCGACTTTGGCGAAAACGGTGAACAGATCGGCAAAGCCGGCGTTGGTGATCCACATCTTCTCGCCGTTCAGAACGTAGTATTTGCCGTCTTGCGACAGATCGGCGCGGGCGCGGCAATTCAGCGCATCGGATCCCGAAGAGGCCTCCGACAAGGCGTAGGCGCCGACAATTTCTCCCGCTGCCAGCCGCGGCAGGTATTTCTTCTTCTGATCTTCCGTGCCGAAATAGACGATAGGCAGCGTGCCAATGCCAGTGTGTCCGCCCCAGGTCGTCGCAAAACCCGCGTACTTGGCAATGTGATCGGCAATCACGGCGGCGGTGACTTTATCCATCTCCATGCCACCATACGCTTCCGGAATCTCTACGGAACTGAGCCCCAGCTCCCCGGCCTTCTTGAGCAGTTCGCGGGTTACGGAGAAATCTTTGTGCTCGATCTTCTCTATGTTGGGAACGATCTCATTCACCGCGAATTCCTCCGCCGTCTGCCCGATCATCCGATGCTGCTCGCTAAAATCCTCGGGCGTAAAGACTTCGTCAGGACGACGTTCTTCTAATAGAAAGCTTCCGCCGGAGATTCTGGTTGCCGGACCCACTGACACTGTTGCCATGATTCCCTTTCAAAATCTGATTTCACCACCCGAGGCACTGAAACACACCCAACCCTCTAATTTTATAGATGCGGGCACAGGAAATCTCTGGGCCTTGGTGTCTCTGTGGTGAGTTGTACTTTGGTGCAATTCAGGCGTAATTCTCAAAGATCCCCGCCGCGCCCATGCCGCCTCCCACGCACATCGTGACCATGCCGTAGCGCCCGTTGCGGCGTTGGAGTTCACGGATTATCGTCGCGGTGAGCTTCGCTCCCGTACACCCCAGGGGATGCCCCAGCGCGATCGCGCCGCCGTTGGGATTGACGCGTTCCGGATCAAGCCCGGCTTCTTGAATGACCGCCAGAGACTGCGCGGCGAAAGCTTCATTCAACTCGATCACTTCCATATCGGCGAGTTTCAACCCGCCGATCTTCAGCGCTTTGGGAATCGCAAATACCGGCCCCAGGCCCATCTCTTCCGGCTTGTATCCAGCGGTAGCGAATGCGATGTAGCGAGCTTGTGGCTTGATGCCGAGCTGCTTCGCGCGATCGGCAGACATGACCACGGCCGCAGCGGCTCCGTCCGACATCTGCGACGAATTGCCCGCTGTGACCGTACCCTTGGCATGAAATGCAGGCTTGAGCGCGAGCAAGGCTTCGAGAGATGTGTCAGCGCGCGGCCCTTCGTCCACTTTAAATGTAATTTCCTGCCGCTTCGGTTTCGAACCATTCGGCGTCGTAAAGCTCACCGGGACCGGGACAGTCTCGTCCGCGAACTTGCCTGCCTGAATGGCAGCGAGCGCCTTCTGATGGCTGCGCAGCGAGAATTCGTCGGCAGCCTCGCGTGTAATGCCCAACCGCTGCGCCACGCGTTCCGCCGTCAGCCCCATGGAGAGATAGGCGTCGGGATAGTGATCCACCAGCCAGGGATTGGGCGATATCTTGTGCCCGCCCATCGGGATCATGGACATGGACTCCGTGCCGCCGGCCACGATGACTTCCGCCCCGCCGCTCATGATGCGCTCAGCCGCCATCGCAATTGCCTGCAGGCCCGAGGAGCAGAAGCGATTGATCGTCATCGCCGAAACTTCCACCGGCAATCCCGCACGCAGCGAGGCGATGCGCGCTACATTCATGCCTTGTTCGGCCTCGGGCATGGCGCAGCCCAGGATTACGTCTTCGATTTCTTTCGGATCGAGCTGTGGCACGCGCCCGAGCGCGCCTTTGATGGCGACCGCGGCCAGTTCGTCGGGCCGGGTCGAACGCAATGTGCCTTTGAAGGCGCGCCCTACCGGCGTGCGAACGGAAGATACGATGACGACTTCACGCATGGTTGACTCCAACACCATTGTAGCGGACGGTATATCAGAAGCTTCCGGCACCGGGGCGTGGAGAAATTCTTCCATCAGGATTATCACTAGGAGGCCAACCATGCCCATGCACAATCCGCCTCATCCCGGCCTGGTTCTTCGAGAATATCTCGGGGACCTGGCGGTATCCAAGGCAGCGGCACATCTGCGGGTTACGCGCGTAACTCTGTCGCGCGTGCTGAACGGTAAGGCGGGAATCTCCGCCGCAATGGCCATCCGGTTCGCGTCTGCCTTGGGCACCACCCCAGAGCTGTGGATGAACATGCAGTCGCAGTACGACCTATGGCGCGCCCGGCGAGGCCGCCAACCGGCGGTGCGGAGGTTCGCACACGTTGCGGCGGGCTGAGCGTGCGGCGCCCGCATGGAAAGTAGACCTTCGATATCCTCTTGCCGCAGGAGTTCTTTCGTCAGATCAAGGCGGCTTATCATGGAAGTCGTCAATTTCTCATCGTCTTCCCGGTCTTCAACGTGTACTGAATCCGCTCCTGCGTCTTTTTCTCCCCGCACAGCGATTTGAACGCCTCACGCTCGAGGTCAAGCACGTATTGCTCACTCATCGGAGCGCCCGGAGTGACGTTCCCACCGCAAAGAACCTCCGCAATCTTCGTCCCGATCTTCACCTCGTGGTCGCTGATGTATTCCCCTTGCCGCATCAGGTGGACACCCATCTTCAGCATCGCCAGAATGTTTTCTCCCGGCGCCGGGATATCAATGCGCGGCCGCGGCGCTTCATATCCCTCGCGGATCATCTCCAGCGCCCGTGCCTTGGCGTCGCTCAGTACGCGCTCGCGGTTCATCGTGATGCGGTCGGAATCGCGCACAAATCCCAGCCCTCGCGCCTCGTGCGCTGAGGTTGCGACTTTCGCCGTGGCGATCGTCTCAAACGCTTTCTTCATCGCCTCCATTAACTCCACCGACTCGCCGCGGCCGCCGGGACGAATGGCAGCCGCGCTGTCCACCGCGCGCAGCAGCATCTCTTTGCAGCCGCCTCCCCCCGGCAGCAAGCCCACGCCAACCTCCACCAGGCCGATGTACAACTCGGCATGTGGTTGCAGCGCGGGCGCGTGCAGTGAGACTTCGGTTCCTCCCCCCAGGCACAACCCGAACGCCGCCCCCACGACCGGCTTCGGCGAGAACTTGATCGCCTGGGTCATCCCCTGAAACTGCCGAATCGCAAGGTCAATGTCGTCCCACTCTTCTTCCTGAATGGACATGAGCAGCAGCATCAGATTTGCGCCGACGGAAAAATTCGCCGCGTCGTTGGTGATGACGAAGCCGTCGAAATTGTCCCCTGGGCCGCCGGGCTTCAGCGTCTGCGTGATGAGTTGCACGATGTCGGTGCCGATCGTGTTCATCTTGGAGTGAAACTCGATGCAGGCAATGCCATCGCCCAAATCCACCACCGACGCGCCGGCGTTCTTCTTCACTACGCCGTGCGATTTTTTCGCGACCTCGACCGACCAGATGCCCTCGGACACCGGAACCGGCCGCCAGTTGCCAGTGCCCAGGTCCCAGTATTTACGGCCCGCCGCCGCCTTGGGATCATCGGCGTACCAGGAACTCGTGCCGGAAGCGAGCAGCTTCTCAACGTTCGCCGCCACCGGGCGGCCTTCTTTTTTCATGCGCGCGACCGTGGCTTCGACGCCCGCCGCATCCCACAGCTCGAATGGGCCAAGCTCCCAGTTGAAGCCGAGGCGCATGGCGCGATCGATTTCAACGATGGAATCGGAGATTTCGGGCACCCGGCTCGCGGAATAGGTCCACAGATCCGAGAGTGCAGACCACAGGAACGCCCCTGCGCGATCCCCTTTTTGCGGCGCACTCCCCTCCATGCCGAGCAACATGCGAATGCGTTTCCCGGTTTCTTCTATATTCTTGGCCATGTCGAGTGCGGGAAACTTCGGTTTGCCGCGCGGATGGTATTCCAGCGTCTTCCAATCGAGCGCGAGACGTTCGTCTTCTTTTTTGCCTTCGGCGGGCGAGGGCGCCCGCCCCACACCCTTCTTGTAGAAGCCCCCTTTGGTCTTATCGCCCAGCCACTTGCGCTCGAGCATCTGGCGGAAGAAGTCGGGCAGCTTCAGGTCGCTGCGCTCGTCGTGCACGCTTTGTGTCATGTTCGCGACCACATGCCCGAGAATGTCCAATCCCACTAGATCAATCGTGCGGAACGTTGCCGACTTTGGCCATCCCACCGCCTGTCCGGTCAGCGCGTCCACTTCTTCGATCGTGAGATCCATGTGCTGCATCAGCCGCATCACATTCAAGACCGAAAACGTTCCGATGCGGTTGCCAATGAAGTTGGGCGTGTCTTTCGCGAAAACTACGCCTTTGCCCAGGCGCACATCGCAGAAGTGTGCAATCGCACCAATCGCAGCTTGATCGGCCTCCGGCGTGGGAATCAGTTCCAGCAGCCGCATATACCGCGGCGGATTGAAGAAGTGCGTCCCGAACCACGCCCGCCGAAAATCCTCGGAAAATCCCTCGGCAATTTTTCCCACCGGCAGGCCGCTGGTATTGGTTGTAACAATCGTTCCCGACTTGCGCACCGCCTCAACTTTCTTCAGCAACGCCCGCTTCAGATCGAGATTCTCGACTACGGCCTCGATGATCCAGTCCACTTCCGCCAGCCGTTTCAGATCGTCATCAAAGTTGCCGACCGTGACCAGCCGTGCCAGTGACGGCTCCATGAACGCCGCCGGCTTCGATTTCACCGCAGCCTCAAGCCCGGCGGCGGCGATCTTATTGCGCGAATGTGCATCCGCTCCCTGCGGAACAATATCGAGCAGGTAACTTGGCACCCCGGCGTTGGCAAAGTGCGCGGCGATGCGCGTGCCCATGGTTCCAGCACCCAAAATAGCGACCTTGTGGATCGATCTCATGCGCGGAAGGCTCCGTTTCTGCCCAGGCAGAAGAATGAAACGAATGAAGGGGATTGCACCAACCCATTATGCGGGAAAGAAGGAAAAGCGTCCAAAACACGACGGGCGCGTTCCGCAAGATGTGGGGTGAGGATGGCAACGGAACGCGCCCTATTAAGTTGGCTTCATCCTAGAAGACAGCCGAACCACCCGCAAGGTCATCGGTCACACATCTGTGTGACGGAAAACGTAACTACTTTCCAACCCTTGTCATTCCGAGCGGGGCAAGATGGCTTGCTCCCAAGCCGCTTTGTGAAGTCGAGCCTGCTTTTCGATGGCGTCTATTTAGATCCCCTCATGCTCCTCCACATACCCTTGCGCCCGGTTGACCATATCCTTCTCACCGCGATAACTCAGCCGGCGCACCGCACCCAGCAATGGGATCCACAGAGCCCGCTGAACCTCAATGCGCATCTCCTCGCTGATATCGCCGATCGTTCCCGATTCGTATTTCAACAGGTAAAAGCTGACGATCTTGAACACTCGCTCTCCGTCTCCCCACGTCCGGACGTAAACATACTTCGTGTCTCCCAGCTTGGCAACTATGCTGGCAACAACTCCGGTTTCCTCCAACACCTCCCGAAGCGCCGCCTGCTCCGGTTTTTCGCCGGCATCTACCAGCCCTTTGGGCAGAGCCAGTAACATTTTTTGCGATGTTTTCTTCGGACGCTGCGCGCCACGGGTAACCGATGACGGCCTTTTTGGCTCAATGACCGCCATCTCCCAACCCTCCGGCCCCGGCTTCAACACCACGCCGCCCGCTGAAATCTCCCGGACCATTTTTCTAACTTAGCAGAAACAATGGACTTGGTCATTAACGCCTGGGGATTACGGTAACCACTTACCCGGTGACTACAGGCATGATTCCCAATAATGACCCAGCGTTCTAAAATGGCATCTAAGTTGCTGAATCTAGAAGTGGAAGTGCCCGGTAACGGCGAATTAACGGTGGGGTGATTCGTGAAGAGTCTGGGAAAGATTATTCGATCGGTACAGGCGTTCGGACGCGAGCTCACCTCGCCTGTCCACAGTTCCGACAGCGGCATCGGCTTGGCGCTCGGCGGCGGCTTTGCTCGCGGCATCGCGCACGTCGGCGTGCTCAAAGTCCTGGAAGAAGAAAATATCCCGATTCGCTTTATTGCTGGAACCAGCGTAGGCGCGCTCATCGGCGCCGCCTATTGCAGCGGGCTTTCCTCGGCGGAACTCGAGCACGTCGCCACGCACGTCCGCTTCAAGCACTTTGCCCGCTGGACCCTATCGCGCTACGGATTCGCCAGCAACCAGCGCATGATCGGATTCTTGAATCACCTGCTGAAGGTCAAGACCTTTGAAGAGCTGCGCATCCCCCTGGCCGTAACCGCAACCGACTTTTCCACCGGCGAGGGCGTCGTATTCCACTCCGGCCCGCTCGTGGATCCGGTGCGCGCCAGTTGCGCCTATCCGGGAATGTTCCTGCCGGTCAAGATTCGCGGCCGCCTGCTCGTCGACGGCATGTTGTCCTACGCCGTGCCCAGCCAACCTCTGCGCCACATGGGCGCCGATCGCGTGCTGGCCGTGCATCTTAAGGGGCGCTGGACCAACGGCGACGGGCCGCGCCATTTATTCGACGTGATCGGGCAGTGCTTCGCCATTGCGCAGGAGATGAACAGCACGCAATGGAAGGAAGCCTCCGACCTGGTGATTGAGCCGGATGTCAACGGATTCAAGTACGATGCCTTCGAGCACAGCGCGGCCCTGGTGCAGGCCGGCGAACTGGTCACACGGGCTGCCTTACCCGAGATCCGCAAGTGGCTTCAGGCCGAGCCTTCCCGCACCGTAAAGTTGCCACGATCCGTGCCCAGCCCGGCCGCGATGCCCGCCGACTAGCGCGCCGGATATTCCAAGCGTCGTTTCTGCGTAACCTAACGCCGTCCGCCGGCGATCCACTCCGCTTGCCGCGCGCCGCCGTGGCTAACGGCGTAAAGCACCAGTTCCACACGGCTGGAAATCCCCAGCTTGTCGAAAATCCGGAACAGATACTTTTTCACCGTATGCTCGCTGAGCTTGAGTTCGCGGGCTACTTCCCGGTTGCTGAGGCCGTCGGCCACCAGGGCGACCACCTGTTCTTCGCGCGGCGTCAGCAACTTCAGGCCGTGCGAGTTCACCACGCGCAACGACGGCACCTGGCTCACGACCTCCACCAGATACTCCAAATGCTCGTTATTCACCCAGATCTGACCCTGGTGAACGCTCTGAATGCACTTGCACAGTAGGCGAAAAGGGTGGTCGGAGAAGCAGAACAGTCCGCGCGCGCCGGAGCGGAAGGCGTTGACCACAGAATCGCGATCGGCAACATGTACCAGCAGAACCTGCGCGACTTGCGGATATGCCAGATGCAGCCGGCGGACAATAAACATCTCATCGCCGGCGCGCTGCGATTGCCCGGCGCTCAAAATGGCGACGTTGATCGCCTGCTCCTCAATAACGCCGAGGATCGTTTCAATGTCCAGAGCACAAGTGGCAACGCGGAATTCTGCCTTCCTGCGCAGAGCCGAGACCAGGAGCTGGCACTGCATATGGTTGGAGTCGGCAACCAGCACCCCGATTTCCGAAAAACACGCAGCCGCAGAGACACTTCCCATAGCAATCTGATAGGCAACCGCAACCCGGTAATGGCTCAGCTTGCGCGCGTTCTCCGCCGTGCTCGATTTCGCCCGGGAAAGACCCTAACACCCTTAAAGCAAGCCACTGAAGTCTCCCCGACATAGTACGGAGTGCGAATGGCTGATGCTGTGACACTTCGACATGCAAATAGGTCATCAGTGTGGAAATCTCCTTTTAGGCGCAGCCATTAGTACGTTTTCCCTAATTAGAAAGGTTAGAACGGAGATAGGGCGAAAGTGGCTTGACAAAATGCACCCGCCCATAGACAATTCGTCCCGACCTTTCCCCAGAGGGGCCTGAGTTCTTTTGAACTCCAATTAGCGTTGCTGTCCGTCAGTCTGCTGATTGGCTGCTCCCGAAACAAATGAAGCAAATATGGCGGCCTTGCGCTCAGGCGTAAGGGCGCAGGCTTTTCCAACGAACGCGGAAGCGTCTCCGGGCTCGTTGCGATGGCACGGCGGCCATGATCGACCGGCCGGGAAAAAACTTGAGGAGGCAAAACATGGGAGCATTAACGTTACTGCGCAAATTGTGGTCGCAAGAGGAAGGTCAGGACATCGCGGAATACGCGGTGATGCTGGCGGTGATATTGGTCATCGTCGTAGGCACGGTGCGGCTGATCGGCGGAAATGCCAACACCGTGTTTTCGAGCGTTGCCAGTTCGATTGGCCAATAAGACAACGCGATGGGAGCCAGCAAGCTGAATCTCTTTGTCCGGATACGTGCCGGATTCGGCGTAGAGGCGATGTCACGATTTAGTAATAGGCGGGGATTTGAGCCAGCACCCTCGACCTTCAACTGGCTTTGTCTTCGTTTCGCTGCTCGACAACCCGCAGTTTCTGTGGCCGGCGCTTCTTCGTGAGCTGGCCAATCGGCTGAACGGGAGCCGACATCGCCTGCGTCTCGGCATCTTCGCCCGGCGCCGGCGCCGTAGCGGCCGCTTTCGCCGCAGACGCCGTTCTCCGGATTGCATCCAAGCCGGCGCGAAGCATGCCGACTGCCTTGCCCAACAATCCGGAAAACCCTTGCAGGCGAGACTCAGTCCCCGCCGGCGCATCCAGCGCAGCCCGATACTTTCGGATCCAGTCTTGCTCCTTCTCTAGCGAGATCTCAGGCTTGTCCATGAGCTTTGCAACGGTTCAATCTAAATTTGCGGGATAAATTGTATACGCTCAAGGCATAATTGCGCACAATAGACCCAACTAGCTAGCCGTTTTGCCTAGAGAAACTCTGATCTTTTATCACTTCGAGTGTCATTTCGAGCGCAGCAAAATGGCAGCTCCTGCCGGCCATTTTGCGAAGTCGAGAAACCTGCTTTCCCCGAGCTGAGGACTAGGCCGCGCGCCTCGGCTTTCGTTGCCACGCCGTTTCACTGCAAGCGTGCTGAAAACACATTTCTGGGGGACAACCGGTGAAAAGACATTCGTCAGGAAACACGTATATTATAGCCAGAGACTTTCAAAGCAGAATGTGGGCGCTTAACTCAGCGGTAGAGTGCCATCTTCACACCATCACCATCCAGGCACCGGCGGTTGGTTCTAAAGGGGTTAGGAAGCTTGAGTTAACGGAGAAACCGGTATATTCGCCGATATTTGGTACGCTTTTGGTACGCTCAATCGGTGATGAGACGACATGGGGCTGCTTGTAAGAGCATGGCGGGGTGCGGCCCTTGTCGGAACCCGTTTTTGAAGTACGACTCTCCAACCGCAGAATCTGGATGAACACATAGCATCAGGCGAATTCGGTGAACAGCCTGTGGATCCGGCGGCAACGTTTGCGAAAGTAGTTTTCGCAAGGTCTCAGGTCATGGCCAAAATGCTTCTTGACGACTAACGCCACTGCGCGGGCCGCGGGCTTGGGCAATCAGACGACCGACGCGAATTAAGGGCCAGTGCGACCAGGTACCAGTTCTTGATTGCCAGACTGAGTTGGTACGCCGTTTCTGTGGATTGCGGGCGCCGAGCCGTGCCGTAGACGGCTAACTCTTCCAGCCAGTCCGCGAGTACAAGTGGTTGTGCCATGTCCTAATTGACGCTTGCTCGAAAGATCAATGTTGTCTGCAAATATCCTATAGTTAGCTACTTGAAACGATTCGGCTCCCTCTGTGACACCACAGGAGGAGCCGTTTTCTTGTCTTCTTATCGAACCAGATGTCACGGGAGGCGGGGAAAGGGCCTAAACTTCGCTGACCGTCTCAGCCCCAGGCGTCTTTGTCTTTGGCGGTAGATTGCAATCCGGCCTGATATCACGGGTCCCATCCAGATGCCTCGTCCAGATCACGCGGAATTCGGTCTTGCGCTGGCGGTACTGAACGGTGAGCCTTTCGTCGGCTTTCAATTCCCGCCGGATTGCCCCGAGCCGAGCTCCCTCAGGAGTAATGTCAAGGGTGTGAGCGGGCTCCTGAAAGGAGCTACCGGAGGCGTCGGTGCCTGAGACGCGCACTGGCAAAACCGCTTTGGTGCGCTCAAGGCGCCGCCGATTCGCTTCTGTGCTTGTGGATGCCATTTGCCGGTTCAACTTTTAGTGTGCCTTTCCGGGCAAGGCTTGTGAATAGCTCCGATGTCTGAGGCACAGCAGTAACCACGGAATCCTGGCTGGTGGTTACCTCCGGTGGAGGGCACTTGCTGCCCGACCTGACTCGGTCCGCAGCGCTGGCCACGTTTTTTGATTGACTTGAAACCCGTGACCGTACCATAATTCCGCGCCGTTTTATACCTGACAAGGTTCCGGCAGCTGATTCAGGAGGCAACGCGTATGAGCGATCTGAGAGACAGGTTCACTTCTATCCGTCGCAGATTGGGGCCGTGTCTTCCGCTCGTTGTCGCGATTCTTCTGTTGGCCGCCAAGGCGAACGCCGCCAGCGAGAAGGTCATTTATTCGTTTACCGGAGGCAGCCATGGGGCTCAACCGAACTGTGCCCTGACTTGGGGCATCGATGGCAATTTATACGGCACCACGAAGCTGGGCGGCAATCTGACGGCCTGCAAATCGGGCTGCGGGACGGTGTTTCAACTCAAGTACACCGGAACTGGATGGCAAGAAACCGTCATATTTACTTTCAACGGGAAGGACGGAGCGGTTCCCAACAGCGGAGTCATTTTTCGAGGGGCAGAGTCTCTTTATGGAACGACAGCTTTCGGCGGCCCGGATAACAACGGAGTCATCTTCAAACTCACAGAGAACCAGAATCACACCTGGAGTGAGACGGTCATTCACGCCTTCCGAGGATTGGACGACGGCAATACTCCGTTCGGCACGCCTCTGTTCGATGACGCCGGCAGTCTCTACGGCACCACTAGATTTGGTCCTGGAAAACACGAAGCAGGTGACGGTATCGTTTTCGAATTGATTCCCGCGGGCAAGAGCTGGAGCGAGAAAATACTGTATGAGTTCAAGGACAGCCCAGACGGCGCAGATCCGTATGCCGGCTTGATCTCCGACGGAAAGGGTACATATTACGGCACAACCTTCAACGGGGGCATCCGGAGCAAGAAGTGCCTGGCTAGTACCTGTGGCATCGTTTACTCGCTTACTCAGAGCAAGACCGGAAAATGGGAAAAACAGACCATTTACCGATTTTGCTCGAAGCCTGATTGCACAGATCCGGGAAATCCAAAGGACGGCGTCATCTTTGACGATGCCGGCAACCTTTATGGGGGAACCAGCGAAAATCCTGGGGGCGATGGCAGCGTTTACGAGCTTTCGCCCAACCGCGATGGAACCTGGTCGCAGAAGGTGCTTTATGCATTTCATGGTCAGGACGGCAACGACGTTGACGGCGGGTTGCTATTTGACCATGCCGGAGATTTATTCGGCGCGACCGATGTCGGCGGTTCTTTCACGGTTTGCACCGACGGTGACGGCGTAGCCCACTATCATCATTTAGGATGCGGAACGATTTTTCGGCTGTCCCCAGACAAGTCGGGAAATTGGACCGAGAGCGTCCTTCACGACCTGGGCGGGTTCGGCGACGGCAGCCACCCGCGACGCGTGATGGTAGAGGGCAAGATCGGCAAACTCTATGGCGTTACAAACCTGGGCGGCGAGTACGGGCAGGGAATTGTGTTTGAGGTCACTCCGTAAAACAGGCGCTGCGTAAGGGACGTTCTTCTTAGGGACCACCTTCTGCGACAAAGTAGCGCCGCAGTCTTGTGGGGAAGGGTCATTGTGTAGATTTACCTTTATTTACGTTCGATTCTATCGCCTTGAGATACAATCGATCGCCGCGCGGAAGTTGATTGCATATGCAAGCGAATAAGCGCCTATTACTTCTGGCCACCATTCTCGCTGTAATTGTTCCTGCGTATGCCGGCAGTGAAGCCGTGCTGCATGCATTCTCCAATGGAAATGACGGCGGCAACCCTCTGGATGCCGGAACTCTGCTGAAAAAAGGCGCGGAGTTTTACGGCACAGCCGTGTTTGGAGGGAAAAATGGATGCGGCACGATATTCAAGTTTTCCGCTTCGAATTTGAAAACCCTGCACGCGTTTGACTGTTCCGGCGAGGGAGCCAATCCATCTGGCGGCGTCGTTGCCGATGGTTCCGGCGTTCTCTACGGTACGACAACGTACGGGGGACCGGACGGGTGCGGCACCGTCTTCAAATTATCGGGGTACAAGTTCACCACGCTTTACAGCTTCGGGTGCGGCGCCGATGGCGCGTCACCCGCAGCTGGAGTGATCCTCGATAAGAACAAGAACCTTTACGGTACAGCCGCGCTCGGGGGAGCGAAGGGCGGTGGTGTGGCCTACATGATTTCGCCCACCCGCGAATACACGGTGATTTACGATTTCTGCTCGCGCGCCGCGTGTTCGGACGGACAGTACCCTTACTCTGGCCTGACCATGGACACGGAAGGGAACCTCTATGGCACAACCTACGAAGGCGGCGTAAAGGGATGCTACCAAAAGGTCGGTTGCGGCACGGTGTTTGAGCTGTCGCTCTTGAATGGAAAGTGGAGCGAGACGATTCTGTACAGGTTCACCGGCCAGAACGGCGACGGCTCGTACCCTGAGTCCGCGGGCCTGACGATTCAGGACGGAATGACCGGTAAAAACGCAAAGGAAGCAATTTTTGGAGTCACCTCGGAGGGTGGCGCGGCGGGAGACGGTATCGTTTTCGAACTGGTCAAGGCAAAGAAGGGAAACACGCTCACCATCATTCACAGCTTTGACGTCTCGGCCGGCGATGGCGGCTCGCCCATGGGCACGTTGATCGGTGGCAAGGGCGCGCTGATTGGCACAACGCAGGCCGGAGGCCAAGATGGTTACGGCACGGTTTTCGAGTTAACCGGTCCGCGGACTGAGGGTGAATCGTGGGCTGAAACCGTGCTGTACAGCTTTACGGGCGGCGGCGACGGCGGCTATCCCGAGAGCGGAGTGGCGCGCGATTCCGCCGGAAATCTGTATGGTGTGACATTCAGCGGCGGCAGAGGATACGGTGTCGCCTACAGCTTATTACCGTAAGTGTTCATCAGTGAGGTGAGGATGCACGCCGCGCTCGTCCGCAACTACGTTTTGCTGTTGATGTTCTCTTCATTGCTGGCTGCGTCAGTAGTGGCGCAGACGTTCGCCGGTGTTTTGACGCAGCATAACGACGTTGCGCGAACCGGTCAGAACCTTAACGAAACCCTGCTGACTCCGCAGACCGTGAACCCCAAATCGTTCGGCAAGCTGTTTTCATACACCGTGGACGGCGAAATCTACGGGCAGCCGCTCTACGTGCCAAGAGTGACGATTCCGGGCAAGGGTGTCCACAATGTGCTTTACGTGGCCACCGAACTGGACAGCGTATTCGCATTTGATGCAGACGGCTCGCGTAGTACCCCGCTGTGGGAGGCGAGCTTTGTGTCGCCATTGAAAGGGATCGGGCCGGTACCCTGCAAGGCCGGGGGCGAGTTCGAGACGTGCGCGGTTTTCCCCTACTACGGGATCACCTCAACGCCCGTCATTGATCCTGCGTCGAACACAATGTATGTAGTCTCGCAAACTTACGTGAAGAAAACCGGAGCGGGTCTTCAATCTCTCCATGCGCTGGATATTGCCACCGGCGCGGAGAAATTCGGCGGTCCGGTTCCTGTTCAGGGAGCGGTAGCGGGCAGGGGGCAGGGCAGCATCAACGGCGTCATCTTCTACAATCCGCTGCTTGGACACCAGCGTGTCGCCTTGCTCTTGCTGAACGGAATTGTGTACATCGGGTGCGCCGGAATCGGCCACGGCTGGATTATGGCTTACGATGCCCATACCCTGGTGCAGACGGCCATTTTCAACACAACTCCCAACAGCCAGCGTGGCGGGGTCTGGCAGAGCGGAAATGGTCTGGCGGCTGATGCCGCCGGATACATCTATGCGGCGTCCGGCGACGGGCCGTTCGATGCCAACCGTGGAGGCGTGGATTACGGCGATACGATTCTCAAGCTGGACGCGAACCTGAGCGTGGTTGACTATTTCACTCCGCAAGACGAATCCTGCCGTTGGAAGAACGATCAGGATCTGGGATCGTCCGGGCCGGTGTTGCTTCCGGCGCAGTCAGGTAGCTCACCCAATGAACTGATTGCGGCGGGCAAAGGTGGATCTCCTTGCGATCCACTCGGTTCGCCGATTTATCTTCTCAATCGCGACAATCTGGGCAAATACAATACCGGGCACAACTGGATCCAGAAAATTGTCGGTGCTCCCTTCGGGTATTTTGGCAGCGCCACCTATTGGCAGAGCGAAAAAGACGCCGCTATCTACATGGCTGGAACAACTCGGGAAGCAGGCCACGGAGACTATCTGAAGATGTACAGCGTGAGCAACGGACTGCTTTCGCAAAAAGCCGTTTCCCAAAGTCCGAACATCTTTCCCATCGGCGCAACGCCATCTATCTCGGCGAATGGCAAGACCAATGGCATCGTATGGGCGATTGAGCGTCAGGAAGCCTTCAACATTCATCCGGGGCAACTCCCGGCGATTCTTTACGCCTACGATGCAACCGATGTCTCGAAGATGCTCTACAACAGCGAGCAGAATGTTCTCCGTGACTCGACCGGGTGCGCCAACAAATTTCAGGTTCCGACGATTGCCAACGGAAAGGTTTATGTCGGGACGCAGAATGAGGTGGATGTTTTTGGCGTGCTGAGCTCGAATCCACCCGGCCCCATCGTGTATCTTTCCGTGCCGTGCCATGTTTTTCCAGATCAGCCGACCCGGACGACGAGTCAACCATTCATGGTCACACTGATGAACAGCGGGGCCGCGAAGTTGGCGATCAACCGTATTGCGATTGCAGGAATCAACCCTGGCGAGTTCGCGCAGACCAATCACTGTCCAAAACTGCTGGCGCAAGGCAAGCAGTGCACCATCAAGGTTACGTTCACGCCTACCGCTCCCACGCCAAGCATCGCTCAACTGATTGTTACCGATAACGCCCCAGGAAGCCCGCATAATTCCTATCTGACGGGCAGCGGAACTCCCAGCACTGCAAAGTGAGCGTCACGTACGCGTTAATCGTTCCCTAGGGATTACTCTTCGGAGAGACGCCCCAAACTCTGCGGTTCAAGCTGTACATGAAGCAAAGGGCAGCAAACGAGATCGCGAGCAATGCCAGCGCGGTCTGATTGGCAGAGACGAAGTCGAACGATTGCACTTTGTCATAAATGTCGATCGAAACGGTCCGCGTGAGGCCGGGGATGTTGCCGCCGACCATCAAGACGACGCCGAACTCACCCATTGTGTGAGCGAAAGTGAGCGCTATGCCAGTGACTAGCCCGGGAACCGACGCGCTGGAAGGTTCCGCAGCAGCAGAGATTGCCCGACATTGCGGTGTCAATATCCACGTCGCTGAGATTATGATTTTGGCTCAGTAGAGCGATGGCCTGCATGATCTGGCCGGTTTGGCAGTATCCGCATTGCGGAACCTTGATTTCCATCCACGCTTTTTGTACGGTGTGTAGGCCTTTCGCGGTGGCATGTGATGTACATCGCATCATTTTCCGTTTTCCACGCGGGTTGGCCCCCTTTTTCCGCAATTCCACGAAAAATAATTCGAGAAGAAGATGAGCGAGTGATTTTCTGCGTGGAAAAGGGGGAGAACTTCGCCCAACTGGAAATTCGGAAATTGAGCGGAGGCTGTTCATCCAAGAAGGAGTAAGATTGCCATCAAAGGCGGGTTCCCATGCCCCGAGATTTGCGAAGGACTTGGCAGCACTTCGCCAAGGCCGCCATTCAGGAACAAGACCCTGCGAAGTTCGTACCCCTAATCCAACAGCTTTACCGCGCCTTGGAAGAGAATCCTCGGGAAGAGAATGCAAGGGAGGCGCATCCAAAGATGCCGCCTCGAAAGCGCCTGAAATCAGAGAAATCTGCTTAACGCGCCGGACTCACAGGGCTCGGACTTCGTTTCCAGTAGGGGAGGTCACACTGACTGGTGATAGGCATCACCGACTATCCATGACCCCGCTGCCAGAATATTTCCTCATGAGGGTGGCACCAGTTTCGCAAACCACGCAATCACATTTATTGGCCAAGGCACGAGGAGTGACAGAGCCTAAGGGCGCTGTTCTTTTCCGAAGAGGCGAGCCCGCCTTCGGAATTTTCTTGCTTCGGAAGGGGAGCCTGAGCCTGCGACTGGAATCTGGCGAAGGAAAGGTGCTCGTGGATCGTACCGCCACACCGGACTCCATCATCGGCCTGCCATCGACTCTATCGGGAGGTCGTTACAGCTTGACAGCAGTGACCCTGGAGGAGTCGGATCTTGCCCTTGTTGACCGTGCGGCTCTGATTGAACTCCTTAAGAGCGATCCCAGCATTGGCTTAGAGTTAATGCGTGCTCTCGGGGACGAAGTTCTCCAGATGCGGGCTATACTGGCATCGACACCTACGGCGGTTCTAAAAGACTCGTCAGTATTACCCCTAACGGAAGCCTAGAATCTAGGCCGTCTTCTTCTGCCTCGCCCACCTCGCCCTCTGGGCCGCCGCAATCTTCCGCCTCGCAGCCAAGGACAAAGCGCGCCTGGGGGCTTGACCTTTCCTCTTCGCCCACCATGCGTTCTTGGCTTGGCTGATGTTCCTGCGGGCGGACGATGTTTTACGCGATCGCGAAGCTGATCTCCTGTACCCTGTGCAGCTGTGCATGCACTTCGCTGGGGAATAGCGACCCCACCCCCAAGTGTGCCGTTGGATGTGAATTTCCCCATCGAGGGGGGGAGGGGGCCTTAACCCCAGAAATCCGTGCACAGCTGCACACCCTCATCGCAATGACACTGTGACGCGATTTTGGGCCAACTCCCCTGAAACCGCAAATCGGCCGAGGTTACCCCAAAGTCGTGTCACTGCGTCACCTGTGTCACCCGTTCAGATCACCAACAGGCCGTTCCTCAGCCCTCGGGTTACCGCATCTGTCCGGCTTGACGCTCCGAGCTTCGAGAGGACCGAACTGACGTGAAACTTCACCGTGTGTTCAGAAATGCCCAGCCGGTCGGCAATGTTCTTGTTGGGCAAACCCTGTGCCATCAACGCCAGTACTTCAACCTCTCTCGTGCTCAAAGCTTCCAGCGGCCCTTCCTGCCCATGATCGGTACTGTTGGCAGCAGGTAGAAGGAGATCCAGTTCGTCGCGTCCGAGGGCCGTGAGGCCAGCGGCCGCCGCTTCGATTGCAGCGAACAGTTCGGTCGGCAGAGTATCGCGAGGCAAGATTGAGCGAGCGCCAGCCTGAAGAGCCCGCACAAGCTCGCTTCGGCTCACATCATCCATTAACAGTACCAGCGGAAAAGTGTTTGCATCATCAGTGGGCAACGGAAGCTTGAGAAGGTCATTTCTTGTAATGTCCGCAAGGATCACATCGGGCGGAGAATCGGATCGCAATGCGGAAAACTGTGCCAGGTTGACAAAGGGAAGGCCCCCCCGGACCAGTTCAAAATGCCCCGCCTCACGCAGCACCGCTTCCAGTCCGGCTCGTACGACCGCTGAGTCGGCAAGGACCAATATACGGATCATCCTGCCCCTTCCATGAGAAGTGATGCTTAGCCGGGCAAACTCGATCCATGGCGTCGATCACCCTACTCCGGGCGCTCGGTGACAACTAGCGAATGTTCTTGCGCTTGGCCGGCCCGCAGGATTCGCAGTTGAATTGTCTTCCCGACCTGCTCAGGGTCAAGCAAAGCCTGCAAATCCGACGGATCAGTCAGGGGCTGGTCTCCAATCGCGAGGACGATGTCTCCAATCATCAACCCGCCTTTTTCAGCCGGTCCTCCGGGTTCCAGCATGATCACCAGCAGGCCGCGAGCACTGCTCGAAGACGACAGAGGCTCGGGCAACTTGACCGGTTGGAGTGCAACACCGAGAAAGCCTCGTGCAATTCGGCCCTTCGCGAGAAGTTGGTCAACGACGCGGTTTACCGTCGCTGTCGGAATGGTCATAACGGACCTGCGTGGGCCGGAGGTGTTGATGCCGATGACCGTCCCCTGCACATCAACGAGCGGCCCGCCAGAGAAGCCAGTAAAGGGCACAAGATCCAGCCGCAACAACTGGTCAATACGACCGCCTCTCCAGGTGCGCCAAGCCCCACCCAGCGCGCTGACGATACCGTGGCTTGCCGCCAGCCCCTGCTTCCCACGTCTCCCAACTGCCAAGACCAAATGCCCAACACGAAGCTGGGCTGCGTTAGCGAACTCGACGGCAGCGGGCAAGGAATCCTTCGGGCGCAGGAGAGCGAGGTCAGTCGTGGGATCACGTCCTACGACCTTTGCACTTGAAAATGTGCCGGTCGGCAATTCAATCGTCAGTTCCTGTTGGCCACGGATCGTGTGTTCCGCCGTGACCACCAGATCATCGCGCCAGATCGTGCCGCTGACGCCAACACGACCGCCCTCGTTAACGGAAACAGTGCTCTGTCCGGCTCGCTCAACCGCATCGGAAAAAGCCTTGGATAGATCGAGAAGAACGTTGTTCATGGAAAAGCCTCCGCACGCTGATTCTGTAGGCGATTCTCACGCGTTCAGGCTGGGGAGCGCATCAGCCGTTCGGCTAGGTCGCAGCAGTATCTTTGGGCAGGCTTTCGCATCATCTCAGACGGCTCGCCAACCTCCGACAGTGGTCATAGGAATCGGGAATATCGGATACACTAGACCCCCACATTTCGTCCAGATCATCCCCCTTCCCTTGCGGCTCGGCCGTTTCTTCTTGGATTGGCTGCTGTTGCGACGGGGCCGAGTGCTAACAGACTTGATCTTGTTTCATCCGGTCCCTTTAGTCCCCACTCCTGCCGCGCTCGCTCTGTCTGGGCGACCTAGCTCTTTGCTGTATATCCTTGTGGCTGGCGAGTAATATCGGTCAGGATTACGGGATCAGGGGCGGACTCCCGCATAGAAAGGAATCGCGCCCCGAGCTGCGTTCTTGTATACAATGCCGCCCTTCATAACAAATACAACGCGCCGAACGGCAGTGATGTCTTTCAAGGGATCTCCATCAAGCGCGATGATGTCCGCCTGCAGGCCAGGGGCGATCGAGCCAATCTGATCACTCAAGCCTAGCGCCTCAGCCCCGAGTGAGTTGGCAGAGACCATCGCGGTCATGGGGTCCACCCCGCAGTCACGCACGCGGTCGATGAACTCCTCGGCATTGCGCCCGTGAGCGCCCGCCACGGCGTCTGTGCCAAAAACTATTTTCAGTCCCGAGGTTTTTGCTGCGTGTTGCACGATCTCGTGGTCCATCGGAAGGATCTTCTCCATGGCTGCGAATCCCTCCGCGGTGTAGCCGGCAGTGCCGATGTATTTTTGTTTGTTCAGTAAGTAGTTCTCAATGACCAAGCCGGCTTGCGGATCGAAATAGGTGCCCTTCTCGGCCATCAACCTCAAATCGTCGTCTGTGGCCAGCGTGCCATGCTCAACTTCAGTGCACCCCGCGAGAGTTGCTACGCGGACCGCCTCTTTGTAAGCGTGCACCAGCGTACGCAGCCCCTGCTTCTTTGCTTCATCACAGGCCGCGTCCAATTGCTCCTGCGAAAGGGTCATTCCCCCGCCCTGGCGGATAGACTCGGACGCGAAGATCTTAATCAGGTCCGCGCCGGATTGCTTTTGCTTCCTCACGTAAGCGCGGATTTCATCGGGCGTACCGGTTGCCTCGCCTCGCCCTTCGAGCGGTTCGGCGGCCGTCAGGATACGCGGGCCGGGGAGTATTCCTTTCGCGATGGCATCACGAAGCGGGATATCGTTCGGCGAGCCCACACTTTGCA
>Ga0335078_10000088_pt1 | contig 168986 bp, 134 predicted proteins | sample Lox_Sample_32_FD_206711 | JGI IMG/M metagenome (GOLD analysis project Ga0335078, IMG submission 206711) | Soil microbial communities from Loxahatchee National Wildlife Refuge, Florida, United States - Lox_Sample_3.2 | ecosystem: Environmental > Terrestrial > Soil > Wetlands | place: USA... | reverse complement strand
AATGTGACCTCGATCGAGCCGGGGGTGTTCGGGGAGTTCGGGCCAAAGTCCGGGGTACAGGTCGTGTTGAGGGCGCTGCTCGTGCCCTGCTTACAATTCGCGGAGGCACCCCCACCGGCATTCGGGTCGGTGGTTGCGATGAACTGCGTTCCAGTGACGTTCGCACCGCTCAGCGTCACGGCAATACTCGAGGGACTGAACGTGTACCCAGTGAGCGAAGGCGTAACCAAATAGCTACCGTTCGCGAGGGCGGAGAAGGAGTAGAGGCCACCGCCAGCGGTGGTCGTCGTACCGGTCGAGGCCCCGCTCAGCGTGATGAGGACTCCATCGGCAACCGCGCCCGCAACCATTCCCGAGATGCTGTACGCTTGAGGCCCGGTGCTCGCGGTGGCGGTGAAGCTCTCTCCGGTGAGATTCGCACCGCTCAGCGTCACGGCGATGCTCGAGGGACTGAACATGTACCCGGCGAGCGAGGGTGTAACCGTGTAGCTACCTTCCGCGAGGGCGGAGAAGGAGTAGAGCCCACCACCGGCGGTGGTGGTCGTACCGGTCGAGGTCCCGCTCAGGGTGATGAGTGCTCCGTCGGCAACCGCCCCCGAAACGGTTCCCGAGATGCTGTACGCTTGAGCGCCCGTACTTGCGGTTGAGGTGAAGTTCTCTCCAATAACGCTAGCGCCGTTCACCATCACGGCGATACTCGAGGGGCTGAACATGTACCCGGCGAGCGAAGGTGTAACCGTGTAGCTACCGGCTGCGAGGGAGGAGAAGGAGTACAGGCCACCACCGGCAGTGGTGGTCGTACCGGTCGAGGCCCCGCTCAGTGTGATGAGTACTCCGTCGGCAACCGCCCCCGAAACGGTTCCCGAGATGCTGTAAGTGATGACGGCAGAAGGAGGGCTGCTGCAACTCAAGGTTGTGAATGCCCCCAGCGCGACGACGAAGCTCACTCGTGCCCATGAGCGAAAGGACATGGCCGCCTCCCTTTCACGGCGAAGCTGACGTCGGAGCAATCCGCCTGTTTTAGATCGTACCCTGCTTCGTGGTGATCCGGTAAAGATACTGCGGCGGGTTCGACTCTCTGCGATTCCGGGGGCTTGATGCCGACGGTGCTTACCGACCACCACGGAGTCCGCGGTAGGCGCGGGCACGATGACCGTGCGGCCCCTCCCCGTAAGTCCGCTCGTGCAGTGAATTTCCCCGGTACGACCGCAGAAGGTCGCGTCGATCTTCGCGGTAATGCGACCGACCTCACTGGCGACTTTGAAACGCTCTCTGTCCGCAGAAAGAAGTCGGCCCGTGGACGTCGAGCGCCTCCATTGTCTCGCAGCAACGAATCAGGGGCCGCATCGAGGGCTGGGTCGTGAAACGGAAGTCGGACTCGCACCCTCGAGGTTGAACCACACGGCGAAGCGATCGCCTCGACGAGCGTGGCCTTGCCACTCCCGTTCTCCCCATGAGGAACGTGCCGACTTTGGGGAGGAGCGAGTGACTCTACCCGGTTCTTGAACAGGTATGTGTCCAATCCTCTACCAGCACGATCTCGCGGATGAACTGCTCGTCGCACTTCTGGTTCATGCCTCGGCCACCCTTTCCGGTGCTGCCGGCTGCTAGGGCGACTTCGATCAGGAGGCCAACTCCCGCGGAGGTCCCAGCTCTTTCGTTCGTTCTAAGCGTGAAGGGCCGATTCCCGGCACTCCCGGGCAGGGACAACAGGGCGGCGCCTCGTTCCTGCTTCGTGGGCGGCGTTGCCCGTGAGGATCGTAAGCGAGATCGAGTGGTTGCCCTCGATCGCCCGCTCGCTGGTGCGGTGAAAACGGAAGCACGTCACGAGGAGCCACTTCATGGGTTGGGATGGTCACCGGGTAGGAGCGGAATCACGGTACGTTCAAGCGCCTCCTCGGTGACCGCAGTCGTGTCTGGTGTCGTGACAGAATGCACAGTTCCCGCCTGGTCCACGATATAGGTCACCGGCAGAGCACCTGGTTTGCCGAAGCCGTTAGTCTCGGCGTCTGCCAGCATCGCGACAGGATAGTGCACCTCCATTGCTGCCTTGGTGACCGACTTGCGATCGCGGCCGTGATCGACGCTGATCCCGATGAGCTCCACGCCGCGGCCGTGAAACCGGGAGTAGAAGGCATCCAGCACCGGCATCTCCTTGCGGCAGGGTGGGCACCAGGTTGCCCAGAAGTTGATGATCACGACCTTTCCCCGGAGTGCGGCCAGGTCGAACCGGCCCCCGTCGATCTCCGGTACGACCAGGCGGGGCGCCGGCTCGCCGGCCCCAGGTGCTGCAACGGCGAGGCCAGCACGCACCGCGAGTATGCAGGCGACAGTGACGGCTAGTCGAATGGTCGTCATGTTCAAACCGTTTCTCGGCGCAAGAGCCGCACTTGTGAGCCTAAATCCTTGAGCGGAAGGGGGCCGAGGCCTCCCTCCGCCCAGGGCGATGCCTAGAAATCGTACGCGACCTGCGCCTTGTAAAGGATGGGTGCCACCAGCTGTCCGGCCGTTCCCTCGACGTCCACACTCGAGGCGGAGTTGGTGTATTGATAGACAGGAAATTCGACGTCGGCAAAGAGTCTGACCTTCGCGACTCTTAGCTCGATGCCCGGGGCGACCAAGAGCCTCTCGTATCCCGAGTTGAGGTAGTCGGCGGCATTTCCCGTATCGTGGTAGCGATAGCTGTTGATGAGCTGCAGGATCGGCGCCACCTTGGCGAGAGGCCCGATCTGACCAAAGCTGTAGGTGAGCCCTATCGCCGCGTCGAGCTCGTTGCCAGGGCGGTAATCATTTCGCGTGAATACCGCAACCTGGTATCTCGCCTGCAAGAAGTAGGCGAGCGAGTCATCGGAATTGAGCCCGCCGACATGATAGCCGCCGATCATGATGTCGGTGCTGCCCGTGCCGGGTAGGGTGTCACGGTCGATCTCCTGCCCGCCGAGCGGACCAGTCGGGCCGGTGTAATTGCCGGTGGGCAGCTTGACCCCGAAGCTCAGCCCGCTCGACATGTCCGGCGAGAACCCGGTGTACAGGCCGCTGAGCTGAAGGTCCCCCAGATCGGTCAGATGGGCAGTGTAGATGCTGCCAGCGGGCCCGAACACGGTGCCGTCGTCGGTCGTGGTGAGGTGGCGAGAATACATGGGCAGCTCGGCCATCACCGTCCAGGCGCGGTCGATCATGTACATACCACCGATCGTGAAGAAGCTGGTCTTGATCTCCTGGTCGCTATTGTCCGAGGCGGGCGCCTTCGAGCTACGTTCCCAGTTCTGGTTCTGGTCCATATAACTGTATCGAAACCAGAGAGAGAAGCCTGACTCGGAATCGCTCGGCATCATGTTGCCGACCCCGACGTCGAAGACGCCGCAGCCGCAGGCGCAAGCCCAGCTGGCGGTCGGGATGAAGCAGAGCAACGCGGCAAGCGCGACCAATGGGGCGAGGTCCCGGGGGTGAAGCAGTGACGCGTTAGACCGTGGTTTCACACTTTGAGTTCCAATCAACTCGCGCGATAATTTCATGAACTCCTCCGAAGACGTTAGGGGCTGGGCTAGACCTGGTCTGACACATGCAGGGAGTGACACCGCGCTCACGCTCGTCGCGTGTGAGACGGCGGCAGCCTGGTCGTGGTGACGGGGACTAACCGAGTCGCGGTGGAGGAGTGTCGGGCTCTAACGTGCGCTCACGCTGTTCGAATTGCGACACCGACATCGTGTTGCTTAGAGAACGTGCCGAGTACTGCAGAACGGCCGGGACCAAGAACACGTCGTTTCCGGTCCGCTGCTGGACATGCGCCTCAGGGATTCCGCAGCAGGAACCGAGACACGCACTCATCGACGAAGGTCCGGGATGTTCGTCGCCACTCTTGTGCCGATCCTGCGGAGCTGGCGTCTTGCTCGCGAGATGCATGCGGGAGCAGCACTGACAACGGGTGCCCGGAGCGTGATGGCACTCACACTGGTGATCGCTGCCAGCGGAGTGAACGGGGAATACGCCAAGTGCTCCCGAGAGGAGGACGGCTGTAACCAACGCCACGAGGCGGCTGATTATCGTAGCGTGAACGTCCACCGATCCCGCTCCCGGTTGCTCACGACGGTCATTCTGTGCCCTGCTGGCCCCCATAGGACTACTGTTGCGCAGCTCGGCAACGATCAAGACGTTGTGGCGTTCCCGCCCCCGGCGGGTACAGGCCACGCTTTCCGTCTTGGTGAGCCGAGCGACGTGCTGGCGTTCCAAGTCTGGGCGCGGGTGGCCCTACGGCATGCTCGTGGGCGTCCCCTGGCCATGGGGAGGGGACGGGGACGCTCACCAGGTACACCAGGCCTGGCCACGGCGCCCGCCGTGCTGGGCGTCTACCGAACGGAGGCCACAGCGAAGACGTACCGCACATCTTCCCACCCGTCGTTGTGGACCTCGTGTTCCGTATGGGAGGGATGTAGAGGACTTGGTCCGCTTCCATCTCGACGGCATCGGTGCCGAGCACGGCACCCGCTCGACCAGCGAGAAACACAAGGACCTCTTCGTTGGCGTTGCTGATCCGTTGTTGCGGCTCAGAACCAGGGACAAGTGAGCTCGGCATCGGACTCAACCCGGCGGCGATTCGCATCTGGGTGTCCGATTCGTCTCGACGCTCCACGTAGACGGCGATCAGGCGTGCCGGTCGTTGCGTACCGATGGCCGTTGCACTTCTAGACTTTGAGCGCGAATCGATATTCGTACTGCCTCGGTAGCTTGATGCGACGCAGCCTGTCGCGTATCTGGCTCGCCTCTTCCGCGGTTTCCACGGAGAGCGCGCCGAAACATTTCTGAAGCCTGCCGATGTACGCGAGAGTCGACCCGATGATGAAGAGTGGCTCACTCGTGTGGACGTGCTCCGCGCAGCGCATCAGGATCTCGGCCACGGGCAGGCTCACCGTGATCGTCACGCGCTCCGCCGTGGGCTCTTCCCCGCGCTCCGGAATGTATGGCCAAGAGACGTTGAGCGGGGGCGGCCGGGAGACACTGAAGCGAATGCCAAGTCGGTTCGCCTCCGCCAGCACAGCTTCCTGTACGAGCTGCGTGCGCTCCATGCCGTTCAGGGCGTCGCAGGCCCGATCGATGATCGAGCTCTCGGCCATCATGACCCGGAGGGTCTTCGCGCGAAATGACTTTCCAGCCGCCATGGTGCCCTCCCCGCTCCGCCCACCGTGGCGCCTTCACGGTTGAGCCTCCAAGGAAGTACCACCCCCCGCCCAGCTGTCAACAAGGCGCGACCCCTCCTGCCCGATCCCGGATGCGGTCCAGATACTTCATCCGCCTCAGTTCCGAAATGGGGCAAAGGAAGATGCGCTTCGTCACCTCTTTCATCGCCGTGACCAGGAACGCAGCCCACGCCAGCACTTACCGTTCCGTGGACAGCGCCAGCTCGATCTCGCAAACGAGCGACTTCAGCGTCGCTAGGAGCTCCGCGTGCGCGTCCGGCGTCGACAGCGACCGGTCGCGCACGCGATCGAGGTAGACGGTCAACCGCGCCTGTCCCTTCCCGGTTCGCTCGAAGAGAGGCAGACAGCCCACCTCGGGCTCTGGTTGCCCTTCGGAGCGCGCCTCTCCGAGCAGCGCCTTCGCCCTGGCGACCGTCCACCTTTCCTCCTGCGCCCGCTCGACGAGCGTCGTGAAGCGCTCCAGCACTGCCCGTTGTGCGTCCTCTGCCTTGCGGCAGGTCGCCTTCACCACCTTCGGGTCCTGGAAGGTCTCGGCCGCGTACTTCGTCATCGACTCGGCATTGAGCTCCATCCCTCGCGACGCCGTCCAGGCTTCCACGAGGTTCCGGAACTGGATCTCGCGCTTGGCGGCTCGCCGCCGCTCGTCCTCGGCGACGAGCCTGTTCCAGTACCTAGAGAGCTCGAACCCCACCTCACGGCTCATCCCGTGGCCCATCATCGCGGCCTGAAGGCAGCGGGGTGTCTTCAGGAGCACTACGAGGTTCCGGGCCACGTGCACCGAGCTTACTTACCCCCGTACCGAGATGTTCCCAGCTCGCGCATCGAACCGCTGCCGCAATCCAAGTTGGTTCGTCACAGAGACATACCGAAATGTTCCCGGCTCCCGCAGATGGGTGAGCAGCGGACTTTAGGCGAAGTGTGCGCGACAGGCTGGAGGGAAGGTTTGAGCAGGTCAGCGCACGCTGCCGCGGCGTTCCCACCGTGCTCGAGTGCGCGCAGGCCCAGGTCTTTTTCTCCATAGAGATGGGGATGCCGGTGATGGCTTTGAAGTAGGGCCCCTCGTATCCGCAGTCCTTGTCTGGCCTGACCGCCCCCTCCTTGACGGCGATGAGGAGTCCGAAGCCGAGATGACGCGCAACAGCGCGGCGAACAGCTTGGGGATGAAGCCCTCATCGGCCGGGACCACTGCGCTGTTGCCGAACCCGCCGGCGGTGTCGCCCAAGCGATACGGCGGGTCCGACTGGCAATGTCGATGGTCTGCTTCCAGAGGAACCGCATGGCTCGCACCCCGAGCACGGCGAAAGCGAGGGCGAGGCCCTTGATATCCCAGAGCAGCAGAGCGTCGTCGCTCAGCTTCTTGCCGCCGGCCCCCTCGATGGAGAGCAGGTCGCCGCCGGGAAGAGCTCCCCGCTCGAACAGCATCGACCATCGCCTCGAGGTGCCGGCAGGTCCGCATCCGCTAAGGGCGGTCGAAGTATCAGTGTCGTTGAGAGCAAGGCTTAACGCGGAGCGATGTCTCAACATCTTCAATTCCGTCGTGCGAACCGAGGCCTTGACGTCGTAAGGCTCCACCCACCCTCGGTTAACGTGTCCTGGTAGCGAGCCTGAGGATACTGTCGCCGCGGTAGCTCTGCGACCTGTTCTTCACGCGGACCATGGGGAGGCCGTGCCGGCGCTTCTCCAGGAAGCACATCTCGACGAGCGTCGGCCACAGCTCGAGCGCACTCCGGAAGACGCTGATGACATCGTCGACGATGCGCGCCACGTTCTGATGGAAGAAGTCCGGCTCAAAGCCGTAGAAGGACCGGTAGAGATCCTCCTCCAGTCCCGCCAGTGCCGAGGCGCGCACTCCGTCTCCGGCGCGAGCAGCCGCGCCCACCCGAGCGTGGAGCCGCCGGACGCGATCGATGATCTCGTTCGTGTCAGCGGCGGTGACTTCACCCTCGTACTCGAACCGTACCGTCAGCTCGCGGAGTTCGTAGGGATGAGAGCGCAGCTTGCGCTTCATGAGATTACAGATTTCCTCGTTGAACATATCGGCCCCAAGCATGCTCCGCATGTAGTTGCTGCGGACATGGTGCTGGGCGGCGCCCACATGGGCCGCGGCCAGACCCTCTTGCTGGATCCAGAGGCGGAAGATGTAGTCCTCGAAGCGCAGGCGCGTGGGGAAGAAGGGCGGCAGGCCATTCGTGTTGTCATAGCCAGCCACACCGCAGTCGAATCGCCAGTTGTTCTTCGTCACCGCAGGTCGGAAGTTGGAGAGCACGTATAGCTCAGGAAGCTCCTCGGTCGCGCCCTGCGTCTCGTTCGTCAGAAACATCTCGATGAAGTCCACGGCATCGATGTCGTTGGTGCCGGACCTGAACGTCTGCGCAACCTTGACCACCGAACTCTCGGGTAGCGGTCCGGGCGAGATCAATAGTGTGTTCTCACGGTGAAGCCCCTTGCTCGCGTTCGTTTCGAGCTCCGTGGCACTATCAATGATCACTTCGCCTCGGGCGTAACCGTCCGGGACGTCGGCCACGGGACGCCCCAAAACCTCCTCGAACGCACCCACGACGTCGAACGCCCGCGACTTGAACGACTGTTCGCTCGCCTTGCGGAGGAGTCCCCGGCAGATCTCACGGTCCGCGAGCGATTCGGTGCCGTAAGTCATGAGCGCCTCGGGTCGCATGTCGTCATCGGCGCTCACGAGGAGCTGCCCAAGCGAATAGATGAGCGTGAAGTTTCGGTTCCCTCCGTAGCTCGGGCGAAAGAGGTGTTTGACGACCGACTCGAGACGCCGGTCGTCAATGCGTCCCAGGATCATCTGTAGGAAGCGGGCCTTCTCTCCCGGGCCAACGTAGAAGACGTCGTTCGTCGTTCGCGTTTGCTCGAGCGCCGAGAAGTATCGGTCACGCGCCGATATCGTGGAGTCGTCAAACACGACTATCGGGACTGAATGGCCGTTCTTGCGCAGGTTCTCGTCGTAGCCGACAACTGCCTCTCCTACCTCACGAAGTCGGTACGTGGGGATGGCGAAGATCGTGGATGCGTGCATCTCAGTACCAAGGGCCTTTCTGTCGATGCGCTCGCCTGTAAGGGGCTGCCCTATCCGCGGCGCCGGCCGAAGCCCCTGAGGAGCAGGGCACGCGCCAATGGTGGTCGGGGGTGTTGTGACTATGCGGCGGTTTCGCGGTGCGATTCACGACGCCATCGGGCCGGGGCGCCCTGCGCAAATGGCAGCTCCCCCGTGGGGTGCCCCTTGCGACGGATGTGCAAGGCCGCGAGCACGTCCGGCCGCTTGCTTCGCGACACCCTCGGCTAGGAACGTGGCGGAAGCCAGGGATCGAGAGCGGGATCGGGCGACGTGAGGTAGCGACAGCCACGCGGTCAACATGGGCGCCACGATTCATCGGTACTAGCCCGCTCGCCTGGCCTGAACGGTGGGGGTGCGAGGTTCCGAATTCGAATGAGCGTGACTGAGCCACACCAGACATCCGAGCCCGACGAGTACCGCACCGATGATGAGGGTAAGTGCGATGTGGCGTGGAATGCGAAGGATCCGCCGCGATGGCGGCCGCCCGGTAATCGCATCGCGAGGCGCGACGGCGAAGGGGTTCTCAAGGTCCTTCAGCATCTCGGCTGCATTGGCATAGCGATCGCGTGGTGCGAGCTCGAGGGCCTTCAGGATTATGGCCTCTAGGGATTCATCGAATCCCGGCACATAGTAGCTTGGCGGCCTGGGCGGTTCCTCCAATTTGGAACGAAGCAGCCCCGCCGAGTTCGCGCTGGCGTAGGGTAGATTCCCAGTGAGCATTTCGTAGAGCATCGTCCCGAGGGCGTAGATATCTGTTCTCGCATCTCCGCGGCGACCACGAATCTGCTCGGGAGCCACGTACTCCGGCGTGCCAAGCGCGTGTGAGAGGCCCGCCCATGTGAGCCGTCGGGCGGCTTCGGCTGTCGCGATCCCGAAATCAATGATCTTCACCTCGCCCGAAGGCGTCACAAGGATGTTCTCGGGCTTGATGTCGCGATGGATGACGCCATGAGCGTGCATGTAAATGAGCGCCTGGCACGTCTGGCGAGCAATGTGCAATGCTTTCTCGGCTGCAAGCGGTCGGTGGTCCTGGATCATCCCGATGAGCCGCTGTCCTTCAATGTACTCCAGCGCCATGTACATCCGACTCTTCTCGTGCGGCCGAAGGACTTTGACGATGTTGGGGTGGGCGAGCCGTTGCCCGATGTCCTCTTCGCGCTGAAACCGCTCGAAGAAGACGATGTCGCTTTCGTACTGGATATAGGGGACCTTCAGTACGACCGGAGTGCCCGTTCCTACGTCGACGGCCTTGAAGATGGAGGCCATCCCGCCACGCGCCAAGATGTCCGTGAGCTCGTACTGATCAACCCTGTCGCCGACGCTCAGGTCGCGCATGAGGTCACCGCGGTTCGTGGAGCATCGGCACGGGACAGAGCCGAGCATGATTCGGGCCAATCCCCGCACGTGCGCCGGATAGGCTTCGTACGGCCCATGCCGCCGCACTTCGCACCTTTTGTCCTTCTCGGGGCGTGCAGACTGCAACAAGTTCCCACGCCACGCTCGGGGCGCTGGACGCTGTGGACCTCGCCGAACAACCGACCTGTCAGCCTAGGCGAGCCTAGGCGCGAGCCCGACCGTGTGAGATTTGCCAGCGACATGACTCTTGCATTGTCCGATGGGAAGATTCTCCTGCAGCGCGCACGACATGGCCTGAGCGCCAAGATCCTCGCGCGTTGGCAGCGCATCCCGTGGGGTGCCGCAAGTACTTACGGTCGAACTCAATGGTGCAGTGTAGTTTGGAAACACAACGCCCTCTTGCTTCTTTCGCCGATCGAACCGAATGGCTATCCACGCCGATACCCCGCCGCTCCGCGCGCTCGTCGTGGATGATGAAAAGAACATCCGCATGACCCTGGCGCTGTGTCTCGACTCGCTGGGCTGCAAGGTCGAGCAAGCTTCGAACAGCGCCGGTGCCCTGGACGCCCTGCGCGTCTCACCGTTCAACGTCGCGTTCTGCGACCTGCGCCTCGGCCAGGAAAGTGGACTCGATCTCGTACCGCGGCTCCTCGCCGAGCGTCCTGGGCTCGACGTCGTGGTTATCACTGCGTACGCCACCATCGACTCGGCCGTCGAGGCGATCAAGCGCGGCGCAAAGGACTACCTTCCGAAGCCCTTCACACCAGCGCAGATCGAACACGTCATCGATCGCGCGCTCGAGCGGCGCGCGCTGGCCCGCCGGCTCTCGGACCTCGCGACGCGACTGGAGGAGTCTATACCCGAAGCTGTCCTGGAGACCGCGTCGCCGCGCATGCAGGCGACGCTCGAGATCGTCGACCGGGCCGCAGGTCACGATGTTGCCGTTCTCCTGCGCGGCGAGAACGGGACGGGCAAGGGGGTGGTGGCACGGCTCCTTCATGCGCGAAGCTCCCGCGGCGCGCGCCCGTTCGTCGTCGTGAACTGCCCGACACTTTCCGAGGAGCTGCTCGCGAGCGATCTCTTCGGACACGCGCGCGGGGCGTTCACAGGCGCAGTAAAGGACCATGAAGGGCGTGTCGAGGTTGCCGAAGGTGGGACCGTATTTCTCGATGAGATCGGAGAGATCTCGCCCGGGCTGCAGGCAAAACTCCTGCGCTTCCTCCAGGATAAGACTTTCGAGCGGATCGGCGAAACGCGTACGCGGACCGCGGACGTCCGCATCCTGGCCGCAACCAACCGCGATCTCGAGGCCGAGGTGAAGGCAGGCCGGTTCCGCGAGGACCTGCTGTACCGCCTCAACGTGGTGGAGATCACGGTCCCTCCACTGCGGGAGCGACCGAACGACATCCTCCCCCTTGCAGGCTGGTTCGTGTCGTTCTACGCCCGGCAGGCCCGCCGCGAGCGACCAGACCTCTCACCCGCCACGGAGCGCATGCTCCTCACCTATCCGTGGCCTGGCAACGTGCGCGAACTGCGCAACGCGATCGAACGCGCGCTCATTCTCTCACCGAGCCAGGTACTCGAACCCGAGAGCTTTCCCGAGCGCATCGCGGCGCAACCTGCCACACCGATCCTGGGCGGTGACTTCACTCTGGAGGACATCGAGCGCGAACACGCGTTGCGCGTCATGGCGCGTATTGGGATTCTCGAGCAGGCGGCGCGCATCCTCCGCATCGACTCGTCGACGCTCTGGCGTAAGCGCAAGAGATGGGGGCGGTGACGACTCTCGGGGCCCGCTCGCGTTCATGCCGCGGCGGGCTGACGCTCAACGGCTGGCAGCGTGAACCAGAAGGTACTTCCCCGCCCAGGCTCGCTCTCAACACCCATGGCTCCGCCATGCGCTACGACGATCTCCCGCGAGATGTACAGGCCAAGCCCCACCGCGCCAGAGCGCGCACCAGGGACACGGTAGAACTTCTCGAAGATGCGGCCGAGGTGTTCGGTCGCGATTCCCTCGCCCGTGTCCTCTATCTCGAAGCGAGCCAATCCGTCCGCAGCGTGTGCGCGCACATCGACACGCCCACCAGGCGGCGTATGTCGCACTGCGTTGGCGATGAGGTTTGTGAGGACGAGGTGAACACGTTCGGAATCTGCCTGTATCTCCAATGGCACGTCCGGACCGGCAACTTCAATTGCAATCCGACCTTCCTCCGCAGTCGACCGCAGTGCACCGACAGCACTCTCGACGAGCACTCCTGCGTCGAGCTTCTCGAGATTGAAAGCGATGCGGCCCGACTGGATCCGCGAAAGGTCGAGCAGGTCGTCCACGATGCCCTGCAGCCGCTCGCAGTCCTCCCGAGCCGCTGCCATGAGATCAGCCTGCTTCTCCGTCAGCGATCCGACAACCTCCTCTGCGCAGAGATGAATTCCCATGCGCAGCGACGTGAGGGGCGTGCGAAACTCATGCGCCACTGTGGCCACGAGGTCGTTCTTGAGCTCGTCGAATCGCATGAGCCGCGTCACATCCTGCAGCACGATCGTGACGCCGACAACACCGCCTTTTTCCGAATAGAGCGGGGTCGCGCGAGGGATCACGAAGCGGTCGCCTTCGGACGACTCGACCCGCACCGCCTCCTCGAACCCGCGCGGCACGTAAGCCCCTTTGCCGGAAAGCACGTGTACACGAACCTTGTCAACGACGCTTCGCGTCGCCGAGTCGAGTGCCGCGAGCGCCGGGGCGACGCCCCCTGCACCCAGACGGAACATCGCCTCTGCCGCTCCGTTCAGGTTTGAGATCCCTCCCTCGGCATCGAGAACGATTACGGGGTCGGGGAGACTGTCGATGGCGGCCTGCGAGGCCTGCTGTGCCTGGAGCAACTCGCCGAGAGAGCTGCTTCGATACTGAGCCAGGCGCTGCGCCATGGTGTTGAACTCGCGCGCCAGCACTGCGATCTCGTCCGTGCCCGGGACTTGCACACGCACCTCGAGGTCGCCCTCTCCGATTTGCCGAACCGTCTGGGTGAGGAAGCGCAGCGGCCGCAGAAGACGCGCCGTGAGCGCCAACGACAGGAGGAGTCCAAGCGCCAGCGCTCCTACCGTGACCACGACAACGGCCGCGCTGTTGCGCTTGGCGGCGCGGCGGGAGTGGTCGCTCTTCGCCGCCATCGCATCCTGGTTGAGCACCAGGATCGCGTCTGTCGCCGATTGCAGATCATGGTAGGCGGGCCGGAGACGATCGAAGTAGATGCTGAGACGGTCCGCCACGGCGGCTGCCATGACGCGGTCGAGCTCGGCTTGGTACGCCGTCCAGCGCTGACGTAGCCGCCGGGTCGCCTCCTCCTCGCCGGGTTCGGTAATGTTATGCTCCTGAATCACCAGCTCGGTCTCGAACAGCCGCCGATCAGGTGCGCCGCCTCCGAATCCCGGACGGCTCGTCGCCTGGTCCAACGCAAGTTCCTGAAGCCGGTCGAGCGACCTCACCATCCGCTCCATCGCGACAACGCTGCGATAGTTGTCCTTGAGGATGAGCTCCGGGCTCTGGCCGAGCGCCCTGATCGTGATGACCGAGACGACTCCGAACACGGCGAGGACGAGCGCCAGCGGTGCCTGGGCCAGGAGCAGTTTGGAGCGGAGCGTCATCCTGGCGCCTCCTCCCGTTCCTCGAACGAGACGATGTGGAGGTCGAGCCCGGCGCCACTATCGATGAGCCGCTGCAGGACAGAACGCCGCACGATTGGAGACCACCTCGGCTGAGCCGTGCGCCCCACGATGATGTCGCTCACGCGGCGCGAGCGAGCGAACTCGAGCATGGCCGCCGCCGGATCGCGTGACTGGAGCTTCACCACCTCGGCCCCGAGCTCGCTGGCCTTCTCGAGGTTGTCGAGAAGCTTCCGCTGCGTCTCTGAGTCGATGCGCTTCAGCGTCTCTTTCGGCGTTTCGACGTAGACGACGCACCAGTTGGTGTTGAGACGACCCGCCATCCGGGAACCGCGCCGCAGCAGAGCCAACGCGTGCGGCGGATTCGAAGAAAGGCAGACCATGACGCGGCCGCGTGTGGTGCCCTGCGGCTTGCCGATCCGTGCTGCCTGCGATGCCGAGCGGTCGAGGCTCTCGGCGACCTCGCGCAAGGACAGCTCGCGCAGGGTGGAGAGGTTCTGGTCGCGGAAAAAGTGCTCCAGCGCCCAGGGGATCTTCTCCTTCGGGTAGATCTTGCCTCCCTTGAGGCGCTCCAGGAGATCATCCACCGCAAGGTCGAGGTTCACCACCTGGTCAGCCTGCTCGAGGAACGCATCGGGAACCGTCTCTCGAACCGCCACTCCTGTATTGCGCTGAATGAGGTCGTTCAGAGATTCGAGGTGCTGGATGTTCAGCGCTCCGATGACGTTGATCCCTTCGGCCAGCAGGTCGATGACGTCTTGGTAACGCTTCCTGTTCTTCGACCCGGGAAGGTTGCTGTGCGGGATCTCGTCGACGACGGCAACCTGTGGCCTACGGACGGTCACGGCGCCGAGGTCCATCTCCTCGACAAGGACACCGCGATACTCCACCTTGCTGCGGGGCAACACCTCCAGATCGCGCACCAAGGCGCCCGTCTCAGCCCGCCCGTGTGTCTCGATGAAGGCGAGTACCACGTCCACCCCGCGCTGCTTCAGGGCGTGAGCCTCCTCCAGCATCCGCCAGGTCTTCCCCACTCCTGCCGCGAAGCCGATGTACAGTTTCAACCGGCCACGTTTGCCGCGCTCGACGAGCTCGAGGAAATCCTCTGCCGTCGGATGACGCGACGTGGTTGTCGTTGGCGTCATCGCGGCAGCACTGCCGCCGCCTGATCCCGGCGCCGCCGCCAGAGCACCTCGAAGCCTCCGGCTGCCAGGGCAATCCCAGCCAGGCACACCCAGCCCGCGAGGATGGCCATGCCAAGGATTGACCCCGCCAGAACCGCTCCCCTCAGCGCAATCCAGAGCGCCCCCCCGGCCGCCGCGAGCAAGGTCACCGCGCGACGACGTACGGCCTGGACTTGTTCGTACCTGTGCTGAGCGACGAGCAACTGCCGAACGCAGTAAGCGTCGACGCGGTGCGGGGCCACCTGGAAGCTCACCACGGTGACGCCTCCGCCCTACTGTTTGGTCTCTGCAGCCGGCGGGGCTTGCGGTGGCGGAGACGGCGGGGCCGGGGGCGGTGCCCCGAGACGGCGGTCGAGGGCGAGGTTCACGTTCAGCACGTTCACCCGTGGCTCGCCCAGGATCCCAAAGTCACGGCCTTCGGTCAGTTCCTCGACGAGCGTTCGCACCCGCTCCGGTGCGACCTGGCGCACCTTTGCAATGCGGGGAACCTGCCACAACGCGGCCTCCGGCGAAAGGTGCGGGTCGAGGCCACTCCCCGACGCGGTTACGAGTTCCACCGGTATCGGCCCCTGCGCATCAGGGTTCTCCTTCCGCAGCTTCTCGAGACTGGCGATTGCACCGTCACGTAGCTTCTTCGATGTCGGGCCCAGGTTCGTTCCTCCCGACGAGAGTGGGTCATAGCCCTTGTCGCCTGCCGCGGACGAACGCGGCTGGAAGTAGGCCGGGTTCGAGAACCCCTGCGCCATGAGTTCGGAACCCACTGCTTTCCCGGCATCGTCGGTGACGAAACTCCCCCCCGCCCTTCGAGGGAAGAGCGCCCCCGCAATGCCCGTCATGACGAGGGGATAGAGCAAGCCTGTGAACACGATCGTGACCACAGTGACCCGAATCGCCGGAACGATCTGGTCGATCATCCTTGCCTCTCGAGGCGGTCCCGCTTGGGGAGGAGGCGTGACACGGATTGCAACGTTCTCTCGCATGGTGTCCTCCCTGACTTAGACGATGCCCACCGCGGCAAGCAGTACGTCCACGAGCTTGATGCCGATGAAGGGCGCGATGACCCCACCTACGCCGTAGATGAGGAGCGAGCGCCTGAGCACCGCCGCGGCACCGATGGGCCGGTACTTCACGCCCTTCAGCGCAAGCGGGATGAGGAGCACGATGATGATGGCGTTGAAGATGACCGCTGACAGGATGGCGCTGAATGGCGACGCAAGGTGCATCACGTCGAGCGGCGCCAGCTCGGGGTAGGCCGCCACGAAGAGCGCGGGGAGGATGGCAAAGTACTTCGCCACATCGTTCGCGATCGAGAAGGTAGTGAGCGTCCCGCGGGTCATGAGGAGCTGCTTACCGACCTCGACCACTTCGAGAAGCTTCGTCGGGTTCGAGTCGAGGTCGACCATGTTGCCGGCCTCCTTCGCCGCCTGCGTGCCGGTGTTCATGGCAACACCGACGTCCGCCTGGGCGAGTGCCGGAGCGTCGTTGGTGCCATCGCCGGTCATCGCGACGAGCTTCCCCTTGGCCTGCTCCTCCTTGATGAGACGCATCTTCGCTTCCGGAGTCGCCTCGGCGAGGAAGTCGTCCACGCCCGCCTCCCGGGCGATCGCGCTCGCCGTCCGCGGGTTGTCGCCCGTGATCATGACGGTCCGGATGCCCATGGCACGAAACCGATCGAAGCGCTCCTTGATGCCGCCCTTCACCACGTCTTTCAGGTGAACGATGCCGAGGACACGCGCTCCGTCGGAGACGGCGAGCGGTGTACCGCCCGAGTCGCCGATGCGTGCCGCGACGGCCTGGGTCTCGGCGAGCAAAGCGCCACCGAGCGCTGCAACATGCTTCGCGACTGCATCCACCGCGCCCTTGCGGATGACGCGTCCGGCGATGTCGCAGCCACTCATGCGCGTCTGAGCGGTGAAGGGGATGAAGGTGTGGTCGCCGTGGTCCACCTCGCGGCCGCGCAGGCCGTAACGCTCCTTCGCGAGCACCACGATGGAGCGGCCCTCCGGCGTCTCGTCGGCGAGGCTGGCGAGCTGCGCCGCGTCGGCTAGGTCCTCCACCTTTACACCTGTTGCGGGAAGGAGCTCGGTGGCCATGCGATTGCCGAGCGTGATGGTGCCCGTCTTGTCGAGGAGCAGCGTGTCGACGTCGCCCGCCGCCTCGACCGCGCGACCACTCATGGCGAGCACGTTCTTGCGCAGCAACCGGTCCATGCCGGCGATGCCGATGGCGGAGAGGAGCCCGCCGATGGTGGTGGGGATGAGGCAGACGAGCAGCGCCACGATAGCGGTGGCTGAGAGGTTAATGGACGAATACCGGGCGAGGGGCACGAGTGTCACGCAGGCGAACAGGAAGACGATCGTGAGACCGACTAGCAGGATGTGCAGCGCGATCTCGTTCGGCGTCTTCTGGCGCGCGGCACCCTCCACGAGCGCGATCATCCGGTCGAGGAAGGACTCACCCGGATCAACACCGACCCGGACCACGATCCGGTCGGAGAGCACACGCGTTCCGCCGGTGACCGCCGAGCGATCTCCTCCCGATTCCCGGATGACCGGCGCCGACTCCCCGGTGATGGCCGACTCGTCCACCGAGGCGATCCCCTCTACGATCTCGCCGTCGCCAGGGATGAACTGGCCGGCTTCGACTACCACCATGTCTCCCTTGCGCAGCGCCGACGCGTCCACGTTCACCTCGCGGTCGCCCACGAGTTTCCGTGCTTTGATTTCGCGCCGCATGCGCCGCAGGCTGTCGGCCTGCGCCTTGCCACGGCCTTCGGCCACCGCCTCGGCGAAGTTAGCGAAGACCACGGTGAACCAGAGCCAAAGGCTCACGCTCAGCGTGAACCATCCAGGCGCCGCCCCCGGAGGGTGAAGGATGCTGTCGCGGAGCCACAGAATGGTGGTGAGGAGGCTCCCCACCTCGACCACGAACATGACCGGGTTCTTGGCGACGTGGCGTGGGTCGAGCTTCTTCAGACTTTCGATGACGGCCTGGCGGACGATGGACGGATCGAACAGCGAGAGCTGCTTGGTCTTGTCGGCTGCCATGGCTAGAAGACCTTTCCGGCGAGCGCCGAGAAATGCTCGAGCACCGGGCCGAGTACGAGTGCCGGGAAGAAGGTCAGCGCTCCCACGATGAGAATCACCGAGATGAGCAGGACGGTGAAGGTCGGGCCCGTCGTTGGGAACGTGCCCGGTCCTGCTACCACGGTCTTCTTATTGATCATCGACCCGCCGATTGCGATCGCGGGGACGATCATGAGGAAGCGGCCGATGAGCATGTCAAGTCCCCCGGTCACGTTCCAGAACTTCGTGTTGCCGTTCAGGCCAGCGAAGGCCGAGCCGTTGTTCCCTGCCTGGCTTGAATAGGCGTACAGGATTTCCGAGAGGCCGTGAGGTCCCGCGTTGTTGAGCGCCGACGTGCCAAGGGGTGTCACCGCGGCCCACGCGGAAAGCGTGAGAATGATGAGCGGAAAGACGAGCACGTAGAGCATCGCCAGCTTCATCTCCCGCCCCTCTATCTTCTTGCCGAGGTACTCGGGGGTCCGTCCGACCATGAGGCCGGCGATGAACACCGTCAGCACGACCATGACCAGCATCGCGTAGAGACCTGCTCCCACGCCGCCAAAGATGACCTCGCCGAGCTGGATATTGAGAAGCGGGACCAGTCCTCCCAGCGGCGTGAAGCTGTCGTGCATGGAGTTCACGGCTCCGCACGACGTATCCGTCGTGATCGTCGCCCAAAGCGCGCTATTCGCCACGCCGAAGCGGACCTCCTTCCCCTCCATGTTGCCTAGGCCTCGATCGACGGCCAGTCCAGTCAGCGCCGGGTTTCCTCCGGCTTCGGCGTGATAAGCGACGGCGACTCCCGCAACGAACAGGATAGCCATCGCGGCGAAGATGGCCCAACCCTGGCGCGTGTTGCGCGCCATCTTGCCGTAGGTGTACGTGAGTGCGGCCGGGATCGAAAAGATGAGTACCATCTCGATGAAGTTACTGAGCGGGGTGGGGTTCTCGAACGGGTGTGCGCTGTTGGCGTTGAAGAAGCCGCCACCGTTCGTACCTAGCTCCTTGATCACTTCCTGGGAGGCGACCGGCCCGAGCGCGATCACCTGCTTCAACCCCTCAACAGTTGTCAGCTCACGATACGCGGCTAGCGTCTGGGGAACACCGCACGCGACGAGCACGACCGTCGTCACGATCGAGATCGGCAAAAGGACGTAGACGATCGCCCGGATGAGGTCCACCCAGAAGTTCCCGAGAGTTTTCGGGCCCTCGGGTCCGGGCTGGCGCGTGAGGCCACGTGCCATGGCCAGCGCAATACCGATGCCGACCGCGGCGGATGTGAAGTTGTGCCACGCCAGGGCCGCCATCTGCGAGAAGTAGCTCATCGTGTTCTCGCCGCCGTAGTTCTGCCAGTTGGTGTTGGTCGTGAAGCTGATGGCGGTGTTCCAGGCGAGGTCCGGCGCGACGGGACCGAGCTTTTGCGGGTTGAACGGGAGGATGTGTTGCAGCCGCATGATCCCGTACGAGACCAGCACCCCGAAGAAGCTGAAGATCAACATCGCGACCGTGTAGCTCTTCCAGTCGTGTTCCTTCTTCGGATCGACACCGCAAAGCCGGTATAGCAGGCGCTCCAGTCCTCCGAAGACGCGCGGCAGCGGCTGTCGCTCGCCCTCGAAGACACGATACATGTAGATGCCGAGGGGCTTAGTGATCGCGAAGATGACGAGCGCGAAGAGCCCGATCTGGAACCACCCGTTGGCAGTCATTGCATTCCCCCAAAAGCTAGAACCGCTCCGGGCGGATGAGCGCGTATCCGAGATAGCCGCAAAGGAGCACGGACAGGACAATGCCGATGGCGTACTCGAAGTTCATCGCTATCTCCGGGCTCCGTCTAAAGTTTCTCGCAACCCACGACATATGCGAGCGACGCCACGAAGAAAGCGGCAGTGGCGAGGATGAAGATGGTATCGAACATCGTGACCTCGGGCTGACGAGCGGTGCTCATCTCTTCACACGTGCTCAGGCGAAGCAGAAGACCATCGGGAATCAGACATAGGTATGGTGTGGTCGAGGACGTTGCACTCCTGATGCCACCGCCGAAGTGGCGCTAGCTGAGGTCATGGCGCATATGGCGAACTGCATGAGGTCGCGTTTCGCAACGTCGGCCCCCATGCGAGCCGTGCATTGTGCACCATGTTCCCGGGGCTACCCCTTCGTAGCGGTTCGTAAGATTGCCGCCCGGCCCGCCGTTATGCGGTCCACATCGGTGACGCGCCACATGGCATGACCGCTGCTTCGCTCCCGAGACTCCCAGAGCAGCGGAGATGGCGAGTGAGGACAGCTTGAAAGAGCCGACCGGATCCGCGTTGAGTCCTTCCCTGGTGGACACCCCGTCTCCGCAAAAGGCAAGCCCACCCCTCGAGCTGTTCGACTCGGCGTCGCCGGTGATGCGCCGCTTGTTCCGCATGCTCACAGAGGTGGCGGTACAGAACGTACCCGTACTGCTCCGAGGCGAGAGCGGGACCGGGAAGAGCATGTTCGCGCGAGCTCTGCACGGCGCGTCAGCACGCAGGACTCGACCTTTCGTCGCCGTGTACTGCCCGGCGCTCGCCGCCAGCTGGCGCTCTATCGCGCCGGGGGGACCGTCGGTCGACGGGGACCGCGCGGCCGTACGCGCTCTACGCGCTCGCATCGCGGCCGCCGAAGGCGGCACCATCCTCATGGATGAGGTGGCGGCCCTGCCGGCGCGCTCGCAAGTCGAGGCGTTGCGGCTGCTGGACGAGGCGCCGCGCGTTGCGAAGGCACACCGAGCGCGTCTCATCGCATCGACCCAGCGCGACATCGAATGCGCGGTCGAGTCGGGCGAGTTCCGCAAGGATCTCTTCTTTCGTCTCGACGTGGTCGAGCTCTCGATTCCGCCCCTGCGTGACAGGCGCGACGACATACTGCCTATCGCTCGCCATTTCCTCGACCTCTTCGCGCAGGCAGAGGGGCTCCCACCCCCGCAAATCGCAGCGCGCGCGGAGCAGGCGCTCCTCGCCTACAAGTGGCCGGGGAACATTCGCGAGCTCCGCAACGCCATGCAGCGAGCCACCATCCTTGCACGAGATGGAGCGCTGGACCTTGATGAGCTCCCGGAGCGTGTGGCTGCCGGGCTGTGACACTCTGCCACGGGCGCGCGACGCTGGATCGCGCGTCGTGCAGCCGGGAACGGAACACGGCGTGTGGACGTCGCTTTCGCTCCGACGCTGTGATGGCGATGGGGTCACGTCAAAGACCGAGTGCGACACCCGCCTGAAGCCGCCCAACCGTGCGCGCTGACCCAGTTACATGCACAGTCCCGGATGCCGCGCTACCGTCGCGCGTCCGCCACGCCAACGGTTGTAGCTCGATCCAGGGTGGCCGAGCGACCGTCGCCGACCAAGACGAGAGTCCCGAGCCCCGCCACGATGACTACGAGCGCAGCCACCGCGGCACGGCGCGCGGCGCGTATCGACATACCTGAACGGCGACGCGGCTTGGTATCGGGTGCACGCGTACCGACCGCCGAAGGGTGTATGAGGTCCTCCAGTAACTCTGTGGCATTCGCGTAGCGATCTCGCGGGTCGCGCTCGATCGCCTTCAGTATGACGGCCTCGAGGTGCCGGTCGAAAGCCCGAATGTGGTGGCTCGGGGGCCTCGGCTCCTCGTCCGCCTTGGTCCGAAGGAGGGCCATCGGGTGCGCGCGGTCATAAGGCATCTCTCCCGTAAGCATCTCGTAAAGCAGTGTTCCAACGGCATAGATGTCGGTGCGGGCGTCACCGCGACGGCCGCGAATCTGCTCAGGAGCCATGTAGTCCGGCGTCCCCAGGACGGCGGAGAGTCCCGCCCATGTGAGCCGACGAGCCGACTCGAGCAACGCGATCCCGAAGTCGAGAATCTTCACCTGGCCGGACGAGGCCAAGTAGATGTTCTCCGGCTTCAGGTCACGGTGGACGATGCCACGAGGGTGGAGACAGGTGAGCGCAGAACAGACCTGCTGCGCGATGGCGAGCGCCTGTTCCGTGGAAAGCGGACGGCCTCGCTTCAGCAGGGAAGCGAGCGACTGGCCTTCCACGAATTCCATCGCGATATAGAGGCGACTCTTCTCGCACGGCTTCAGGACACGGACGATGTTGGGGTGGTCGAGCTGCTGCAGGATCTCCTCTTCTCGGCGAAAGCGCTCGAAGAAGACGACGTCGCTCTCGTACTGGATGTGAGGGATCTTCAGCACCACCGCTTCGCCGGACGCGCTGTCGATGGCCTTGAACACCGAGCCCATCGCGCCGCGAGCGAGCAGGTCTGTGATTTCGTACTGGTCCAGCTTGTCGCCAACGCCAATATCGCGCATCGGGATCCCCGTGGAGCGAGTCTTCCTCCAGGGTGCCAAGCACTTCCCGTGCCTCACAATGAAGACCCTACTTTCAAGATGTTGACGACAATCGACGAGAATGGCTCCTGCCTTCCGCCTGCTTTGCCCTCGAAAGGGTCTTGCATCGCACAATCCCGAGAGGGGCCGAGACTGCCTGCTCTTCTCCGATCACCGCTCCACGGGTTAGTTAGACGCTCCTCTTCAGCGGGATCTCGTCTCGGGCGGCTGCAGAAACACACTGGACGCGCAGCCTGCCCTCGCTGTGCTCCACGCGTCGAATACAGGCCGAGGCGCCGCGTAGGCCGCAGGCACCACGCTCTCTAAGCAACATCCGCGAATAGTCACCCGCGATCGGCCGTAGGGGCTCACGCAGCAGCTGGCACCTCTGGCAACGGAGGGAGCGGGGTTCGCCGAGTATGGATGCCTCTCACCTCGGATCGACACTGTCCCTCCCACGGGAACAGCCGGGAACAACCCCATGGCCCTGGTTCAAATTAGGAATTGTGCGCCCGTTGCAATCGGCCATCCCGCAACAGGGCGAATTCGTGCATCCCGCAACCTCGCGCCGACTGAATCTCTACCCTGGCCCAGCGCACGTGAAGTGCACTCCATGCTCACGAAACGTGCACTCCTAAAGGTCTCCGCAGCTTTCGTGCCCGTGTTTCGTGCACACTTGACGCTCTCATGTGATCGGGCGAGTTGGCACGGAGGACGCTTAGTCTATTGTGCATGGACCTCGTCTACGTTGGATTGATCGTCGGCTTCTTCGCGCTCACCTGGGGCCTCGCCGTAGTCGGCGATCGCCTCGCGCCGAGCGGATCGCACGCAGGTCAGGAGTACTCGCGATGACAGGCATCTACCTCCTGGGTGGCGTCGTCACCGGCGCCCTTCTCATCTATCTCTTCGTGGCGCTCCTCAAGCCGGAGATCTTCTAATGTCAGCCAGCGCAATAGTACAGCTCGCGCTTTACCTCGGCGCAGTCCTTCTGCTCATGAAGCCCCTTGGCACGTATATGCTGAGGGTGTACGAGGGAAGCCCAGGGCTGATCGGCCGCCTTCTGGGCCCGGTCGAGCGGATCATCTACCGCGCGTCTGGAATCGATCCGGCGAAGGACATGGGTTGGAAGACGTACGCGCTCACGATGCTGCTCTTCAACTTCTCGGGTGCGCTGCTCCTCTACGTCATTCTGCGAGTCCAGCATCTCCTGCCGCTCAACCCGTACGGCTTCGGCGCGCTTTCCCCCGACCTCGCCTTCAACACGGCCATGAGCTTTCTCACCAATACCAACTGGCAGAGCTACTCCGGCGAAAACGTCATGAGCCAACTGAGCCAAGTGGGCGGCCTCATGGTGCAGCACTTTGTGTGCGCCGCGTCGGCCATGGCCGTGATGGTCGCGCTCATCCGGGGGCTCGTGCGAAAGCAAGCCTCGACCATCGGTAACTTCTGGGTCGATATGGTGCGCACGAACCTCTACATCCTCTTGCCCCTCTCTTTCGTGCTCGCCCTGGTACTCGCTCAGCAGGGCGTACCCCAGACCTTCGGCAAGGGCGCGACCGCATCGCTCGTCCAGGCGACGAGCTACGACGACCCCGTACTTGGTCCGGACGGGAAACCGACCAACGACGCGCAGGGGAAGCCGATCTCGAAGAAGGTCGACGTGAAGGAGCAGGTGATCCCCGTGGGTCCCGTGGCAGGGTTCGTCGCCATCAAGCAGCTCGGCTCGAACGGCGGCGGCTACTACAACGCCAACTCGGCCCACCCCTTCGAGAACCCCACCCCGCTCACCAACTTCTTCGAGCTCCTTGTCATCCCTCTCCTCGCCGCGGCCTCCATCTACATGTTCGGTAAGATGGTGCGCGACGCGCGGCAGGGCTGGGCGCTCACCGTCACGCTCACCACGCTTCTCGTGGTGGGTATCGCGGTGGCTGCTTGGTCCGAGCTCCGTGGCAACCCCAAGCTAGCCGCCCTCGGCGTGGACCAGGCCACCACCGCGCTGCAGTCTGGCGGCAACATGGAGGGTAAGGAGCTCCGCTTCGGCGCAGAGATGGGCGCCATATGGGGCGTCTCGGCGACCGCTACGTCCAACGGCTCCGTCAACTCCATGCACGACTCGTGGACGCCGATCGGCGGGCTCATTCCGCTCGTCATGATGGACCTGGGCGAGGTCATATTTGGAGGAGTGGGCTGCGGTCTTTACGGCCTCCTCCTCTTCGTGTTCGTTGCCGTCTTCATTGCGGGCCTCATGGTGGGCAGGACGCCCGAGTACCTTGGGAAGAAGATCGAATCGTACGAAGTGAAGATGGCTTCGATCGCCCTTCTCACCCCAGTACTCGTGATCCTGGGTGGCTCGGCGCTGGCGGTGGTGACCGCAGCCGGGAAGGCCGGCGTCTCCAATCCTGGACCTCACGGTTTCAGCGAGATCTTTTACGCCTTCTCTTCGGCGGGCCAGAACAACGGCAGCGCCTTCGCCGGCATCAATGCCAACACGCCTTTCTACAACGTGGCACTTGGAATCGTGATCTTGTTCGGGCGCTTCTGGCCCATGTTGGCGGTCCTCGCCATCGCGGGCTCGGTGGCCGCCAAGAAGTCCGTACCCGTGACGGCCGGTACGCTCCCAACGCACACACCGCTCTTCATGGTCATGCTCGTGAGCGTCATCCTCATCATGGGTGCCCTGACGTACTTCCCGGCGCTCGCCCTCGGCCCCATCGTCGAACACCTCATGATGTAGGTGATCGCGGCTCCTTCTACCTCTCGCATAGGTGATCGCATGTCCTCCAAGAGTGTGAACCGGCCCCTCTTCGACCCGCCCATCGTCCGCCAGGCCATCCTCAACTCCTTCCGCAAGCTCGATCCACGGCTCCAGGTGAAGAACCCGGTCATGTTCGTGGTGCTCGTCGGAAGCGTCCTCACAACCGGACTCTGGATCCAGGCGCTCCTTGGCCACGGCGAAGCACCCGCCGGCTACATCCTCGCCGTCTCACTGTGGCTGTGGTTCACGGTCCTCTTCGCGAACTTCGCCGAGGCGATGGCGGAAGGACGCGGGAGGGCCCAGGCAGAAACGCTGCGCAAGGCGCGACGGGAGGTGAACGCTCGGAGGCTCAGCGGCCCCGTCCGGAATGCCATCCAGTCGGTGGTGCCCGCCTCTAAGCTGCGCAAGGGCGACCTCGTCCTCGTGGAGGCTCACGAACAGATCCCAGGTGACGGTGAGATCATCGTGGGCGTCGCTTCGGTGGACGAGAGCACGATCACCGGCGAGAGTGCGCCCGTCATTCGCGCAGCCGGGGGAGATCACTCGGCGGTCACCGGCGGCACCACAGTTCTGTCCGACTGGATCATTCTCCGGATCACCGCCGATCCGGGCGAGGCCTTCCTGGACCGCATGATCGCTATGGTAGAAGGCGCGAAGCGGCAGAAGACGCCGAACGAGATCGCACTCAACATCATCCTCGCGCTCCTCACGATCATTTTCCTCGCCGTCTGTGCGTCGTTGCTCCCCTACTCCATCTTCGGTGTCGAGGTGGCAGGCAAGGGCCAGGTGGTGACCGTGACGACGCTCGTCGCCCTGCTCGTCTGCCTCATCCCAACCACGATCGGCGGCCTCCTCTCTGCGATCGGCATCGCGGGAATGGACCGGATGATCCAGTCGAACGTGATCGCCACGTCCGGCCGTGCCGTCGAAGCCGCAGGCGATGTGGACACGCTGCTCCTCGACAAGACCGGCACGATCACGATGGGCAATCGCCGCGCTACGACATTCCTGCCTGCCAATGAAGTGTACGAGAAGGACCTCGCCGACGCGGCGCAGCTCGCCAGCCTCGCCGACGAGACACCCGAGGGACGGAGCATCGTCGTGCTCGCCAAGGTCAAGTTCCGCCTCCGCGAGCGCGAGGTCGAAAAGCTCCACGCCACCTTCGTGCCTTTCAGCGCACAGACGCGCATGAGCGGCGCGGATTTCGATGGGCGCGTCATCCGCAAGGGCTCAGCCGATGCCATCGAGGCGCATGTGACCTCGCTCGGCGGCTCGATGTCTCCCGAGGTGCGCGAGGGCGTGAGGACGATCTCGCAGCGGGGCGCGACGCCACTCGTGGTCTCGGATGGCCCCAAGGTGCTTGGCATCGTAGAGCTGAAGGACGTGGTGAAGGGCGGGATCCGCGAGCGCTTCGCGGAACTGCGCCGAATGGGGATCAAGACCGTCATGATCACCGGGGACAACCCGATCACCGCGGGCGTCATTGCGGAGGAGGCGGGCGTCGACGACTTCCTGGCCCAGGCCACCCCGGAGAAGAAGCTCGCGCTCATCAAAGAGTACCAAGCCGGCGGCCGTCTCGTCGCCATGACCGGCGACGGCACCAACGATGCTCCCGCGCTCGCGCAGGCTGATGTGGCCGTCGCCATGAACACCGGGACACAGGCGGCGAAGGAGGCCGGCAACATGGTCGACCTCGACTCCAATCCGACGAAGCTTCTCGAGGTCGTGCAGATCGGCAAGCAACTCCTCATGACGCGCGGCTCGCTCACGACGTTCAGTATCGCGAACGACGTCGCCAAGTACTTCGCCATCATCCCCGCCGCGTTCCTAGCAACCTATCCTGCACTCGGAGCCCTCAACATCATGAGGCTTGCCTCTCCTACGAGCGCCATTCTCTCCGCGGTCATCTTCAACGCGCTTATCATCGTTGCGCTCATCCCTCTCGCACTGAAGGGCGTGAAGTACCGGCCGGCCGCCGCCGAGATGCTGCTGCGCAAGAACCTCTTCGTCTACGGGCTCGGTGGGATCATCGCCCCCTTCGTGGGCATCAAGGCCATCGACCTCGCGCTCGTCGCCCTCCACCTCGCCTGATCGAGGAATGTCATGATCCAGCACATCCGCGCCGCTGTCGTCTCGCTGCTCCTCCTGACCGCTGTAACCGGGGTTGGGTATCCACTCGTCGTCACCGGGGTGGCCAAGGTTGCTTTCCCTGCCCAGGCGAACGGCAGCCTCATTCTCAAGGACGGGAAGGTGGTCGGGTCACGGCTCCTCGGCCAGCCGTTCGATGACCCGAAGTACTTCTGGGGTCGGCTTTCGGCGACCTCTCCCGTGCCGTACACGGCTTTTAACGCCGACAAGGGCACCGGCTCAACAGGCTCCAATCTCGGCCCACTCAATCCCGCCCTGCTGGACGCAGTGAAGGGGCGCATCCAGGCGCTGAAGGACGCCGACGCGCAGGTGGGCGCGACCTCCACGTCAAACGTCCCTGTGGACCTCGTGACGGCATCTGGCAGCGGCCTCGATCCTCACATCAGCCCGGCCTCCGCTCTGTTCCAGGCCCCACGGGTCGCAAAGGTTCGTGGCCTCTCTGCGGAGCGCCTCGCCTCCCTCATCGCGCAGCACACCGAAGGCCGCGTGCTCGGGGTCCTCGGTGAGCCGCGCGTGAACGTGCTCGAACTCAACCTTGCTCTTGACGAGATCACTGGGCCCTCCACGCCGGCCGCCCTTTCCCCCGGACAGGGCACGACCGCAGCCGTGAGCGAGTAGATCGGCCCTCGCGAAACAGTCTCGCGATCCGCAAGACCCAGACGGGACGATCTGCGCAAAACGCAGGAGCCAGGCCTAGCCGTGGCCTGGCCGGATCACGATTGGCCCAGTTCCTTCGCGGAACGGATGGCACGCACGATGCTGTACACGGGGTATGCCGATGATGGCCCTCAAAGACCTGGACCTCAGCGGGCGAAGCTTCGTCAGGAACCTGGAGCAGGCGAGGCTCTCGGGACGCCTTCCGTTCGATCTCACCGAAATGAATCCGGCGCGCTGTGGTCTCGCATGGGATCCCGTTGAACTTGCGAACATTCTCGGCGAACGCCGTTCTGCCGCGAGCAAGGGGAACCCATCAAGCCTCGCGAAGGCGCGTGAAGCGATCTCGAGCTATCTGGCTAACCGAGGAGCTTCGCTGCCTCCCGAGCGCATCGTGCTGATGTCCTCGAGGGGTGCCGCGTACTCGCTACTGCTGAAGATCCTTTGCCAACCGCACGATGAAGTACTCGTCCCTTTCCCGAGCACTCCCTACCTCGAGAAGCTCGCCGAAGTCCGCTCAGTGAACCTCGCCAAGTATGGCCTCGTCTGTGACGATGAGTGGCACCTCGACCGGAGATCCCTCAAGAAAGCCATCACGCGGCGTACACGCGCAGTCGTCGTTGGCAATCCCTCGGAGCCCACCGGCGCGACCCTCTCCCGCGAGGATCTGGCCTTCGTCGAGAACCTTTGCAGCACCCGGGCCATCGTACTCATCGCGGATGAAGCCTTCGCTGACACAACCCCCGACCCGAGCCCCAGCGTGGCCGAAGCCACTCGCTGCCTGGCATTCCACGTCTCTGGCCTCTCCGGCATTTGCGGACTTCCTCAGCTCGAGGCAGAGTGGTTGGCTGTCGCGGGGCGGGAGGAACTCGTCGCTCCAGCACTGGAACGTCTCGGCGATGTCGAGTTTTCGATGCCGGCTCCGGTCTTGCACGCTGTCCCCGCGTTGCTCGCCCGCCGTGAACACTTCCTGCAGCCTCTACGAGCGCGGTTGACGAAGAACCGTTCGTCGCTCGCGCTGGCTGCGCTGCGCGAAGCGCCCTGGGCCCTCCAAAGAGGACGCGGCGGCTGCTGGGCTGTCCTGGAGGTCGGCACAGCACACAACGGAGAAGCGTTGTGCATGGCGCTCCTGGCGGAGGGCGTAGGGATACAACCCGGGTCCCTTCACGGCTTACCGGACCATGGCTACCTGGTCGTTTCGCTGCTACCAGCCCCGGAGATCTTCAGCGAGGCACTCGGGATCCTTGACCGGCGACTGCGTACACCGCTGTTCAGTTGAAACCGCTCCTCGAGCGGTCACCTTCTCTTCCGTAGTACGGTACCTACGACCCGGACCCGGGGGAAGGCGGTTACCTTTCGCCCCGAGTTGAATGACATCCAACGAGGGCAGGATCACCGAGAGCCGCCGCAGATTACCGGAACGCTGGCCTTGCCAGTTCAGCGCTATACGGACCCGGGCTAAATCTTCCCGGTTGCCTCAGCAGGCAAGAGGACCTTGCCCACGAAGAGCCCAATCATGGCAGAGGCCATCGCGGACACCAAGAGCGCGAATTTCGCACTTATGAGAAGCGGGCTGGTCGCGAAGGCCCCCGCAGCGATGTAGATGGGCACGGTCAGGCCGATTCCCCCGAGGCACCCAATAACCAGAATCCCGCGCCAGTTTGACGCCGCGCGGGAGGTGACTTGCGCCGGACCCCACAGCTGCAAGGCTGGCCAGCAGAATGCCAGCGGGCTTACCCAGAACACGTCCGATGACTACTCCTGCCATCACGGTCAGCGAGTCCTTGTTGTGCCAACTCAGGCCGTCGATCCTGAGCTCCTGGCTCGCCACCCGCAACCGTGCGCACGGCAGCCATGCTCGTAGCCCTCGACGAACCCCGCGCCAGCGAGCGCGCGCCGGAGTGCGTCGTCCCAGCCCACCGTCACGTGATGCATCGAGCCGTCGGGGCGTGGAAAGACCAGGCGCGAGGGAGAAGCCGCGATGGCTGCCTGGAGGTACGGCCCGAGCTCGGGGTGGATAGGGATGACGGCCGGCTTGCCGTCCTTCGTGGTCGGCCCGTCCCAGCACCGCTGGAGCCAGATCTCGCCCGCCGCGAGGTGGGTGTCCTCCTTGCGTAGCCCTCCGAGCTCGCCCTTGCGCATGCCAGTGTAGATCGCCGTAGCGATGACTTGCCGTTCCTGGTGTGCTTTGCCAAATCTCGATCCCCTGTCTTGACGGGCACTTACGGCGGGGCGAGGCTCGCCCGCTCATGTCGCCCACCCTGCTCGCTCTGTTGCGTTCAGTCCACTCCGCCCTGAGATCTCGCCGCCATCTGGCGCTGGAGAATCTGGCGCTTCGGCAACAACTCGCCCTCCTGCGTCACCGCTCCAAGCGGCCGCAGTTCGGAAGAGTCGACAGGGTCTTCTGGGCCTGCCTTTCGCAGCGCTGGTCGGCTGGCGCGATGCCTTGTGCTTGGTTCGACCAGAGACCGTGATCCGCTGGCATCGGCAGGGATTTCGCACCCTCTGGACCTGGAAGTCGAGACGTCGAAGGCCAGGACGTCCACCGGTGGGCTCCGGGCTGAAAGCTCTCATCCAGAAGATGTCGTTGGCCAACCCGCTCTGGGGCGCGCCCAGAATCCACGGCGAACTCCTCAAATTGGGCTTCGACATCTCGCAACGTTCGGTCGCCCGGCCGATGCCGCGTCGCCGAAAGCCGCCCTCTCGTAACTCCTCGCCCCGGCCCGAGTGGGCGGTAGGTGTCGGCGTGGCGCGGTAAGGTGGGGCCCGATGCTGCTCAAGGCCAACCCGAAGCTCTCCCGGCAACTCGCGTTGGAGGGCCTTCAGCTATTGTGGCGCGACAAGGCAGGCGGTGGGCGAGAGGGCCTGCTGATCACCTGCGGCGTGTGCCCGGACCTGGCGTGCACTAGCCGACATGTCTTGCTTTCCACGCGGTGGGTGGAGGACCGGCTCATCTCGGCGAGGCTTCTGCGCACGAAGCTCGTGATGAGGAGCCGACCCGGGACAGGCGAGGTGACCCGACACGGGTTTTACGCGTCGGTAGACGTCGACGATGGCACGGTCGAGTTGAAAGACAAGATCGCCGATCCTGCTGCGCTCGCATGGTTCAAGGCCGAGCTCGACACCGAGCTGCGCGCGGTACTGCTTGCTCGATTCGAGGGGGAGCGACGTCGGATTCGTGAATGCACGAGGGAGGTGTCCGCGGGAGGGGCTCCGCCGGCACCATCCGCCAGCGACGGAGGGAGCCCCGGCGACATGCCGAGGTCGAAGTCGGTGGCCTTCTCCTCGACGCCCGCTCCAAGCTCATCGCCTGCGCCTGCCGGGCGACCCGGAAGGAACGAGCCATGTCCGTGCGGCTCGGGACTCAAGTACAAGCGTTGCTGTCTCGGTCGCGCGGCCTGAGACGGATGGTCACGCTCTCGTCGTGGCCTCGTGCGGCAACGGCACTCGCTCACCGCGGAGCGCGGCATAGGCGGCGAGTTGCAGGTAGGCCTTCGGCTCCACGCCCGCGAGTTTCGCGCTCTCTATGATGGAGTAGAAGAGCGCCGCCACCTCGGTCCCGCGACGGGACTTGGACCCGTAGTGGTTCTTCCGCCCGACCACCACACCCCTCATTCCACGTTCGGTGCCATTGTTGTCGATGGGAATACGTGGGTCCTCGAGGAAGCGCACCAGTCCCGCCCACATGCCGTGCATGTAGTCGATGGCTTTGGCAAGCACACCCTGAGGCAGGGCGTGCGCCCTGGCAGCAAGGCCCCACGCTTGGATCCGCTTCACGACCTCACGCGACCGTTCCTCGCGTAACCGGCGACGGAGTTCGTCACCCGGTGGGCCTGTCGGACAGAGCCGCTCGACCGCGTACAGCTCGCCGATTAGGTCGAGCGCCTCCTTCGCCTGGGCGGGGAAGGAGACCTCAGCCTCAGTCAACTTACGGCGAAGGTGCGCCCAACAATTTGCGAGGATGAAACTACCCGGCTCGGAGGCCAGCGACTGGTAGACGCCGTAGCCGTCTGCCATCACCACGCCGTGGAAATCCCGGAGCGCCTTTTTCGCCGCCTTGGCGGAGCGGCTGTCCTCGATGAGGTAGGCCACCGCGTCCGGCGCGGCAACCGCCCACACCTGCCACTGCTTTGCCTCGCCCGCGTCGCGGCCCTTTCCATCGAGCAGCCGCCATCGCGTTTCGTCGGCCCCAATCACCGCTTGCTCCAGCACGTAGGCGTGGATGGCTTCCTTGAGGCTGCCCAGGATCCGCGCCAGCCGCTCGATCTGGTCCCAGAGGGTTTGCGAGTCGACGACGAGACCCTCACGCGCCATGATCCGCACCTGGCGCTCGAGCGGCTGGTGGTCCTGGTACTTGGCGTTCGCCACCTCGAGTGCGAAGTCCACCGAGTACCGGGCTCCAGGGAAAAGCTTCACCGGGCCAGGGGCCGTTTCGATACAGGCATTGCATTCGCAGCGGTACTTCAACCGCTTTTGCTTCTCCAGGAAGAAGCGGCGCTCGACGACGATAATCTCCTCCGACTCCTCGTACTGGCCCTTGAACTCGGAAAGCACCTTTCCGCATTTCGGGCAGATCTGGTCGGCTGGATCGAGGCCGAAGAACTTTTCGACGACGGGCAAGGCGGGCTGCTCTCGTGGGCCGTGACCGGCCTGTACCTTCTTCTCCGAGGGCGCCACCTTCTCCACCGGTCGCCTCTCCGAGGATCTGCCGAAGAGCAAGTGGTTCCTCACCGCGAGCTGCGCCTCGAGTTGCGTGATCTTGAGCTGCAGGTCATCAGGGCTCGCGCCCTTCAGCGCCAAGAGCTCGTTCGTGAGCTCGACCACCTTGCCCACCAACCGCGTGTTCTCCCGCTCCAGGATGACCGCTGCCTGGCGGAGGATCTCGGGGTCCTTCTCGTTGCTGAGGTCGAGCACGCACCCGCGGTTATCCCATGACCCGATCCCCTCGAGAAGCCCCATGACCCATAGACACTCACCGTGTCTGCAGAAGAAACGGTGTGGGGCTGAGCGGGACCTTGCCAACGAGGTCGCTTCCTTCCAGCAGGAGCGTGAGTTCGCTCACAGTCAGTCGTAGCTCCTTCCCGTCGCTGCGTTCCCAGGGCGCGACGAAACGCCCCTCCTCGAGCCTCTTCGCGAAAACACATAGTCCGGTGCCGTCCCAGTAAATCACCTTCGCCCGCCGACGGTTCCTTGATACGAAGAGGAAGAGATCGCCGGAGAGTACATCGCGCCCGAGCCCCTCTACCACCAACAGAGATAGAGAATCGAAGCTCTTCCTCATGTCGGCCGGCGCGCCGTAGGCGTGGACCGCGACCTGGCGCGTAGACCCGATCACGCCAGCTGCCGTACGATATCGACGAGAGTAGCCACGTCCAGCCCCTCGATGCGCAGGCCGCCAGGCGCGTGCACTGTGAAGCCGGCTACGGATGCGGCCGCCACCCTCACCGGCACGAACGTGGCGCTGGCGCTTCTCCGGCGCCTGGCCCATCGAGCCAATGTGCCGCTGCCGAGGCCCAGCTCCCGCGCGATCAGGCCGACCGGGGCTCCGGCCTGCCGCCGCTTGCGCAGGTAATCCTCCGCCCTCTCTTGCATCGACGCCGAGTACCGCCTCCCGGGACCCCGTGAGCGAAGGCGCCGCGTCGCCAACCGAAACTCCGCCGCCAGCCTCTCCACATCCATTGCAAGCCTCCGGGAAGAAGGCCGCATGGTCGTCCCTTACCGTCCTCAGGTCACGACGGGGCGCAGCGAGTACTTACCTTCGTTCTGGAGCAGGATCCGGCCGACGCCGCTCCACCCAGCACGAGCCATCTTCCCGTTACACGCCCTCGTAATCGCGCTCGCAGCCATGTCCGCGATCTGGAGGCCGGCAAGACGGTCCGACGACCTGAATCTGAGATCAGCCATCATACGGTTGAGGTCGGTGAAGCGGAACGGGCCCGCCCGGTCGCCCTCGGGAAGATGATCCCTGAGATGCGGGGGGCGGCTCTGGCATGACGTCCACGAACGGCACGAACGCGGAGTAGTCTGCGCTGATAAGGGACGGCGTGGGCGCCTCCAGTGACTTCGTCTTCAGCTTTGGCGCCGTGCGTTTCCTACTAAGAACACGTCCAACAATTGACCACCCGTCCCGGGCATGATCTACAGTGGTCATGGAGGCTCAATTTCGCGACATCCCAGATGCCTTGTGGGATCAAATCGTTCCACTGATGCCCGTTCGCCAGAAGAGCACTCTCCGCGGGCGCCCGCCCGTACCGGACCGGGAAGTCTTGGCCGGCATCGTGTACCGACTCCGCACCGGCTGCCAGTGGAAGGCACTGACCAAGGATTTCGGTTCGGGCTCGACCTGTCACGCCCGCTTCCATGAGTGGTGCGCTGCTGGTGTCTTCACCGAAATCTTCTCCAAGCTCCTCGCGCTTGCGATCATAGAACTGGAGATGCGATGTCCACCGGAAGCGACCCCGCGAGCGGCCGAACTCAGCCCTGTCCGGCCCCTCGTAGACCAATTCACAACCAGCGCAACCGAATCTCCGGTCCCTCCCAGTGAAGAGAGTCTTGCCGTATATTCACGTTCTGCTGGCGGTTTGACCGCCGCAAAGGGTCCGGCTAATAGCCACACTGCCGCACCTGAAGAGTGGCGCATACCTCAGTATTCGCACCGGAACGAGGGTTCACGCTACCCTGGATGTGCATTCCGACGTAATCGGTAGATTGAAAAGGCATTGAGGTAAGCGCAGTAGTGACCGTAGGAAGTGACAGGACCTGCTGAAGTGCGTCGTCTGCGAACCCAACCTTTACGTCTAAGCGATACGAGCTTGCCGATTCATTGCAAGGCCTAGCCATCGTGACACACGCAGGCACAGCATCGGTACTCACGGAAAGAATTGAAGTTGCCTGGCTGAGGGCGGGATAACTATTGACGTCGCAACGCATATATGGAGCGATTATTTTATCGTATTGCGTATGATGTAAGCGTTTGCATCCAACAAACGGCGCGCACGCGCATTGCGCTGTATCTAACCCGCCGTCCGCAGTGATTGTGTTAGCGCTCGCAATGCGCTCGACAACGGTATTGTTGTTGTACTTGTTCCCGCCATCTTGTTTATCAAACCGCACAATTCTGCAATTGTTTGGGACAGGCCAAGAGTACTGAGCGTGACATGCTGCGGTATGCTCGCACGAGTCGTTCCAGCAGTCGAGTATGTGAGGGTCGAGTCGCACCTCATCAGATTCCGCCGGGCACGTAAAGGTAGCAGTAGAAACGAATTGGAACTTCGCATTGATGGTGGCGGGCACACAAATAGGTAAGTACATGGCTGGGAGTTCTTTGGTCCCATGAAAGAACAGGAATCCAGTTGTGGCACGAGGCGTGACGCTAACCGCCAAGCACTTGCCACTTGCAGTCTGGATAGCTTCCGCAGGGACAACAACTGATAGCGAGTTGCTATCGGCAGCTCGCGACGGCGATAAATGCATCAAGAGATGGCGATTCTCGTCAACAAGATCCACAAGTGGGTCGACGCCCTGCCACACTGAAAATCCTCTTACGGTCGCGCGACCGCCCTCTCGCGGCACAATACCGGGTGAGTGCCCATCAAACATGAACGTGTAAAGAAATGGCTGAGCGCTCTTGACCAGTGGTATTGCATTTTGGAGCTGAGACGTAATGGTTTTGATTCCGTAAAGTAAGCGATCCACCCCTTCAAATGCGCACTGGGAACGGATCTGGATTAGCCGATCCAAGTCACTAACCGTGTTCTGGATTTGCTGCGCGAGCATGGCGGCGGTACCGGTAAGACTGCTGATCTGCAGACTGACGTCGTTGTTAATTAGGCGCCGAAGGTCAGCGACTGCGCCGTCTAAGGCGCTCTGCGCGCTGCCTGTGACAACTTGGCCTTGAACCCCGGCATCAACAATTATGTCTTGCAGCGCCTTCTTCGCTTCGTCGACACCTGCAAATAGTACGGCAACTGTCGCACTCTGGGCATTGGCGTTACTCGCAAAAGTCATAGCAGCGAGTGGCAGGGCGCATAGGATCATTCGACAGGCGAGATGGAAGGTTCTCTTCATGGCTGCTCCTTCAGAAGAAATGTGCCGCATAGTGAGATCTAGGACAGACAGGGACAAACATGGATTTCGTGCAATCCTAGCACGATGAGCATACTAGCCACGTGCAGGCCCCGTATGGGCGCCAGAAGGTTCTTTAGCAGCACATGCCTAACCTGAACGCATACGCCTGTGGCTGACTGCCGCATGGCGTAAGTCGCACGTCCATCTTCTTGACGTGGGGCGCGCGAACCTACCGATCATGATTTGGCTACATGGAGCGACGGAACGTACTGACTAAAGAATCCGCTACTGGCATCGCTCAGCGGCGCCCGCGGTTTCGTCACAATTGCCGGGCGTCCGGCTTAGGCAGTGGGAGGCATAGCTTTCCGAGGTTTCGGACTTAACTTGGCCGAACCCCAAGAGCGGCAACAATTCGTCCTCCCACGCACCGCGCCCTCCGGTCAAGACGAAGCAAACAGTACCCGCTCGCGGCGCGTTGAAATGTCGCAGGTTTGTGCTAGTTCTTGTAGCCCTCGCGCTCGACCGCCGTGACGAACGGCGGACGCTTCCCCGCCGGATGGGTTATTGGCTAGCGCCAGCCTTGGGTGGGTCCACCGGCGGTGACGCTCCCGACGGCCGCGCGTGACAAGCAGCTTGGAGGAGCGCCACCGCCGTCCACGGAGCGCGCGCAACACCAGCGTCACGCCTGCCGCCGTTACGCTCACGGATGGAACGTCAAGTTTGAGCTCCCACCGACAGACTGCCCCGCCTCGACCACGCCTACGCCACGACGGTCCACGGAAGCCAGGCCTCGGCGGACGACCGCAGGGACGACCGACGAGCGCGTCCTCATCGACGCGCCGACCAAAAGCCGTACAACCGTGGCGCGCAGCTCCGCCTGGTCGACCTTCCGGACCCCAGCCCTTTGTGACGTGAGCCGCCGCGCCGGCCGCGCCCGCCCCCCGGGATACTCCGGACCCTTGCATAGGTGTGCCTTTCCTTGCGCCGGCAAGCGCGGTCCGGTTGGTTCGTTCCAACTCGGGACAGTCCACACTTTCAGTCGACGCCGATCGACAACGTCCGTTCATATCTCATGCGTGGCGACGTGGTTCGGCAACGACGATCTGCTTCGGGCTCTCAGACGCAAATGGCGTCCCATCAAATGTCCCATACTTCTCGACCACAGCAAGGCCGTGGGCGTAGAGCAAGGCGTCCAATTCTTGCGGAAGGAAGAACCGCATGCGGAATCTCTTCGAGAACATCAACTCGCCGGCTTCGCCGACGTAGTCCCATCGCTGATCGCTGTCGAACGGGTCGACCAGGGCTGCGAGGTTGTCCTCGGCGCCCACCAGCGCGGAGTCGAGGTCGTCGTGGTTGACGTAAAGGCGGCCGACGAGCTCGGCCGTGTCGGCGCCCATCTCCGGAGCCGCGACGAGCGCTTCGGCGGCCTCTACGACGCGCGCGAGGCTGGAGAGCGGGATCTCGCGGACGGTTGGCGTCCCTGCGAGAACCTTTCGGTAGAACCTCTGGACTTGGCGTCCGACAGGGGTCGCCGTATAGCGCCAGTTCCGTGCCAGCAGGTCCGCGTGCCGCAGGATTCGGGACGCGTCCGTGCGGGCGGACGCCGCTCCCCACTCGCGCAGCTTGTCGAGGCGCGCCTCGAGCACCACCTCGTGTGAATCAGATCAGTAAGATCAGTACATCGCGATCATGGACGCGCTCGAGTCCTCGATCACGGACCTGACTCCGCGCGAGGTCGGTGCACGTCTAGATCAGGACCGCGCGTGCGTCGCCGACCTGCGACGCAACAAGCGCTCCCTCAGGAATGTGATCCTGGGCGCTCATCGGGTGTGGCGCAGGTTTTCAGCGCGGTCGTGAAGCCTGCCCTGTCGCCGCGCCGAATTCCCCGCCGCCTTGAAGCGTATCAGACCGCACGGACACCGGGGTGCGGCCTCTTCACTGGATCTGTTCGATAAACCCGTAGAACGCCTGGACTTACAGCTTCGGGCGCCGATGCGAGGGCAGCGGTCAGAGGCCCGTGGAGCACGCGCACACCCGGCTCGCCGCACTCGACCAGCCCCTGCGCCCTCCGCAGGCCGCAGGCGAATCTCCGGTGTCGGCGCGCAGATCGACTCCAGGTGTCGTCCTGGGCGTCAAACCGCCGTGGCATCGAGACGTCCAGGACAACGCTGTCCCCTTCCCCCGGTACTCCTGCCGTGGTCGGCTTCAACTCCGGAAGTCCGTACCAAGTGTAGAGTCCTTGCCCGGGGCCGGGATGCGTTCGGGCGCCGGAAGTGCATGGGGGAAGCCGTGTCGGGGCTCATCGGGGCTCATGTTCGACGTCGGGGCGACCATCGCTTCCTCCTGTGCCAGCTGCAGCGGATCGCTAGTCCGCCGCCGATGCGGTCTTGGCACCCACTCGAACCCCTTTTATGCGAAGGACTCTTGCGGGAATGCCTTCGCTCTGCATCCATGCGAGCCACGCCACTTGACTATCGCGAATAGCCTCGCGGATTCCCTTCACCTCCACAAACACGACAGTCTTGTCCCTCCAGACCATATAGTCCGGAAGCCCTGCGCGATTTTCATTCGGATTCGACGCGATCCGGCGAACAATCTTTGTGAAGATACCGGCGTCGATGACTGACAGGAACTCGCATACCTCGGCGCTCTGCAACACTCGCCGATAAGCGAAATCTCCGCGAACGGATTCAAAGACTATCCGGGTCCACGTGTCTCCATGTCGATGCAACTGCGCGGCGACGAATTCCGCGACGTTCGAGCGTGCTATGGCCGCCGCCTTTTTCTCTATCTGCGCGCGACGGGCCTCATAGAACTTCTCTCCCGAGAAGAGGTCCAAAGGGATGTCGTTATAAGCATTCGGCGCCCCGGTCCCGTCGAAGATTTCCTCCCAGAACACCAGCCCGAACATCGCCTGCCAGAACTGTACTTCCCCGCGCAGCGTCTTGAAGCCCTGCTCGCGGAAATGGGCCTGCGCGGCCTCCTCTGTCGAGCACGGCGTCCCCGAACTGTCTAGGAACGCCAGCTTGCCCTTCTGCCCAGACTTCAGGACTTCCACGATCTCACTCTGAAAAGTCTCTGTCGACGACGATTCCCGCAGTCCTGGCGCGGCCGTCTCGAGTTCGGAGTCTATCTCAAAGTTGCCGTACTTGATCTCATTCGCAATCGCCTGAAGTCGGCGGAGCTGCTGGACGTTGCCCTCCTCTTCATAGAGTTCCCACAGTGCGTCGAATGACGGCAGTCTGGGGCACATGTAGTGCTGCAACTTCACCGCTTTCGCGAACGACATCCCTTCGCCTGCATATCGATGGAACTCAGTCAAGAACGCTTTGTACAGCACACTGTCCTGTTCGCAGAGTTCGACGAGTTTTGTCCGCACCGCGGGGTCGAACCGGCGGCGGCGATCCAGATACTCGACGAGGTCGTTGAGCAAGAAATGCTTGTCCGAAGCCGAGGATACGCGCTCGAGCTGCTCCACTCCGCTCTGGAAGTGCGCGGTCGCCTCGAGGTCCGCCTGCCAACGGAAAAAGAGGCGCTCGACTTCATCATCGCAGAGCGTTGCCACATCGGGGCGATCTTGCCGAAGGGCGTCACCCACCTTCATTAGAAATCCGATACTTGCAGTCCGGTAGTTCGCGTGATCGAGGTTCGTGACGATTCGCTTGATCGATGTGGCGACCTTCCAGGTCGGCTCTCGGTGCTTCAGCAACAGCTGAATGTGGAGTACGCAGAAGGCCAAAGCGTCAGCAAGCTGCGCTGGGCTGGCGCGAAGTCTGTACGACTGGTTGTGTGACTTGCGGGCAGCCGCCTCACACTTCGCGGGTGTGTTTGCCTGCTGTACGTTGGCAGCGAGTCGGTCGAAATCAGGCGCTGCGCATGCATGTGCTTCGGCGAACGCAGCGATGCTGGACTTCATGTCCGCGACGGCATCGGCAAGACTCGCAGGCTGGGCGAATTCTGCCCGCAACCGTTCGACTGCTGCTTGTCGTTCTTTCCGCGCTTCTTCGCGCTCGCGCGCCCATTCGCCTGGATCCGGGCGGATGACCCCCATTCTCACGGTGATTCCAGGTGCAATTTGCTGAGTATCGATGCTTGCACTGTTGGACTCCTCGCTTCGCCTTCGTGACGAACGCAGGGCGCGGGCTGCAAGCCAAATCGCCAGTGCGCCGAAGCAAAGGATCCAGATCACTACGCCTCCCCGACCGTGATTCCGACGTCTAGGCACCTGAGTTTACAACTAAGGAGCTACGTGACGTACAGACTCGGCGGCCTACGCTCAGATGAGCCGCCGCCGCCCGGGATCGCCGACAGCACGAGACCGAACACGATGGCATCGATGTCCGCTGGATACACGGACAGTTCATGCGAGATATCCCCCTTGGTCACGCCCTCTCGGCGGAGCGCTGCGAATACCTTGTCGAGTACCTGCGAGGTCTCCCGCGGTATCCCGTCCGGCTCCGACGTACGGAGACCTCGCCGTGAGAGGTCGATGCAAAGGTGCCGGTAGTGCCACTCGGTGATCATCCCGAGCGCGTTCAGCCGGTGCGTGAGGGCCATGGTGGAAACCCTCCAGTGCTTTTTCAACTTTATCAACTGGTCCACACGGGGGTTCCGGATGCCGTGCGCAAGGACGCTGCCTTCGGGCATCAAGAAGGCCGATGCGAAGCGGTCCGCCTCGAACTCAGCGCTGCGCCCGGCGGGCCCCCCGTGCCGATGGAGGGCGAGGTGTCCCAGCTCATGCGCCGCGTCGAACCGCCCGCGCTCGCCCGTCTTCATGGTGTTGAGGAACGTGAACGGCACTTCACCGCGCCACACCGAGAAGGCGTCGACCTCCTTGCACTCTTGCGTGAGCGAGAACACCCGCACGCCCTTCGACTCCAGGAGGTGGACCATGTTGCTGATCAGCAGCTCGCCGAGCCCCCAGTGCATGCGGATGGCACCGGCGGCTGCCTCCGGCGTTGAGCCGCGAAGGTCGGGGATCGCCGGATCCGGGATGTCGAATCGGTCGTCGATCCATGCAGCGAACTGGAAGGCGAGAGCGCCCGCTGCGAGCGCGGCGTCCCGCTCGGCAGCAGACATGGAAGTCTGGGCGCGGAAGCTCGCGCTCTCCTTCAACGGCTCGGGCACGTCGTCGCCGTGGAAGAACTCGGGGGGGAAGCTCAGGGCGCGCCCGAGGGCTGCGATGGTCTCGCTCGTCGGGCTGATGCTGCGCGCCTCGAATCCCGTGATGCTTCGGGGCGTGAGGCCGACGGCCTCCGCCAGGCGGATCTTTGTCATCCCTCGGCGCCGTCGCGCCAGGGCGAGCCTCGATGGGTTGAACATCGCCGCCTCTAGCTAGTCCGCCGCTTGACCGGCACGTCGATCGGCGCGGGCGGCGTGACTTCCACAGTCGTTTCGGGCTCATGCGGGAGCGCAGGCAAGAGGATGCGCTCCACCCACGAGTCGAGCTTGAAGTCGGGCCCGATGTTGCGCGGCATCGAGAGCTCGCACCGGGTCTCGTCGGCAGCGACGTGGAACATGAACACCCACGTGACCCGGTTCAGCCGGTCGTCGTCGATGTCGGTGTCATGGAGCTCAGCCTCGGCCTCGGCCACCATCCCTGGGAACGTCCACGCGAGCTGTTCGAGGTTCTCCTCGACCGCGGCTTCCCAGGCCGGCCCCTTCGCGTACCGGGTCTGGGGCGGCGCGCCGTCGAGCCCGGTCCGCTCGTCGCCCGTGGAAACGGCGACCGCCACGCTTTCCGCGGGGTTGAGGACGGCCGCGAGCCGGCGGGAGTTCGTCCGCTTCCAGTCCCGTACGATGAGGAGCTCGCGAAGCCGACGCACCGTCCGACCCCAGGCGACCAGTCCGCCAAATCCCGGCGGATCGTTTGGCGTGCAGGCATTCCGCTCGGCGAGCCCTGCCCTCAACGCCGCGTGGAGGGTCTCGACGTCCAGACCGAGTTCCTTCAGGCGCTGCTCCACCAGATCCGGGTCCTTCACCACCACTACTCTCGCCGCGTCCATGTCCTCGAACCTCCACTCCGGTGCTGCCCAGGGCACTTCCTGTTTTCTTACCTCATACCGAGGCCGCAAATCAAGAAGTATCCCGAGAACCGACTCCGGCGGTCGCCTTTTTGGCAACAACGGCGATGGGGGCCTCTAGGTCCTTCTTCCCTACCCGAACGCACTGACACCGGCTCCGGAGAGCTCCACCCTTAGGACTCCCCCGAACGCAGGAACGCCTCAAGGGCATCCTGCGGAACCCGAATGCAGTTCGAAACCCGGACATGCCCGAGCAGCCCCGCCGCGCAGACCTTGTACACCGTCGCCGTGCAGACCCCCAGGCGGCGGGCGACTTCCGCGACGGTGAGGAGCAGAACGTACTGACCGTCGCGCACCCCCGGCGCACCTTTTTCCGTGCCACGGGGTCCACTCCGTGCCACGGCATCCGATCCGCTGGCTCGGCGAGTGCCCGTGATATCGGGTATTTGCGAAGCAGTGCCATCCCCTGCCAAGCCGTCCACTCGGAGTGGATGCGCTTGGGGTGCAAGTGGTCGCTGGTTCAAATCCAGTCGCCCCGACCATCGTAAGGCCCCGGAGTTCCTCGCTATTCGCGACGACTCCGGGGCCCTTTTTTTCGCCCTCTCCGGCGTTCCGCAGTCCAAGCGCAGTCCGGCCTGCAGGGACTTTCACCCACTGTAACAGCGCCGCCGCTTGCAGCTCGGGCGAGCGCACCGGTCCGGTTCCGAACTGGAGCCGCTCCAGCCCTCGGCGGAGGTCATCCATCTCGAGGTGCCCATAGATCATCGAGGTCAGCTTCGGGTCGGAGTGACGAAGGAGGCGCTGCACGGTCGCGAGCGGCACCCCCGCCTTGAGGAGCAGGGTGGCTGTGGTGTGTCTCAGGTCCTTGAACGTGACATGGCGCGCAATGCCCTTCGACCAGGTCGAGGCCCTTCCGCACTTGGGGCACGCAGCAGCCGGCTGTGCTTCTGCGCTCCTGGCACGCCACCCGCAGCCGTGCGCACGACAGCCATGTTCGTAGCCCTCGACGAACCCCGCGCCAGCGAGCGCTCGCCGGAGTGCGTCGTCCCAGCCCACTGTCACGTGGTGCATCGAGCCGTCGGGGCGTGGAAAGACCAGGCGCGAGGGAGAAGCCGCGATGGCAGCCTGGAGGTAGGGCCCGAGCTCGGGGTGGATAGGGATGACTGCCGGCTTGCCGTCCTTCGTGGTCGGCCCGTCCCAGCACCGCTGGAGCCAGATCTCGCCCGCCTCGAGATGGGTGTCCTCCTTGCGTAGCCCTCCGATCTCGCCCTTGCGCATGCCGGTGTATATCGCCGTGGCGATGACTTGCCGCTCCTGGCCTTCCAGCTGCGCAAGCACTGCGGGCACCTCTTCGGCGGGAAGGAACCTTGGCAGCGCACGAACAATCCGCCGGCGCGCCACCTCGGCGACGGGATTAGGCCGACCTTCCCAAGGGCCACCCGGCTTCGCCGCGAGGCTGAACATCTGGAATACCCGAGCACGTAGCTTGTTGAGCGACTCCGCCGCCAGCTCACCGTCCTTCCGGTCGAGAAGCTCGCTGAAGCGGTCCGCCGTCAGCTCCGCGAGCGGGAGTTCACGGATCGCTCCCATGTGCTTTTCGAGGAATCCACGGACCGTATGCGACCTCAATCGCCTCCGCACGCGTTCCCACCACCAGTCCATGAGCCCACCGACCGTCATTCCAGAGTCGTCTGGAAAGGGCTCGAGCCCAAGGCGCTGGCGATCGGCCCGCCGCTCGAGCTCGGCCAAGAGCCTCCGGCCCTCTCTCTCCGCCGCTTGGGCTGATGCGGCACGCAGAGTCTTCTGACGCTGCACACCCGCACCGTCGATCCATTGGATGAACCATCGCTCGTCATCCTTACGTTGCCGCAGGGATCCCATCACGTCCCACCTATCCGCGCCGCCGCAGCGACAGCACCTGGCCCTGCGCGAACGCCCGCACGGCCTCTGGGTTGAACCGGTACAGAACACCGACAGGCACGGCGGGCAGCATGCCCCGCCGTCGCAGCTTGTAGACCATCGAGAGCGACACCCTCAGAAAGGCGGCCACGTCCTCTGCCGTCCACAGGGGCTCATTGTGCTGGACCATCTCGGACGGGTTCACGTCGCCCTCCGCGAGGTGTGTATCCTTCGCTTACCGTTACCGGCGCCGAGATCGCCGAGGCTTCCCACCCTCCCTCGCCGCATCGCCCGTGCCGCAACGTGAACAACGCCTCGGCGTGCCGCTCGGCTCGCCTCTTGGCAGGCCCTACCATTTCGGAAGGCGGGACGCTCCATGCACTCTGGCGTCTGTGCTGCTCCTCGACTCACCGCAAGCTGAATTTCCAGATGTCGGCACCCTCCTGGCCTGTCAGCCTGCCGGCGAGATGGTCCTGATCCCGTGCAAAGCTTCGCGATGTTGGTCTGCGTCATGGCTACCGTGCTCCCGTGTGAGCTGATGCCTGAGGGGCGACTCGGCTAGATGCGGTAAACGGGCTACCGCTTCAGTGGCAACCCGGTTCTCGGCAGCGGTTTGAATTCCGGAAGGCTCAAGTGACCGCTCGCAGCCATGCGGACCTGAGCGATGTTCGCCCTGAAGCTCGGCCTCGAGTTGGTCGAGAAACTCACGATCGATGAGGTTCATCGCTCCATCTTGGGGGTGAATCCGAAAACCCGTGGAGTTCACCGGCAGGTTCCTCAAGGCCCGGGCTTCCACCCAGTCGCAGAGGGCTGCCTGCAGCTCGACTCCGCTGCGCACGGGCCGGGAGCACCTCGGGCACTCCGGCCGTACCGCCTGACCCGCGAAAACCGTCGACACGGTAGTCCCTCCTGCGTTCTTGAATTAGAGACTGTCACTTAATATAGTGACTGTCAAGACACATAGCGACACGCGGAACGCACGGCAGTCGACTCGGTGAAGGAATGGGAAGGAGAACCTCATGGGCGGCGTGGCGGCGGCGGATGTCGGTCGGCAGGGCAGAACGGGACGAGCGGCAAATGAACCGAGTTCCGAGAGCATTCTCGACATGGGGGAAGAGCTTGAGCGCCCGTTCACACCTGGCCCGGGCTCAATGGCCAATGCCGAAGACGGCGAACAGCCCTGGCACGAGGGCCTCTGGTTCGTAGGACCAGTCGAGGACTGCATGGCGGAGGCTGAGATCGCCGGCGAGGCCATCGATGATTCTCCATCGTCAGCTTGCCGGCGCAACACGAGAACTGGAACAACTCGCGCCGGGCAGTAACTCCACTGCCGGCCTCCCCTTTATGTAGCGAAGCGCGCCCAAACTCTGAGAGGGCCTTGCAGGTTTCGGGAGTACGGCACCGCGCCCGCCACCCGGCGCGCGGCGCGGTGCCGCGCGCAACTGGAGACTTCACGATGCCCGATTCCCCGCAGGCCCCCGACATCCACCATCGTCTTGGAACCTTCGGCACCCAAGTTCTCAGCGAGGCCGAGTTGCTCACGGCCCTGCTCGGACCCACGAGCGGCGCGAACCCTGTTTCGAAGGCGGCCGCGGCTCTGCTCGAGACCGCTCCGCTTGCCGAGCTCGCCTGGGCCAGCCCTGAACAACTGCAGACCGTACCCGGGATCGGACCCGCTCGAGCGGTCGCCATCGCCGCGGCGTTTGAACTCGGACGACGCGCCGGTTGGACACCCCCGCGGCGGGGTGACCGGGTCACCGCCCATCGTGCTTACGAGCTGATGCGTCACCTCGCGTTCGCGCCCCAGGAGGAGTTCTGGGTGATTCTGCTCGACTCGTTCGCGCGCCTCATCAAGCCCGTTCGCATCGCACAGGGCGGCTACGCGGACCTCCCTCTCAGTCCGCGGGATGTCTTTCGAGAGGCGATCCGCGCCAACGCGCCCCTTTGCATCTTCGTCCACGGACACCCGAGCGGGTCGGTTACCCCGAGCCAGAAGGACCTCGAGTTCACGCAGCACCTCCGCGCCGCAGCGGACATCGTCGGGGTCCGCCCCCGCGACCACATCATCGTGGCCGCGTCCGGTTACTACAGCTTCGTAGAGAACGGGACCTGGCGCCTGTGATCGCAGCGATCCTCGAGATCGGCTCAGCGGAGATCACGAGCGCCATAACGGGGAACCAGGGCTCTCCCGCCTCTACTCGTGCGTTCGCGAACGGTGTCGTGCCTGCCCGCAGTTCTCGTCGGCTGTTTGTACCACTCGGTGACGAACGATGCCCTCGCGAATAGCGGCGAGTGGTCTCTTCGGGGGGCGCCGCCCTTCGACCTCCCGAGCCGCGCTTGTCGCTGCTGCGACGTCGCTCCCGCCTCCCCGAGGAGGGGTTAGCAGCCCCTCCTTGCCTCTACCCCAGGGCCGGGCGCGGCGCGGCCCTCGGCTCCGCCGCGCCGAGGTTGCCAACCCGCTGCCATTCTGAGGCGTGCTGAACCCGGAGGCCCATGTCCTCACCGGGTGCCGCTCCTGGGCCGGAACGCGGGCTGACCTGTTCGTGTTCCTCTAGCCAGCGCTTCTGCCTGCACCACCCTCGCGGCAGCCACGCCATCCTCTTCGTGACCGTCCCGAGAACAGAGGGTCGTTCTCGCCGGCCTCTCCCATGCTCCGCGCGTTAGCCCGCCCGCAAGCCTGCGCGCCCTCCGCGCCCGCCCGCGCCAGCTCCCAACCGCCTCGCTGTCACGGCCCTTCGCTGCGCTCCGGGGGCTCCACCGCGGCGCCTCACAGCGTCGGGACGCGAGCGGGTGGGCCCCCGCGCTCAGTGGGCATGACACCGGCCGCTCCCCTTGGGGTGAGAGCGGCAACGGTGCCGCCCACACACGGGGAGAGAACCATGGCGAAGACGAACAACATGTTCTCAGTGAAGGCGGTGACGATGAGGGGCGAGACGAGGCACTATCGCGAGGTCGGGCTGGCCTTCGCGAACAACGGCGAGAAGGGCCCTTCGATCAAGATCATCCTCCACATGTTCCCGGGCCTGGAGCTCGTGGCCTTCCCGGTCGAGGCGAAGGACGAGGCGCCCGCCGGCGAGTAGCACCGCCCGTCTCGGGAGGGCGGCCTCCGGGCCGCCCTCCTCGGTTGCTCCGCCGCGGTATCGCGCCACCAGCGTCGCAGGCGGCGCGACGCCGCGCGGGGAGACCACATGCCCATCGAGATAACCTTGCACCACATCCTCTACATCCCGTTCACCGTGCAGGTGCCGGACCGCTGTCCGCACTGCTGCGTGGACTTCACCGTAGGGGCGAACTTGCGCGAGTGGGACACAGCCGAGGTCCAGTTCGCTGGCCACATCGATCCCCGACCGGATGCGCCGGCCTCCTTTGCCGTGGCGGACGAACTCGGCAGGGCTGACGTGTTCCGTCCCGTCGGCTTCTACTGCCGGGCCTGCGGCGCGACGGTCCACGAAGCGAAATCCGTACTGCTCCTGGCGAACCGGCTCGGGAAGGCACTCCAGCGCGCTCTGAGATTCCTTTTCGCGTAGCTCTCACCGTCTCCGCTCACCACGGCACGCGCGCCGCCCGACATGGCGAGCGGCACGGTGCCGCCTTCATTCTTCGGAGACGCCAAGACCATGTCCCTTTCCGTCCTCACACAACACCTGCAGGCCGCCGGCGAGCACGTCGGCGATCTCCTCTGGTGGACCCTCGACGACGCACGGATCACGCGCTCCACCCTCCTCGCCATCTGGGCCGAGGCCGGCCTCGCCCCGAACCACCTCCCCGAGCCGCCCACACCACAGAAGGCCCTGCGCGCTGCTGTCCGCGAGGCGTCGGTCGGCCACGCCGATCACCTCATCCGGCTCGGCAAGGAGGACGATCAGGAGCTCGTCTTCGCGGTCGTTCAGGAGACACGCGACGGCTCAGGAAACGTCGCGCACCAGCAGGAGGCCCGCATCACTCTCCGGCACGCCTCGCCGTCCTCCCTCATCAGCGACGCGCCCCAGCACGACATCGTCCGCGCCGTGACCTCGGCATACGACCAGCTCGTCAACACTCACCTCACGGATGACATCCGAAGAACCCTCGTGAGGACCCTCAGCTCCTGCGCCGCCGTCACCCTGCGAGAGCACGGTGGGGTCTACTGGGTCCCGGCACCCTACGCCGACACGCTCCGCCGGTTGCAGATCGCCGTCTCGAAGCTCGGCCGCAGCCGCCTGGACATCGTGCCCATCTACGCCACTCCCGAGAGCCAGCAGGCCCTCGGTCACGCGGCTCGGTCGGCCATGGAGGCGGACCTCGCCGCTCTCGACAAGGAGATCACGGGATTCCTGCAAGAGCCCCCGGAGCGTCAGTCGACGCTCGTGCGCCGCCTGGAGGCATTCAATGACCTTCGTCAGCGCGCCCAGCTCTACCACACCATCCTGCAGGTCCAGGTCTCGGACCTCGAGTCGAAGCTCAACGAGCTCACGACCCACGTGCAGGGTCTGCTCAGCAACAAGGCCGCCTGACCCGCAGTCGAGAGGAATCCATACATGACGACGACCGCTTCCACCTCGCACTCCTCCCTCCTCCAGCTGCGAAACGAGCTCGGGACCTTGTTCCTGGAGCGCCGCGACGTTATCGATGGCGCGCTCTGCGCCATCCTCGCAAGCGAGCATGTGCTCCTCATAGGTCCACCTGGCACGGGCAAGAGTGCAATCGTACGAGCGATCGCGCAGGCCTTCAGCGCGACCTACTTCGAGCGCTTGCTCACGAAGTATTCCGTTCCAGAAGAGCTTTTCGGGCCGATCAGCCTTTCCGCGCTGGAACAGGATCGCTACTCCCGCGTCGTCACGGGGAAGCTCCCCGAGGCGCAGTTCGCATTCACGGACGAATGCTTCAAGGCGAACTCGGCCATCCTCAATTCACTGCTCACCCTCGTAAATGAGCGGATCTTTCACAATGACGGGGCTCCCCTACCCTGCCCTCTCATCTCTCTCTTCGGGGCGTCGAACGAGCTGCCCGAGGGCAAGGAGCTCGAAGCCATCTTCGATCGATTTCTCCTGCGCTTCGACGTTCGCTACATCCTGCGCCCCGCGAACTTCCGCACGATGGTGCTCGCCAAGGAGCCCACCCTCTCCGCGTCCTTCCCCCTGGACGTACTGCGAACGGCACAGGACGAGGTTCGAGCCATTGCGATCACCGATCCGACTGTTGATGCCCTCGTCTCCATCCGGGACGCGTGCAAGGCCGAGGGAATCGAGGTGTCCGACCGGCGCTGGAAGCGCGTCTTCAAGCTCACGCAGGCCTCCGCCTACCTCGCCGGCGAGAAGTGCACGACCCCCGAGGACCTCCTCATCCTCTCCGACTCCCTGTGGCGGGAGCCCAAGGAGCGCCCGAAGCTTGCCCGCCTGGTGGGCCAGTTTGCCGACCCCGTGAGTGCGAAGGCTTCCGAGGTCCTCGACGCCGCCCGGGAGACGGCTGCCAAGATCGCCGGCCTGCGATCGAGCGGCCTCGAGCGAAAGGAGTTCACCTCCCAGGCGGCCGAGGCCTTGCAGGAGTTCAAGGCTCAGAGGCTGAAGCTCGAGGACCTCGGGAAGAGCGCAGGTCCTCGTGCCAAGGCCAACATCTCCGAGGCCGTGGCGGAGATCACCCAGCTCCATGCCGACCTCGCGCGCTCGGTCAGCGCGGCGCTCGGTATCGGCCGCTGAGACCTGAATCCAGAGGAGAGCATCCATGCTCATCGACACCAAGGACGCCAAGCAGGCAGCGACCGACGTCCTCCTCAGCAGCATCTGTGATGCCCGTGCCGCCGCGGTGCTCGGCCTCTCGACGCTCACACCGAGCTCGGCACCTCGGCGACGAACGGGACGAAGTCCACGACCGCGGCCGGATGCTCGGTCGCAAGCTCCTTGGCTCGAGTGATGCCCTGAACGGGGAGGGACAAAATGAAGCGCATCGTTCTCGATCCACCGAAGTGGCACCTCATCCAGCACCGGGAGGCGCGCGGACTGCGCCTCCCGCGGCCGGAAGACCCCTGCAAGATCATGCTCGAGGACGAGCTCTTCGAACGGCTCTATACCGGCGACAACAGTCGGGTGAAGACCGACGCCAATCCGGCGCTCCGCTCGTGGGCCGAGCGCATCCACAGCACCCTCGACGAGCTACCGGCCTTCGGACGCCTCTCGGCCGAGTGCCGCGGCAACGTCGCCTCGGCCGCCACCGCGGTCGAGACCCTCATGTCCGAGCTCGAGATCCACCTCCCAGTCCCCGAGAAGCGTCCGGAAAACGCAAAGCAGGACGCGCTTCGCAGGCCGGCGCAGCAGGCCTGCCAGGTGGCAAGCGCCGCCGTGGAGGAGCTCGCCGAGGCCACGGAGGGCCTCTCCGTGGTCGCCTGGCTCCCGGGAACCGCGGTAGCAGAGGCGCGACCGGCATCAGGCGAGCGCCCCCTCCAGCTCGTGGCCCGCATCTGGAACGACCATCGGCTGAAGCGCATCGCATTCCTTGCCGGCCGAATGAAGCGGATCGCAGCCTCCAAGCGCCGCCAGAGGGTCAAGCACGGCGCCGACGAGATCACCGACATCGAGCAGGGCGCCGACCTCGGACGCTCTCTCCCCTCCGAGCTTGCCAAGCTCTCCCACCCCCGCCGCCGGCTCGACTTCATGCGGTCCTTCCTCGAGCGCCAGGTCCAGCAGTACCAGCTCGTGGGCTCGGAGACGCGCGGCAAGGGCCCCCTCATCGTGCTCCTCGACAAGAGTGGCTCCATGGGGGACGGCAAGCGAGACGAGTGGGCCACCGCACTCGCGCTTGCCCTCCTCGAGCACGCACACAGCGAGAGGAGGCGAGCCAGCATCGTGGACTTCAACGGCGCCCCCATCTACGAAGCAAGTGTCCGCCCGGGGGAAAAGCTCCCCCATGAGGCTCTCTTCATCGAGTGCGCGGGCGGGACCGACATCGCCAGGGCCATGGAGCGCGGGCTCGAGCTCCAGGCGACGGATGGCGCGCTCCGCAAGGCAGACATCGTCCTCATCACCGATGGAGGAAGCGAGATCGAGGAGGCGCCGAGTCTGCGGAAAAAGGCGAAGGCGCAGAACGTCACCATCCTCGGGCTCGCCATCGGCATGGCGAAGGAAGTGCTCTCCCCCTGGTGCGACGAAGCACATGGCGTCACCGATCTCGCGACCATCGAACCTGGAATAGCCGACGCCCTCTTCGCAAGCTGAGAACCTTGCGACCGGCTCCACCAAATTCTCCCTGCCGTCCGCGCTTCGGGGCCCGAAAGCCCCGCCCAGGCGCGGCGACGCGTGCCAGGTCGCAGACTGCCTCCCTGTCACGGTCGCCGCCTAACTGCGGCCTGGCGCGGGATCGGCCCTCCTCGCGCTCCGTAGGGCGGCTCTCGCGCCGCTCCAACCACGGGTGAGAGCGGCGCGGTGCCGCCCAACAGGGAGAAAGACATGCTGGTTCCCGCAGACACGAAGTACGCAACGTTGCGCGAAGAAGTCACCCTCCTCTTCCAGGATGTCCAGCTCGAACTCGTCCGATGCAGCCTGTGCGGCGACTACCACCCCCCGGAACTGCACCTCCAGGCCATCACCCCGTTCGATCCGTTCGACCCCGAGGAGGACTGACTTGACCGCTTCCACCCAGCCCCGTCCCACCCTTCGACCCTTCCACATCATCGGCTTCAGCACCTCCGAAGGCGTTTTCTGTCCCTCCTGCGCTTCACGCGCGATCCCCAACACTGGCGAGAAGGTCTCCCACATCTGCCGGCGGGGCCCGCGGCCCGTCCCCGACAAGATCCGCAACGAGGTCCTCGCTCTCGACGCCAAGAAGATCCGCCCAGGCAAGATCGCCGACCACCTCCGAATCTCGCTGCCCACCGTGATGCGCGTCCTCACGGGCGACAGCGACGACGGCTCCTGCCCCGCGTGCGAGGCCGCAACTCGCTCCGAGGATCGCGAAGTTCTCCCCCTCTACTACGCCGACACCACAACCCGCGAAGAGACTTGTACCCACTGCGGGCACAGCCTCGTCGACCTCGCCGTCCAGACCAGCTCCGAGCGCATGGCCGGCTTCCACGTTGAGCACACCACCTCGGCCCGGGGCCACCCGGCCCTTCAGTTCGACCGCAGGCCTCCGGAGCACAGCCTCCTGGCCCTCAAGACCGCTGGATGGCGCTGGCATGCTCGCGAGCGCATCTGGGTCGACTACAGCCGGAAGGCAGACGTTCCGCCCTCGATCCTGATCACCCCGAAGCCCACCCCCGTCAACGTAACCGCCCGCCCACCGGTCATCCGCCGGCGGTGGGACCTGGCAGCGACAGCGACGCTCCACTAGCGCGGACCAGGGCATGGACACGCTCGGCCGCCACGCTTTACATTGGCGTGGAAGCAAGTGGTCATCCGTAAACTATGGCGCAAGGGAGCGGCTGGCCTCTCGCCGTTTGGGAAAATTCAGCGGACACCTGGTCGGTCGGTAGCAATGGAGCAATCTGGAGGCGCCCAAATTCGCCCTGGTCAGGTCCTCTTCCGCGCGGCAGACGGCGTGCCCGGCTACGATCCTACAGACAACCGTCAGGTGGGCTGCGACGCCTACCGCTAGACGTCTACCACTAGATGTCGAGCCGTTTTCTTCGTGACTTCGCCTGGCCGATCAGAGTGAGGGCTTGGATGGCTGGCGTGACCTTGAGCGCAGCCGATCCGCGCATTCATCGGTTAGAAACGTTCTACCGAGGCGCGAGTCCTCGCGCGCTGCACAGCGCGCACGATCCTCCGTAACATCCACGCGAGCCGCCCACGGCGGCTCGCGCCAGGACCTCGAGCTCGCGCGCGCACGGGAGGCGGGTAAGGAGGCCTCCGAGCAGGGTGCGGAACGCGACAAGGCGCTCGAAGAGGCGGCATCGTCTTGGCCGCGCCCTCCCTTCCACGCGGAATGTTCGCCCCCCACGTTGCCTCGACATGTTTGGCGGCAGCAGGGTCGAGGAGGTTCCTAGTCTTCGACACGCACTCTGCCGTGTTGGCGGCAGCTGCGCCGGGCCGCGCGGGTTACGGCTGCAGCGCTGCAGCCCACCTTTTCTCTCGGTTGGCACTCCGCGTCGCGGCGCTACCCCACCACCATGCGGCGACCCCGGTCAGGGCGGCCGAACGGGGAGTCTCCGCCCGCCCCGTTCTCGCGCTTGACGAACTTCTGACGTCAGCGCGACAGTTCACAGCGGTCGCGGACGGGGGGACCAGTGAAAACCAGACGCGATGCTTGGTTAGTATCGGCCCTAGTTCTGTGCGCGACTGGCATCGTGCTCCAGGGCGCTTGCACGCCAGTCGGCTGCGTGGCCCCGAGACCTCGCACGCCCCAGCACGGCGGACCGATGTGCCTTCCGGGCACGTACACTTGTGGCAGCGGCTTATGTGCACCTTTGTGTCCGCTCGCGGGCGTCGGCGGCATCTGCAAGTGCGACGCAACCCATACGTGCCAGCCGGTTGGGGTCCCGTGCAAGCCGCCACCACACCCACCCGCACCCCCCACGGAGTGTCATGATGGGGAGGTCGGTTGCGGCGACGGCACCTGCGCACCTTTGTGTCCGAGCACGGGCGCCAGCGGCGGACCTTGCAAGTGCGACCTGACCAACACGTGCCTGCCCGCCGGGGTCCCGTGCCACCCGACTCCGCCGGCCCTCGGAAGCTCCTGTTCGGTCGCTAATCCCTGCGGCGGTCCAGCCTGCTCCACTAACCCTCCATGCCTCGTCGGTCAAACGGCTTCCTGTTCGGAAGGCAGCCCCTCGTCGTGCGAGAGTCACCAATGCCTCTGCTTAAACACTCCCGAGCCAGGCACCCCTGGCGCTCAGTGCAGCGTTCAAATCGCTGCGGGCTGTGGCACCTCCAATTGCGCCGTCACTTGCGTTGTGGGCCAAACGGCCTACTGTTCGGAAGGCAATGGCCCTCCGTATTGTGGGGAGAATCACGAATGCCTTTGTATGAACAAGCCGGAAGCAGGCACCGCTGGCGCTCACTGCAGCGTTCAAATAGCTCCGGGGTGTGGCACGGCCAACTGCGCTGTCACTTGCGCCATCGGCCAAACGGCTCTCTGTACCCAAGGCAATGGCCCCCCGTATTGTGGGGAGAATTTCTCCTGCCAGTGCACTAACGAGCCGCAGGCTGGTGCTCCCGCTGAGCACTGCGGACCAACTCAAATCGCCTCAGGATGCGGTTTCTCGAATTGCGCTGTCGTGTGCCCCGTCGGCAAGACAGCGAATTGCAGCGCCGGCAATCCCCCACCGTTGTGCGGTGAGGGTTTCAACTGTGCTTGTCAGTAGCCGCTCTTTTCCAGGGCGGGGCGAGGGGGGAAGGGAGGGTTCAGCTATCGAGGTACCGCTGTGCTTTCCTGCGGATGCGAGCGAGCGCTTTGGACACCGGGCTGTGCGTCGCGTACTTGAGCGCTTTAGCGATCTCGACCTGCGTTTGGCCGCTTCGGAGGCACACGACGATGTGGCGCTCGCGCATGTCAAGCAGGGCCAGGAAGTCCTCCCAGAAGAGCCGATCCTCCACTTCGGACTCGGGTCCGTGGACCGGGATGGTGTCGTCTAGCTCAACGAAGGTCACGCGCGAGCGGCTGCGCTTGCGGTACAGCTTTCTTTCGAAGTCCTCGCGCGCGAAACTCCAGCAGGGCGAGAAGTCGTCCTCGATCCGATTGGAGCGGACTGCCTCGAGGATGCCGCGCAGCTTGCCAGTCCGGTCGGCATCCTCGACCACTCGTTTCGTGACACCCATCGCGTCCTCGGCGCCCATCCAGAGGTGTCCGCCATGCAACGGCCGCTCGATGTTGCACTTGCCGAACGCCGGCGGGAAAGCGAAGTCTCGGGCCTTCTCCAGGTCCTCTCGCTGCTTGTCGTTGTCGAACGAGCAGCGGCCGCGCGACTCGAGGATCTGTTGGGCGATCCGATCGACGTGTGGTAGCCAGAAGTCCAGATTGTGCGCGAGGAGTCGTACCGGCTCCGACGGCGAGAAGGCGGAAGGGAGCGAACCGGGAGACAAGAACGGCCAGACGAGATCAGCGAATGCAGTGGCGAGGTGGCTTTCGAAATCTCGCGGAAGCACTCGGTAAGGGATCGGGTGGGACGAGATGGCGGGCCAGCAGCCGCGGAACAGCGGCCGGAGGCCGTGACGCTCGAGCAGAGCGAGCGGGAGCAGATGGAAGAGCGGCGCGTAGGCCGAGTAGCGGCCGGAATGCTCATCGAGTGGCACTAGGCGCACGTCGCACTCGTCTCCGGCAGCGTCGATGATTCTGCGAAGCACCCGCGGGAAGCGCTTGTCCATCATCGTCTTGCGGAAGTGGCCAGCTTCCCAAGCCAGGTTCCACGTGCAGACCGCCCCCTGCAGGTCCGGGAACTTCAGGCGCGTACTCTTGGTGTCGACGTAAACGTACTCAGGGCGGCGGCGCCCGCCGAGTGGGATGGGCATGAACTGATAGAAGAAAGCGGCCGAGATGTTGAACAGGCTCGGATACAGATCGTCGTTGAGTTCGTCGGGGTCGGAGATGCTGTCGCTGTCGCTGTCGCTCTGGTCGTCCATGCGGTGTCCTCAGCCTGCGTTTTCCCTCTCTACGACGCCACGCAGGCGCACCGTTCCCGGCCCAAAAAGGTACTACGGTTTCGAGTGCGGGAGTCTCGTTTGGCTCTCAGACAAGTGTTCGGTCATTCTATCTCCGTGAACGTTGACGGAGGTAGAGCGCTGCGAGATCATGCCCCCAATCGACGAAGGGACACAACCGATGACGCTGTTTGCGCCGACGCACGAAGTTGTCCTGGGTGGGCGGAAGTTCCTTGTCCAACTCGTCGACGACGTAGTCTACACGAGAGAAGACTGGGAGCAGCAAAGGGCAGGGGACTGGGAGTGCGTAGACGGCATGTGGCTTTACCAGGGCAGTGTTCTTGCGGGCGAGGGGCGTGAGCTCACCTTCTGCGCAGCTATCACCGAGAACAGTAACAGCACCGGGATTGTCTACGCCGTGGGAGAGACCGAGGCCCTCGCTCTCCACCACGCACGTCAGCGGTTCGACCCTGCCAAGGACGACGGGGAACTCGTCGCGGTGCCCTGTAGCTCGGCCGCGTACGCCTATGTCTCGGAGTACGGGGGGGAGCCCTGCCGCGAATTGGTAGTCTGCGACCGTCCGCCTCTGCATATCGACGGGAGCACGGGACGCGAGGCACGGCAACGCACAGGCGTTTGGCTGCGCTCCGAAGAGGAGCGGTGTGCTGGTCCCGGAACGAATGGGAGACCGTGTGGACGCAAGGTTCGCGCGAGAGGATTCTGTTCCGGTCACCTCGCCCAGGAGGCAGCGCATCCTGGCGAGGCCTTGAGACCCATTCGTCGCCGCCCCGCCGAGGCGCTCGTCGTTGTGGGGCTACGCGTACCTGCAGCGGTTCGCGAGGCCGTCCAAGCTGACCCTGCGGGCGCGCGCGCTGCCCTGCAACAGTGGGCGGGACACCTGGGGTCGTCGGCACTGCAGCGGGCGCGATGATGGCTGCCCTGCAGTCCCCTGGGCTCTTTCAGAGGACGCCATGCTGAGGCGATTCGAGGTTCAAGGGTTCCGGTGTCTGAAGGACCTCGAGTTGGACCTCGAACCGTTTACGGTCTTGGTGGGCCCTAATGGCTCAGGGAAGACAGCGATCCTCGACGCCCTCGGGATCCGCGACGTCCAGGTCACCGACTTCTGGCGGCGGGCCCCGGGGGAGATGCGGCGTTACTGGACCTCGGAACTGGCCCGGGGAGGCGACGTCCACCGTCTGTCTCCCGGAGGGGAGGTGACCCGCGAGCCTCTCGGGGAAGCGGTTGCATCGCCAAGAGTGGAGGTGGTCCGCGGGGAGACGGCGCGCCTGCACGCAGCCATTGGCGCGATGGCGTGGCGAGAGCAGAGGGAACTGGCACGACGGGTGTGCTCGCTTCTCCCCGTGTTCGGGGATGTGGTCGTGGAACCGGGCGAACGGGCGGGAGAATACAGTCTCCGCTTCCGCGATCGCTGGGATTCCGCCCTCTGGTACAGCTCGGTCGAGGTGCCGGCGGCTGCCTGGGTCGTGGTGGACGTGGTGGCGCTCCAGCACGTGGCGCTCGAGGCCGAGCTCGTGTGTGTCGATGACCTGGGGCGGGGACTGCACCCCTATCTTCTCGAGTCCTTCGTCGGGATGTTGCGCGGGCTTACGACGGGACGCGACGGCAGATCGCCAGTACAGGTCTTCGTGACCACGCACTCGGCAGCCCTGCTCGAGCACGTTCACCCACGCGAGGCTAGGCTCTTGGCCCGGTCGGAATCTGATGGAGCAACGCTCCTAAGGGCTATACCGGCCGACGACCCCAACTGGCTCGCCACATATGACGAGTCGATGAGCGCAGCGTGGCTCTCCGGCGGCCTCGGAGGGGTTCCATAGCACGGTTGAAAGCCGTGACCTCTGAATACTCACGGTGCGTCCCAGGTAGGCAGGGAGAGGGAGGAGCCAGCGGAGACCAAGAATAGGGTGCAGGTCGTACACCTCGTGAGCGCGGGGCGAAGGACTTGGAGTACCAGCGGAAGACGTACCGCAGCCACCATGGGCTGCACGTTTTCAAGGCAGACTGTAAGAGCTTGAGGCCCAATGAGTCCGGCTGGCTGTGCATGTTCTGGGACGACTTCTACGCGCAGAAGGGCTACCCGCTCGAATGCCAGGTGGACCACGGCTGCGAACTGTGGAAGTGCTCGGTCGTTGCTAGGACGCCCGGCGCCCTCGACCGAAACCACTGTGCCGAGGACTAACTCGTCGCCTTGAGCACGGCCGGCTCCGGGAGCAGGCGCGGTGTCGCTGCGCCCCACGCCGAAGCGCCCGCCCTCCGTCGCGACCTCCGACCGGCCACCCGAAGCCCGGCGAGCCGGCGCGTGACAAGCTACAGCGTGTCACCGATTCACCGCCGGAGGTGGCGCATCGCGTAGCCCTTCAGACGGCGGGTGGCCTCTACATACTCCCAGAGAGACGAGTCCAGGTAAGTCAGGTCGCTGTTGCCAAGCCGCACGGCGGCGAGACGATCAAGCTGCGCAAAATACGAGCACTCCTCGACCTCGGCAACCATACCGATGTGCTCCCTGTCGAGGAACTTGTCGAAGAAGCGCAGGTCCTCCGTGAACTGACGGCTGCGACTTCGCCAATGAGCCATGTGCCCGAGCCAGGTCGCGTACCGCCAGCCATCCTTCGGGTTCCCGTCGATCACCAGGGGAGCCTGGCCGTTCGGATCGATGTTCCTGCAGACCTCGTGGAGTTCGTCCTTTGTGATCGTCTCGGGCTGAAACGTCATTCCTGCGGCCTTGATCATGTCCTGCAACAGCCCCGCGGCCTGCCCCGCGATGTTCATCGTCAGAGCGCAGATGCGCTTCGAAGCTGCATCGGGTTTCACAACCGCCGCTATCGCCCGAACGGCATCTTCGAGCCCCATTGCCAACTCCTTCTTCGCCGGGGTCCGCGCCTCGTCATCTGGGCTCGCCTCGTAGGCGAGCACTCGGAGCTGCCGAAGATCGAACGGGAGCAACTCCAGCTTTCCGAAGTACGTATTGATCACGAGCACGATGCGGTCGTGGCCGAGGCGGCGGATGGCGTAGCCCAACTCGACGAGCACGTTGGGATTCGGGGTTGGACGACACGATGGGCTCTGCTCGAAGTTTATGATCGACACGTCCGCCACGAAGGCGTCAGCGTCCTCGATCTTGCCAAGGACGATTTCGGTGATGTCAGGCGAGCCCGGAACATTCAGGGTGTCCCGGTCAACGACGGGCTCGACTTCGGCGTCGGCCCCGACCCGCTTGCAGGCCCTTTCCAGCGCGTCGAGGATCAGGTTCCTGTTGGTCTTCCCAGGCAGGTCTGATTGCCACGAGTAGAAGACCTTGCGCACGGCCCGATCCTGCCAGACGAGCGACCAGGAGTCAGCAGCACCCGTCGCCGCTCAACGAGCGCCTGGCAGGCCGGCAGCCGGGCGCTGCATCAGGGGACGAGGGCCGGGAGAGCGACGGCTACGAGCACCAGATCGGGGCAACCAAACGCGACGCCCCTGAAACGGTCAGAACGTCCGAGTCTGTACAAGTTCGGGAAGTGTTGCGTTTCAGCAAGATGCGCGAAAGCACTGCTGCACAGCTGTTTGCGAACGGCGCCGGAGCTCAGCAACGGGGTAGCGTGTTGCGGCACCGGCGGTGGCCATCCTCTTGCGGCGCAACGCGTCGACACATGGGACGCGGGTGGGAATCGCGGGAACTGCACGATGGGGGGATCCTGAGCTCCATTCCGCGGGATGACAGCCTCTCGGGATGTGGCAGGCTGTCGTGCCCGACTCATGTGACGCAAGTATTGACCCCGACTGATGGTCCGACCGGGGTAGGATCTTGGCCCGCGTTGCCGCCGACGTCACCAAGCATGCTGCACGGGTGCAGGCTGCAACTGCGGCAACCCGAACTCCTTGCTCCCTGCGTAACGCTGCCCAACCAGCAAAGCCGACGGGAGGGGCCATATGAAAGCTGTCAACCGCATCATCGGGGACCACCGGCTGCTTGCCATCATGGTCGCTCTCGGCGTCGCGTTCCTGAAGCCCAGCTTCGCAGTCGCCCAAGGGGAGGTCGTCGCCGGCGTCGCGGCCGGCGCGGCGGCCTCCCTGACCGTCGGCAACGTGATCGAGAAGGCACGCAGCAGTGTCCAGAGCCTCATCGACGGCGGCTACACCCAGTCGAACGCGTGGGCCGTGAACCGCGCGGTCGAGATGAACCTCCTCATCATGGCCGCTTCTCGCGAGTTCGAGCGCGCCCTCGATACGCCTGTGAGCAAGCTCACCGAGGAGAGCGGACGCCTCATCACGGCGCTGCGGGACCTGACGGATCAAGCCAAGAATCTTCCGCCCACGGTGGCTTACATCCGGGACACGACCGTGGTCGACGTGCGCCTGCTGCTCGGCCCGAAGAACCTCGCGGGTTCGTTCTTCGTGCAGAAGGTCTACGGGATCACCCAATTGCAAACCGAGGACGCTCAGGACTACCGGGTTACCCTTCTCGGCAGCTTCGGACCCGACTCGGATGAGAGCATGAATACGTACGAGCTGCAGATCGCCGGGAAGGCGGCGCCCTTCCGAATGGAAAGCACGCGGGCTGGCGAGACGACGTTCGTGATGGAGCCGAGCGTCCTCAACCAGCACTTTAACGCGCGCCGCCTCGCTATCGCCAAGATGGACCTGACGGTGCACCGCAAGGTGAAGAAGGGCTGGCTCTTCCACACGTGGTCCGAGAACAAGTACGTTGTCCCTCTCTACCTCGCGCTCGTGCCCCGATTCGCCGGTATCGCGCACATCGTCGTCGCCGAGACCAGTACGGCGTGGGTGAAGACGGACGAGGTCAGCAACTACACGCTGGCCCCCGATCGAAATTGTACGAGCAACTGCGGAGGGGAGCCCACGATGGGCCCGACCGACGTCGTCTTGCAGTGCCAGCCCACGTGCCATATTCCGCCTGCCATCGGTGACTGCCGTCTCGTGAACCCGCAGTGGATCCGTGGGCGCGAGGGCTCCTGCGCGTTCTCCGACACGAGGGGTTTCGTCAGCGAGAACCCTAGTGTCATCACGGTCAAGTCGGTGACCTGGGGTAAGCCCTGCACCGTTGGTGGCAAGGCTGAGAGGCAAGTCTTCACGGCGACGGGCGAGAATCGCAAGCAGCTTGATGTGGACGTGTACTTCGGTAGGATTTTTGAGATCCCCGTCCCGTCGAATTTCGCCTGGGGGCGTCTCACGGTCGTGCTGTCAACCCACGAGACGGTAGAGTTGATGCTCGGCGCGAACGATCCGACTGGTCAGCTGAAACTCGAGGCCGACTCTGGACCTGGCTCGCCGAACCGGCGGCTGTTCTACCGCCTGGCGCAACCGCAGGTGAACGCGGTGCCTATCACCATGCGCTAGCGCATAATAGCGGCTCCCAGCGAACGGCGTGGGTGCGTCACGAATCAGGCAACAGTCCTGAACTTGAATCAACGTCTGATAGTATGTATTACAGTAACTTGTGGCTCAAAAGCACTGGGGCACAGCTGTTTTCTGGCTCGGCCTAAAGTGATTATGACAACTCACCTCCCAGACTACCCCTCTTCTCCTCCTGGCGGATCGAAGCCACATCCGGCATCGGGATCGAGGAGAAAGCCGCCTCGAACCGCAGGCACTTGAGCGCCGGCCAGCGCGAGTACGAGGCCTGGACGCACCGTCCCTCTCGCCATGACGTTTTCACGGCACCGTACTCCCCTCATGCCCTGCTGGCGGCCTCGTAGCCAGCGTATCCTTCACCCCCACCGGCGCGTCCCGAAGAGACGCGCGCCCACGCGCTCCATCGCTTCATCAAGGGCGACGAACACCGCCATCCACGTCTTCTGGCAAGGGTAAGGGCACATCCTCCACCTGGAATCGACCAGATTTCCAAGCCACGAAGCAACGCAATGCTCCTGAGACTCACTCGGCGCGCGACTCCTCGATCTTCCAGTGCAGCTCCTCGAGCTTCGCCTCGAGATCTTTCACGCGCGCGATATCCTCAGCTTCTTCGGCGTCACGGAGCTCCAAGAAGATGGGCATGAGAGGTCCATACCGCTCTGCTTCATTGGCCTCTTCGTCGCCCAAGTTCTCTTCGTCATCGTCCTCGTTGAGATGAGGCGACGACCCGATCTTCCCGCTGTCGAAGAGCGCGACCCTCAGATTGACGGCGAACTCGCCGACCGAAGCATCTTCCGTCTGTTCAGCGAGATCTGGCGGAAAGATTGCCTTCCCGCTCCTCAACTCCGCCACCACCACGTCCTGCCCGATCTCCACAACGCGCACGATGGGATATTCGTCGGCTGCCTCGAGCGCGACGAGCAGCGCCAGTTCGGCGCTGAGGAAGAGCGGGTACTCGATCGGCGACACGCCCACCGCGGAGATGGCATCGCGCCAAGCCGACTTCAGCGCATGCTGCTTGCCCAGCGCGTCGACAGCAAACACTCGATACGACCTATCTGCCTTGCCCTTGCCCATGACTGTTCCCCATCGCCAGAATCACCAGCCAATGAAGCACGCGTCGTACCCCACCAAGGATTCTTCGACATAGGGCGACCGACGACAAGGAGAGGGATGGCGAGCCTTGCTCCCGCCCACCTTACGCGCATCATCGCCAGATCCTCCCCAGACGGAACGGCACGAACACCGACCAGGGCAAGAGCCCTCCGCTGGGTTCGACCTCGACCCCGACGCCGGTGGACAAGGTCCACAGGTTCCTGAAGCGGTACTCCACGAGGACGGCTCCCGAGCCGTGCAGCACGAACTCAGAGACGTTCCCCAGCGGAATGCTGTACTGCGTGCCCGACGGAATCAGGATAATGTCGTGATACTTGTGAATCGTGAGCCCACCTTCGACCTCGAAGACGGGCGCCACGGCTCGTCCCGTGTCCATTCGGTAGAGGACCAGCCCGCCGATCCCCAGCCCGAAATGGTTGCTGTAGACGTCCCCTGTTGATTGACTGCCGTCCGGAAGGGTCACCGTGACCCCGCTGAAATGGGCGTCAACGTTACTCGCCAAACGAACCCGCCCGCCGACGTGAAGACTGTTGCTGAGCCCGTAGTACGCGCTCGCGTCGACCGCGCTGGCGTAGGAGGTAGTCGAACCAGACCCCGCCGCCGGCATGAGATAACGGTTCGTACCCGCTTCGTACCCGATGACCGTATAGAGCTCCGACCGGTCTGCGCGGGCATTTCCGGCTATCAAGAGAGACCCGAGAAGCAACGCCTTGCTCAGGCGAGCCGCTGTTGGGGACCATTGACAACCAATCATACCTCAGCTCCACCGCTCGGTCTTCATCTCAAGTTCACATTCGGCGCGGCACGACCTGGGGCGAACTTGGCTCGTGCGACTTCCGCCTCGAGGGACTCGACGCCATGGACTATTGCGCTTTGATACAGCAAATCGTCGCTGCGGCACCTGGGACGTTCACAACCTGACTTGCCGAGTTGAGCCATCCACAACTCCACGCAGCGGGATTGCCGACGTTCATGCCGGCCCAGAACACCGGACCGTTGACGATGAGCGTCAGGTTGGGCGTGCCTCCGATGGAGGCGCAGCTCCCAGTGAGCGGCAGGTCCTGGTCGCTGTTGCAACTCGCGGCGACGCTGGTAACGCTGGAATCATTCGCCATCTGGACGACGTTGCAGTAGACGTTGTTTCGGGACGTGTAGAGGCCCCCATTTGCTGCTCCTGGAGGCCCCTGTGGGCCAGTGGGGCCCACAGGGCCTGCGGGACCGGTGGCTCCGGTGCCCCCGGTCGCGCCCTGGGGACCCTGGGGCCCCGTCGGCCCAGCCGGGCCCCTCGGACCATCGCAGCCGAGCGAGAGAGTTACGAACAGGCTGAGGATCACGAGCCGTTTCATCGTCACTCCCTTCAGTGGTCGACGGTCATGTTCAACGCGAATGCCTGGGCAGTCGTAATCTCGCCAAATTCAAAGGTACCATTCAGCCCTGACGTCGCAAGCTGGACTTCTCCATCGAAGGTCTCGGACGCCGTTGCGAGCTGATTGTAGAGCCACGTATCCGAGTAGTAGCCCGTTAGTAGTTGTGCACCTGGAGTGACGCAGTTCGTGGTGCAAGTGCAATAGCTTTCGTGGATAAGCGAGTACTGCTGACCCCAGTCGTAGATGTAAGGAGGGGATCCGCTGATGGGGATGGTCCGCGTCACCGTCTGTGGCCGGGCGACGTAGAGGCTCAAGAGGCCTGGATTGCCGTCGCTCGCAGCGGGCACGATGTAATTCCCTCCGTTGGAGTGGACCGCCGGGTCGGGGTTCGCTCCCGTGAGCTGATAGTAAGCGACGGTCGATAGGGAGCTGTTCGATTCATCCGTCACATATCCAGCGAGCACCTTCAGAATACCGCAGTCCCACGACGAACTGCCCGGCGGTACATAGCACTCCGGTATCGTGGTCGAACTCGACGCGCAGGGGCTCACGGGAAGACCGCAGGTCCCGAGACTGCTCGGTACAAGCTGGTATGTCGCGCTATTGCCCATGGACTCGTTCACGGCGGGCCAGGTCTCGCTTGACGACCATGCGCCTCCCGGTAATGAGACCCCGACGGCAACCGAGTACGGCGCTGGGTTCGTGATGATGTAGTGCGTGAGGCGTACCTCGCCTTCGGGGAGGAACGTGCTCAGTCCCGCGGCATCGTAGAGCATCGCGTAGTCGCCGTTTACAATGGTATAGGGGTAGGTACTCTTCACATCCCCCGCGGTGCTGTAGGACGTGTCCTCTACTGCGCCGACCGGGGGCCCGATGACGGTGAAGGCGAACGTGTCGGTACGAGTACCCGTGTTCCCCGCGGCGTCCGTGAGCGTGACGGCGACCGAAAGAGTGCCCGGAGCAGTGAGGGTGGTCAGGGCGGGAATGAGATTCGAGGAAAGCGGCAGGTCGTAGAACAGGGCAGTCGCACTGGTCTGCGCGCTGGGCCAGAGACTGCCGGTAACGTCCGGCTGATCCGGGATGCTCACGGTATAGGACGCGGTCGCGATGGGCGCGTCCGTCTGGGAATCGTACGGGACGGAGTACTGTAGGAACGGGATATTGTCCCCGTTTTCTCCCTCAAGATCGGCCACCGCTGGCGCGGTGGCCCACCCAACCCGGGTGGCGACCTTGTAGAACGACCCGCCGGTGGCCACCGCGGTCTTCGTCGAACTTGCATAATTGTACACGGGTGGAACAGTGGCCACGCTCTCCGTCATGCCGACGCTCATCCCACGCTCATCGAAGTAGGTCGGCCCGCCGACGTACAGGATGAGCGGCGGAGTGTTGTCCACGACGACGGTACAGCTCAGCTGATAGGGCGGCGCGAGACCTTGCCCGCTGTTCGGAGGCGTCGCGCCGTCGACCCCCCAGATGGTGATCTGCGTAGGCCCAGAGCTTGCCATCGCCACGCTGCAACTCCATGTTCCGTCTGATTGCTGAATCGCCGTCACTGGGCTCGAAGCGCTACTCGAGGCACAGAAGACACTCACGACGCCGCTCGGATCGCTCGCGTTGACGGCAAGGTTCACGAATGCGTTGCCATTTGGAGCCTGCATGTACTTCGGCTGCTGCGTGACAAAGCTTAACTCCGGGGGGGTGCGGTCGGTCGGGTTGAAGAGCCCCACCGGCGGACCACCGAAGAGGTCGGTGCTGTCCTCGCTTATCGCCGCGTACACGCCGCTACTCACGAGATCGGCCTGGGCGATTCCGCTCGCGTTTCCGCTCTTCGACTGGATCCACTGGTCGAGCGCCTGCGCCAGCGGGATGCGCAAGAACTGGCTGCTGAGTTGAATCGGCGTCGTCCCCGCGGTGGCGAGCTGGACACCACCTGCTCCACGACCGTCGAAGATCCCGTCCGCATCGACGTCCTGCTCGAGGAGTTGCGCTAGAGTGATGGCGTTGATGGCGGTGGAGCCTGTCGGGTACCCCGCCGCGGTGGCCGTGGCGTGGCCGAGCGAATTGAGAGCGACGTCGAAGAATGCCGCGTACGCCGTATCGTCGAGCGTCTGGGGACCGGCGCTGAGATCGGCTGGGATCGTCGTTCGAAGTGTCGTCGGGGCCCAGGCAGACGCGGAAGTAGTGATGTGCGTCACGAACAGCCGGTCGCGATCGCTGAGAGCAGCGGAGAGTGTCTTCGCACCGGGGTGTAGCGGATGAAGACCGCGCGCGTAGGCCAGCGCCTCGTGGTCGGCGAGGGTCGTGAGGAGGTTCACCGGGACGGTGATCTCTGTTCCCGCCGAGTAGTTCGGGTAGAACGAGCTGAAGATGAATCCCGCTGGAATCTGGATGGATGTCGGATTCTGGCCAGAGGCGCTCGAAACGGCAGCGGTCGAGGGGTCGACGTACGAAAGGTTGGAGCCGCTCGCGATGACCTGGATCGGCCCCGCGTAGTTCTGCATCGAGAGCACGACCTTGGCCCCGCCGGACGAGTCGGTAGGCCCGCCGATGCCGATAACCCCGGCGCTCCCGACCTGGGTGTTGACGGCTCCGTTGTCGTCCCGTGCCGCGTAGACCGTGACCGTCGCCCCGGCGAGCGGCGTACCGACGCTGAGATGGACGGTGACCGTGGAGTTCCCGCCGCTCACCGACGTGAGGTTCGGGCGTCCTCCCCCGCATGCTGCTTCCCCGATGACGAGCGCCGCAATGAGCGGACACGCTCCAATCCGAACGCACATGAGGACCCCCCGGCCCCTGCGGTCAACGTCACGGCTCGACGCTCCGCTTCGAGCTGCCTCGCACCTCTGTCCTACTACGCGCAGAGCCCGTGCGTTTTCTCTAGCGCGCACCCACCCCGAATGGTTTTCTCCTGGCTTCGTACTAGGCCAATTCGCGTAGGGCTACCGTTCATTTGCCAAACTCCTCTCCAAGATTGTTCAGCTCAATTGCTGTCTTGCGAAGATCGGGTCGTACCAGACCTCAGTTACCCTGCGGTCTTCCATGAAGAGCACCACGTCGAGCGTGCTGTTCAGCACTCGCCGCACGTCGGCCGCCTCGAGGTTTCGCCCCACGTCGCTGCTCTTCACCAGGCTCTCGACCCGCGCGAACGTGTGGACTGCCCCGTTGGCGTGGGTGGTTGTAATCGAGCCCGGGTGGCCCGTATTCAAGCCCATCACGTACTCCCAGGCCTCTGGGCCACGCAGCTCCGCGAGGAAGATGCGGTCCGGCGATAGGCGCAAGCACACCGCGAGGCACGCGCTCGCCGTCACCCTGCCCTCCCCCTCCCCGAACATGAGGTGGACACGGTTCGGGTGGTTCGGAAGCGAAAGCTCGTGCACGTCCTCGATCGTCACGATCCGCTCGGGAAGAGGGACCTCCTCGATGATCGACCGCGCCAGTGTCGTCTTCCCCGAACCTGTCTTGCCGGCGATGACGATGTTCCTCCTCACGGCCACCGCACGGCGGAGAAACTCGACGAGAGAGCCGTCGCGCTTCAGCGACAGGAGCTCAACCTCGAAAGCCTCAAGCCGGCGCCCGTCCCGACGCTCCCTTTCTCTCGCCGCTTCCTCGGCCGAGGGCCGGTGGAAGCTCACGTCGCGCACACCTACAAATGCCCCTTCTCGCTCGAGCTCCGGAAGCGTCCGCACGACCGGCATGTGCTTGCGGATGGTGAGGGGCGCCATGTCCTCGATGCACGCCGGAGCCCGGACGATCTGTCCGCGCTCCCCGCCCGGCAGGACCACGGACACGAGGCTCCGGAGCGGCAGTCCGCCGAACACGGCCATCGCCGTCGCGAGCGCATGGAGGTACTCGCCCGAGAGCTCGGGGACCTCGTGTGCGTCCCATCCGCCGGGCCCCCGCGTCCAAAGCTCGCCGGGTCGATTGATGGCCACCTCCGTCACGTCCGTCCGCGCGAGGAACGGCGCGAGCGGTCGGAGGAGCTGCCGCAAGGCCGTGTCCCGACCCGGTCGCTCACCGTTCGGTGCGGGCGACCGAAGCGAGTCCATACACACTCCCGAAGTCGAGATCCCGGGCGACGAAGATCCCCACCCGCTCCCCCTGGTTCTTGTAGAGCGTGGGCGGGATGTTGATGGTCGGGTCCATCGACTTCGACACCACGTCTTTCGTCGCCGATGCCTCGTAGTTGTAGGTGAGCGACCCCGGCTGCGCGGCGGCACCCCCTGCTCTCGCCGCGGTTGCGTCGGCGGCGTCCTCGATGACGCTGAGGAGGATCGCCGCCCCGAAACGGTCCCAGAAGTGCGTGTCGACCCAGCCTCCCAGGCCCGCCTCGCCGAGCGCCCCGGTCCCAGGCGAGTTGAGGCTTACGATCACTCCGTTCGGCGTCTCGGCCCTCGTCCACACCACGAAGATCCGCGCGCCGCCCTGCGCCACCCCGCCCTGGTAACGGCCGACGAGCCTCGTCCCGCGGTCGAGCAATACGACGTGCCCGTTCGTCGAGTAGATGTCGCGCGTGAGGTAGCAGGAGGTGAACCCCGACACCGTCGAGACGATCCTCGTCTCGAGCACGCAGTCGAGCACCGCCCCTTGCGTCAGGAGGTAGTTTCGGTCGGGGAGGAGCCGCGCCGACGCGGCGTGGAGTTCCGGCACCTCGAGCTTTTCATCGATCCGCCCGCTGTCTCGCGCCGCCGCCGCAGCCCCAGGCGCTTGCGGCGCAGACGTCGCCGCCGGCACACCACCCCCGAGAGGCGCGGGCGCCGGGACGCCAGCGAGCGCCACGTTCCTCGGAGCCGTCGCCGCCCCGCTCTCCCCGCTCTCGCCTGCGAGAGACCCGAATCCGCGCGAGAGTCGGCGCTCGAGGACGAGTTCCTCGTCCGTCTTCTCCCGCGGAGCCGCTGCTGTGCCCGATGCCGCGTCGCTAGACCTCGCATCCGGTTGACCGGAAAGGGCGTTCCCTCGCGGCACAAGGACGGGCGACTCGACCCCTGGAGCCCCCTCTCGGGGGGCGAGTCCTGGCCCGGGCCCCGCCGTCAGATCGGTCGGAGCCAGATCAGGTGGCGCCAAAGTGAGCCCAGGAACGACCTTCTCGACTCGCTCCTCGACTGCCTTCGCTCGGGCCTGTGTCGCCGACCTCACGCGCTTCGTCTTCCAGACGATGAGCGACATGACCGCGAGCATGACGACGCCGATCGCGATGACGAGGACGCGCGCTCCTGCCGGCGAGGCTCGCCGCGTGCCCTTGAGCGCCGCCGGCCCACGCGCACCCGCGATCTCCGTCTCGCGCTCCGCGATCGCCTCCTGGGCGTCGATCTCGGTTCCGCTCATGGCCTACCTCCAAAACACCCGCGCTACATCCGGCGACGCCGTTCGCGTCGTGTTCCGCCGCCCTCCGTCGTCGTACGCGTCGTTCCACACGCCCAGCGCGCTCTGCCCGAGCCGAAGCACCCAGTGCGCCGCCACCTTGTGAACCACCACGATGTCGTTCGCCGTGCCCGTGCTGTGGCGGTTCACGATCGACTCCTCCCCCTGGGCGTCGACCATGTAGACGGCGGGGATGTCGCGATTCCCGGGGAACTTGAAGTACGTGAAAGTCCGATCGTCCCAGACGTTCACCGGGGCGATGTTCATGTCACCGCTCATGCTGTAATGGAGGTTCGGCTCCTTCGGCTGGGCCGAGAACGCCTCGTCCACCTTGGCCGCATCGGCCGCCTTCCGGCCCTTCTCCGGGTAGCGGAACACGACCTCGAGCGTCGGGTCCTTCCCGTCCTTCCTGAGCCGCAGGAAGAAGTGGTAGCTCCGCCGGTCCGTCACGAGCGTGAGGTTCGAATCCGCTTCGAGGGCGGTCGGCTTCAGGAAGTAGTGGTTCGCCTTCACGGCGAAGTCCCAGGCCCTCCCGTCGCCGAAGGCGTGCGTCACGTACGTCTCGTCCGGCTCGACCACGATGTCCAGGACGACGCCCACCGCGCTTTCGAGGGTGACCACCTCGTTCGGGTCGTAGAGGACCGACCGGATCGGCCCCTCCTCGTCGTCCGCCCGCGCAGCCACCGCGGCCGCGGCGAGGGCGAGCATGCCGACCGCGCGCCTCATCCCTACCCTCCCACCACTTCGGGGTCGACCCGGTAGCTCGTCACCTGGAAGCCCAGCGGGTTCACGCGTCGGTCCTCCTCCTTCATGGCCGCGCCGACGTAGCGGAAACCGATGGTCGCGACGAGGCTGTCCTCCACCGCGGTGCCGCCCGTCTCACGCCTGCGCGTGAAGCGCACCACCGCCGTGTCCCTCGCCGGCGTGATGGACCGCACCTTCACAACGATGCGGGTCCGATTCGACAGTACCTTGTCCCGCGCACTGGGCCCGTCGTAGATGGCCCGGTACTCCCGCTGGACGTCCTCACTGCTCAGGAGCAGGGTCGTGTCGAAGTCGGACTGGATCGTCTCGTAGTCATAGCTCTCGCGGGAGAGTACGTACCGGTTGAGGAAGTACTTGTTCACCACCTCGCCGTAGCTCTCCTTCGCGTCCCGGAGCCGCGTCACCTCGTCGACCGAGCCCGTCGCGCTGTCGACTCGCAGGACGAAAGCCTCGACGCGCTTCAGCGGCGCGAGCCTCGCCACCGCGAATAGCGCCACAGTGGCGACGAGCGCCGCGACACCGGCGACGCCGAACGCTCTCTGCCTCGAGCGCACGAGCTCGGCGACGTAGTCGCGCTCGAGACCCCGGCTTTCCTCCAGATAGCGCTCGAACTCCTCGCGCTTCATCGCCACAGGACCTCCCCTCCCGCGATTCCGTCCGCCCTCCCTGAGGCCTTCGACCGGGCCGCCGACGGCCGGGTCGCCTCGAGCTCCGGTGGCAACACCCGGTTCACCGGTACGCGATGCGACTCGTCCGGCTGCTTCACCCGCGGCGCCGAAGCGCACGCTGCGAGGCTCACCACCACCGCCACCACCCCTCCCCTCGCCCATGTCATCGTGCCTCCCCTGCACCTAGGCCGCGGCTCCACCACCCGCTCCACCGCCAGCGCCACCTCCTCCCATCCCGCGGCCGCCTCCGGCCGCCGCCCCGCCGGCTCCAGGACCGGAGGCGCTTCCTGCGGAATGCGCCGGCCCAGCACCTCCACCACCCACCGGCGCATTTCCGCGAACGAGCCGGCTCGAGACGTCCCTTTCCCCACCGGCCTGTCCTCCGTGAGTCCCGCGGCCACCGCCCATGCTCTCGCTGGCTTCGCCGCCACTACTTCCGCGGGCGCCTGAAGCCTGGCCACCTCCGTTCCCTCCTCCCTGGCTCGTCCCGCGGCTCTCGCCGCCGCTCCCACCTCCAAAGCTCGCCCAGGCGCCTCCCCACCCGCGCGACCAGAACGTCGCACCGCCCCCGAGCGACTGGGCGAGGTGCTTCGCCTCCTTGAGCGTGTAGATCGACACGAGCGCGAAGATCGGCGGCCCGGCCACGGCGTAGAGGAGGTTCATGCTCCCCGCGACTACGAGCCCGTTCATGTAGTGGTCGAAAAGCCCCAGCATGAAGGTGAAGATCACCGAGACGAGCACGATGAGGAGGACATAGGTCGCGATCTCCCTCACCCAGCGCTGGAAGAACTCCCGCGTGCAGTCGAAGAGCAAGAGGCCGATGAAGAGCGGTCCGAGCGCCGCCAGGATCCCCAGCATGAACTTCGCCACCAGGATGAAGGTCGCCGCCGTCCCCGCGAAAGCGATGGTCGCGATGAAGACCACCACGCCGCAGAACCCCATCCCGAGCGCCGCCCCGAACCCGGAGAGGATGGTCCCCGAGTGAAAACACTCGGAGGCCTTCGTGAGCCCGTTCCCCACCGCCACGTCGATGACAGCGCCCTGCTGCGAGAGCTGCGATGCGTCCCCGCCGATGACGACCGGGGACTGCCCGCAGGCGTTCTGTGTCGAGGACCTCACGCCGTCGTCGCCCATGACCAGGTAGGCGAGCTCGTCCGGCGAACTCTGGATGAAGCTCGCGATGGCCCCCTGGTAGAAACCCGCCCCGAAGGCCACCGAGATGATGAAGGCCGACCGCACCACCCTCCAGAGAAACTCCGTCACCGGCTCCTGCACCCGCCCGCACATGATCTGGATGGCCCAGAAGGTGAACCATAGCGTGAGCGCCGCCACCATCACCGGCGCGAGCCCCACCACAAGCCGTTCCGACGTGAGCGTCGCGACGTTCTGCGTCGCCCGGTCGAACTCCACGAAGAGGGGCGAGAAGAGCCGGAACTCGGGCGGGCAGGGCGCAGGGCTCGCCTGCGACGCGTTGACGCCGGAGAGCATGCTACTTGCGATCCGTCGCCGCCGAGCAGCACGGCGGCATGCCGGTGTTGGCCGGGTTGAACATCTGCTCGGCGATGGCTTGCTTCCGGTCCTGGATGAGCTTCTCCTCCGCCTGCTGCAGCAGCGCCACGAGCTGCAACTTCATCGACTCCTCCTGCACTGCTGCGACCTCGGCCGTGACGCGCGCCTGCACCTCCAGAGCAGCCTTCTCGTCCTGAGTGTTCGAGGCGAGCTTCATGAGGGCGTCGAGCTGCGCCACCCGAGCCTGGGCCCCCTGGTAAGCGGTGACGCCCACTGCCTTGTCCGTCGGCGCCTTGAGCTGGCTGCGGGCCGACACCTCGGCCAACTGGTCGGCGACACTCCCGCTCGGCGCCTCTGCCACCTCGATCGCCTTGAGCGTCCCCGAGATGCCGGGTAACCCGCCCGCCTTCGCCGCGTCGTAAACGTGCATCCAGTCGGTCGGCAGGTATTGCCGAAGTGCCGGATTGTTGAGGACGTCCCCGAGGCCGCGGGCGCCCGTCACAGCGTGGTAGCTCGCCTGCAGCTGATTGTAGGTCGCCTCGAGCTGCGTGAGCTGCTTCCCGAGCGTCGAGATGCTGGTGAGCATGTTCGCCGCGTTCGTCGCATCGAACACCGCCCACTGAGCTCGTGCCTCGCCTGCGAGAACGACCGCGGCCACCACGAAGAGCGCCCTCACCCTCACGACGCCACCCCCAGCCTCTCGAAGTACTTCGGGAGCCAGTCCTCGGGCCTCTCGCCGTGCTCCTTCTCGAGCTCCTCGACGAGCCGCGCCCGGTCCGGCGTACCCGAGAACACCGCCAGCTCCGCCTGCAGCTTCCACAGGTCGAGCTCGGCGAGCGTCGAGCGCTCGCCCTGCTTCACGAGAAAGCGCCGGCTCCCTTCGGGGAGCTTCCGCACGAGCTCGAACTCTGTCTCGGTGAGGTGTAGCCCGTTCACGTAGTCCTCGCGGGTTGCGTGGGGATTGCGGAGCAGGAGCAGGGTCGCGCACTGCTGGATGACCGACTTCCCGATCTCGCTCCGCAGGGCGTCGTCGGGCTCCTGGGTCGAGAGCACGAGAAGCCCATCCTGCTTGCGGATGGTCTTACCCTTCGCCTTCGTGAGCTTCGCGAAGTCCTCGCCCGAGATCGCCCGCCACCACTCGTCGAAGACGTAGATGAACCGCCGGCCGTCGAGCATCGCCTCGGTGCGGTGGATGAGGTACTTCATCATCGGCCCGCGCGCCTCGGCGTTCTCGAGGAACTCCCCGATGTCGAAGCCGTAAATCCGGTACCTCGTCAGGTCGAGGTCGTCCCTGGCGTTGTCGAAGACCCATCCGTACTGACCGCCCTCGCACCACTTCTTGAGCCGCGCCGCAACGCTAGGGTGCCCATCGGGGTCGTCCGCCATTACCTCCGGCAAGAACTGCTTGAGAACCGAGAGCCGCCGATCGGCCGGGTCGATGAGCGTCATGACGCTGTTCACCGCTCTGTCGATGTCGCTCTCTTCCTGGTGCGTGACCCTCTGCCCGCCACCCATCACGAGCGCCGCCACGAGCTCCTTCAGGAAGAGGACGTTCCCGCTCGTCGCCTCCAGCTGGAAGGGATTCCAGCCGGTGGGCTCGCCGGGCCTGAGCAGGAGGTATTTCCCTCCCATGGCCCGCACCGCGATGTCCATGCCGCGGCCGACGTCGAAGACCACCACCGTCGGCCTGAACTTTTGCGCCTGGGCGAGGAGGAAGCAGAGGAGCGAGGTCTTCCCCTCGCCGGCCTGGCCCAGGATGAGCGTGTTCGCGAGCCGGCGGTGCCCCTCCGAGTCCTCACCCTCCGGCGAGGCGTGGAAGCTGAAGTAGAGCGGCGTGCCGCTCATCGTCTTCAGCACCGTCACTGCCGGTCCCCAGGGGTTCCCGGTGGGCTTGCCACTCATGAAGTTGTGGAAAGGCGAGAAGCAGAGGAAGTTCTGGCTCGTCACCGCCGTCGGGCGGGGCCTCCATCGGAAGTTCCCCGGGAACTGAGCCCAGAATGCCGCCTCGAGGCCGAGGTCGGCCGCCTTCGCGATGATCCCGCGATCGGCGAGCTCGGCGCGTGCCCAGGCGAGCTCGTTCTGCACCTCCTCGGCATTCTGCCCGTAGGCGAGGAGGCTCGCGTGGTGCTCGCCGAGAACGAACCGCCCGCTCGCGAGCTCGTCGAGCGCGACGTCGATCTCGCGCACCTGGCTCACCGCCACGTCCTTCGTCTCGAGGAGCCGCTGCTTGTGGCGCTGCAGGAAACCCTGCGCGCTCTGCCTCGAGAGCGCCGTGAAGCTCTGCGAGAGCACGAACTCGAAGGGCGCCTGAAGCAGGCTGTCCAGGTCCTCCGGGTCCGTACCGGCCCCGTCGTATTCGAACACCTCCACCATCCCGAAGAGCCGCCGTGTGGTCGGCAGCCGGAGCTCTCCGAGCTCGCCGTGGCGCGCGAAGAAGGGCCTGTTCAGCACCATGTAGTCGCCGAAGCGGCCCCGGGAGACCGGCATCCGGACGCATTCGCCATTTGCGAGCTCGGCGAGAAACTCAAGTGGCGCCGAGAAGACGTGGCCTTCCTCGCTCTCGTAGGTCGAGAGGAGCTCCCCGCCGAAGCGGCGAAACGCCATCCGCAGCACCCGGTTCACGTCGTCGAGCCGTGCGATCGCGTCTGCCTGTCGCTTCTCCTTCGTGGCGGGGCTCGCCTGCTCGAAGCGCCCGAAGAGCTCCAGGACCTCGTCGCCCACCGACTTCAGGACGACCGTCAGGTAGAGGTCGTTCAGCATGAACCGGCTGCCCTGCAGGACCGCCGCGTAGCGCTCTTCGAGGCGCCGGCAGAAGTACCCTTCGAACTCGAAGGGCGGATACTGCTCCACGCGCCGCCGGACGACGTGCGACCAGAGGGCCACCCCTGCGCTTGCGATGCCTCTGATCGCGTTGTTGAGGTCGTCCACCCACATCGCCAGTTCGAAGGCCGAGGCCGTCTGGTGCGATCGTCCCGAGAGTCTCCAGACCGACAGGTAGTCCCCACCGTCCGTGGCAATGATCGTCGGCGTAACGTGATGCGAGTACGGCAGGAAGGACCCCGCCGTCCGCTCGGCCGCCCGCACTCTTTCGACTAGCCTCCCCACCGCGTCCCATCCCCTCTCGCCTCGTGGAGCGCGTAACTCGAGGCACACCAGAAATGGCCGCCGCCAACTCGCGCGAGTCGGAGCTGGTTCCGCACCTTCGTCTCGAGCCACAGCCCCAGGATCCGGAAGGCTCGGTCGTCCGTCCGCGTCACCTGTGCCATGAGAAGCCAGGCGGGCACGAAGAGCGCGAGCCAGTAGAAGCCGAAGAACATCACGACCACGGCGATCGCGAGCACCATCGCGACGAGCGGGATGAACGGAACACCCCACATCGTCGCGATCCGCGTTGCGCCCTTGTAGAGAGGGTAGCGCCCGGCCATGGCTCAGCTCCGCGCGCTTACGACGGCGACCAGAGAATCGACACGATCTGCGTTGCGCTCCCGGCGAGGATCACTCCGCCTGCCAGAAGGGCGAGCGTTCTGAAATGAATGATCTTCAAGCCCCACAGGATGGCGAGCACGACGAGCGCCAGGCCTGCGATCGCCGGGATGTACGTGTTCGCCTGGCTCTGGAACTGCTGGATGACCGAGAGGCCCTTGTCGAGCCCCGCCGCATGAGCCGAACTCACCACCGCCGCCACCGCCGCCCCCGCTACCCCCTTCGCCCTCGCAAGCTCCTTCTTCATCACGCTCTCCCTCGCCACGCGTTCACTCCACGCTACTGCCCACCACCAAAGACGTCCGGCATCCCGCCAAAGACCTCCGGCGCTCGCCGCGCAGACCCATCCGCCGCCGCCACCGCCGGCCCCCGCGACGGAAAGGCCCCCGCCCTTCCCGTCCCGGGAGCGCCCCCCGAGGACTTCCTGGTCCGCGCGGCGAGCGCCCATGCGCCTCGCCCGCTCGCCCGCACCGCCCGCACGTAGCCATTTCTTACACCTTCGGTGAAATGCCCTGTGTTGTAGCAGGAGAGCGCCGCGTCCACGGCTGCGTCGGTCTCCCCCAGCCTCGCAGCGGAGCGCTCGTAGCAGCCGGAAAGCACCGCCGCCGCCGCCCTGAGGTTCTGACAGGGGTCGAAGACGCTCACGGTGTCGAGGCCGAGACGCGCGAGGTTCGCGCTGTTCACCTGCCCGAGCCCGCTATCGAAGCTGTAGCCGCGAGCGTGGAGCCACCGCGCGAAGGCCGCCGCCTCTTCCCTCGTCCTGGGCTGGCGCGCGAGCTCCCACGGACCGTTCACGTTGATGACGTAGGGGTTTCCCCTTGACTCCACGTCGACGATGGCACGGAGCCACCCGTTCGTGGGCAGACCGCACGCCGCGAGCACCGCCGTGAGCGCCAGGAGGTTCACCGGCGCCTCCGCGCAGCGCCTGCCGGCGAAGCCCTTGGCATGTCATCCAGCGGCCGGCACTGTAAATACATGCCGTCATGTTATTTCAAGACTCGTTGCCCGTCAAGCTATAGCCGGGAGCCCGGGCGGGGCACCACTCATAGTTCCGAACCGATCCTCAGTCTCCGGCCCTTGAGCGGCGTGCGCGTGTCGGTGGTCGCACGGCCGCGACCTCTTGCTAAAGTGGTCCCCAGATGTCGCGAATCGAGATGTCGATTCCAGCGCATTTGACCACTTGAAAGTCGATCTTTGCAGGTTGTTGGAACGTGATCTCCAGATGCGAGGACGTCAGCCAACTAAGTTTCACGGTCCCAGAAGCCGCTAGTTTTACCGATATGCTGTCATGGTGGAGCACTAGGATCTCGATTCTGTCTCGTCGGCCACGGATCCGCCTCAAGTACACGTTGGACACGAGGCCTGCTGTTCCAGGCCCGCCATATTCTTCCGCCTGAGCAGTAGCGACCCAGAGCCCATCGGGAGAACGTGATTCTGTAGACCAAATCGTTGCGACATCTTGGCAGCTCAATAGAAGAACACACAGCAAAGCTGTCAAGCCTATCGCAAGGCAATTACTGGGATCCTGGCTGCCCCAGGGGAAGCACGTCATAGTGTATCCGATGCCACACCCGCGAACGTCTGTACGGGGTCCGGGACCTTGTCACGGAACCTATCCCTCGAGCAGCTTTCCCAGCGGCACACGGAGGGCTTCGGCCAGCTGGCGGATCGTATCTCCGCTCGCGTCCTGCTTTCCTTCCTCGATGAGGAAAAGCGCGTCCAGGGTCAGACCGACGCGACTCGCGAGCGCCTTTTCGCTGAGGCCCGCGTCAGTGCGCAGCTTTCTCACCCTCTCGCCGAATAGACGTCGTGCACGCCCTCCCGCTGGCTCGTCCTCCCCCTCGCCGTACCGGTAAGCCTCGGGGAGCTTGATGCTCGCCAGGTCCTTCAGGATCTTCCGTGCCTCGTCGCTCGCAAACATCGCCGTGAAGCACCTCTGCAACCGCCCGATGTAAGCGAGCGTCGCGCCGACCAGGAAGAGCGCCTCGCTCGCCTGCACGTGATCCGCTGCACGAGCGATTATCTCCGCCTCCGTGAGCGTGCACGAGAATGACGTCCGTACCGCCGTAGGCTCCTCTCGCGAGGGCAGGTAGGGCCACGGGCCCTTGAGCGGCGGGATGCGCGACAGCGTGAACCTCACCCCGAGCCGAGCGGCTTCCCACATGGCGGCTTCCTTGATGAGCGACGCTCGCCCCATGCGCAGCACCGCGCACGCCCGGTCGATCGCCGCACTCTCGTTGGCCGTCATCCGGATGGTCTTCGCCACCGCCTCGATGTTGCTCTCCTTGTCCACGTCGCCTCCCGGACCGCGTGCTTCTATTCCTACTCCGCCGGCCCCCGCACGTACACGACGAAGGCTGTACCTGCCGGAACTCCCACCCGATTCACGATTCGCAACCCGAGCGCCTCCCCGCTCTCGCCCACCGCGATCCCGCTGAACGTGTACACGGTCCCGCCCGAACGAAGCCTGTCGCAGAAGACTGGAACTCTCCCTTCCTGCGCTGGCCGCGAATAGCAGTGCACGGGGCTCCCGCTCGCGAGCTCCGCTGCACTCACCGACCGGTCCTCCATCACGACGCCCTCGAAGCTCACCGGCCGTGCCGGATCGAGCGGTCCCACGGTTCTCACCGGGATGAGCGTCCCGCGCGGGAGCGACGCGACCGGTCCCTCCTCCACCCTCGCCATCGCCGGCTTCGGCTCGGCGACCGGCTCCGTCGGCTCCTCCTTTCCCTCCGGCGGGGTCGCCACGAGCGGAGATAACTGGTCCGACTTCGGCTTCTTCCGTGTCCGCTTCGGGTGCAGCACCGGCGTCTCGACCGCCACCACCGTCGCGACCGGCGGCGGCGCGGCCGGCGCGCCTGGCTCTGCTGCCGTCGGCGATAGGGGCGGAGCAGCGGGAGTCTCGGACGAGTTCGTCGCCTTCGCTTCCGGCGTGGCCGACGCTGGTTCGGCCGGCTTCAGCGCCGCTTCCACCCGGACCTCCGGCAGTCCATGGCGCGGATTCCACCGCCACGCAGCAGCGGCGCCAACGATCGCGATCCCACACGCCAGGATCGCCGCCATGACCCACCACCTCGAGCTCGAGGACCGCGGCGCCACCCCCGCGCCCGAGCTCCCCGCGCGCGGACACGCCGCCTCGATCTCGGCGACCGCCCCGGGGCTAAACGCCCCGAGCTCCTGCAGCTCTGCGGTGAGCTCGCCCGCTCGGTACAGCGCTTCCGTCGCCTGCAGGTAACTTTCGAGTGCGCGCGCAAACTCCCGGCCCGTCTGGAAGCGGTCCTCGGGCCTACGCGTGAGTGCCCGCCGGCAGATCTCCTGCAGCCCACGCGGAAGGGCCCGCGTTACCGCCTTCACCTCGGCGGGCGAGCACTCCTCGATGGCGCTCGTGGTGGCTCGAATCCTTCCCCCGCGATCGAAGGGCCGATCTCCCGTGAGGAGCTCCACAAGCACAAGCCCGAGACTGAAGAGGTCCGACCTGCTGTCGACGTGCTCATCCGCCGCCTGCTCGGGGCTGTAGTACGGGATCGTCCCCTTCACGACCCCAGTGCTCGTGCGCTCCCTCCCGGCAGCCTCCGAGTACGCGATGCCGAAGTCGAGGAGCATCACGACCCCACTCCGCGACACCATCACGTTCGCCGGCTTCACGTCCCGGTGGACGATCCCGAGCTGCTTCCCGTCCTCCGACATTCCGTGTGCGTAAAACAACGCCTCCGCCACCGTCGCGACGATGTAGCAAGCAAGTCCCTCGCTCAGCCGCTTTCCCTTGAGGCGCGCAAGCCCGATGACCTCCCACAGGCTCACCCCATCCACGTACTCGAGCACGAGGAAATCCCGGCCCTCGATCGTCTCCAGGTCATCGACCCTGACGATGTTAGAGTGGCGGAGCTTCTTCTGCAGCTCCGCCTCCTCCCGGAGCAGCCGCCGCGCCGTCTCGTCTTCCTCCCACGCCGGCGCGACGTACTTCAGTGCTACCTCGCACACGAGGCCCGACACCTTGCGCTGCCGCGCCAGCACCACCTTTCCCTGGCCGCCTGGCGGACCGAGTCGTCGCACGATCTCGTAGCGCACGCCCGCCGCCGACGCATGGGTCGCACCCGGCTCGAGCGAGAACTTCGCCCTCGCTGGCACGGCCACTCCCGGGCGCACCACCGCCGCCGCAGTCGGGTCCGCCATAGCCCCGAAGGCGCTCGCATCGTCCCCACGCTCTTCGGCCTCGCTCATGCGCTCCTAGAACTTGAGCCCGGTGGCCGTCACCACGCGACGTCGGCCGCCGTCCTCATAGACCGTCAGGTCGAACGGCCCATTCAGGCTCACCGCATCCGGCACGTGCATCCACACCACCCCGGCCACGGTTTGCTGGAACTGTACCGGATCGTGCGGCAAAGACGACCGGAGGTCTTGCCCCTTCGTCGCCGTCGCAGAAGCGAGCTTCAGAGGATCACGGTTCCGGTTCTCGATTGTGAAGGAGATCACCACGTCTTCGCCGAAGTAGCAGAGCTGCTGCACCTCCAGCACGATGTCGTCGTTCCTCGCCCGCCAGGTCCTGTCGAGGCACCGGTGCGGCGCCGTGAAGGCGAGGAGGAACTTGTCCGCCAATCCCGCCTCCACCTGCTGCGCCGCGAGCGCCTCGAGCTTCGCGCGCTCCGCCCGGAGGTACTCGCTCTCCGGCTCACGGCTCGGATATGTGAAGATGACGCGCGTATCCGCCTGCCCTCGCTCCCCCGGCAGAAGCTCCAGCGTGAGTGCCCGGTGTTCGAGGTGCACGATGATCGTCACCACCATGCCCCCCGACTTGGGACGTCGCTCGGTCGGCTGCACCGTGAGATAGCGCCCGTACGGCTCCGTTTGCAGCCTGTAGAGCGCCCGCCCTTCGTCGGGCTGCTTTTCCGTGTCGCACCACTGCCCGCACTCCGGCGTGCCCCTGAACTCCTCGGGAAACTCAACCTCGGTCAGCACACCCGGCGCCGTCCCGATCTGTTGCACGTCGGCCGCTCCATCGTCGAGCACGACCAACCGCTTGCCGCGCGGGGTCTCCGGCACCTCGACCAGACTCTTCTTTTTCGCGTTCTCCGCGTTCGATGCGCCGAGAGCCAGGAGCACCGCCATCCCGAGCCCAAGAAACATCTCACTCCCTCCCCGCTGCCCTCTTCGACCGCGCCTTGAGCCACCCGTCCAGGATTTCCCGGACGACCTCGCTTCCATCCGCCATCCCGACTCGCCGTTCCTTCGCGCGAGCGAACGCCTCCGTGCGCACGGCCTCGATCTGCTCCGCACGTAATCGGTACATGACTTTCACGAAGCCGCGCTTACGCCCTGCACTCCCGTCGCTGCCCGGGGGCTCCGTCCCCTTGTGCTTGGCCGTCATAGCCCGCGAACCTACCGACCGGCCAACCGGCTGGCAACTAGCGCAGCGCGGGTGCATCCTTTCGGCGCCGCGTCGGAAAGGCCTGGACCCCAATACCCCAGGGCGCTTCCGGCATCGGTCGGCACCCCTTAGTGCTAGAGGGGCCGACCCTGTAGCGAGATGAAACGCAGAGCCCAGGCACCGAGATGGGCGTCGCTGCAACAGGAGCCCTACGGCACGAAGAGCATTGCGCAAGGGGTCTCTCGGTGACCGCAGGCCAAGGAAAACAGTTGACGACGGATGAAGAAGCCCGCTGAGTGACGGAGAACGTGGAATCGCGAGCCAAGTCCCCGCCGTGGCATTGCGAGGCAACGGTCGTCCCGTCTGCGCGGGCGCGGCGGCGTTCGCGTCGAGACCCGATCGGCCCCGTATGGGGCAGACTGGACGAGCAAAAGCAGCGGTGGACCCGACCGGTACGCTCGTCGTATGTGGAAATTCTTGGAGGAGGCTTCGGGCTGCAGGCTAATACGCTGCGGTCTCGACGGCGAGCATTAAGGTGCAAGAGGAAAGCGACGGCCGCGAGCCTCCAGCCCAACCGGCGGCGGCGTAGGCGAGCAAGAGCGACGCTATGACTGCGTGGCACGATCTGCCGTATGGGGTGGACGATGTCGATCCGTTACAGGCGCGACCGCTCAAACCGGATCACGTCCGGTGCTGCATCAAGGGATGCAGTCGAATTCTTGAGCGGGCACACCGGCAAACCCGACGTGACCCTGCTTGCTTCTGCCCGGACCACGGGATTCGGGTATCAGCATCGACAACGTCTCCAACCTACGTCTATGAAGATCCCTCACGGAATTTCATAGTAGACCGTCACCTGCTAGACGACGTGGATAAGACAGAGCGATGGCGACTACCAAACGAAACGAGCGAAGACGCACTCTCCTGGAACGTGTTCGTCGGCTTGCGACGACTGGAGCGATTACGGGAAGTGGTGCGCACATTTACAGGAACAACGGTAGACCGCGAACCGGAGCTTTACCTGTGGTCGAGTAAGATCGGCGTCAATGGGGTCAACCGCTGGGCTGCTATATGCGAGGTTCGTAAGGCACTCGAGGAGAGTCACAACATTCAGACGGAGCCTGACGTCACAATACGGGTACCAGGGGAAGTACTAATTCTAGTCGAGGCAAAATTCGGGTCGGCGAATTGCACGCTTGCTTCCAAGGACTATGCGTCAGTCGATGAATTCCTTGATGTGTACGAGGCGCCGGTCGGCTCTGACCCGCTAGATCGCGCGTGGATTGGCTCGCAGCAAGAAGGACGCGTACTGGAGCAGCTATGTAGGCACGCGGTCTTTGGTGCTTGGTTGCGTGAACCAGGCGAACGTGTCGTGTTAATCAATCTGTTGCGTCGTTGTGAGCTAATAGCAAAACCGCCGGAGTTTGCCCCTCACTTGAACCCTGCTGGACCCGTTGAGTTTTCGGCGCGAAGTTGGGAGGACCTGTTTCCGCTATGCGAGTGTCCCGGCGGCGACCTGCTAATACAATATTTCAGGGGGAAATCGTATCACCTTCGGCCCGCGTTCGACCTCACCAAACCTTAGATACCGGACGCACGCGAGGCGCGGCCGGTCCGGAACACACGGGAGAGTCGTTACCCCCCTCCCACCCCACGTCAACACGGCCGCCACCAAACGATTACCTCGACGCGCGTGGGCTAACCCGGTTCGTCGGACAGCAATCCGAGGTAGATCCACCGGCGACATCGTCCAGCTGAAATCCTAACCCATCCTACCGTCGGAGCCGACCGGCGCGGCGGGCAGTGGCGTATTTCACGGGCGCAGGCGCACTGTTCGCGGCCTGAACTGGAACAAGAAAAGAGCGGGAGGAGGCGCATTCTCGCGCCTCCTCCCGCTCTTGCCGTCACGCCGCACGCTGCAGGCTCACCTTGAACAGCGCCCGCATTTGGTCCAGCTGCTCACGCGGGTCGTCCGCGCCCAGAATCGGCGCGACGCGCTCCAGCACCTCGACGACGTGCGCGAGGTCCTGATCGAGAGACGTCATCACCGTCTCTGCCGACACCTGGTACTTCGCCGCCTTCTCGTTCACGCTGGGCCGCTCCCGCCGCGCCGTGTCGAGGCGCGCGCGCAACCGCTCGGTGAGGGCCCGCAAGAGCCCCGAGGCGCACCGGGCGACGTCGCGCGCGAGCCCGGCCTCGTCGACCCCCTTGCGCCGGAGCACGGCGAGGTGCTCCAGCCTTCCGATGAGCCCCCGCTCGACGTCCTCCCGCTCAACCAGGACGGTACCCGCGCAGCGGCGCGACGCGCGAGCGACCGCCTTCACGAGGACCTTGTTCATGTCGCTCGCCGTGAAAGGGCGGTCGGGGTCCCCGTGCTCCCGCTCGTGCCGCTCGACGCGGCGGTCGAGTTGGGCGATCCACACGTCGTCCACGGCGTTGCTCATGCGCGCGCCGCCGAGAACCTTCTTCCAGAGCCGCCGGCGTTGCGCGGCGTCGGGCGGCGGGATGTGCACGTCCTCCATCCGGCGCGCCAGCGCCGGGTCATAGCAGTCCCGCAGGTTCGTCGCGAAGACCACCACGCCCCGGTGCCGGTTGAGCTCGTTGATGAGCGCGTTCCGGATATGATTCAGCGCCTTCTCGTGCCCGTTGGAGGCCTTGAGCCTCGCATCGGCGAAAGTGTCGGCCTCGTCGATGAAGAGCACCCCTTTGCGCTCGCGCACCTGCTCGAAGAGGAGCGTCAGGTTGCGCTCCGTTTCGCCATGGAGCGACGACGTGATCGCGCCGGCGTTGATCACGTAGAGCGCGCAGCCCAGCTCGCGGGCGACGCCCTCGGCGAGGTGCGTCTTGCCCACGCCGGGCTTGCCGCTGAGCGAAAGGTACTGGCGCTCCACCTCGGCGTGGAGGTGGTCGCCCAGCGCCTCCTTCACACGCTCGGGGTTGCGTGCTAGCTCGATGAAGTCCCCGAGTGCCTCGCTCACGTCCGGGGTCAGATCGAGCGCGGCAAGCGAGCGCAGCGTCTCGAGCGGCTTCACCTCGAAGAGTGCGGGCGAGCTCTCCGCCGCGCTCGGCGGCGCGGGAACGGGTTCGGGCGCGGCCCCCAGCTCCACGGTTACGACCCCCACGTGGCGTGGATCGTAGAGCGCCGGCTGGCGTGGATCGCCTCGCCGCGCGTCGTCGCGGGCGAGCTCGAGCGCCTCGATGACGTAGCCGCGGAGGTGCTGCGCGAGGTTCACGGCGACGGGGGAGCGGTGGAGCTCCCCGCACGCCGAGCACTTCAGCGTGGGGAGCCCCTTCACCAGACAGGACAATTCCCCGCCGCCCGGCGCCTCGTAGGGGAGCGCGTCGCGCGGGCCGGCCACCAGCGGCCGGTGGCAGGCATGGCAGGTCATGGGATCGTGGCGTGAGGCCATGGCTACGCCTCCACTCGCGGCTTCGAGACCTGCTGCCGGACCTCGGCCTTCGGGCGATCGACCCGCACCGACGCCTCCTCGCGAACGCGGGCGTCGGAAACCCCCAGCCGGCGCTCGAACCGCTCGATGGCGAGCGCGAGCACGTGGCCCACTTCCCCCCAGGTCGCGCGCAGCCAGCGCTTGAGACCGGCGTCGAGGCGCGCCAGCGCGGCGGAGATCAAGGAGCCGATGTCGGTCTCTAGCACCTCCACCACCTGGCGCGTCTTGCGCTCCACCGTCTCAAGCACCCTGGCGGTGCGTGCCGGGTCGACCCCGAACACGCTCGCCACCGTGGTCACCACCGGCTTCACCACCTTCGTCCAGCCCCAGCTGACTGCCTTCTTGAAGCCGCTCCACACCTTCGACGCGAGCCACTTGAACATGACGTCTCCCCTCCGGCTGCATGCTGCAGCGCTCAGTTGCGGACCGAGGGCCCGGTGCGACGCACCCTGCGTCGACCGCCCCTCTGTCCGGGATGGAACGAGTCAACTCCGGCCCCGTCCGCGCGCCTGCTGGATGCTCGAGGTCTCCTCGCCACCCCCTCCTCGAGAGAAAGAGGCCAACTCGCGGCGCGTCCCCGGCGGTACCCCCCTGTCGTCGCGTTACGCCCCCCGCCCGATTAAGATGCGGATAAATGCCGAGAAAGGCGGCCACCAGGACGCGGCGCGGGGCGGAGACGCCCGACATCGCCCGGCGCATCCGGGCGAGCGATCGGGCCGATCAGCGAAGCGCTTTCGACGAGATCCGCGCCGCCTGCCGTCCCGTGGCCATGGGACATCCACGCCTGCGCCGGTTCTCGGCGCGGGACCGAGGCGACGCAGCCGACGAGCTCGTCGCCGAGTACGCCGCGGAGCTCATCCACGACAAAAGCCGCCTGCAGGCGGCGGCGGTCAAGGGGCTGGGGCTCCTGCGCGAGGACTTCCGCCGCTTCGTGTACAAGGCTGGGCCAATCGCGAGCGAGGAGTCCGCCTGGAGCCCTTACGCATGGCTCCGGCTGAAGCTCAAGGGAGTCATGACGGGCTCGGCGCAGTTCAAGGCCGCCTCCAAGACGTATCCTGTCTACGTGCTCCGCGAGCCGGTGACGCTGGAAGAGGGCTCGCCTCGGACCGTCCTCGAGATCCTGCCCGAGCTGCCACCGCTGCCCTCGAAACTGGTGCCGCAGCGCGAGGGCCAGCACCCGCCGATCGCGAGCGAAGAGTCGCTGGCCGACCAGGCCTACGCGGCGCTCGCGCTGGCGCGTGGCCCGCTGACCCTTGCCGACCTGACGTGGCTGTGCTGGCACACGCTCCACCCCCACCCGGACGAGGAGTTCGCCGGTCTGGCCGGAAGACCTGCTGGGCCCGACGCGGAGGCGGGGGCCGATCACAAGCCCGGGCGATTCCTGGTCGCCCGCAGCCGGCGGCCGGACGCCGAGGTCGAGTTGCGCCGATGGGAGGCGGTCGTCGACGTGCATGCCTCGCAGCTCGTTGCCGGTCTACCCCGTGCGGTGCGCGACACGATGGAGGCGAGCCTGCCCCCGGAGGCCCGCTCGACGCGCTCCGGAGGCCCCTACGAGGTGCTGCTCGCCGATCCGGACGCAGCGGATCGCCTCCTGCCAACCCGCGCCGTCGCAGCGGAATCCGGCCTGGACAAGAACAAGGTGGCCGCGCTACGGAGGGAGTTCACCGAGATCTTCCGGCAACACTGCGACCGCCACGGCCTCTCGGCCTCGCAGCGCAGGTCGCTGCAGGTCGCCGTCGCGGACATCCTGAGAGTTGGCAGCTTCTCCTCCCCACAGGAGGAGAAACTATGAACAAGATGGATCGAAGAGAGACGGCCAAGAGATATCTGGCGGCGCTCCAGTCGGATCGCACGGACCGCCGCAAGGGGAAGGTCACCGCGCTGCAACGCCTCGCCCGCGCAGCGCTCCCGGCGGAGAAGCCGCGCCCCGCAGTGGGGCAGGTCTGGCGCGTGGAGGGCGCGGACCCTGACGACCAGCCCGTGCTGGTGGTGGTAATGGAGACGCGCCTCGCGACGAAGGCGCTCCTGGCGCACGACGAGACGTGGCTCGCCGCCGAGGACGACCTCGTCGTTCCGCCGCGCGAATCGCCGACGCGCGAGGAGCTGGTGGTGTGCCTGTGGCGACCGCTCGAGCCTCGCGAGGAGCACTTCGCCGCGCTCGTCGGCAGTATCGGCGACGGGGCATGGTCCGCCCTCGACGCGCTGGAGGTCGGCCGCCGCACCTGCCGGCTCGCGCTCACGGCGCAGGGCGCACGCGAGCTGCGCGACGGCGCGCTGGCCGTGGCGTGGGTCGCGACGCGCGACGGGAGACCCGACCTCCGCTTCCAGACCGGACCGCGGATCGTCGAGGAGGACGACCCGCGCATCGCCGTGCGGGAGGAGCTCGCACGCTGCACCGCCTACCTGGGCCAGGTGAGACAATCTCAGCCTGAACCCGACATACTCACGCGCTGGCTCGAGCGGGCGCGAGAGAGCCTGCTGGGGCAGCGCGGCGTGCGATCGGTGCCCGCCGCGGGTGGGCTCGGGGTGGCCGCCCTCGTCACGACGATCGGCGGCTTGGTCGTTCCCGCGGGCGCGGTGCACGGCGCCCTCCTCCCGTCGGGCGCGGCGCGCGGCAGCGGCGCGCCGCTGGCGAGCGGCATCGTGGAGGTGGACGCGGAGCTGGGAGCTCAGCCCGTGAAGCTCCGCCTGACGCGAAACGCATCGGGCGTTACGGCCCTCGTCCGGAGCGAAGGACACCCGCTTTCGCTTGCGCTCCACGCCCGCCGCGCGCGACGTCTGCGAAAGCTCGGAACTGCGCGAAGCGATCCGAGCGGCCGCTGCGCCGTCGGCCCGTGCGAGCTGCGAGATGGCGAGGCACTTGTCCTCGCCCTGCGGGCCAAGGGTGCGCGCCGGCGATTCATCATCCCTGCTTGATCTGACGGCTATCCTCGACGCCGTCGAGCGGCTCGCGGTACGCGACCGGACGCGGGACTTTCGCGCCGCGCTCGAGCTCCTCGACCGCGAGATACCGGTGGGCTCGAGCGCGCGCGAGCGGCTGCTGCGCGGCTACGTCCTCTACCGACTCGACGACGACGCGGCGGGCGTGGTGGCGCTCGAGGAGGCCACCGCGCTGGCGGGTGAGGACGAGCGCACGGCCTTCTGGGCCGCGCTTCGTCTTTGCCAGGCGCATGCCTTTCACGATCGCGACGAAGAAGCAGCGCACTGCCTTGACCGGGCCGATGTGCTGGCGGCGCGACTGGGGCCCGAGGAGCGCGGCCAGGCTAGCCTCGCGCGGGCGCGCCTGCTCTATCGCGCCGACGACTCGCGCCGGGCAGCGGACGCTTTCGCGGTGGCCGAGACCACGCTCGACGCCGCCGGGGACGCCGCGCGTGCCTGGAAGGCGGCCGCCGAGCGTGCCGCCATGGCGGCGGAGGACGGCCCGGGCCGGCTGGGCCGCGCCTGGGGCGCCCTCCTGGCACGGCGGGGTCGGCCTCCGCCGAGCGTCCTCATCGAGATCGGCGACGCGGCCGCTGCGGCTTACGCGGACAGCCTCGACGCCCGCGACCTGCAATTCCTGGAGCGGATCGCGCTCGCGCACCGGCGCGCGGCCGAAGGTGCCAAGCTCGACAACCTCGCGTTCGCGCTTGCGAACCAGGGGGAGGTGAAGGGCCTGCAGGCCGTCGCCGCGCTCGCGGCGCGCGTTGCGCGCTCTCCTGGAGGGCGGGCCGTGAGCTGGCTCGCGCAAGTCGCGCTCGCCGGCGCGATGCGCTCGACCCGGCGCAGCCGCCTGCTCGATCGCGCGCTGGAGGCGCTCCGCGCTCCCGGGCTCGACCCCCATCTCCTCATCATGGGATCGCGGCTCGCAATGGACGCGCAGCGCGACGCGGACGCTCAGGAGCTATGCTCAAGGGTCATCACCCTCCCCACGAGTGGTGAGCAAGTGCGCTCCTATGCACGGGTTAATCTGGCCGGTGTGTGCATCAGGGGCGGGCGACTCGAAGAAGCGTTTGCCAACCTCCAGGCCGTTCGCCGGGACCTCCTACCGATTCAGTTTCTGGTCGTCTACCATCTGAATCTCGCGGGCTACTGGCTCATGCGCGGCTTCCCGGAGGAGGCGCGTGCGAACCTCGCCGCCGCGATGAAGCTGCCCGAGATCCCCGATCCCGAGATCGAGGCTATCACGCTAGTCAACGCCTGCGGAACGGCCCTCCAGCTCGACGACGCACCGCTTTGCAGAACGCTCGAGAAGCGCATCGCGCAGGTCATCCCCTGGGCGCAGCCGCAGTCGGCCGGATCGCTCCTCGTGAACCAGGGCGAGTTGCACGAACGCCTCGGCCAGGTGCGCAAGGCGCGCCGGTGCTACGAGGCGGCGTTGAGGGGTGGCCTCGAGCTGCCCGGCGGGATGTCTCTCACGGCAAGCCTCGCCCTCGCCCGCGTGTCGGACCTGCTCGACGACGGGCCCGGCGCGCGCAGGGCGTTGCGCGGTGCGCTGCGGCTCGCCCGGCGCTGGCCCCAGCGGCGGGCGGCGGTCCACTGGGCGGCGGCGCACAGAGCGCTCGCCGAGGGCGACGTGGCGGTCGCAAGGCGGCAGTTCCACGCGTGTGCCCGGGAGGAGCGTCGCATCGGCGCGATGCTGTGGGAGGCCGACACGTGGCTCGCGCTCTCCCGGCTCGACGCCGCCCGCGCCGAGAGCGTAGCCACGGCGCGAAAGGCGTATCGGCTGTGCCAGGCGGCCCTTGGTCTCATGGGCGCGGAGCACCGGCGGCTTGAGGTCTTGGAGCGCTACCGCCACATTGGCGGGTGGCTCGTGGCGATGCTCCTCGACCACCGGACGCCGCGCGCGGCGCTCGAGGCGGCGTTCGAGGTGAAGAGCGGGGAGCTGCTGGGCGCGCTCGTGGCTCGCGGCCACGCGCCGGCCGAGGCGGTGGCAGGGGAGCCGTATCGCTTACCAGAGGTGGCGCTGGAGATTCCCGCCACCACCTCGGGTTTGCTCCGGCACGGGCCGGCGCATCAGGCACACGGAACGCGCCGCTCACTCGACGCATGGGACCGGATGACGCGCGAGCGGAGCTGGATGCGCCCCAGGCCTGGTGCAGTCGGCCGGGTGCTCGCGTCGCTCGCCGCCGACGAGGTCGCGATTGAGTGGTACCTCGCCGACCCCAACTCGGCGCTCCTCGTCGCCTGGGTGCTGCGCGATGGAGAGGTGCACCTTATCGACGAGACGTGGCGGCCGCGGCACGACAAGGCCTGCCGCCGAGCGCTCAGCGCCATTCTTGTGGCAGGAGAGGCGCCTGATGGCGCGGCCGAGATGCTCGGTGAGGCCATGGGCCAGCTAGAGCGGGTGCTCTTCGCGCCCGTCCGCGACCTCGTCGCGGGCAAGCGCCGCCTCTTCCTCGCCCCTGGGGGCGTGCTAGGCCACGTGCCGCTCGAGTGGTGGTTCGATGGCTACGAGGTTGGTCACCTACCCTCGCTGGCACTTCTTCCGGACCTCCCGCCGACCCGCGGCGCGATGCGCCAGGCGCTCGTCGTGCGCGGCGCGGATCGGCACGGCGCCGCCGCACTCCCTGCATCCGACGTCGAGGCGGCGCGCGTCTCGGCGGCCTTGAAAGCCGCGGGCGTGGAGGTGTTGCAGGCCCCCTCTTCCCCAGACGTGCTGGGTGGGGCACTCTCGCAGGTTGACCTCTTCCACTACGCCGGACACGCTACGTTCGACGCCGAGAGTGGAATGGCGGCGGCCCTACAACTCGAGGGGGGAGCGTTCGAGGCGTGGCGCTTTCAAGAGCTCGTTTTGGCGCGCCGTCCGCTCGTCGTCCTGTCGGGGTGTGACACGGGGCGCTTCAAGCCGATGGGAGACGAACTGGTCGGGTTCGTGCGTGCGCTCTTCCTGGGCGGCGCTTCCGGGGTCGTCTGCGCGTCGTGGCCAGTGAACGACGGCGCGACGGCGGCGCTGATGGACCACTTCTACTCACGCCTCCTCGCTGGCGAGCTAGCGACGCGCGCGATGCAGGACGCTGCGAGCGCGCTCCGCGCGGCCGGCCTCGCCAACCCGGTCCACTGGGGCTCTTTTCGTGTCTATGGAAGGTAGGGACGGTGGGATTCGATAACTGGAGGCCCGAAAAAGCAATTCGCTCACATGCCTGTTTCGCTGTTCGGGAATCCTGACTCTCGTTTAGACCGCCACTTCGGCGGTCTTCACCTCCGCGACCCGACCCCGCTCTACCTTCGCGAGTAGCTCGCGTAATACTCCCGCCAGTTCCTCACGCGCTTCGGGGGTCGCGATCTCGGGGTCGTCGAGCCGATCGACGTGAACGGTCACCCGCGCCTTGCCCTTTGCTAAGCTCCGGTCGAACAGCCGCTGCGCCTCACGCTCGACCGCGTGCCCGGCGCGAACACCCTTAAGTATCCGGCGCGCTTCACTGGCCGTCCACTGCTCCTTGACAGCCCGCGCAAGCATGGCCCCGAATTCCTCCGCGACCTTTCCTTCAGCCTTCTCGGCCCGCTTCAGGTCTGCCCTCACGATCTTGGCGTCAAGCTGATGCTCGGTGGCGTACCTGGCTGCCACCTCGGTGGTCGGCTCGAGCCCTTGGCGGCGGGCCCACTCGTTCACCAGTTCCCGAAAACGTACCTCCCGCCTGGCCTTGTTCTCCGCCTCATGCTTCTTGCGCAGACCGTTCCAGTACGTCACGAACTCGAAGGCGACCTCGCGCGTCTCGATCTCTCGCTTGAGGATCGCCTTGCGGAGCGGCTCCGGCGCCCGGAGGAGAGAGATCAGGTCGCGGGCAGTGGTGAGCCCAATCTTGCGGTCTGCCGCAATCTGTTCGAGCAGATCCGTCTCCGAGGCGGCTGGCGTCAGCTTCTTCAGCACGTCCAGCTTGCTTTGAATCCCGTACGCCTCCTCGACGGCCGTAAGAGCCGACCGCTGGCGGTTCTCAGCATCCTGCTGGTCGATGACCTTCAGCCGCTCCTCCAGGTCCTCGTCCTGAACCCGTGGAAGAACCTTGCAGCGGATGGCCGTCCACCCGGCCTTCCGGGCCGCCCTCCAGCGTCGTTCGCCGTATATGAGGCGGTATCGTCTGGGTTGGCCCGACTGCTCATCCACGCTGATGGGGCGGACGGCCGGCTCCTGGAGCAGGCCCACCGCCTTCAGGCTCGCCACCAACCCCTCGAGATCCTCATCCGAGAACTCCCTGCGCGGCTGGTCGGGGTCCGGCTCGATCTGGTCGAGCGCGATGGAGTAGACGAGCACCTCACCACCCGCCGCGTTCAGCTTGTCCATGAGCCCCGCAGGACGACCCGCACCCCTCATCTGTGCCTCCATCGCTAGACCTCCTCCGCGCCCGCCACAGGGCCCGTGAGGGCCACTGCTCCGTCGCCTCGCTGGTCCTGCCGCGCCGTCGCGGCCTCGTCGATGAGCCACTGCCCAAGCCTGTAGACCGCCTCCATCACGCGCACAGCCGGCGGACTCGACGCCTTCATCGCGCGCCTATGGCTCATGGCGGTCGGAATTTCCTTCTCCGCTTTGGGGAGGGCCATCCTGACGAGGCAACGTTCGCCACAGATCTCCTGGGCCCGCCTCATCGCGAGCCGAGACTCGATGGTCATCCCCACCATGTTCGGGATGAAGTACGCGGGGGGATGGCGCTCCAGGGCCGCGAGATGCTCGTCGAGATCGTGAACACTCTCGACGGTGTCCGAACACCGAACGTCGATGGGGCTCATGACGAGGCTCGCGGCCTCGATGGCATGGCTCGTAATCTCACCGAAGCCAGTTGGCGTGTCGATAAGGACCACGTCGTACGCGCTCTCAACGGCACCGAGCTGCGCATCGAGCGCGAGCCGCCTCGCCGAACCGGTCGCCATCCTGGAGCGCGCGACCAGCATCGAGAGTTCCACCTCCAGGCCGACGACGTCCGCCTGGTTCGAGGCCACCACGTCGAGCAGGCCGGGGATGATCTCCTGCGGTGAGAACCGTCGGCCATCCGACCCGCGGACAAGGTCGATCGCCGTGTAGCCGAGAGGCGCCTTCACGTTCGCACCGAGACGCGCTCCGGACCCGACACTCTGCGGGTCGAGGTCCACCACCAGGACGCTCGCCCCCTGCTTCGCTAGCTCCCACGCAGCGAGCACGGTCAGGACGGTCTTCCCCGATCCGCCTTTCCTCGCAGACGTTACAACTCGCAATGAACGCCCCACGCCGCCCCTCCGCCCCAACCCCAAATCACCTCGGACATTCGCGCTGCCAACTTCACATCACGTAGCTCAACCGCCGGTCGCATCCGGTGTTGCATGCCGGTCTGACACAGCTCTCCCGAACGGTTTTCAGGCCCCGAAATACGGACGTCCGTTCTTCACACGAACGCCCCTGCAGGGATCAATTTGATACGCCTTTTGGCGCCCCTTTGGTGGTAGCGGCTATCCCTTAAAGACCACGGAGCCCCTTAACCGCAACCGGCTCCCTTTCGGTCGCACACCATACGTACCTCCTCCGGAGGTTCAACGATCGGTAAATACGATTGTTTCAAGGTGAAGGAGCAGTCGAACCTGGTATCGGGAGTTAATCAGATGTCAGATCGACGTCATTAAATACAAAGACATGACGGGTAGCGCTTGATACCATGCTCGACAAGACGCGCCAGGTTGGAATTCGGATTTCAGAGGCCGCCCACGCGCGCCTCTCGGCTCAGGCCGCCGCGCGTGGTCTGCCTCTTGCCACATTTCTCCGCGAATGCCTCGAAGAACAGGAGCGGAGCCTCCTCGGGGAGCTGCGCTCCATGCGGGAGGCGCTCGACGCTCTAGCCACGCGGCCCGCGCCTACCAACGGCTCGCCGGGTCCGAATCCGGCGAGTTCACAACTCGTCACGAAGGCGTACGTGGCCGTCGCCGTCGAGACGCTCCTCACGCTACGGAAGCTCGCGCAACCGAGTGTCGGAACTTACGTGCAGAATGAAATGAAGCGCCTCGGGATCGAGGTGTGGACGGGGTGAGTCGTACGCGCGCCCACGGCGCGCGGCTCTGCGCGGGTAGGGGCGGGGGAGTCCATGCACCCGGACGACAGGCGGAAGCTCTACGCAGTCATCTTCGGAGTTCTGCCGCTTGCCGCGTGGCTCTTCGCGGTTAGGCAGACCACGGTTCTCGGGCGACCCAAGCTCGCCCTGTTCCTCCGCCTTCTCTGGGAAACTCCTCATCGGCCCATTCTCCTCGGTCCACTCGTCGGCGGGGTCCTCCTCGCCGCCCTCGTCGCCTACGCCATCCACAAGCTCTCGGCTCCCGACTACGCAGGGGCTCCCTTCCGCACCTTCCTGCGCGGCACCGCTGTCACGAGCTCGTGCGCCCTCGCCCGTCGAACCACCGAGCGCCACGCGGAGCAGGTCACCGTCGCCAGGATCCCGATGCCGACGAGTATCGAGTCCCTCCACCTGCTCGTGAGTGGCTCCACAGGCTCCGGCAAGTCCGTTCTCGTCCGAGAGCTCGCCTACGGAGCCCTTCTTCGCCGCGACCGCATCGTCGCCGCCGACCCGAACGGCGACATGGTCTCGAAGTTCTACCGGCCGGACAACGGCGACGTCATCCTCAACCCCTACGACCAGCGCTCCGCGGGCTGGAGCTTCTTCAACGAGGTCAGGAACGACTACGACTTCAAGCGCCTCTCCCTCTCCATCGTCCCTCGTGGCCAGACGGAAGAGGAGGAGTCCTGGCGTGAGTACGCCCGCCTCCTCCTCACCGAGACCGCGCGCAAGCTGAGCTTCCTCAGGACCCCGGACGTCCGGACACTCTTTCGCTGGCTCACGGTCGTCCATCCCGACGAGCTCAAGGCTTTCCTGAAGGACACGCCCGCCGAGTCGCTCTTCGTCGGCGCCGACAGGGCCCTCGCCTCCGCTCGCTTCGTCCTCTCCTCGAAGCTCCCCGAGCATCTCTCCATGCCGGCGGGGAACTTCTCCATTCGCACCTGGCTCGAGCAACCGAAAGGCAATCTCTTTATCACCTGGCGAGAGGACATGGCCGAGGCGCTTCGACCCCTCATCTCGGCCTGGGTCGACGTCCTCTGCACGTCGGTCCTTTCCCTCGGGGAAGCCCGGCAGCGCCTCTGGCTCTTCCTCGACGAGCTCGCTAGCCTTGAGAAGCTTGCCAGCCTCGAGGCCGCCGCCACCAAGGGCCGCAAGGCCGGCCTCCGGATCGTCGCTGGCCTCCAGTCGACCGCCCAGCTCGACAAGATCTACGGCCGCGAGGAGGCTCAGACCCTCCGGAGTTGCTTCCGCTCGCTCGTCGTCCTGGGCGGGGCCAAGACCGACCCTCGCACCTGCGAGGACATGAGCCAGAGCCTCGGAGAGCACGAGGTCGAGCGAGAGAATCGAAGCCGCTCCCACTCGCTGCGGGGGGGCTCGACGACCGAGTACATCCAGCGCACCCGGGAACGCGTGGTGCTCCCATCCCAGATCGCCACCCTCCCCGACCTCACTGGGTACATGGCCTTCGCCGGGGATTACCCCATCGCCCGCGTGAAGCTCGAGATCCTCCGCTTCAAGGAACGCGAGCCCGCCATCTCCGAACGCTCCCCCTTCCAGTTCCAGGCTGACCCGAAGGAGCAGGCGTGCTGAGCCACAAGGTCCTGAAGCGCGAGGACGTCGGGAAGACCGTCCAGTACTACAGCGACGCGGACGACTACTACGCCAAGGAAGGCGGAGCCACGGCCTGGCAGGGGAAGGGCGCCCACGCGCTCGGCCTCAGCGGTGAGGTCGACCCGGAGAGGTTTCGCCAGCTCCTCGCCGGCCGCGTCCAGCCGGGCCAGAAGGCCGTGCGCGGCTCCACTCGCCTCGACCGCGACTCGCGCATTGGCATCGACTTCACGTTCTCGGCCCCGAAGAGCGTCTCCATCCAGGCTCTCGTCGGCCGGGACCCGAAGCTCATCCGCGCCCACGACACCGCGGTCGCCCGTACCATGAAGGTCGCCGAGCAGTTCGCCCAGGCGTCCGTCAAGGTCCGCCGGAAGAAGGGCATTGAGACGACCGCGAATCTCGTCGTGGCCCGCTTCCGCCACGAGACGAGCCGCGAAAAGGACCCCCACCTCCACACCCACGCCATCGTCATGAACCTCACCCGCCGGAGGGACGGCGCCTGGCGGGCGCTCGTAAACGACCAACTCGTGAAGTCAACGAAGTACCTGGGCGCGGTCTACCGCGCCGAGCTCGCCGCCGAGCTCACGAAGCTCGGTTACGAGCTCCGCCTCGAGCGCGATGGAATGTTCGAGCTCGCCCGGGTCTCCCGCGACGAGCTCGCGGCCTTCTCGGTGCGCTCAGCTCAGATCCAGCAGGCCCTCGCCGACCGCGGGCTCACGCGCGAGAGCGCCTCCACCGCCCAGAAGCAGCTCGCCACGCTCCAGACCCGCAAGCCGAAGACCCCCGCCGACCGTGACGAGCTTCACCGGCTGTGGCGCGAGCGCGCGGCCGAGCTGAGGATCTCACTCGAGCCACCCGCGGGAAGGCTCTCGCCCGCCGCCCTCCAGAAGGCGCGCGCCATCATCGATGATGCCCCGCGCGCCCAGGCCGCCAGGGACTGCGTCAAGTTCGCGGCCCAGCACCTGACCGAGCGGCAGGCCATCGTCAGCCGCGGTGAGCTCCTCAACATTGCCGTGGAACACGCCATGGGGCGCGCCACGCTCGTCGACATCGAGCGCGAGATCGACCGCCGCGTCGAGCGCGGGCTCCTCGTCAAGGAGGCGCCCGTCTACCACCCCGCCTACTCGAGGAACGGGCCGGTCATGACCCCCACCGCCTGGGCGGCAGAGCTCCACCGTTCGCGCGGATTATCTCCCGGGGCGGCCGACGAAGAGGTGCGCCAGGGGATCGCCGCACGGCGACTCGTCCTCTGTGAAGAGCGCTACACGACGCCCCGCGCGATCGATCGCGAGGAGGCTATCCTCCGGATCGAGCGTGACGGCAGAGGCAGCGTTACTCCGGCCATTGCGCCCGAGCTCGTCCGCGCGCGTCTCGAAGAGACGACCCTTTCGAAGGAGCAGCGCGAGGCCATCGCGATCATCACCGGCACCACGAATCGAGTGATCGCCGTACAGGGCTTCGCCGGAACCGGCAAGAGCCACATGCTCCTCACCGCCAAGGGCCTCCTCGAGGAGGCAGGCTACACCGTGCAGACCGCGGCGCCCTACTCGGGCCAGGCGCGCCGGCTCCGCGACGAGGGCCTCCCGTGCAGCACCGTCGCGTCGATCCTCGCCTCCCGGACCCCTGAAAAGTACCTCGGCTCTCGCACCGTCCTCTTTGTCGACGAGTCCGGCGTCCTCCCCGCCCGGCTCATGTCCCGCCTTCAGACCCTCGCCGAGAGGCACGGAACCCGAGTCGTCTACCTCGGCGACACCGGGCAGACGAAGGCCATCGAGGCGGGAAGGCCTTTCGCGCAGCTCCAGGAGGCAGGAACGTTCACCGCCAAGCTCGAGGACGTCCGTCGGCAGACGGAACGCATGCTCCGGTGGGCGGTCACCCTCGCTGCCCGCGGCGATCCCCGACGCTCGCTCCTGCACATCGAGGACGTCCGCCAGATCGCTGACCACGACCGGCGGCGGGAAGCGGTCGCCGAGGCCTTCGCCAGGCTCTCTCCCGCGGCGCGCGACCAGACCATCGTCGTGTCCGGCACGAACGAGGCCCGCCGCAAGATCAACGATCTCATCCGCGCGAAGGTGGGTACCGCCGGGAAAGGCACCCTCTACGACACGCTCACGCGCATCGACACGACCCAGGAGATGCGCAAGCACTCGAAGAATTACGACACGGGGTGGGTCGTCCAGCCTGAACGCGACTACAAGAGGACCGGGCTCCAACGCGGCAAGCTCTATCGGGTTGAGGAGAACGGACCCGGGGACAAGCTCACCGTCCGGCAGATCGCGGAGGAGGGGAGACTCGGGGAAGCCTTCTCGTTCAATCCCCACCTGAGCCGGAAGCTCTCCGTCTACCGCCCCGACCGCATCGAGCTCTCCATCGGCGACCGCGTCCGCGTCACGCGCAACGATGCTACCCGCGATCTCGCGAACGGCGACCGCGCCGTCGTCAAGGAAGTCTCTGCCGAGAGCGTGCTCCTGGCGTTCAAGGAGCGCGAGGTCTCGCTCCCGGCCAGAACCCCTCTGCACCTCGACCTCGCCTACGCGACCACAGTGCACTCCGCCCAGGGGCAGACCTGCGACCGCGTTCTCGTCGACCTCGACACCACGAGCCGCACGACCACCCGCGACGTCTACTACGTCGCAATCTCGCGGGCCCGCGAACAGGCGATCATTTTCACGAACGACACCCAGCGCCTGCCGGCCGCGATCGCGCGAGCCTTCGAGAAGCACGCCGCGCTCGATCTCGCTCGCGACCGCGACAGACTCGCGAAGAGGGCCCCCGAGCACGAGCTCGGGCGTTAGTTCGCTCGGCCGGCGACGAAGCCTTTCCCGCGTCCTTCATCCCTGGCAATCGAAGGTCCTTTGCGACAGCGGCTCTCTGTGGTCACACCGCCCGTAGCATGGGCCGCGTGCAGCGGACCGTGCTTGCTCGCGACGTTCGCGCAGGCGACCACCTCGCATCCTTGGCGCTGTTCGGTCAGGGTGGCGGGGAGGTTCGTGATGTCCGAGTTTGAGGAGCGGCTCAAGAGGCATCGATTCAAGCGGGAAGAGCATGAGAAACCCAACAGGGCGCCTCGGGGAAAGAGAACCGCCCCGCGAACGGGTGCACCGTCGTGGGGAAGGGAGGAGTCGGTGAACGTCGGGTCAGGTTTCACGACGGTTTGGGTGGCTACAACAGGTACAGAGTCATGATCTTTCAACAGAAACAATATGGGCGGCCTAGGATCACTTCGCTAAGGCCCGGGAAGTGCTGTGGATTCCTGCGATTGGGGGCCGCGCAAGCGCTACCAGCTGACCGAACCTCGAACGCTGGCAGAAGGCCGAAGCTCCTGACCCAACCATCGCTACTTGCTTGCGACATGGCCGCTACCAGATGGCCGTGGATAACTCCGCTCCTCAGACCCATCGTGACCTCCGAGGCGCTACCATATGGCCGAAGCTCCGGTGGAGCACTCAATGCCCGCTGGCTCACGAAATTCGATGGGCTGGAAAAGGGATTTGAATAGAATCGAAGCGGTTTAACCTAACTACGCCACGATACGCTACTTTCACTTCAAACAGCGGGCTTCGCGGAGGTTTCCGGAAGGATCGCGAGTCCAATGGAGTCCTTGCGAGTCCAGCGCAGGGTCCTGGAGATTTGGTCGTATTTTGGTCGGCGAGACACTACCGACCGTGACTTGCGACGTCGGCCGGAAGGCTGGTGCCCGATGAGGAGGTCGCGATGGGTTCGCGCAGTGCACGCGGCACTCAGCCGATGTCAGCATGGCTTCCTGCGGAATCGCCGGATGGGTGACCCAACACGAGCAAGACCAGTTCGGCCGGCGCCGAGAAGCACTCGAAGCGTAGGCCGTCCACAAGTCCGCCCGGAAGGTCCGCGATGTCGTCCTTCCTGGCGGATGGGATGAACAGCGTCTTGGCGCCGTTCTCTCGGGCGAGTAGAACCATTTCATCGATGGCGTCCGGCTCAAGGATGCTCCCCTGGACGCTCATGTCACCGAGAATCGCCACGCGCGGCGGGACGGAACGTCCCTGCAGCGAAGACACAAGCGCAACGAAGATGCCGAGCCCGAGCCCGACTGGATCGTCAGCCTCCATCGGGTTCAGGATCTGGACGTGGACGTCCCGGTCCGGTGACGCCCTCGCGATCCCGAGCTCGGAGAGGTGGTTGCGGACGTGGTCGTGCGCCGTGTGGAGCGCGTCGTAAGCAGACTTCGCCTTCACGCCGGAAAGCGTCGCACGGCCAGAGCCAGGAACCTGCTCGACCTCGATACGAAAAACACACGGGCGGCGATCCACCCCGTCCCTACCGATGGCATACAGACGACCGGGGGGAAGTTCAGAGGTCGAAAGCAGCCCTTCCGTCGGCTGCTCCTTCAGAGTGACCTCTTGTTCGCCCTTCCCGTCCGAAAGCGACGTGTAGGTAAAGGAGGTCTGCCAATATTGGAGGCCCCCCATGCGCTTAAGCTGCTCCTTGACACGTCGTCGCATCTCAAGAGCGAGCTCGAGCGCCCACTGCACGTCCGCCGGCTCGAACTTGCCATGCGGGTACACCAGCTTCAGGAGTCCCGATGCCGTCCGGCGAACAGCCTTGTCATCGCGCGTGTCGATTGCTTTGCCCAATCGGAAAAAGCGATCGATTGCGTTGGCGAAGGACGACCCCCGCAGAATGCGCCACAGATCCGAGAGGTAGTCGACGATGAATCCGTAGTGCCGAGTCATCATCTCGGTCCGCATCCGCGGCATCTCCCACCCCGGGAGGTACGCGTGTACACGATCAAGGAATGCGCGATCGTTGCGCACGTTGTGCGGGAACGGGCAGAAGAGGTGCGTCGTCCGTAAGGCGACCTCAACGTCGAGGTCGAGGTTGCCCTCGAATACGAACGAGGCGTTCGCTGAGATCGGGTCCTTGCCGCGCGAGTAGGTTCCCGACTCCATGTAGTCCTTGAAAATCTGGATCTGCTGTGGGTCACTTACCTTCGAGAGTCCAGCGACCTCGTCAAAAGCAACGACATCCCACTGGCTAACGAGACCCGTGCGAAGCGCTCGCCCCACGTTCGCGCCGAAGAGGTTCGCCACAGACGTCTCGCCGCCCGAGATCAGGATCGCGTAGGGGGAGAACTCTCGGTAGCAGTAGCTCTTGCCGGTTCCGCGAGGGCCGAACTCGACGAGGTTGTAGTTATCCTCGACGTAAGGGATCAAGCGCAGGAGGTTCAGATCGAGCTGCCGCTCGCTGAACTCATCCGAATCGAGGCCCAGGCTGCGCAACACCACCCGCTTCCACTCGGCCGCGGTGAACTCCGGCCGCTTGGCACTCAGTTCCTCAAGACCGCCAGCGTCAACCTGGATCGGGCTTAGACGGTCGATCGAGAAGGGAAATACGTTTCCCCTGATGATGTTCTCAGGGACGTACGACACCTCGACCTGGGCCCAGCACCCCCCAAGGAGCAGCCGAGGGTAGCGCGTCACCAGCTCGTCTGGGATGGTGGCGTCCGGGACGCGAAGCTGGACGAGTTCTGCCCAGTAGCGATCCTCCTTCGAGGAGAGCCGCACCTTGACCTTGTCGATGAGCTTGTATTTCCCCCGCTCGCGAATGAGCGCCTGGATGTGCGGAGCGCGCTCGCTTCGAACGAAATGCTCGGTGAGTATCCGCTGCACCTCCTTCATTCCCGCGGCCACCACCTCTTCGTCCGTTGACGAACAATAGCGGCCCAGCAGGAACTCGAGCACGTAACTCGGGACCTGGTACTCGCCCTTCAGCGGTGTGACCAGATCCTTCCGAACGACCTTCCCCTGGAAGTGTGCAAGGAGCTTCCGGTCGAGCGCGTCGAGCTGGTGCGCGGTGTCTCCCATATTTCTTTCATCAGAAGTCGAAGTCGTCACCTAGAACCTCGATCATCAGCGCCTTCGTGTCGATCGAATATGCTGTGGCCGCGTCGAGAAGCGCAACCGTATGTGGCCCGCCCCGCGGCACGTTGGCCATGAGCGTCTCGGTCAGCGGCCCGCCAGCGTGCGGATCGGCGCGCAACTCCGCGCTCTCCCACACCATCCCGCCACCCGCATCGTAGATCCGCACAACGACCTTGCGGGGGGCGAAGAGCAGCGGCATGTCTACAGGCTCGTTAACCACACTCAGCTTGAACGTCTGACCGATGACCTTGGCAGGCACGTCCAGCCGCACTTGAACGTAGCTCCTCTGTACGGTCCCAGGCTGGGCCAGTAGAGAGACGAGCACGCACTCTTGGGGGGACAAGCCTCCATGAACGAAGAGACTTGGGCCCCCTTGGATCGCGAGGCAAGAAGTATCTCGCGGTACGTATACATCGTCACCGTCTCGCCCGAGAGTGGCTGCCGTAATGTGCAGCAGCTCGCCTCCCACTTCGCCCGCACCGGCAGCGTACCGAAGCCCCCGGGCGAGCAGCCCGCCCGAAGCGGCAGTGCCAGGCACGCCACCTTTGGCCGCAACCGGACTTCCTATTAAGAAGCCGTGATCGCTGCCGATAAGGATGCGAGAGAAACCTGCCTCCAGCGCGCTAGCAACAAACGTGGAGCACTTTTCAAGGATCTCGACGAACAGTTCAAACGTCACCTTAGCGGCAGCGGGACCGCTGTCATCGAGCTCGGTAGTGTATGCAACGGGCAACATACCCTTAGCCGCGCAGTGGACGAGTTTGGCGCCTCCATCACGAAGGAAGTCGTCGATCTCCAGGCGACTGACCTTTCTCCCGGCTTCTGCAAGCGCGGATTCCAGATGCGCGCTCCGCTCGCTGGTCCCGGGCAGGCGACGCGCCCCGATGTAGGAAACGAGCTTGCCACCCTCGACCTTCACTCCAAACTGCCCCTTGGCGCGTGGGAGAAGAGCTGCCATTCCCACTTCGGTGCGCGTCGGGAGCTGGGCCAGCGTGGGGCATGTCTCGACGGTGAGCCCACGATCGCGAAGCCGGTGCGCCAACTCGTATCCAAGATCGGCACGCAGCGCATCGACCATCAACACCGCCGTCCCTTTGCTGTCTCCGTCCAATCCCTCCCAGAAGGACGCCTGCGGCAAAAATCCCGACACGGCATACAAGCCAGATGCCTCGACCGCCTTCGTGAAGCGAGAGGTCAGCGTACGTGTCCACTGGTGGTAGGTTTGCCGAGCCATCATCAGGAGCGCCTTGTCCCACTCCGAGCTGAGCCCACCATCGAGTTGTGGCAATTTGCGATAGAGCGCATCGATCCACCAGTCGCCACCCTCGCTGCGCACGTACTCTTTCGCAAGCCGCTCGAGCGCTCCCGCCGGGTAACTGACCAGCTCCGAGAGGCGCCGCCGCGCGAGGCTGCACAACTGTGCCGCGGCCGAGAGAGCCGACCAACGCTGTCGGGCGTTCCGGTCAAGTAGGGGCAGCCTCAGGCGCTCGTCAGCGACCGCGGACACGTTCTCCCACCACGAATGGATCTGGGCCTCGTCGCTGGGCCGCGAATCGAGCAGGAGCTGCTCGATCCTGCGATCGACGAACGGAAGCGCGGGCCCAAGAGCAAGAGCCATCGGATTGTCGAGCGCCTTCGATAGATCCGAAGACCGCAGCGCATCCTCGACACTGGCGAGAAACGCTTCGCGGCGCTGGTGATCCTGGAGGCCGCGTTCGAGAGCCGCCTTCCATCTTGGTCGAAACTCCTCCTGCGGAAGGTGATTAAACAGTGGCTTGGCATCGGTCGCTCCCGTCTCCACGAGTGAGGAGGCAACCATGCATCGGCACAACGCACCGCGGTCAGGAGGATGCCCGTCGACGAGGTGTCGTCGCAGTCCGAGTCGCGCCTTCACCGCTGCGGTCAGCACCGGCAAGAGCCCTTCCTCCTTCCAGCGAGCGACATCGCCCTCCGACGAGAGGTACCGGAGCACGAGCTCTACCTCATCGGCGGCGGGCGCCCTGACGGCCGCGCGCAATAGCGCGAAGTACACGTCTTCCGCTCGAAGAGAGCCCCGGTCGCCCGGGAAGTATTGCCCGAATTGCAACGCTAGGGCTTTGGCAGCATCGCTATCGAGCACATGTCTGAGCTCCAGGCTTTCGGCGAGGCCAAAGAACTCTTTCAGGGCCCACGCGAGCGTCGCCTGCGGCAGGCAGCAGAACCCTGCCTCGTAGTCTGTCAGCCACTCGCACTCCACTCCGTCGGGCAGCCGCGGCATGTAAAGCAGCCAGCGCCTCTCGATCCACGGATCCTCAGCGTCGATCTGCGCACGCAGGGAGAGGGGATTGCCTTCGAAAGCGGGCATCTCGACGCCGCTCGGCAGCGACTCGCGAAGGACAGGCCCCATGACGCCCGTCGGATCCTTCCACACGACGACAGGATGGCGTTCGAAAAGATCACCGAGACGGCGGGCGAGTCGCTGTCGCAGAAGGTCGCTCATTTCGATTGTTCCCGTCCTTGTTGCGGCTCGCCCTTCGCGAGCTGATTGGGTGCAAGCGGACGTCGCGACCAGTGCCCTTCGTCTGCTTGCACCCAGGTCGCTCGCACCAGCTTCGCACGCTGCTCGAGCCAAGACCCGTCATCGGCGCGCAGGTAGATGCCCTCCATCGGCTCCGATCCCACCCTCGAGACGCCCATGAGCGGCGCGAGCGCCGACTTCTCGAACACGCCTTCGGCGATGAGGGGCACGATGGCACATCCAAGCTGCGCAGCTAGGTCATCGCGTCGGGAACGCGCCCAGAACCGCGCGGCGTGGCGGTCGTAGATATCGAACGCAAGGAACCAGTCGGGCAGCCGATCATAGCCGACCGTATGGCGAGCGTAGCACCACTCACCGAACAGGATCAGCCCCGCGCCCAGGGCGGGCCGGAGGCGCTCCTCCCGTTCGGCGATCCAGCGCCAGAGCGGCTGAAACTGCTGCTGCAGACCAGGGACAATGTAGCTTCCCCGACTCTGCGCACGGAGCATGCCCTGTGCGTCGATCGAGAACCCGATACACGCACCATCGATCTTCTCTTCGACCGCGACGCGCCGTCGGAGCAAGCTCTCGGCCTCATCCGAGGCGAGGAGCTTGTCGCCCCGCGGCGAGCCCGCCCCGAGCCACGTGAGGTGCGGCGTGCGAGGGAACTTGACGAACCCTTCAGGCACGATCGCTCTCGTGGACGTCCGGCAGGGCACCGCCGATCTTATCTAGGAAGAGCGGCACCACATCCGCGTAGCAGACGAAGCGAACCCTGACTCCCGCCGCGCGAAGGGCCTGATACCACCCGAGCCACTTCGAGTCCATCGCCTGCAGAATCGGCGGTCGCTCTGAGTGCGTCGCTGCGACGGCGACGAATTTCCGATCGGGTGGATCGAAGTAGCGCAGATCCTCGGCAGAAGGAAACTGCTCATAGTCCTCCGGCGGATTTGGTTCGTCGGTCACTCGCGGTCTTATCGGGATCCTGTCACACCGCGCGGGGTTTGCATAATTGGTCAGAACCCACTTGAGGAACTCATTGCCCACGCCCGGCTGGTCCTGCCGGAGCTTCTTCTGGTACTCCTTGATGATCAGGAAGCCGTCGTCGATCGCAAAGCGTTCGCCCTCGAAGATCGGCCTGAGTGCACGAATGCACTTCGCCGGGCAGCCCTGCCTCTCCAGGGGCCATCGATTCGCTGTGAGCGGAACATTGGTGTCGACGACCAACGTCACGGTTCCACTCCTTGCCGGCGCATCGTCGCCTCGGTCATCTTGATCAGGTCGCCCACCTCGTCGCCAAAAAAGTCCTTTGGCCAGTTCGTGATGTTGCCGTACTCGTCCATCTCCAGTGGACGAATTCGTGAACGTCCGCCGTCGATGTCGCAAACATAGAGCGCCACCTCGTCGCTACGCACCGTCTCGCCCTCCGCGACCCGTCGTTGAAGCCGGCGCAGGAGATGCTCGCTGTGGCTTTCTATGATGAACTGGACGCCTGAGTTCTTCGCCGCGTCTATGAACACGTCGGAGAGCCTCGCCTGGACACACGGATGAAGATGGATCTCTGGCTGCTCGAACAACACGGTCGAGTGACGAGCGGCGTAGTAACATTGAACCAAGACCGGGAGCACCTGCGACACACCGAAGCCCACGTCGGTGATAAACACCTCCGCCGCATCGGGGGTTCGCTTGACACGCACGGCGTAGTCTCGACTTCCTGGCGCGATCGGCTCAAGCTTGAAGGAGTCGATGACGTCGAAGGCCTTCAGCCACTCGGCAATGCCCGCAGCGAACGGGACCTCGCGCTTTTCCGCACCGTGGCCCAGTACGATCTGCCTTCCCTCGGAACCCGCCGCGAGGATCGCGTGGACCGCCTGTTCCCCACGAATGCCGACGTCGGGCGGAGCGTCCCCGGCGAACAGGTACGAGCGCTCAGGGTATTCGCGAAGTGGTCCGACGTATTGCACCCTGTCAAGCTGCTTCTCGACTTGGAGTCCAAGGTCGACGAGCCAAGCTGAAGGGTCGACGAAGCTGCGCGCCTCGTCGGGGAATCCGTAGAACCGTACAGGGTCTGGTAGCACGGCCGGCGGATCCAATTCCAGTTTCTTCACATCCTGAAGGCCCGTGCAGGCGAGGTCATAGCCAGTGCCATCCTTCCGACGAAGCATCGCCACATTGGCCATCTGATTCAAGTAATAGCGCATCACTTCGACGTACGACTGACCCTCTTTACGAAATCCGACCTTGAGCGTAAAGGTCAGTTCCGTGAAGAAGTCCTTGTGGAGCTTGATCCCGCCCGGCAGGTCCCAGGCGAATCGGAACTCGAGCTGTTGGTCGAGGGCGTGCTTGAAGATCAGGTCCCGGGGCGTCCCAAGGTCGACCAGTGCACGCTTGTCTCCAGGGTGAAGCACTCGACGGCGATCCCGCGACTCAGCGGTCTGCTTCAGCAAGAGGATCGACTGGAGAAGGCTGGTCTTGCCGGAGCTGTTCGATCCAAAGAAGAGCGTGATGGGCGCAAGACGCAGCGGTTCACCGCCAGTGGTCTGCCACCCTTTGAAGTTCTTGAGTGCCATTTGATGGAACACGGCTAACCCCCGAGCCTTGCGAGGACTACCCGTGGCAACAGTCGCTCCTCGACGAGGGGTGTGATGTTCACGCGTACGCCGAGGTCGATGTCCGGCCGGTAGCCGTGCCCCAGGTCGCGCCCACCACGAACCGCCGCGATCGTGCGCTGTAGCCAGCGAGCGTTCCGCGGAACCGCCTCAGATCGCTGTGGCCCCTCGATGACACGCTCAAGCGCCGAGCGGAACTGACCGAGGGCACCGACAGTATTGCTCCACTCCTGAGCCTTCGCCTCAGCTCGCGAATGCTCCTCCGCTTCGCTTCGCGCGACCTCGAGCCGTGCACGATCCCACTCGCTATTGGCCCAAGTCGCGAGGGGCTCCAGATAGTAGGAAACGATCCTGGAGAGCGTATCGTTCGTCACACGAAGGTAATGGAGGAGGACACGAAACGTTACACGCGTTGGGCCGCTCTCGAAGTTTTCCGATGATAGAACCCAAAAGCGGGGACGGCTCCGGTAGCATTCCACGTGCCACGGCAAGAAGCCTACCGGCAGCTTCTTCTTCTTGCCGTCGACTGTGAGCGTCTCCTCGCGAGACACGCAAAGCCACTCGTCAAGGTCCGGTGTGCCGAGATACGTAGCGGCTTGCGCCTCCAGCGCCTGAGCTGCTGACGAACCGAGATCCCCCGCCATCGCCTGGCGTACCCGTACAATTAGGCCTGGTTCACTCCGGGTCGCCATAAGGGGGACGATCCCATCGTCGTCTGACTCCACAATTTGCTTTACGTAATAGGAGATCCACCGCGCCACCACGTCGCGCTGTTCAATGACCGGAGACGATGCAACCTCCTCCTCGACCCCGTCTCTTCCATTTGCAGTTTCACCGCCCGGTTCTTCGGTGTCGGAGCTATCGTCGTCGGCGCCCTCTGTCTCCTCCCCGCTGTAGCCTCCTTCGGCGTTCGGGCGACGAGCCAACTCGCGCGCGATAAGGATGCGGTCTTCCGCCGGGGTCTCGTACACCCCATGGACCGTATCATCCAGCGCGTCCAGTAGTAACACCTCGCTAGCCGCCAACTGTTGGCCGCGCTCGGACCACGCCGCGAGCAATCGGGTCAGGTCGAGCGGCACATCCTCCTTTCGCCCCTCAAGAAACAGGCGTCGAAGGTCCGGACCTGAGAAATCGCAGAAGGTCTCATCGCCCTCATGCATGGAGCGGCGAAGCAGGACCAGTGGTGCGACGCAGCTTTCGAGGGCTGATGAAACAGGCCCAGAGAGCGCCTCGAGGGAGACGGGAGCATTCCCCACGTGCCCAACTTCCCACATACGCTCGGGCGTTTGCAGCAGCATCGTTGCCGTACCGAGAGACGAGTTCAACACAGCCAGGACGATCTCTGGCCTGGTCGTCGAGGGGAAGATGGAAGGACCCTTATCCGCAAATATGCAGCCTCGGGGAAACAACCCAAAGCGGCGTATGCGCCAGTTCGCCCGAGGCCAGGTAATCCCTGGCTTGAAATAGAAGTCTTGACCTTGATAACGTCCTTTTCCGAATTCCTTCTGTTCCTTCCCGTCCTGGTCCCAGTTAACTACTAGGTCGGTCCGCGCGAAGAAGCGTACCTCGCTGCCACCCTTCACGAATGGAATCCAACGGCGTTCTTGGCCAATTGCAGACCGTGGAACCTCCCAATGAAATCGCAAGAATCGCGGATCGTCGGCGGTGGCGAGGCCCTGTTTCACATCGGCAAGCTTCACGCCGGGCCGATCGCCAAACAGAACGTTCCTCTGATCGCGATCAAGAGGAGGATGCCTTCTGAATAGTGCACGCAGCCAGTCGCTCGCCCAGTAGGCATAGGGCATCCCTGGAACGTCCCGGAGGCTCCCGAGTCGCGCGATGAACCAGTCGTTCTCCGCGTCAGGGCCACCGCCGACGAATCCCGGCAATGTCTCCCGGAAACGTACAGGCCGTTGGGCATCACGGTAATAGGCAAGGCGGTCGAACACCACCGACGAGGCGGAGTGATCGCCGCGCACTGCACGCACCACCGAGGCGCAGACCCGCACGTCCGCGCGGTCGAGGATCCCGCGGCCGAGGTCGAGGACCAGTTCGGGCCGGCTCTCCTGAAGGAGGAGCTGTGTCCGCACCTCCTCGAAGCTCGTTAAGTGCATGAATGAGCGGGACACAAGCATCCCGACGAAGCCGTTCTCGTCGAGTAGGTTGATCGCCTGCTCAAGGAACGCCGTCGCGTAGTCGCTGTGTGTCCTCGGGTAGTGCGCGGGGATCTTCCGCTTCGGATTACCCTTCAGGTAGTCCTTCGCCTCAGGGGGCATGTCCCCGTATGGCGGATTCATGAGCACGACATCGTAGCGTTGCGACAGAAGGCCAATCAGACCGACGGTTCGCTCGAGGTCGGTGTAGAAAAGGAGCGCCCCGATGTCCTGCGCGGGCAGCACCTCCCGTTCGAATCGGCGCAGCTCGTCGAGCATCTCATCGATACGAAACTCCCTCCCTGAACTGGCACGGAAGACCTCGCGTAACTGTCTCTGCGGCGAACCCGCGATCAGCTCCTGCTGTCCGCTCCCGATCCACTCCCGGCGGTGGGCAATCGCACGCTTGCGCTGCGCGTCAGTCATCCGGCCAAAAAGCTCCTCGAACAGTGGCCGTACTTTCAGCAGGCTACCGAGGACGTTCGTGTTGTCGACATCGGAGAAGATCTTCCGGTAGAGAGCTTGGACCTCCGGCTCCTCGCGGTACCGCTCGAGAAATGCCTCCTTCCGCGCATCGCTGCCGATGTGCGCATCTGCGACGACGATGTTCACGCGACGCGGTCGGAATGCCGCAGCCGAATCCACTGCATGCACGATCGACCGGGCTTTCAAATAAAGAGCGAACGCAGCAAGCTGGGCGGCGCGGAGATCGATGTCGATCCCGAAGAGGTTGTTCTCCAGGATCAGGCCTGGAATCTCACGCGGATCGAGCTCCGGCTCGGCCTCCCGATACATCGCAAATAGAAGGTCGAAGGCATAGAGAAGGAAGTGGCCCGAGCCACACGCCGGATCGAGAACACGGATGGAACGGACCGATCTCTCTGGGCGGGGGGGCGCTTCCGACGGGAGGGGCACGAGAAAACGGCAAAGGCGATCGACCGTAAGGTCGTGAAGCGGAGCCGGATCTTCGGCGATCCACGCCTTGAACTCCGCGGCGGCCTCGCTTGCGTTCGGCACGCCGACGCGCCGCTCGTCAAGTCGCCAGCGAGGCTGGCCTACCCCTCCTCCACCATCGCTGACCAGTCGGGGCAAGCGCCCTCGCGACTCGAGCCAGAGCCGGCCCAGCGTGTTATCTGCGAGGGAGCGCACGACCCAGTTCGGCGTGTAGAACTGGTTGGCGATGGGAATGTCGTCTGGACGGTACTTGAAACCGGCGGAGCGATTCTTGCGCTTCTTGAGCGCTTGGTTCGCTTCGGCGTTGTAGTACTGATACACCCAGCCGAGCACGTCGGGCTGGCGCCAGTCATCCTCGGAGACCTCGGTCGACAGGACCCGCAGCAACTCCCGCAGCGCCACCTTGTCCGGCCAAATTAGGCTTTGCTCATCCGTGAGGTCAAATAGTACGCGAACGCTTTCGGAAAGCTCGCGGAATGCATCCTCGACGCCGCGCCGGAGTGCTTCGTCGGCGTTGAGGCTGGCCTCCCGCTCACGAAGCTGATGGGCACGCGGGGTAAGCCCTCCGTACTCATCAGCGAGAAGAGTCGCGGCAGGTCGAAGGAGACCTTGTGCCTCGAGCGTGCGCAAGGCAGCAAGTCGGTTAATCCAAGTTCCCCCTGCCTCACGCACGTACCGTTCTACCGCCCCTGGCGTGACAGCGTCGCCCTCACCCATGGCGCGAGCCTCGCGCCTGATCGCGTCGAGCAGGCGCCGGTAGTCGGCCTCGCGCGCGGGCGTAAGTTGAAGCTCATCACGCTCGAGCGGCGGGGCATCCGTAAAGAGCCCGAATCCGTTGAGCTGCTGCTGGATCGTTGTCTCGACCAACCGGCGCGCGCGGGCGACAACACCGCGCAAGTGATCGCGACGCTCCTTGATCATCGCTCTGGGTCCTCGAACGTGATCCGAACGCACCGTGGCCGGGTGAGCTCCTTCTGGGCTACCTCGGAGATCTTCTCGAAAAGGCGTGGGAGATCATCAGGAGAACGAAGTTCCATCGAGAGGCTTCCGCCGCCCGAGGCCTCGGGCACCTCGGGTTTTTTCGGCTCAGCGAGCTCGTCGAGCTTGCGCAGCGCCTGCTGCGCACGGTGCTCGACGAGCTCTATGTCCGTGCGCAGATTTCCAAGACTCGAACGGCACTCTGGGCAAACGCCATCCCCGCCGGTGGGAAGTGCGAGTTCCGCGGCTCCCAGGCATGCCAGGGCGGCGATCGGCTTCTTCAGCTGCTCGAGGGCCGATGGCGGAGCCTTCGTGGCTTCGGGGTGGGCGTCAATGGCCGCGAGCATTGACGCGGCCCGTTGGTTTCGCTCGTCGTGCCGGCCGCGATAGTCGGCAGCATAGGCAGCAAAGATCCTTCGATCGCGAGCAATCGCGTCATCAGCGCCAGAGAGCAGGTTGTCCGTCGCCACCTGTGCCTTGAGCGCGGCCCAGTCGGTAACAACCGCGGCGGAGCCTCCAGCCGTCTCCCAGGCATTGTAAAGCGCTGTGGCGCGCCTCCGAGCTCCCGCCACGTCATCGAGCTTTCCTTGCGTGCGCAATCGCTCGACGATGCGAACCAACTCGCACAGCGGCTTGAGCGCCACCTTCGCTTGAATAGGTTTGGCTCCCGGGATGAGGGCAATGGCGCCGTCAAGGAGCTGCCTGAGCTTGCCAAGCGACAAGTCGGGCGACGCCGCGCCGTCAAGTAGATCGACCAGCTTCTTGACCGCGGTGATGCCCGGGAGCTGGCGCCCGGCGAGATCGGCGTGGGCCTCGCGAGCGCGGGAGAGGAATTCGGGCAGCACATCCTCCGCGCGCTGCTCAAGCTTCTCCAGCGTGTCGGCGCCCGGACTCTGGAACGCCTCCTCGAACACCCCCGTCAACGCCTCGCGCTCCTCGGGGGTGAGCGTGAGATCGGACGGGTCAAGGACCGACTTGGTAAAGAGCTGAGCGCCACTGAGCCAGCTGTCCGCCTTCTGATCGCCTGGCGCGCGGAGCACGGTCCCGTCGGCGAGCTTAACCGTGAGGAGGCGACCTCGGAGCAGCGCACCGAAGCCTGCCTTCACCGCCCGCTCCGGCCAGCCGTACGGTGGCTCGAGAAAGTGCTCGAGGAGCGCCGCTCCGGTGCGGTCTCGTTCCATGCGGCCGCGAAGAGCCAGCGCGATCTCTTTGAGGAACGGGCGATCGCTTAGCGGGCGGCCACCCGCGTCGAAGAGCTTGAGGGTCGCGAAGAAATCCGGCTGCGATGAGGGCGGCTGCCAGGAGAACACCTTCTTCAGCCCGGCCTCGTCGACGAGAGCGCTGCCGGTCGCGATTTCGCTGAAGACCTGGTCGAGCGCGGCCTTCATTGTCTCGCGATACACCTCCTGCGGCTTCTTCACCTGCCCCCCGAGCGGGGTGTCCACTCCGCGGTGAATGACCTGCCCGGAAGCGATGGCGTTCTGGATCGCAGTCGGAATGAGCTCGTCGCGTAGTTTGTCGAGCTTCGCCTGCTCGTTTCGCAGGAAGTCGAGAGCCTGCTGGCCGAACCGGCTTCCGTAATCTTTGATGGCCGATTCCAGCTTAAGAGCCCTGCGGGCCAGCTCCTCAGCTTCGGATGATCCAGAAAGGTACCAAATAACGATGTGCGACGCCCCCATGTACTGCTGGGCCCACAATTTGGGTTGCCGAGCGGGGGTACCTGGCTTTGGCCAAACAAAGTGCAACTCGAGCCCCTTAGGATCGGCGCCCGCGTCGGGCAGCGATATCCCCCCCACGTGGACGGCGACCCCGACCGGAAGCTTGTGCCAAGCGTTGACCGCGATGGTCTTCATCCCCAGCACTGCCGCCTGAGCCCCGATCGCCTCGCCGAGGAACGCATGCACTTGCGGCTCCTCGAGAGGTTGCCCATCGACCTCTTTCTGGAAGCTCTTCTCCTCCTGGCGATAGAAGCGGTAACCGCTGTCGGGCTCCTCCCCAATGTAGTGCTCCGTCAGCAGACGGGCGCAGGCCTCGCGGACGTCCTTCAGGTGGGGCTCCCACGCCGCACCGAGGCGCGGATAGAGGAGCGCAGCCACGTTGTCAGCGTCGACCTTGATACGCCGGAAGCCAGGCGGGTTGAGCGACTGTAGGAGAAAGATCACCTTCGCAACAGACGAGGCTTTGACGGACCCCGCGCTGCCGAGCGACTGCTCGATGGTCTGCGTGATCCACTGATCAGTCGAACTGTCCGCCTTGCGGACGACATCGCGGATTACATCGTAGACGCGGTCAAACGTGCAAAACACACTCACATCCGCCTCAGCGAGGTTCGCCCCGTTCTTCCGCACGAAGAGGCTCCGGATGGCGGTGAGGAGGGCGCGACTTTGCGCAGCAGTCTGGTCGACTTGCTTTTCGCCACGCAAAGCCGCGAGGACTGCCTGAAGCAGCCGGACGTGATAGGGGAGGCATGGGTAGTAGGCGAGGACGGCCTTTTCGTCAGTGAGCGGGACCGTGTCCGGGACGACGTTCTCGTCGTGCAACTTTGCGGCGCGCGCCAGCAAGCCTCCGTGCTCCTTCACCAGCCGTTCGAGCGCGCCGAACGCTGCGCCGCTTTCGGCCTTCTTGAGCCAGCGCTCACGCACGACAGTATCGATGTCGCTCTCCTCGAGCGGGAAGCGCGCTAGGAAGCGATCCCGGAGGAAGCCGACCTTGCTATCGAGGGCCGCGAAGTGATGATCCACGGTATCGACGCGCTGCTGGGCCGTGACCCACAAGAGCACCTTGCCCTTGCCCTTGCTCTTTACCGTCTCGGCGAGCCCCGAGACCTCGCGCACGCGGTCAGAGTTTCCAGTGAGGTACAGCGACACTTCGTCGACGCAGAGGAGTATGCGCCCGTACTCGGCATCTAGCTCCTCTGCAGCACGCAGCGCCAGCTTCACGACCGAATCTGCTGAGGGTGCTTGCGCCTCACCATCACGCAAGTAGTTCCGTACGGCGGCGCCGTCGGAGAACTTCGTCAACACCTTGGGGAGCACGCACTCGAGGATGCGGTGGGCATCCGTCGCCTTGTCGCGGATCTCGCTCGATGTCCATTGGAGTGGACGATCCTGCGAGTCGAGGTCGCCTACGCGCTCGCACTCGTCACGGACTGCCGACAAGAACTGCTCCCACTTCTTCGCCTTCCGAATCTCGCGTTCGAGCTCGGCAATGTGGGGCAGCGTCGAGTCGCCGGCCATGCGGTGAAGCTCGCTTGTCAGACGATAGAGGAGCGGCTTCTCCTGCGCCTGCTTTCCTCCCCCGACGGCAGTCGCGAGGTTGAGCACGATGCTCTTGATACGGAACTCGCGCGCGATGCGCTCCCACGGGAGCGAGAGGTGATGTTTCTCGACGGCGTAGCTCAAAGCGGGTGCCGAGTTGCCGTCGGTCAATTTAATGGGCTGGTTAGACAGCAGCGTTGCGGACAGCTTTAGGAAGTGCGACTTGCCCGATCCAAAGAAGCCGGAGATCCAGGCGCGCAGGCAGTCCGGCATATTGCTCTGGGCGGTGTCGAGCAGCCCCTCCATCAACTCTCGAAGGTAGGCGAGTGTGTGATCGGTGAAGACGTATTCGTCGATCTCCGACCGCACGTCGATCGCTTCCTCTGCGTTGACGACCTCGTTCAGCGCGCGGGTGGGGTCCCGATCGATCCCGAAGAGTTCACGGATGAGCATGCGCAGGAGTCCCTTCTCTAATCGATCAGGTGACGACGTGACCGCGGTAGCCGCCGGTAGGATCGTTCAGTCCGAGGAAACGCAGCTGGATCCCGTCTGCCGTGCCAGGATACGCGACGGCGATGGTGTCGCGTATGCCCGCGGTGTAGGCAGCCTGGAGCAACGCAGAGACGTGGCCGAAGGGGTACAGCGCACCCAGCCGGCAGAGGACCACTACTGTCTCAGGCGGAGCGCCGTGGATGGTTTCGGCCATCAGTCGCGCCGTCTTTGCCACCAACCCGCTGCGGTCGGCAGCGAGATCGCCCTGGAGCAGGCGGTAGTCCTCAGAGTCAAGGAGTTCACGACGCGCGTACCGGCCTGTCACGCACGCGACGAGCTGCGCGACGGAGATGAGCCTGTGGTCGAGCCCTGCCTGTCCAAGCCGGCCGGGTAGAATGGAACGTATTTGGGAGATGCAGGTGTTCTCGTCTTCCGGAGCGTAGGGAAAGACGACGTGCGGGTAGCCGTACCCGGGCAGTTCACCTCGGGCCATGCCCACGGTGGCGTCAACGAACCGCTGGAAGTGCAGTTCATCCCAGCTCATGGGCTGCCCATTCGATCGGTGAGTGGTACACGGGAAGAACCTCTTCGGCCGCGCCCAGCTTTGTGAACTTCCACCAGCCGCGTTCAGCGACGGCAGCTATCAGACGTCGCGCTTCCTCGCCGTCGAGAAGCAGCAGCCGCCAGAACGGGGAGTCGGCAAGGGCGCGCCCGCGAAGGCCTGTGCCGTAAAGGCCCCACAGGTGAAAGCAGAATGCCTCCGGGCGCACGGCGTAGGACAAGAGTTGTTCGCGCTCCGCGCCCCGTCCGAGCGCGCCCACCTCTCGGAGCACTGACAGCATCCCCTCTGACCATCGACGGCAGAGATACGTGGACCATGCCTTTCGGCGGTGACGGCGGAAGACTGCTTCGAGAGCCGCGATGACATCTGCCTTGGACAGGCGATCGGCTCCTTGCAGGCGACGCGGGAGTACGAGGGTGTCGACGAGCTCGAACGCTGCGCGGTCGGACAGCAGAAGGTAGGGCAGTAGCATCTGGTTCTTCGCCGCCGACGACGACACGGCCGCAAGCACCGTCGCAAGTTCTGGAAGAGTCGGCAGGGTCAGCGGCGCCGCGACGTAGCGACGACGGATGGCGCTGAGGATGTGCCTCCGGCCGTGAGCGGTCCTCTTCGTTAGGAGTTGGCCGGTTTCGATCTCGCGCCCCAGAGCGCGGAGGTCCGCGCCTGCCGCCAGTCGACCGAGCGCGAGAGTCGTGTCGGCAGCGGCAAGGCCGCAACTCTCGAGGCCGGGGCGAATGGGAACGCGAGGCTGTTCGACGAGGCCGGGCCGAGCCGCCTTCGGCGTTCCCCGCATCTCTCGGTGTGACGATGGCAGGGATACACCCCTCACTTCTTCCGTAGGCTCCAAGGTGTCCTTTCGAAACGGGTCGAGCCTAGCGTAACATACGATAAAGACTGGCCGATGTCTCAGATCCCGATCGGAGTGGCGCCGCGCGTACCACGCCTTTTACCGCACTTCGGCGTCCGGGCAAGGGGCAGTCCACAGGACCCGCAAGGACAGCTGCTGGTGGCCGTCCCGCTGCGCCGGCACCGGGGAGCCAAAGTGCATAGATCCTTCGCCTTCTTCCGAGCTCTTGCATGACCTTCGTCTCACCTAGCCAGATCGATCCGCAGCCGATCGGACCGCCACTACCATCTCTCGATCCGGTCCTCGTTCAGGAGATCCTGAAGGGCGACTGCGTCGCGTTCGTGGGAGCCGGATTTTCGGCCGCGGCCAGCCTGCCCCGGTGGGGCGAGCTGCTCGAATGCATCGCCTGCGAGACGACGCGCCTCACGGACGAGGACCGTCAGCGCCTCCATGAGCTGGTGGGTGTGGGAACAGGAAACGCCCTCGGCCATGCCGCGCAGCTGCTCGAAGATCGACTCGACCGTCACGAGCTCGTGACGTTGCTCGCCAGCCTGCTCGCGAGCCCAGCCCTGACCGAGCGCATGAGACGGCGGCTCTGGTGCCTGAAGCGCATTCCGTTCCGGGCGATCCTCACGACTAACTTCGATGGGCTCCTCCACGCAAAGAGCAATCGTACTGACGCGTATCGCGCGGTGTTGCGACCGGAAAAGCACCGTTGGTGGGAAGAGACCTTTTGGAACGATGGCGAGGGGCCGCTCGTCATTAAGCTCCATGGCGATCTGCTCTCGGGCGAGGTGGACGATATCGTCCTTACCCGCCGAGACTATCGCCGGCGCCTCTATGAGAACACCGCGTACACGACCTTCTTGCGCGCGACGCTCGCCACGACCACCGTCCTCTATCTGGGCTTCTCGTTCGAGGACGCGTATCTCAACGAACTCCGATCCGAAGTACTGGCGATGTTCCGACACGAGAAGGGTGAACCGCCCATCGCCTACGCACTTGCGAATGACGTGCCCGTACTGACGGTGGAGCACTTCAGCGCCCACGAGGGCATCAAGATCGCATCGTATGACTCGGCAGACGGTTTCTGGGAATTCGATCGATACCTCGAAGCGCTCTATCTTGCGACGAACCCACTCCCGAGGTTCGCTCGAATGCTGGGCGAACGAAGAATCCTCTGGATCGACAAGCACGCGAACAACAATCAACCTGGCGTGAAGTTCCTCGAGCGGGCGGGGCTAGCGCGGGGCCTCATCATGCTGTCGGATCCTCGCAGCGGGCTCGACATGCTTGAGGCCGCCCAGCGGGATGGCGCTCCTTTCGATCTCGTCATCACTCATTGGGGGACACCTCCCGACGCATCACATCCGGCCGTCGCCGTTACTGTTCTTACTGAGATGCGTCGACGGGATCTTCGAGCGCCCGTGGTCGTGTTCGCTTCACCTTCGGACGTGCCCTTTCGGCGACGAGAGGTCATGCGGTTAGGTGCGTACGGATACTTCTTTGCGTTCGAAGAGCTGTTTCAGGAGATCGCGCGGATCTTTGCGCTCTCGAACGACTGATCGCGGAGCGTCCAGCGCGACAGCGTGGGACGGACCGTTACGTTCGTGCCTCCCAATCGTCCGGAACCCTTGGGATTCGGTGGCCGAGCCCTACAGCAGCCGATACCGCTCCGAGCCCGAGGATCTCGAGATGACCCCACCGCCGCCGAAGTCGGTGGACGATTTCCTCCTCGACGCTGCCGGGATGGACGACGTGGAAGACATGTGGCGCCACGGGCAGGCCGCGGGCCTTGCTGCTCGGCGGAATCCGCCAGAGCCGGCCGAAGCGCTGCAGCACCCTGAGCGGCGTCCAAGGTAGCTCATAATGCACAAGCCAGCGCGCCGCCGGATCCCAGTGAAGATCGATCGACTCCGAGAGTCGATCGGTCGCGACTACGACGGAAGGCTTTTCGATGCCCTTTTGGAGGAAGAGTTCCAGGACGTCGTCCGAGTCCAGCGTCGAGTCGTGGACGAGGCACGGATCACCGAGCGCTCCCCGCAGTGTGGCCGCCACCGAGCGCGCGGTAGCGATGTGCGTGCAGAAGACAACGCACTTGCCCACGCGATCCCTAATGCGCTTCACGAGGTCCGTCACCGCCTCTAGCTTCACGTCGGCCGCGCCTGCCTTCGAGACGATCGCCAGCGCGCGCCGGGTAGAAAGCCCGTGCGTCTGGCCGAGGACTGTGCGCGCGCGGGGACGGCAGTGAGAACCGCCCAGGTAGAGCCGCTCGACGATCGTGCGGTTTGCCTGCACGCCCGCCTCGTGCCAGCGGCGATGGAAGGCGATGAGCTGGTCGACGGCCCGCTCCACGTCCGGCCGCGGAAGCCGGAGATCGTGCTCACCGGGTGCGCGCGGCTTCAGGTGGTGTGTAAAGCGCGGGACCACCGAGAGCGGGTTCGAGCAGATGGGCCCCTCGCCTCCTTCCAGCGCCTTCCGAACGCTCTCGCAGTACGCCTTCACACGGTCGACGTCTTCGAATGCCCGATCGAGCTGCCCGAGCAGTCCTTGGACCTCGCGAACCTCGCCCTCCAGCTTTTTGTTCTCCAGTGTGTCTCGGTCCTGGGCGCTCTCCTGCTCAGCCACGTCCTCCAGCCCGTCCAGCGAAACCGGATTGTATGGCGTCGCCGAGACGAGCATGACGAAGGGGCCGCGGGGTGGGCGTCCGATCCCGGGACGCGCCATCCAATGTGGCACGTCTCTGTTGCCACTCCAGAAGGCTGCTGCGCCGATGTGCTTGAGCGAGCCGAGCTTGTGGGCCTCGTCCACTATGATGAACACGAAGCGGCTCTTGAGCCACGCCTTCCAGGGAGCGCGCGGCTTCAACAGCTTTCGATGCGTCGTGACCCCGAGCTGGCTCCCGCGCAACGTGGCTCGGCAGTCCTTCACGTCCCAGCCCGCCTCCTCCCCCCCGGGTAGGATCTCGCGCTCCAGCGCGGCCCTCCATCCCCGGGGTAACTCGGGCGTCTGCGCGGGCACAACGAGGAGCAACGGCAATCCCGGGTAACGTTTCGCCACGCTCTTGTACGTCCGAAGGGCTACGAGGCTCTTGCCGAGCCCTGTGGGCAATTGCAGTAGCGCTGCACGGTGCCGCAGGCCGTCCGAGCCGTCCGCGAGCGCCGACCTGAGCCGCGCGATGGCGTCCCTCTGCCACAGCTTGGCCCTCATCGGAGCGCCTCCGCCAGCTTTCCCCAGAAGGGCGGGACGTCCCCCCTACCAGCCTGCGCATGCACCAGCCGGAGCCATCGAGCAGCGTCCTCGGGACGCTCCGTCGTGTGCGCGAGAACGTCGCCGAAGCGGAACCGCACATCGATCGTTCGACCTGTACCGGTGCCCGGGCTGGGCGACGTTCCCGGCTTGCCCGAGCCACCGGACGCCTCATCCTCCCCGAGTCGTTCGAGAAGCTGGTCGAGCAATGAGACAGAGGCGTGCTGGTCCTCGGGTGGCCCCTCAGCGAGGTCGGCGAGCTCGAGATCTACCGGCAGCACGCGGTCCGCGGCGCCCTTCTGTTGGACGGCGTAGTAGCCGCTCACCGTAACGGCGCACGGGTGAGCCGGGAGCGACGCACTCCTGCCTATCGCCAGGCGCTGCGCCACTACCCGCTCGCCTGCGGTCACCGTCACCCGCCGCAGCTTCGCGAATGGTAGCTCCGGCAACGAGCGGCGGACCACGCGGGCGGCCGTGTACCGGATCGCGCAGCGCAGGTGGACGCGGAGAAGCGTTTCGAGGTTACCGTCCCCCTCGCCGCACAGCGCTAGAGGCGCCAGCTTCTTTGGGATCACAACCTTCCGCCAAGTGATACTCCCCTCGGCCACACGCTTCGCTTCATCCCAAATTGAATCGTCCCCGGCGATGAGCACACCGGCCTCCCAATTCCACGCGCGCAGCCGCTGTCCGTGCCTTACGCCGAGGAATCCGGCCTCGGTCAGGTTTGCAGACCCCACGTACAGAAGCACCCGCGTCTTTCCGCCCCGCCGCCCGCGCCAGGCGACAACCTTGTGGTGCAGCCCCGGGTTTGACGCGCGGTGCGTCGGGGCGAACGCGACGACTTCTCCGCTTGCCGTCGACCTACGCTTCTTGGAGCGGAGCGCGGGTGCATAGCGTCGGACGTCCGTCAAGTCGCAGAAGTATGCCCGAACCGTCTGCCTTGGCGGCGCATCGGGATCTCCAATGCCGTCGATCCGCTCTCGGACCTGTCGCGACCAGAACGGCGCGGCCAGCAACCACTCCTCCCGCTCAGGCGCGAACGCCTGAATCCGCTCCCGAAGGAGCTCCATCGGCGGCCGCGACCCGAGTTCGAGGCGTAGGGCCTTCCCTTCGGCGACGACGCACAGGCTTCGTTCCCGAGGCTCCCGGGCCGCAGCCCACTTCCGCACGCGCTTCGCGATCACCGCGGGAATGTCCAACTCGACCAGGAGGTTGCTCATTCGCCGCTGGTCGGCGGAGGCGAGGTTTCCAGTGCTCACGACCATCCGTGCACTCTTGCCGTGCGTCTCCGCGAGTACGAGTTTCGGGTGGAAGATGGGCGGGGTGGGCCGCAGCGGCGTACCGCGACCGCGCGATCGATGCGAGGTGGGCCGCAGCGGAGCGAGCCAGGAAGTCGGCACACTACGGCGCTTGCCGAACCCCCGGAACGCGGCGGGGTCGTACCGGATGCGAACGTCTGCGCCATCGAGCTCGAGATGGCGACCGAGTGAGTAGAGTTCCTCCTCGTCCACCGAGAAGGTTGTGACTAGCAGGGAATCGAGGCACGCGCCTCGCAGCGCCTCGACGAGACTACGCTTGCCGAGCCGGATCATCGTGGCTAGGCCGTAGCCGCGAGGATCCGGGCGAACGTAGACAAACGAACGTCAGCGAACACCCGCTGTCGCGACTTGTCCGGGAGGAGGGGTGGTGGCAGCAGCGGCGGCACGTAGGCCTCCCTCCCGCGATTGCAGCGTTTGAGTGCCTCTCGGAGCAAATGGATGAGCCGTTCGCGCGTGCGGTCGTCGAGTCCAGTCCCGAGGTCGGCACGCAGGCCGCGAATGGCTGCACGCACGACGCGGGGATCCACCCAGTCATCCGCGGAGACGGCGCCCATCTCTTCGCTGTCTTCCTCGGACAGCGGCTCCTCCTCTTTGCGAAAGAGGGCGCGCGTCAGCGCAAGGGTCAGGAGGAGCTTCCCCGCTCCTTTCGATATGCTTTCGAAGTCCACCTTGTAAAGGAGCGCGAACACGTCCCAGCCACTCCCGCGAAGCAGTCTTGCAAGCTTCTTCGCCTCAGCCGATTGCGCGTCTGTCAGCACGCGATGAAACGCCCGACGTGCCCAGCCGTCGGGGCCGTCCGCCCCCTCGTCGAAAAAGGCCTCGTCCCGCCCGTCCTCGCCGCGGCGCACGCGCGCGCTGGCCTTTACTAGCACGCCGTAGGCGGGGTCTGACTTCGCCTTCAACCAGAAGTCGGTCGCCACCCGGTAGACCGTCTTGAGTCGTTTACCGAGTGCCTCCAACTGCGCCCGCGGGACCTTCCCGACACGCCCGTCGTACCGCAGCAATATGTTCCGGCCGATTCCGCCCTTGCTCGCCTTCGCAATGGTCACCAGGCGACGACCGAGTCCAATGTTGGTCCACTGCCCCGAACGCGGGCCGAGGAGTAGGTAGTAACGCCAGACACCGCTCCTACTATCCACCAGGGTGAAGACGTCGCGCTCGAGTCCACCTGAGATCGCGTTCTTTAGCGGCACCGGGTCAGTGATGTCCACAGGGCGCTGCTCTTCATCTCCGGGAGGCTTCTGCAACGGGGATGGCTTCAGCACGGAAACGCGGGGTGTCATGAGGGGAGCTCAGGACTTCTTAGAATCGGATTACTTTTGTACCGGAGTCGGGCCAAGCAGACGAAGTATCACTGGCGCCGCGGTCTTGCTCACGTCGCACGGTCAGCTCCCGTGCCGCAGCCAGCGCGGCGAGGTCTCGGGCGCGCCCCTTCGCGTTCGTGGTCATCTCGATGAGGCGACCTGCCTCCTTGAAGCTCGCCCATCTCAGCGCGGAGGTCTCGTCTCGATCGAATCGACGCGATGATACGTGCTTCGACGCCGGTCTCCTCCCGAACCTCGCGCAGTGCAGTCGTCTCTGGGCTCTCACCGGGGTTGGGACGGCCCTTCGGAAATGTCCAGACGTAAGCATCAAAGTGGTTCGTCGGCTCCTTCAGCAACACCTGCCCGGCAGCATTCATGACTACCCCGCCAAAGGCTTTCTTGAGCGTCGTCATCGTGCGACCTCTCTCAGGTCCCGCCAGACTTTCAGGTAGGTGTGCGCGCGGTCGTGGCCAAGCTCGTGCTCGACCTCGCTCTTGAAGTTCGAGTAGTGCAGGTCATCGAGAATGCGAGCGATGGCACTCGATAGGTCGGCCCGTGCCACCCAAGCTCGGTGCTCGTAGTCCGTCCCGACATCGCTCTCTGTCTCGGATAGGGCAGGAAGGTAGCGCTGTCGGAGGCGATCCAGGTCTTCGCGGGCTCGTGCGCGCACGCAGAGCAGGTCGCCGCGCCCCTTCTCGACCACGCTGAAGAACCCAAACGTCGTGAACATCCACATGTACGCGCCCCCGCACAGCGGCCGACGGCCCGTGGGACGGACCCCCGGCCCACGTCGCAACGCACCCGGCCCCGACCATCCACAGCCGGATGGTCTTCACCGCCGCACCAGCGGGCAGTTGCGCGTTCAACGCATCGGCATACGCCCGCACCTGCGGATAGTACTCCGCCACCTTCGCCTGCAGAGCCGCGTCGTCCGCCACACGGTCGGTCTTGTAGTCCACGACGTGCCAGTCTCCCACGGCGTCCACCTCCCTGGTAGGCTCGGTCTGCTCCTCGCCGGCGATGACGCGCTGCGCCTCGAGCCGGACCTCGAAGCGCTCCTGCCGCGAACGCCCCGTCCCACCACAATCTGGTAGCGGCCCTCCACGAGCGCCACTGGGGCGGGGCCCGGCTTCCCAGTCGCCTCCAGATGGACGCCCACGACGATCTGCCGAACCTCCTCCGACAGGATGTCGGGGATGCAGATTCGCTCTGCGCCTTTCTCCACCTCGGCATCCACGTCGGAGACGACGTCGATTAGCCGGGTCCCGGCAGCCGGCCGGACTACCAGCTCGAGGTCGCGTGCGTACGTCGACAGGAGGCCGCCCAGTTCCCGGGCGAAGGCTGTGAGCGCATCCTCCGGGTTCCTCACGAAGGCGTAGTTTCCCTTCCCCTTAGCGGCGAGGTCGCGCAGGAGCTCCTGATCGGCGTCCTCGCCATAGCCGAAGGCCGAGACGGTCGCCTCCCCCAGATTGGCTTCGAGGAGCCGCAGGATGTCGGGCGCCTTCGTGGCCACGCCGACGTTGGCGAGGCCGTCGGTGAACATGACCACGCGCCGGACCATGCCGGGCGGGACCTTCGCCTGGGTCGCGTGCTCCAGGCCAGCAAGGAGCCCGCCCGCAAAGTTGGTGGAGCCTTGCGGCCCGAGCTGGCCGACGGCAGCCTTGAGTACGTCCTTCCTCGGCTGCGTCATCTCGTGAGGTGGCGCGATCGTGGCGACCTCATCGGTGAAGGTCACGACCCCGCAGAAGTCGCCGGGCGCGAGGTGGTCGACGAGCTTCATCACCGACAGCTTGGCGTAGTGGAGCTTGTCCCCCTGCATCGAGCCGGAGACGTCGACGACCGGGATGATGCAGATCGGTGGGCGCTGCTTTTGCCAGTCGATGCGGGGGGCTTCGAGGATGAGGACGAGGTGGAGGTCCTTCCCCTCGTCGAACCGGACCTTTTCGTGGGCGAGACGGACGGTGGTTTTCATGTCGTCCGGCATCGCGACGGCACGGATACGCGCTCGGCATGAGGCGCGCGCCGACAGGCGTGTCCGTCCCCCGGACACACTGGTTCGCGAAAGGACGACGGACATCATGCGAACCTTCCCCGACCTCCGCTTCCGCGCCCTCGCGAACGATGCCCAGCGCGCTCACGAGCTCATGGACCGCGCCGAGTACCGCGAGTCGCGCGACCTCTTCACCCAGGTGCGCGCCCGCGCCGCGAAGCTGGGGCTCGACTCCGCCTACCTGACGTGGGGCATCGCCGTCACCTCGGACTACCTGGGAGAGCTCGACGTGGCCTTCACCACCATCTCGGAATCGTTGGCCAAGGACCCGCTCAACCCGGCGGCACAGAACTCGTTCGACGTTATCGCGAGCCACATCCGCGCCGCGCTCGCCGACCCGCAACGTGCGCCCGACGACGCCAGTACGGCTCGGCTCTACCAGCTGTTGCTCGAGGCCGGCGAGGCCGACGTCGCCTCTCACCTCGCCATGGCACGCCACCTCGCACACGCCGGCAAGCCTGCCGAGGCGATGCGGATCCTCGAGGCGGTGACGCTGCTCGCGCCCTCATCGCGGGACGCATGGCTGCAGAAGGCAGGACTGGCGCATTCGCTCGGCCAGGACGACCTCGCCGCGGAGTGCGAGACACAGGCGGGGGCGCTCGCTACAGCGCAGGTGCCGTTCGGCATTCCGGCTCCGGCCGGGGCGTCATGCTGAGGTCGGTCCCGAACATGGCCGCCTCCAGACACCACGAGTCACCGAGACGCCTCCTCACCCTGGCGCGCGCCCTCGACGCCCGGCGCCGAATGAGGATCCTGTATCGCGACGCCGATGGCGAAAGGACTGACCGCGAGGTCGACGCGCTGGCTCTTGCGTGGCGTGGGGGAAGGTGGCTTCTGGCGGCGTGGTGTCATCGACGCGACGCCTTCCGGCTCTTCCGCGTCGAGCGCATCGCCAGGGCTCATCTGCTCGACACCCGCGTGGGGGAGGACCGCGCACCTCCTGGATTCGACGCGCGGTTCTTCTCGAGCGTGGCCTACCTCGAGTCCGGAGCGCGCCCACCCGTCCTCGTCACGCTCCGGCTCGGCGCTCCGCTGAGCCGGTTCGCGCGCGCGATCTTCCCGGCCGCGCTCCTCGAGCATCCCTCGAGCGGGTGCGTGCTCTGCCACCTGCGCGCCACTCGCCTGACCGAGCTCGCGATGCTGGTGATCTCGCTCGGCGAGGGCGCTCAGCTGGTCCACCCGGCGGACGCCAAGGCCGTCGTCGAGAGGTTGCGCTCTGCCCCGCCGTGACGGGCGCTCGCGAACGGCGCTTTGAGCTAGACTTCACCCCGCATATGCCCCCCTCGACCGAGATCAAGCAGAGCGACGCACGCAGCCGCCTTCTCCGGCTCGCGACTTGGCTCGTCCAGAAGGGCGAGGCCACGCGCGAGGAGATCTACGCTGCGTTCTCGAAGGACTACGTGTCTCGCGCCGGTGCCAAGGAGAAAATGTTTACGCGGGACAAGCTCGACCTGAAGAAGCTCGGTATCCCCATCGTCTTCCTGGAGGAGGAGGGCCAGAAAGGCGTCTACGTTCTCGACCGCACCTCCTGCACGCTCCCGAAGCTGGAGTTCGAGCCCGAACAGGCGGCCGCGATCTGGATGGCGGGTCAGGCGGCGCTGCGCACGCACGACCACCCCCTGCGCGACGACCTGGAGGTCGCCCTGCGCAAGCTAGTCCTCGGGGCGAAGGGACTTCCGCCCAGAGCCGCCACGCTGGAGACCGACGGCGTCGCCCTGGAGCCGAAGCAGGTGCGCGAGTGGCTCGAGGCGCTGACCGACGCGCTCGAGCGGCGGAAGCAGGTGAAGCTGGTGTACCGGAAGCCGGGAGGCGAGGTCACTGAGCGCCGCGTGGACGTCTACGGCTACGCCTGGCGGCGCGGCCAGTGGATCTTCGTCGGCTACTGCCACCTGCGGGAGGCGGTGCGAGTCTTCCTGCTCGAGCGCGTGCAGTCGCTGGCGGTCGCACCCGCCGAGAAGAAGAAGCCCGACTATTGCATCCCGGACGACTTCGACGTGCGGACCTGGTCTCGCCAGGAGCCGTGGGATTACCTCGTGCACGAGCCGCGCGAGGCCCGCGTAGGCTTTCGCGGCTCCCTGGCGAAGATCGCTCCGCAGCTCCTGCCGCAGGCGGAGCTCACGCGGGAACCCGACAACGCTCGCGTCGCGCGGCTCGTCGTGCGCAATCTCCGCGGCCTTGTCCGGCAGGCGCTGGCCTGGGGCCCGGAGGCGGAGGTCCTCGATCCCCCCGACGCGCGCCAGATGGCTCGTGAGATGCTCGCCGGCCTCGCGGCCCGGCTCGCCCAGGAGGCGCCGTGAAGAGGCGAAAGCCTAGCCCGCGGAAGGCCACGAGCGGCCCCGTAGCGCAGCTGCGCCAGCTCTTGCTCCTCATCCCCGCCGCCTGGAAGGCCGGACCCGACGGCCTCCCGCTCGACCGCGCGGTCAACATCACCGGCGCGCGCAGTGTCAGAGACCTCGAGGAGCTCGTCACCTCGGTCGGCGCGTTTGACCTTGGCCCGTCGATGCCCGAGGACTTCCTCGCCGTCAGCGTGGTCGACGGGCGCGTGGTCGTCGACCGGGGGCTGCACCTCGTGACCCCGCCGCCGCTCTCGCTCCGCGAGGCTGCGGCGCTCGTGGCCGCGCTGCGCCCCTTCGAGGACGGCGGCGGCAAGGCCGTGGCGTCGTCGCTTCGCAAGCTGCGCAGAGCCGTGCCCGAGCCCTTCCGCCAGGAGGCCGACGACCTCGCGCGTGCCACGGACTTCCAGGTGAATCCGCCCGGCGAGTGGGCTGACACGCTCGCCGACGCCATCGAGCGCCGACTCGAGGTGGCGGTGGAGTACCGCTCCGCCGGAACCGGCACCGCCGGCGCGAGGACGCTCGAGCCCCGCGCCCTCTTTCACCAGGCCGGGCACTGGTACCTCGCGGCATGGAACGTGGAGAAGGGCGAGGAGCACCTCTTCCGGCTGGATCGCATCGCGTCGGCCGTCATCGGGACTCGGAGGTTCGGGGAGCACAAGGGTCCGCCGCTCGAGCGCTACCGGACGAAGCACCTGTACTTCCAGTCTGGCGCCGAGCGCGACGTGAAGGTTCGCTTCACGGGCGGAGCTGCCGAGTCCGCGCTGGAACGCTGGCCCGAGCAGGCAACCCGGAACGCCGACGGAAGCGTCACCGTCTCGGCCCGCATCACTCCGGGGAGCTTCCTGTACGGCTGGGTGCTGGGCCACGGCGGTCAGGCGGAGATCGAGGCGCCAGAGGACGTGCGCCAGGCTTTGGCCGTACGCGTCGAGGAGCTGCGGAAGCTTTACGCCGGGCCCTGAGGTGAAGCGGCTTTGCCCTTCACCGGTGCATCCAGCGCGCCGACCCATCGCCGAAGCAGCAGCCACTCGGCTTTCGAGAGCTTGCGGTTCATGTAGCCTCGTGCGTCCGCGAGCGCGTGGCGGCCATCGATCCTAGAGATCTCGACGGTCACCGGCTCGCCGAGGACGCGGCCCGACAGAATCCAGCGGCCGCCTTGCGCCAGCTCGCCACAGAAGCCTGCCACGCAGTTGCGCATGCGCCGGCCCTCTGCTGCAAGCTCGAGCGCCGTCGTAATCGGCCTGAGCTCGACGCCGGCCACCTCGGGGATCCGGACCTCGAAGGCCGGGAAGATGACTCCGGCGACCGGATCCCAGGTGGCATCCTCACTCAGAGGGAGGATCGCCTCGACCTCGCCGAGATCCAACTTGCGGAGCCGCTCGAGCAGCTCCCCGAGCCGCTGCGCCGGACCCGTGAGACTCTCCTGCAGGAGCCACCAGGACTGCGCTGATGCTAGCAGCGCCCTCCCGTTCGTGTGGCGCGTAGGCCATCGCCCGGTAGCTCGGCCATAGGCGAAGAGCGTGCGACCCAGCAGCAGGCCTTCGCCGGCTATCCGCGCGAACCACGGCTCCTCGGCGAGGGACAGCGCCGCGTCGTGCAGCAGCACGGCATTCCGCGACAGAAACGACCAGGACCCCGCGGGCAAGTCGGCCTCGATCACATGCCCGGCGAACCTCATGGCCGCGTACCAGCGTGCGTTGGCGCGTACCTCCACCGGGATGTCCTCCGCTGCGAACAGCTGCGGCGGCGGCACGCACAGGTCGAGCGGCGAGACCCGGGGCCCGGCGCGACGCACCAGGAGGCGCAAACGGTCGACCCACCTCTCGAGCGCCTCCCGGGGACCATCCATGACGTCCAGCGTGGGGGCGGCGCGGGCGCCACGGGCCCTTCGCTGTTCATCCTGCCCGGCCTCGTAGATCAGGAATTGCTGAACGGCGTCGCTCAGCAGCCGCGCGAGCGGACGACCCGAAACCACATCTTGCAGCAGGCCACGCGAAGCGTCGCGCGCGATGCCACGACACGACTCGAGGCCTGCGGCGAAGACGAGCACCCCAGGGCACGCGCGGGCGAGCTCGGCGATCCTGCCGGTCACGTCGCCGGCGACCGCGCGATAGACGAAGAGGCGCACGAGTGGGTGAAAGCGACGAGCAACGGCAAAGGCGGCCGGCTGGCACCGCACCACGGCTGCCCGCACGGCGGTGGCGAGAAGGAACCGAAGCTGCTCGAGGTTCAGCTCGGCGGCGGCGTCGTCCTGCCGGGTGAGATTCCGGGTTGTCTTCCTGGCAAAAGCAAACGCGCGGAAGAACGGGTCTTCGCTGGCCGCCTCGTAGTCGGTGTGGCCGCTCGCTGGGGCCAGGAATGAGACATGCTGCAGGTCGAGGGCCCATGGCGCGAAGCGGCGCGCCCCTTCCATTACGGCGATCTCCTCGGCGACTTGCACGCACACGGGGGCCTTCAAACGCACGCTGGCCCTCAACCAGTCGCCTCGATCGGTTGCCAGATCCAGTCGCAGGCCGGCGCGATAGAGCGCGCAGCGGTAGTCGAGCCTCACAGCTTCGACCTGGAACTCGCGTTCGATGACCTGCTGCGGCCGCTTTCCGAGCGCTGGCGCGCAGCTGTGCCGAGGACGCGTCGATGGCATCCCTGTCAGGATCCGCGGGCGACGGACACGGGGAAGCGCAGCCGGCGAAGACCCCGCCCAGGCCGCGATCTCCCTGCGCAGCCCCGAACGTGGCAGGCTATGCGCATGTCCTTAGCCTCAGGGCTGTGGCCTCGACAGGAGATGCGACCTTCCTCGTCGCGCGGCGAGAAGGTGGTCTTCGAGGCGCTCCGCACCGCGCTTCCCGCGAAGTGGACCGCATGGCACTCGCTCCGGTTGCGCGAAGGCGCGAGCTGGCTGGGCGAGGGCGATTTCGTGCTCGCCCATCCCCAGCGCGGCGTGCTGGTCCTGGAGGTAAAGGCCGGCCGCATCTCGCAGCGCGACGGGCGCTGGTACTCCTACGAGGAGCCCTTGAAACGCCCACCGCTCGAGCAGGGCCTCGACTTTGCGAACCTGCTGCGCCGTCGCCTCGCGAAAAACGGTTGCCAGCCACCCGCGGTAGGCGCGGCCGTGTGCTTCCCGGACACCGACTTCGAGCAGCCGCCCGGAGAGGACGTGCTGGCGGACGTCGTCCTGGGAAGGCTCCAGCTCGCCTGGTTGCGGGAAGCGCTCCCTCCACTCATCGAGCACGCGGTACCCCAGCCGGCGGACGCCTGCGGCGCCTGGCTCGAATGCATCCACAATCTGTGGAACGAGACCTGGGTGCCCGGGCTGTCCCTCGGCACCCGCGTGAAGGAGCTCGGCCGCGATCGCTATGCGCTCACCGAGAGCCAGCTCGGCGCGCTGGAAGTGCTCCTCGAGAACGATCGGGTCCTCGTTCGGGGCGGCGCGGGATCCGGCAAGACGATGCTCGCGGCCGAGGCGGCGTGCCGCGAGGCCGCACGGGGTAGGCGGGTGCTCTTCCTGTGCTTTACGCAGCCCTTGCGGAAGTGGCTTTCGGCCCGGCTCGAGCCCGCGGGCGTAGATGTGAAGACGGTGAGCGGGCTTGCCAAGTCCACCGTCGACGCGCTGCACGGGAAGAGCGCACCGGAAGGGATTACCGACTCCGAGTTCTGGGAATCGACGCTGTACGAAGCTTGTGACCTCGTCCAGCCGACCTGGGACACGGTCGTCGTGGATGAGGCGCAGGACCTGCAGGATTCGGCCTGGATGCTGGTCTCGCAGCTCGCTCCGCGCGGGCGCCGACTGTGGGCCTTCAACGATCCCGCCCAGAGCTTCTGGGCCAGCCGTCATCCGCCGCCGGAACTGTTCGATACGCGTCTTCCGCTCACGTCGGGCCTCCGCTGTCCTCTGGGTATTCAGGCGCTCGCAACCCGGTATGCAGGCGCAGCGTCGGAAGACGCCGTCCTTCGCGCGGCGCTCGCCGACGACACCCTGGGTGTCGTGGTCTGCCCGAGCGCGACGTCCGTTCCGGACAAGCTCGCCGAAGAGGTGAACCGCCTGCTGTCAAAGGGCCTCACTCGCGGAGACATCGCCATCGTCTCCTTGCGCGGGCAGACCGCGCCGGACGCGATCTTCAATCACCAGCACGTGGGTGATCACGCGCTCGTGCGCGCCGATGCGCATGACATGGCGGAGCGTCTCGTCGCCGACTCGTTTCTCCGCTGGAAGGGCCTCGAGCGGCCGGCTGTCATCGTCACCGATCTGCCGGACGGCGAATTGGCGCAGCGCAACGTTCGCATGCACGTGGCGCTGACGCGCGCGCTCGTTGCCGCGCGCGTGGTGGCGCCGCGGGATTGCATCGAGAGGGATCCCCTCCTCGCTTCGCTTCTCGCGATGAAGAGCTAGCCTCCCGGGCCGAGGATCATCGAGCTCGGCGGGAGATCGATGCGCGATGCCTGATCACCGGCTCGACAATGAAGCCCGGATGGAGGAGCTTCCGGCGGGACCTCAGCTGCTTTAAGGAATAGATGCTTGCCGCCGACCACCGGCCGGGTCCCCCCCCCTCGATGACCAGCCGACTGTCTTGCCGGATCTTCTCCTGGCACCACTCCAGGAACGGTTCGAATGTGTGCTCCGTCAGCAGCGCCAGTCGATCCGTGGCATGCTCGTCCCTCCCTTCGGACCGGCAGCGCGTGCAGTAGTACTTGCCCTCCTTGTCTCTCCTCACCTTGGCGACGTCGGCGATGAGGAGGAGATCTATGAACCGGCGCCTGTGCCTCACCGCGACCTCGAAGGTCGATTCATCGACCAGGAGGCGAAGGGCCGGCACGCCCTCGAACCGGTACTCCAGGTGATCGCCCCGCAACCCTCCTCTCGGCGTGTACGGGACGAGTCTCACCGGAAACCGGTCCTGGTTCTGGGCAAGCCACGCTACGAAGTCGTCGAGGATCGAATTCCTCCTCGTGCGGGCAATCTTGCGTCTCACGTTGCTCTCCGATCGTGTTCGTTCAGGCACGAGCACAGCGGGCCGAGCGGCGGGCGCCTTCAATCAAGCGGCGCTTGCCGCCACCAGGATCTCTTTCGCCGCCCGCTGCACCCGGGACATCGACCGCAGCACCCGTGCGCCATCTCCGCCCTGCCAGGCGATGTAAGTGGGGGCCTTCGACGAGATTCCGAGCACCCCAAGAATCACATAGGCCGTAGCGTCCGCCTCCGTCTCGACTTCGGCGTGGGTGCGTGGTCGCGGCGGACGCTTGGCCTCGGCTGTCTGGGCGCGTTCACGCTGGTGGAGCACCTCGTGCGCGAGCTCGTGAGCGAGGACCGCCACCTTCTGCTGACCGCCGAGCCTTGCGCGGATGCAAACGCGCCCACCTTCCGATCGCCCGGCGACGCCGTCCTCGAGCGCTCCGTACTCGACGCTGATGCCGAGGCGCGCGGCAGCGCGTTCGAGCGTCTTCACGTGCCGGGACCGCCCGCGCAGCTCTAACTCGAGCCGAGGCACCCGACGCCCGAGCGTCTGCCGGATGTCGTACACCGGTACGGCCAAGAAGCCACGCCCGCGGCGCCATTTCGTCGGCGCCAGGACACCCATGGGACGCTCGCCCTCCTTTATGTGGCGTCCGAAAGACTCCCATAGACTCTTCGCGGCGACCCTCCTCGCGTCCGGCCGCTGAAGCTTGATGAGGAACTGGTTGAAAAAGGAGTAGCGCCAGAAGCGCCGCATGGCGTCGAGCGCGTCGCGAAAGCCCCGGTCGCGTCGCGTGCCATCCACCTCCGCGGCGAGGCGCGTCAGGCGCTCGCGCAGCACGTCGCGCAGCATCCTACCGTCGAGCTTCGCCTCGATTTCGTTCCGCGCGTGCATGGCTCAGCTCCCCGGATACTTCTCTAAATCGGTGCAGGGTTGAGCGCGTTCGGGCGCCCCCGCGCCGAAGTGCAGCCAAAGATCGCCCGCGATCTCGGCGATGAGGTCGCGTAGCTCGAGCCTCTCGAGCCAGCGTGCCGGGATTTCGTCCTCACCGTGGATAAGGCCGAGGATGTTCCCGGCGATGCTCCCGGTGCTGTCGCTGTCGCCGCCGTGGTTCACGGCGAGGAGGACGCCGTCCTCGAAGTCCCGCGCGACGAGCGCCGAAAAGAGCCCGATCGCCACCGCTTCCTCCGCGATCCAGCCGCCGCCCAGGGACTCGATCGCCTCGGGCGTACCCGTTCCTGCCCCAGCGAGCGCCACAGCGCGTCTGACGGCGGCGAGCGTCTCCTCGTGCCCCGGTACCCGCACAAGGACCTCCTGAGCGCGATCGATTGCGACGGGCAGCGCCGCACCCGACGCTACCTCGTGGAGGAGCTGGGCCAGGAATCCGGCTGCTACGTAGCCGGTCGGATGCCCGTGCGTGATGGCCGCGAGGTCGCATCCCAGCTCGAAGGGATCGTTGGCTGCGATGAGCCCGGCCGGCGCGATCCGCATGGCGCCACCGCATCCCTTGCTGTCGTTGAGAGGCTCGCGCCTCGTCCCCATGCGCCCGGAGCGCAGGGCGGCGAGACAGGTGCGACCCGGTGCGCGTCGGTCGTGCAGCTGCCTGTGCCCCTGGAGCCAGCCATCCATGGTGCGCGACATGGCGGTTGCCCCGCCCTGCGTGCCGAGCCAGCGTAAGTAGGCGTGGTGGACCGACCCCGGCGCCGAGGCAATCCCGCGCCCCTCCCAGCGATGGAGCGCCCTGATGAGCCCCTCCGCCGTGAAGAGCGTCATCTGCGTGTCGTCCGTGATCGCCCCCTCGCGACCGTACACCGAGGCGTAGTCCCGCAGCCCTGCCGGTCCGAAGCGCCTGCGGATCGTGGCCAGGTCGTCGAACTCGATGGCGGCGCCGAGCGCATCCCCAATGGCGCCGCCGAGGAGGCAACCGCGCGTGCAGGTCAAGCCTGCCCCCTTGGACCGCTTCTTCGCGCCTCGTTCGCTTGATTCCGCCCGCGATTTCCGCCCTGGCATGATCCTCACATTACGCGGGCCACGGACAAGCAATCCGGACATGGGTGGGCACAGGTGGTCAGGGGACAGCCGCCTGCCCCAGCGCGCCCCCAGCCACCAATCGTGTCCGTGGGCGCGCTACGATGCGGGACCTAGCAGAAAGGGAACACATCATGTGGCTCTTCACCACCTTCGGGTTCTTCAGCATCGTTGAGAAGGAGGCGGGCGATGTGCTCACGGTGCGGGCACGCGTTCGCAAGGACCTGGACCGCCTGCGCGAGCGCTACTTGCCGACGCTCTCTCCCACGGAGGCCAACACCGGCACGGACTACCCGTACCGGGCGACGGCCTCGCGCTCCGCGGTGGCCGACGCCATGAGCCGCGTCGCCGAGGACATCCGGTACCCGAACTTCAAGGACGCGGTCGCGGATGAGCTCGGCCCTCCGCGCGCACACCTCTACCACAGCGTATGGTCCGTGCTCTACGACGCCGAGGCGAAGGAGCGGCCTCCATCGGCCTTGCCCGCTCGCTTGGCGACGGGGCGCTCACGATCTGAACCTGACAGGGTTGTAGAGAGCGTCCGCCTGACACGCCCGCTTCGCTACGGCGGGGTGGTGGTGAACGGCCGGGGCGAGGTCCTCCTCTATGAGCCTCTGAATCACTTTGGCGGCTACGCCTGGACATTTCCCAAGGGCACACCGAACCCCGGCGAGGCCCCGGAGGAAACCGCGCTTCGCGAGGTGCGCGAGGAGAGTGGTGTCTCGGCGCGGGTCATAGCACGCTTGCCGGGCGTCTATCGTGGGACCACGAGCGACACCGTGTACTTCCTCATGGCGTTGGAGGGTGAGCCCGGCGAGCCGCGCCGCGACGAAACGCAGGCCGTGACATGGGCCGCCTTCGAAACGGCGTCGACGCTCATCAACAGGACGACCGTCGCGAAGGGGCGTGAGCGCGACCTCCGCATCCTGGAGGACGCCAGGGCCCTCTTCGACGAGCACCGTCCGTCATTCCGCTGAGGCCCCGAAACGGCTTCGCGCAGAGGCTCTTGCGGGAAAGCTGAGAGGCACACGAGGAACGAATGGCCATCGCGCTCGACATCATTGGAGACGTCCACGGCGAGCTGCCGGCGCTCGAGGCGCTGGGGCGCGAGCTTGGATACCGCGTCGAGGCGGGCTGGTCGCATCCCCAGGGGCGGATGCCCTTCTTCCTTGGCGACCTCGTCGATCGGGGGAGCTACAGCCTGGAAGTCGCCGAACTCGTGAAAGGGCTGCATGATGCGCGCCGGGCGTTCTCCGTCATGGGGAACCACGAATACAACCTGGTGGCCTGGTACGCCCGGATCCCGGGTTACGAGCGGCCGAAGCGCTCCAACCGGCCGACGACCGAGGACATCCTGCGGCGCCCCGAACGATGGCGGCCCGTCCTTCGCTTCATGCGAGGCCTACCGCTGGGCGTCGAATTGCCTGACCTGAGGTTGATCCACGCGTGCTGGCACAGGGCCAGCCTCGAGGTGGTCAAGCCGGTGCTCGGTATGGTTGGCCAGGCGAGTGGTAGCCCGGCAGACGGATTCGCCTGGCTCGAGCGGCACGTGGTCCTGCGCTCGCCCTTCGATCTGCGTCCGCCAGTCAGGAAGGCGCGGTTGGTACCCGGGCTCTCCGGGGACACGGCGGACTACTCCGCGGACATTCCTCACGAAGATCTCATCAAGGGCTACGAGGTCCCCGCGGCCGAGCCCTTCACCGACAACGATGGCAAGCTCCGCAGGAAGATCCGGGCGCTGTGGTGGAAGGACGACCGACTCTCCGACGTCGTTCACGATCGCACCCAAGTCTTCGGGCACTACTGGAATCTCCCTCCGATCGACGGCCAGGTGGCGCCCCCGCACCCATCCGGCCACCCTGCCCTCCGCGCCTGGGCGAGGGACCTCGCGCCACGGGTCCCGCCGTCAGGTCGTCGGAAGCTGGCAGGCGACCTTGCCTGCGTGGACTTCCAAGGCGTGACGAATGCCTCCGGTCACGCCTGTATCGGTGCGCTGCAGTGGCCCGAGAAGGAGATCGTATGGGCGACTGCGCCGAAGACCGCCGCGACTGGGGAAGCCGATTGAGGAAGGCAGCCGTGAGCTTATGACCATGCTACGCAGCCAGAGCCTCACTGCGGCTTACGGAGCAGACGGGAGCCGTGGAGACCAGCCGATTCATCTCAAAGATGCATCTCTCCTGTCGCGAGCCGAGAGGCTTTAGGGGCACCCGATGAAGAAGAGAAAGCCGAAGCACGAGGAGCCGTCGCCTGAATCCTTGCGCGAGATCCCTGAGGTGGATTTAAGACGCGGCGAATGGCGCCCCAATCCCTACGCGGCGCGCATCGCCAAGGAGGGCTACCTGCTCCCTGGAGACACGGAGCCCCGCTTCCCCGAGCCGGGCGAGGAGGAAATCGAGCGCGACCCGGCCTTCTGGAAGATGATCGAGGCGCGTCGGGCGAAGGGCGGGAAGGGGATCACCACGGCCGAGATGCGGAAGCGACTCAAACGGCGCGCGCCAAAGAAGCGCTGACATTCGGTACATCGAGCGGTGTGGACAGTTACTCCAATCGTCGGGAGTGGCTCGATCGCTGGCACCGATCTGCGACCGGGTCAGATGATTCTCTCGCCGAGCGTGCTGCCGAGAGTCCGCGAGTCCAAGCCTCGGGCGGTGGCGAGCTTGGATCGAGGCATGAGGATACGGCCGCAGATCATGGCGAGGGCGCAAGCGCGCTCACGGCCGGGCGAGCGAGCGATAAGCGACTCGAGGCCTAACTTGCGAGCCGTGCCGAGGACGGCTGGGGGCGCGTGCGGATGAGCTCAAAGGCGTCCTCGAGACCGGTGTTGGCGAGAGCAGGATCGCCGAACTCACCGTGAAGCAATCGGCGCAACGCTTCGATCTTGGGGGGAGGCCAGCTCGTCAGGTTGGCCAGGGTGCGAGTCTTGACGCGGGTACCCTCTCGAAAGCTCTCGCGCAGCAAGATGGCGGGCGGCGAGCTGCGGTTGGGCACCGTCGCGATGTACATGCTTACTACATCCGCCACAACTCATCGTAGAAGTACATGCCTACGCTGTGTCGGGCGCATCTCGAGAATTCCTGATCATCAGGTCGTTACACGTCTCGGCTGGGGGAAGTTCCGGCTAGGTGACCTGAGACCGCGGCGCAGTCGTCCAGCGGCTTGCAACTGAGCGATCCGGTGAAACTCCCCGGGCACAGCTAGCCAACCTTCCACTGGTAACCGCATTTCAGGCAGGTTATTGCGATCTTGTTCTTCCCGTGGAAGCCCCAGAGCACACCCCCCGGGGCGAAGAGAACACCCGTTATCGCCTTGCCGGCGCTGAACCCCTGCTTGCTGTAGGTGGTCTGGAACGAATTGCACTTCGGACACTGCGGCTCGTTATGAACAGGCTCAGGCGGCGCCGCGATCGGTTGCGGAGCGGGTGTCGGCAAGGACGCAGGCTCAGGCCCAACGGTCCGTGACTGCGACTGGAATGCAGAGATCAGTTCTTGGCGCTCGGCCTCGGGGAGCCCGGCGAGGTACGCGTCCACGTCCGCCAGATCCGCATGGAACGGCATGCCGCGAGAGCGTGCACTCAGCTGTTCCATGTCCGTCCCCTTGCTAACCTCTCTTTGGAGGTGAGGCCATGACGACACGGAACGAGCTCTCAATTCGAGTGAAGGAATCGCACGAGCCGAGAACGACCTGGGCGGACCTCGAACGCGGCCTCGCTGCCACCCTACCCGCGCTCGGACAGGCGCACCTCGTCATCTCGACGGAGGTGGGCAACCACTACGTCCAGTTCGCAGCGGACCCGGAGGACGGCCTTCGCGCTGAGGTGGTCAGCAACGCGTTTCTGGAACCGGACCTACGCCACACGAGTTCGCAGATGGCGGCGCTCCTCGAGCTCGGCTGGAACAAGCCGACGCACCCGCCCGATGCGCCCAAGGGTGTGCGCGTCGAGCACGGCTCGCCCAACTACTACCTCGACTTTAAGCCGCCCGTGCCCTGGGACGAGATCGCGCGGCTCGCGGTCAAGACGCTGCAAGTCATCGGCGTCGCCGAACCGAGCGCGCTCGAATACACCGCGTGGGACGACCAGGACCGACCGCTGTCACTCCCGGCACTACGGCTCAATTCTCGCACTCCGCGACCCGTTCGGCACCGGCCGAAGTCGGCCCCGTCGCGGCCGGCGCCGAAGGCTAGCAAGCTCCCACCCGCGGTCCAGGAGGCGAAGGCCAAGCTGCTCGCCGCGGTTCGGGTGTTCTCGGCAAATAATTCCCTGAAATACGACGACGACGGCGAGGTTCCGTTGCGCATCGGAGCGTCCCACGGCTGGGCACGGTTCGTGGAGCAGCCGCTTGTCGTGAAGCTCTACTGCGTCATGGCGCGCGACGTGGAGAAGAGCGAGGCGCTCCTGCGCAGGCTTCACGAGATCAACGCCGAGTGGCTTATCGTGCGCCTCGTACTTGCAGGGCACACCATTTATGCGGCGGCAGACTTCTGCGCGGACCCGTTCTGTGTCGAACACTTCACGAGCTGCTGTTCCGCGCTCCTGGCGATGGAGCACGAACACGGGGAGGAGCTGCGTTCGAAGGCTGCTGCGACGAAGAAGATGATGTAGCCCGGTGCAGGCAGGGATTGCCTGGCACCGTTGACACTCCCTTGCCCGTCGGCCGAAAACAACCAACGAATGAAGAATCAGATGGAAAGAGATGTAGCCAGCAGGCGCCATCCAGCGAGGATGGTGGGGGTACTCTGACCCACCCACGTGCACGAGGCCTAAGACTTCGACCCGCTCGCGAGCTTCTCCCCCACCTCCGCAAGGGGCCGTGGTCTTCACGCACAATAGACTTCGTATTCCGCCACCTTCCCTGCGAGCCGGCTCGCGACCCTGGCATTTGCAGATCCGAGCCTCTCCAGGATCACCTTCGCCTCGGCAAGATACGAGCGACGCTTCTCGAGCGTCCACTCCCGCGGCGGCGGTTCCAGGTTCGTGATACGGTCGGCGAGCTTCACGAGCCAAACCTCGCGTGGCTGTCCTTCGATCCGGTCCAGACTATCCGACATCGGATCGAGCGTCGTGGAATCCTTGGTCAGCGCGCGGACGCCATTGGCCACCGCGTCGCCGAACCTCGTCCGGATCTCGGTCTCCAGCTCCCACGGATCTCCTCGAGTGTCCTCCAGCGTGTCGTGGAGGAGGGCGCAGACGACCGCCAGGTTCCGGTCGAGCGCCTCGTTCTCGGTCGAGACCAGGACCTCCATTGCCACCTTGGCGACGTGGACGACGTACGGGAACCCGCTCCCCGGTACCTTCTGGTCACCGTGCACGCGAGCCGCGAGGTCGAGGGCCTTCTTGTAGAGATCCTGGTCGATGTTCACGGTGTCCTCCGCTCGGTGCGCCTCGCCCCCGTTACGAGTGGGTGTGCTGCATCATGAACCCTTCAAGTTCCCATCCTGGTGCGACGATCCGGCCTTCCTGCTCCCGCTGCGAGGCGACCGACCGGGGGGGCCTGCGGAGCCACGGGCCGGTCGCCCTGCGCCCTTCTTCCTTCCTCCCGAATGAGCTCGCCATGGTTTCCTGGGCCGGAGTGGACATCTTGAGCCCTCCTCGCTCGAGCAGGGACGCCGCGCCGCGCTCGATCATGCTGGTCGCGCTCCGGGTCGCACCCTTCCGGAAACTCTGCCTGAAGGCGCGGCTGTCCTCGTAGGCCGCGGGGTCGGCGACCGAGGCGAGGACGCGGCTGCAGGCTTCCGCGGCGACCCGGTGGCCTCGGCGCTCGAGCGAGACGAGGAGGACGTAGAGGATCCTCCGGGCTTCCTCGAAGGCGCCGTGGCGCGCCCGCTCCTCCGCATCGATCTGGGCGCGCACGAGCTCGGCCAGGGCGACGACCTCGTCGACGTCGCGCACCGGCTCTCGCTGTTCCTCGCCTGGCCGGATTCGCTCGAGGTCCAACGGGATCTCGAACCGCTCCTCGCGAGGCCGCCCCGAGGCACCATCGATGACGTGGTGGCGGCCCTGGACCAGTACGACGGGGAACCGGCCGGGATCCCTGGAGGTCCCGACCCGGAGCCGGAGGACGATCTGGCGCGTCTCCTCCGAGAGGATGTCCGGAAGCGCGACGCGGACCGAGCCGCCTTCCCTGGACGCCTCGACGTCGGAGACGACCTCGATGAGCTCCGTGCCAGGTGCAGGTCGCACGACGATCTCGAGGTCGCGTGCGTAGGTCGAGAGGAGGCCTCCGAGCTCGCGTGCGAAGGCCGTGAGCGCGTCCTCCGGGCCGCTCACGAAGGCGTAGTTGCCCTTCCCCTTCGCGGCCATGTCGCGCAGGAGCTCCTGGTCCGCGTCGGTGCCGTAGCCGAAGGCCGAGACCGTCGCCGATCCGAGGTTCGCCGAGAGGAGCCGGAGAATGTCCGTCCCTTTCGTCGCCACACCGACGTTGGCGAGCCCGTCCGTGAAGAGGACGACCCGGCGCACCCTCTCCTGGGGGAGCTGTAGTCGGTTCGCGTGCTCGAGGCCGGCGAGGAGCCCTCCCGCGAGGTTCGTCGACGCGAGAGGCTCGAGCTCGTTCACCGCGGCCTTGAGCGCCTCCTTGCGCGCCGGGGTCATCTCGGCCGGAGGCGCGAGCGTCACGACGTCGTCGGAGAACGCGACGACGCCGCAGTGGTCCCCTGGCGCGAGGTGGTCCACGAGCTTCTTCAGCGACTGCCGGGCGTGGTGGAGCTTCGGACCCCTCATCGACCCCGACACGTCCACGACCGGGATGACGCAGACGCGGGGTCTGCGTGCCTGCCAGTCGATGCGCGGTGCTTCCAGGGTGACCACGAGGTGCAGGTCCCTAGGTTCATCGAGGCGTACCTTCTCGTAGCTGAGGCGAGCTGTGACTTTCATGGCTCAACCGTACGCGGCCGACGGACATGGAGTGCCGGCGCGCGGGGAACGTTCGAGTTCCTGTTGCAGCCAATGCCCCTGTCGCAGTCGGGCGGGCCCGCACGGAGCTCCATCGCATGGGGGGTGCGGCGCCGGGGCCCCGGTGCGAGGGGACGCCGAGACCGTCCGTTCGGTGGAACGGTTCCAGGATCACCACGGGTACCCGGCTGGCGGCAAACGACACCAGACCCCTGGTCTTCGACCCCGACCTTCCTGCCGCCCAGACGCGTGACCCGACCTGGAAACGAGAGGCCCTCCGGCGATCGCGCTCTCTCGACCGCGCCTCTTGTATCGCAGACAGATATCTGCCATAAAGGATTCACCATCAAGACGGGCGGTAGGCACGCAGGCCTGTGACCCCCGGCCAACTCCGGCGAAGAGCCGGCTCGGTGGCAATGCTGCGTCGATGGAGGATCTGGTGCAGAACCCCACCTCTCCTCTGCCTGCGCGTCGTTCGAGGACGCGCCGTCCTCCCCTGCCCTCGAAGTCCCCGGCTCCCGCACGGGCTTGTCGCCTGGCGGACCTCGGTATCCACGGTTTCGAGCGCCTGGAAGAGGTCGTCCTCGCCGCCCTCATCACCGAGGACCCGCTCCTCCTCATCGGTCGATCCGGGACGGGGAAGACCTACCTCCTCAACACGCTCTCGGAGGCGCTCGGGCTCGAGCACCGGCACTACAACGCGAGCCTCATCTCCTTCGATGACCTCGTGGGCTTCCCCTACCCCGCGAAGGACGGCACGGGGGTGCGGTTCCTCGAGACCCCGGCCACCGTGTGGGGAGCGGAGTCGGTCCTCATCGACGAGCTCAGCCGCTGCAAGCCCGAGCACCAGAACCGGCTCTTCTCGCTCGTGCACGAGCGCAGGATCCAGGGCATGCCCCTCGCCCGGCTGCGCTACCGCTGGGCGGCGATGAACCCGTGCCACGCGGACCAGGGAGGGATGGAGGACTACACCGGCTCGGAGGCGCTCGATCCGGCGCTCGCCGACCGCTTCGCGCTCTTCGTCGAGGCGGTCGACTGGGCAGAGCTCGACGAGGAGGCGCGGCGGCGCGTGGCGGACCCGGGCGGCGAGGGACGCGTCGCGAGCGACGGCGGCGACCTGCAGCGGAGCGTGCAGTCCTGGCGAGAGGAGTTCCTGAAGCGGCTCGAGGACTGTCCTGACCTCGTGCTCGCCTACGCGACGGCGGCCGTGACAGCCCTCAACGGGGCAGGAATCCGCGTCTCCCCGCGGCGCTCCCGGCTCCTCGCCCGGAGCCTGCTCGCCGCAACCATCGTCGCCGGGGGGCCCGGTCCGGAGCTCTTTCGCAAGGTCCTGGAGTGCAGCTTGCCGCAGCCGACCTGGGGCGTGAGCCCGGCACCGGAGGTGGTCGCCGCCGCGCATCGGCTCGCCTGGGATACCGCCAGCAAGTCCGGGAAACGCTGGATCCACCGGTTCATGTCGGAGCGGGCGCTGCCGAGGAAGCTCGCGATCCTGGCCGAGGAGTGCCGCTCGCCGGACCAGGGCTCGCAAGCCATCGCGCAGCTCATCGCCGCCGAGACCCCGGAGCGGGCCGCGGCCTTCGCATTCGCGGTCTACCCAGCCGCGGCCGTGGGCAAGCTCCCGGTCGGTGCGGAGGGCGTGAACGACCTCGCGAGGATCGCCTCCGCCGTGCTGAAGGTCGACGGCGAGGCGAGCTGGCAGGAGCGGCTCTCCGAGCACGGGTCTTCTCACCCAGAGCTCGCCCGCTTCGCGAAGGTGCTGGCGCAGCCGGAGATGAGCGGGGGCCGGGCCGAGCGGGCGAAGCAGTTTTTCAGCTGGTGCCTCGTCTCGCACGTCGCGCCCGCGGATCCCCGCGCCCTCGAGGCCGAGATCGACGCTTCCGTGGAGGTCCTGCGCGAGAGGGGGCTCGCGTGACCTTCGCCGAAAGCTACTCCGGCGCTCCGCCCTTCCCACCTCCGCTCTGGCTCAACTCCGGCGGTCCTTCCAGCCGCACCCGCAAGGAGCGCATCCAGGCGACGCTCCTCGGCCGCGAGGAGGGCCACGTCCGCTGCCCACGGATCCTCCGGATCGGGCTCCGCTTCGACCCCCTGGCAGACGCGGTCGGCCTCATGACGAAGATCCTCCGGAAGCAGGGCCTGCGGGACCCCGAATCGCTCCGCGATGCCTACGCGATCCCGGGAGGCCGTCTCATCGCCACACCGCTCGCGGCGACGGCCCCGCGCCTCGACGCGAGGTACGACGAGCCGCGCGCCGTCCTCGAGCAGGCGCTCCTTCTCGGGCTCTGCACGGCGCACCTGTACGACCCGGGCCGGCCAGTCCTCTGGACGACGGCGAGCCTGAGAAGGGGCCTCGAGCTCTTCGATCCCGCGGGGTTCTACGCATGACGAGAAAGCACTTCCTCGCGCTCCTCCAGGAGCTCACGGACGAGAACCCCTTCGCTATCCGGGCCGTGCTGCGCATTCTCCGCGTGGAGTTCACGACCGAGGTCCCGACGCTGGCGGTCACGGCCGAGCGCCGCCCGCGCCTCCTCGTGAACCTCGCCTTCGTCTCGGAGCACTGCCGGTCGGACGCCGAGGTGAAGGCGGTCATCTGCCACGAGTTCCTGCACGTCCTCCTGCGGCACACGGACGACGCACGCCCGCTCGGCGCGGCCCACCACCTCGCGCTCGACGCGGTGGTGAACGCCATCATCCACCGCGAGCTCGGTTCCCGCGGCTCGGCGATGATGTCGCGCTACTACGCGGACGCGCCCGGTCCCGTGAAGCTATTGCGACCGCCCCGGGACGACGAGAGGGCCGCCTGCGAGGCCGGCGATGTGGCACCCTGGCAGTGCGCCTGGCCACGGCTGTACGACGGCCTCCTCGCCGCCGACGACATCGAGGAGCTCGCGAGAGATCTCCTCATCGAGGTCGAGGTCGTGCCGCGCCTCCTCGGCAACCATGCATGGCACGGGCGACGCGTGGAGGGGCCGCTCACGGAGGCGCTCGAGAAGGCGCTCTCCCAGATGAACGGGGCCGGCATCTGGCGGTCGCCACGCTCGAGGGGAGTGGGTGCGGCAGCCTACGACGCCCTCTTCTCTGCCAGGGACGAGCGGCTCGCCCGGTGGGAGCGGAGCACGCTCGCGGTCCTGAAGCGCCATGTCTCACCTGACCCACGCTCCCGGGCGGTCGAGGACGTCGAGCGCGCGTACCGGGTGCCCGTGCTGTCACCTGGCGACCGGCGCGCCTTCGTCCGGGCGCTCTGGGACCCGTACCTGCCCGATGCGAGCTGGTTCTCCCTCGCGCCGCGGCGGGCCGGATCCGCCCAGGTGTACCTCGACGTCTCGGGATCCATGAATGCCGAGATGCCGCTCGTCATCCAGCTCCTCTCCCGCCTTTCCCGCCACATCCGCCGTCCCTTCTGGGCCTTCAGCGACGAGGTGGCGCCCGCGGTGATCAAGCAGGGCCAGCTCGTGACGAGGACGAGCGGAGGCACGAGCCTCTCCTGCGTGCTCGAGCACCTGGCGAGAACGCGCCCGCCTTCGGCGGTGGTCGTGACCGACGGGTACGTGGAGGCCATCTCGCGTTCCTGCGTCAGGGCCACCGCGGCGATTCGCCTCCATGCGGTGGTGACGCGCGACGGGAACCCAAGCCTCCTCCGCAAGGCCGGCATCCCCTACACCCAGCTCGAGAGGCTGCCCTCATGATCCGGGTGAGCGAGATGGTCCTCCCAGGCCACCCCGACAAGTTCTGCGACCAGATCGCGGACGAGGTCATCGCCGAGTGCGTCGCGGTGGACCCCGACGCCTACGGGCAGATCGAGGTCGGGGTCTGGTCAGACGAGGTGTGGCTGTCCGGCGGCGTCTGCACGCGGAGGCCTCTTGGCGTGGGACTCGACTCGATCGTCCGCAGGGTCGGGAAACGCGTCGGGTACACCCGGGGAAACCGGGTGGACGCGGCGCGGTACAGGGTCACGAGCACCGTCTGCCAGGACGTCGGCGACCCGCGGCGCTGGTCGGAGGCCGTGAACGATCAGGCGGTGGTCATCGGCTGGGCTGGGTACGACAGCCGGACGCGCTATCTTGCGCCGGAACACTTCCTCGCCCACGTGTTCCGCGAGGCCCTCACGGCCGCCTGCCGGGGCGGGGTGCTCGACGGCCAGGGACCCGACGGCAAGCTCCTCGTCCGGCTCCGCGAGGAGGACGACCGGTGGACGCTCGAGCACGTGCTCGTGACCATCCAGCAGCGCGAGGATGCGGAGCTGCTCGAGGTCTGCCGGAGCGTCGAGGCCGTGCTGAGCGCGGCCTACGAGGGCCTGCAAGCGGTCGACCGCCGCTGGAGGGCGCCCTGGGGAGACGTCGAGACGATGGCGAACCCCAACGGCCCCCTCCTCAACGGCGGCAGCGATGGGGACAACGGCCAGACCGGGCGGAAGCTCGTCATGGACTACTATGGACCGCGGGTTCCGATCGGGGGCGGCGCGCTCTCGGGCAAGCACCTTTCGCACGTGGACCGGATCGGCGCCTACGCGGCGCGGGAGGCCGCGCTGCGCGCTGTCGCCACTGGAGCGTCGGAGTGCCTCGTCCGACTGGTGTACGCGCCCAACATGGAGCTGCCGCTCGACGTGACCTACGAGATGGTCGGGAGGGGAGAGCGGCTGCCCCCCTCTTTCTTCGAGCACGGACATCTCAGGGACCGGTACTCGACGAGGCTCGACTACGGGGCGCTCGCCCGCGGCGGGCACTTCTTCGACAGCGAGCTTGTGTGGAATCGCGGCTCCAATGCCGCAAGAATAAGCCAATCATCCCATGAGCCGGTCGTCCCTACTGTACCGATCTTTCCGAAATAAGCTCCGGAGCATCACGACGTACCGTCTATCAAAGTCCTCAACTCGCTTCGTAACTGCTCCCGTTCGGTGCGGTCGCAGAGGCGCCGCGCCACGTTGAGCGTCCGAATACAGAGCGCGGGGGGCCGATCTTCCGCAGCCTTGGGCATGCGGTCCAGCTCGTACTCGGCAATTCGCTCACTCGTCTCAGACGTGCGGGGATACAGCAAGATCGTACGTGGCACCACGTACTCGTTCGCGTACGCATATGCCTGATAAACATCCGCCTCCCGGACGCCGTGGTGGCGCTTCGAAGGATCCAATCGTTTCCACTTCGTGTCCAGAACGCATAGTGCGGCTCTTCCCGACCAAACGGCAATGTCAGGTCGCAACCGGAAGGCGCCGCGCGTCTTGGCGCCATCGAGCCGCTTGAGCAACCATCTGTCGGATGCCTGTGGGACGACGCGAAGGGTCGGAAACCTCATCGCCAGCGCTCGCGCTAGCTCGGCCGCGACGAACGATTCGAATACTACGTTCATGTCGAACATCAGGGCGAACGCGCGTTCGCCGCCGGCCCGGGCGCCCGGCGACTCCTCCGACAAGATTAACCTGGCCATGTCGAGGAGAGGTCGGTATCGCTGATGCTGGCGCTCCAGCGGAGTGGCGTCCGCTAGATCACTCGGGACGCAATCGCCAACTTGATCGAACTCGGCGAGCAGCGCGGCTGCGGAGCGAGCGACGGCGGTGGCAAACTCCTGCTCGCGGCAGATCTTTAGGGCACCCTTGAGTATCCGGCTCGCCGCGTTGTCCTCCGAAAACTCGTCGCGTGTACACAGAAATCGCTCTGGGTGCATGGCGTTTTCGCGAATTTGACGACCGACCAGCAGCTTCCCACGCAAGAACGTGGAGCTCTCCTCGCGCAGGGCGTAGCGTCGGAGTGCACCACGTTGCCACTCCCGAGCGAGCCGCCTTACGTAGACGGCTAGGTAGATCGGCAGGAGAGGCTGACCGGAGCGCGTGAGCGGCGCGACGTCCGCCTCGTCCACCGGTAGGAGTCCCGATGCCGCGAGCATCAGATGCAGGTTCTGCTGCACGAGCTCGCTCCCAGGGAGGTCGATCTTCGGCAGGACCTCTAGCAGGCGCCGTCCCATGGCCACGGTTCCGACCCAGTTCGTAGCCCGAATCGAGCGATGCCCTAACTCGAACCAGGTCGTACCGCGTGCTCGCTGAAGGCGCTCGAGGGCGACGACCTCGCTGCGCGTCACCGTGGGTGGATCCGAGGACGCGCGCGTCGCGATCGGGACGTACCGGTACTCCTGGACCGAGACGATCCTCACTCAATCACCCTTCGTAGATCTTCCGGATGGAGTCGGGCGAGATCTCGTCGGGGACGACGTACACGCGGCGCAGCTCCACGTCGTCATCGACGATCCCGTTCAGGTACAGCGACTTCTTAGTGCGTATGATCGCGTCGTCGCGAACCAGGCGCCGTCCGTCCGGTCCCGTCTCGCCCTCGAGGTCGCCGAAGACAAGCTGAATCTTCTCCCAGTCGTCGTGGAAGTACTCCTGCAAGAGCGGGATGATTCGCTTGAGGAAGACCCCCTCGAGATCCTCGTAGGACTTTACGCCGAGGAGGTACGAATGGCCAAGCTGGTGGTCGCGGTCATATAGGTACTCGATTCGAGCGTTCATTGCCTCGAGGAGCGATGCCAAATCGATCTTGACTCCGTCCTTCTCGACCGCTCTCGTCTCGGACCTCGCAAGTACCGCAGGATCGGGACGGAGCTCCTCGAATTCAAACCGTCGCCGAAGCGCGGTGTCGAGGAGCGCGATCGATCGATCCGCGGTGTTCATGGTGCCGATGACATGCAGGTTGTTCGGCACATGGAACAAGGGCGCGTCCGGATCTCGCGCGTGCGTGCAAGGCAGCAGCACGGAGAGCTCCGTCTGCCAACGCTTCGCCGCGGGATCCCAAGTGCTCCGCTTGTCTGGCTCGAGCAGAGTGATCAGTTCGCCAAACACCTTCGAAATGTTCGCGCGGTTGATCTCGTCTATGAATAGCGCATAGCGCCGCGTTGGGTCCGCGATGGCGCGGGCAACGATACGCTTGAACACGCCGTCCTGGACGTCGTATGTGACAACCCCGTCTTCAACGGAAGCGCGGATCCCTTCGACAAACTCGTCGTACCCGAAGGACTGATGGAAAGTCACGAACTCATACCGCCTCGTGACGGCCCCGGCCGCGCCACCCGTTCGGAGCAATTCCTGCTTGCTTGCGAGCTCCGGCGCGTCGGCGGTCAGCCTCGCACGATCCACCGACCACCTGCTCTCCGAGTCCTTGAAGAAGATGAGCGGCTCACTCCGAACTCCGTACTTGACGTGCTCGCAATGCTCGACAGTGTGCGACTGGAGGACGGACCATAAGAGCGCGCGGACCTGAGCCCGCGACTTGAAAGCCGACTTCGCCACAATGAGCTCATGGTCGAGCAGCTCGGCAACAGGCGCCTTATCCACGGAGAGGAGGGCGAGCGCGAGGACCTGCCACCACGAAGCCTCGGCTGCGAGCTCGAGCGCGCGGGTCTGGCGCGTCTCTGCCTTCGCGGACGACGTGAACATCGGGAAGAACTCCTCGACCAGTCGATACGTCTTACCCGTGCCGGGCGGCCCGTAGAGGATCAGGTTCAGCGCGAGCCCTGCCGCAGGATCGGGTTGCGGTGGGGCCTCCGGGCCTTCGCGCGGCGTCGCTCCAAGCTCTACCGTCTCATCAGTGCGCTCAGGCTTGAAGATCAAGTCCACCACGTCACGCCGCTTCACGGAGACGAGCGTGTCGAACCAGCTCCCGGCGCCTTTGCCCTTCGGCGCCTTTCCTGTGTAGAGCTGGCGGTCCAACTTTTCTAGCTCTACCCTGCCGCTGTCCGCGTCCACGGAGGTCACCCGGCCGACGTAGTAGACGCGCAGGTCGTATTTGCCCCCGAGCCCTTTCATCGCGAGCTCGTCCCCAGGCCGGATCCGACGGAACATCTTCCACGTCCGGACCCCGTCGGGATTCGGGTCGTCTTTGCCCCAGCCAATCTGCCAGTAGTTTCCAGTGGTGAAGCGGTCGAGCATCCGCTCCTCGCCCCACATGATTCCGCCCGCCCAGTATTGGACCTCATCGCCATAGCTTGTCGGGCATACGCACCAGATGAACGACTGGACGTCGACCCAGTCCTTCGGCCGCAGCGGCTGTACGGCGCTACGAAATGCGCGTCCGAACTGGATCACAGCGTGGACCGAATCGGTGGTCGGACGACCACCCGGAAGCGCATGTCCGACTTCTTGGGCGAGTTCGCGGTAGTAAGTGATGCGGACCGGGAAGTAATCGTCCGGCCTCAGGAGCCATAGGACGAAGAAGAGCGAGTCCCACGCCAGCCGAAGCTGGCGCTCATCCGCGATCTCGAAGAACCGCGCGAGCGTACTTGTACCAGCGTAGGGCGCCTCTGCTCCCTCTTGCAATGCACCAAGCATTTGCGAAGCGACCTCGTCGCTCTCGCCGAGGCCGTTCCAGCTTTGAAAGGCGACGAGGTTCTTGTTGAGGCGGGTCAGCCACTGGATGGCCTGCGTGCCTTGCCGCGCTTGGATGAACTCCGCGAGACGTGCGGCTCCACCCTCGTCTTCGAATCGACGGAGGATGCGCCGTTTATAGGACAGTTCGCCTTCCTCTAGCTCGCCGGGGCGGTCGAACGACTCGAACCCGGGCATGCGCTCGCGGAAGCGAGCCCAAAGCGGCGCCAGAGCCTCTTCGGTAAGCTCGAACGGTCCTTCGACGGCGGGAATAGGAGCAGCCTTCAGCATCACGGACGTCATCGATGTGCTCCGTGTTGGCGGTTTTGAACGCCTTCGACAGAATAACAGGAACGATGCCTCGAGTATGCAGGGAGAGCCAATCGAGCCGTTCTGCATACGAAGCGCGCGATGCGCGCGAGCGGCCGCATTCGACGCGCTTCTCTACGCTTCAGCGATGAAGCGCGGTTCACCTATCGGCTTCGTACCAGTCGACCCTCCGCGGGGGCATCGGGGCCGAGTCGATGCCCAACAGCCGGTACGACGTGACGATGATCCGTTCACGGCGCCAGGGGGCTGCGACGAAGGCTCACCGCGTCGCGCTTCCGCCCGAGGCGCTCCTAGGCGCCCTCGCCCTCGGTGGCGGGCGCAGGGGCCTCGGGAGTAGGCCCCTGGGGCCCGGCGGCAGAACAACGCCGGTACTGTCCCGAGGTCGGCGTGACCCGCGCGAACGATCTCGCGCTCGAGTCCAGTCGCCGCCTCCGCCCGCCGCCCGGCCTCGTACAGGGCGATGGCGCGGTTCGCCCGCGAGATCCAGTCGGTCGGGTCGGCGAGCGACCTCGCAGCGAAAAGCGCTGCAGCCCGGTTGGCGTCTCCAGACAGCAGTGCCTTGAGAGCAACCTCGAAAGAAGGGACGCCGGGCGCGAGTTGCCTTGCCCGAGTTCCAGCCATCCTGGTCCCTCCATGTGTTTCCGTTCGGTCGACGGCTGCGTCGGACGCCGCGTTCCAATTCGATCGTACGCGCACGATAGACACGTCACGCAGTTGCCGTGCCTCCGGTCGTGGGCACGCCGAAGGGCACGTTGGTCGTGCCGAGGGCCGTGGCCTGGGCCTCGCACGCTTGGGCGAGCGGCAGGAGCCCCGCGGCGCGTGCCAGGGAGGCCTTCTGGAACCATGCGTCCCGGGACACCGGCGCAAGCAGCGTCACCGCATCGAGAAGGTGCATCGCCGCCTCGCGCTCGCCCGCGTGAGCGAGATGGCGCGCCATCGCGAGGTGGCTCGCGACGTCTGCCTCGCCGGCCTCGAGGAGAAGCCGGTAGAGACCCGGGGTGCTCGGGTCGTCCGCGGGCCGGGCCGGGCCCGCGAGGGAATCGCGGATGCGGCCCGCGACGACGCCGAAGGAGTGCTGTGCGGCCGGATTGAATGGATCCTTCGCGATCGCTTCCGAGATGGTGGTGAAGGCCACGTCGAGTTCCCCCAGGCAGTCGCTGCTGACGGCGACACCCCACACGAGGTAGGCCGAGTCGAGGCCGAGCTTCCGCGCGCGGGCGCGCACCCCGGTGAAGGCCTCGCGCGCCTCCGGTGCTCACCTCGGTCGAGGAGTTCCTGGGCTCGTTGCGCGCTGGTGACGAGACCGCGCATCCGGACGTCGGGGTACGTTCGCATGGAAGGTAGATTACCCGGACGACGGACATGGCCTCTCAAGCGCCGCGAGGCAGCTGCCGCCGTTTCCAAGTGCCAGAGGCCCATTGAGTTCGCGAGAACCTTTGGAGCTCGGGCGTTGCCAACCCCGCACCTGAAAGGCGGTTCGTGCGGACGAGGAAGACGCTCGCACGGCGTGCACCCTTCGCCATCGCCGCGCCGCCGCGCTCGCTTCGAGCTTCATGAGGCCCGAAGGGGCGAGATGACCGAGCGGGAATCGACCGGCAGCGGCGCCTGCGGCGAGAACACTCACGTATCCCAGGGCACGAGGAACGGACGCGCGCAGGCTGGCCTTCTCCCCGTTGGGGTACACTCGGGGGGCGCATGGCCGGTAAGGCGACGAGTCCCGGTGGCGCCGAGAAACGCCTGCTCAAGCTCGCGGCGTGGTTCCTCGCCCGCGGGGAACCCGCGACTTGCGAAGACGTGTACGAGGCGTTTCCGGACGAGTTCACGGGCTCGCCGGAGGCCCGGGAGAAAAAGTGGACGCGCGACAAGCGCGACCTGCGCAGGCTCGGATTCCCGGTCCACTTCGTCGAGATGCTCGACGAGCGGGGCGCCTACGCAGTCGACGCAGGTTCCTGCCTCTTGCCGAAGCTCGAGTTCTCGCCGGCGGAGGCGGCCGTGCTCTGGATGGCCAGACAAGCCGCGCTCCGGAGCCCGGGGCATCCGCTGCGCGATGACCTCGAGACGGCGCTCCGCAAGCTCGCCGTCGGCGCCGAGGGCATCCCTCCCCGGGCGGCGGCGCTCGAGACGGTGCCCAGGCCGCGGGACGCCGGCAGCGCGCGCTGGCTCGACACCCTCGCCGAGGCCGTCGAGCGGCGGAAGCGCGTGAAGATCACGTACCGCAAGCTTCGGGGCAGATTGAACGTCGTCGTGAAGAGGGCGGCTGGGGGGTGGCGGTCCGGCCATAAGCATACGCTGCCCCGAGGGGATCATGGCCCTTGCCAACCGGTTTGCCGGGCTCGCCGCCGACGAGTCTGCCATCGCGCGGGCAAGGGGGGACGGGACGCTGGCCTTCATCGGCGCGCCAACCGCCAGCTCTCTTCCGGACAGGGTCGCCGAGGAAGTCGATCGGCTCCTCTCCTCCGGTCTACATCCGGGCGAAATCGGGATCGTGTCTCTCCGGGGACGAACGGGCCAGAGCGCCATCTTCGCGCGCGAGCGGATGGGTCGGCATGCGATCGTCAGCGCGGACAACGACGAGATGCGCGAGCACGTCGTCGCGGACTCGTTCCTGCGCTGGAAGGGACTCGAGAGACCCGCCATCGTCATCGCGGACCTGCCCGAGGGCCAGCTCTCCCAGCTTGGGATCCGCATGTACGTCGCGCTAACCCGGGCTCTCGTCGCCGCGCGGCTCGTTGGGACAAAGGACCAGGAGGCCCGATTGCTTCCTTGACCTTGACAGGGTCGGCCCAGGCTCTCGGGAGGAGACCGGCGACCTCGTAGGTCCGGAAACGTGTCGCGGGCATAACGCCGCGTTTATGGAGATAGAAGTTGAGCTGTCCGTCGAGGCAGGTACGGCACTGGATCGCACCGAGGGCAGTGCAGTCGTCGCGCGGAGATGACTGCGAACGGATGAGAGCGCTGCCGAAGACGCTGGAGGTAACGCTCGGAGTGATCGAAGAAGAAGTTCTCATCGCCCCTCGCGGTCCCTGGCAAAATCCGCTTGCCGAGCGGAGTGATCGGCAGCATCCGTCCCGAATGCCTTGACCAGGTCATCCTTCTTGACGAATGGCACCTGCGGTGGATCCTTACACGGTCTGCGCCGGGCCCGAGCTCGGCAAGGTCGTGGAGGTTGTCGAAACCGCCAACCTCTATCAACAGTACGAGCGGCGAACCCCCCTGAGGCGTGCCCCGAAGTCGAACCTGCCCGAGCCCTGGGCAAGACCTGCGCGTTTGTCGCTCTACCGGTCGGAACCTCTCCCCATGCACGAGGTGTCCACCCTCCCTGCTCGCATGTAGCTTCGCTACCGCAGTCGGAAATTCACCACGCGCAACGTCGAGCGGGGACTTGCGGGTCGGCTGGAGCACCTGGCAGCACTGCGGAGGAGGGTGGACGAGGCCGGCGCTGCCCGGGACGTCACCCAGTGCGCATCCGCCCTGCTTCGCGGCATGAGCGAGCGGCTGCGCGCGCGCTGCGACACGGCTCGGCGGGAGTGGCTGAGCAGGGACGAAAAGGCAGCGAAGTACCAGGTGGCCGCGGAGGCCGTGATGACGTGGCTGGATCAGGATCTTAAGCACGTCATCGAGGTCCTCGCGCGTATCGGGCCGATCCTGGACGCGGCAGACCCGAGCGAGGCTGAACATGTGGGCGTTGTTGAAGGTGAGCACGCAACGTGCGGCGTAGCACGCACATCAGCAAGGAGCAGGCGCACGGCGCGCCTTCTCCGTCTCTTTTTGTTTTCAGGGAACCACTCCTGCAGGCTGCACTCGCCCAGAGACTCTGGCACGCGAGACCAGCTCCACCTTCACCCTGGCAAAACCCACCGCACCTCGCCCTCGGTCGTGAAGAGGAGCCCTGCCTCGACCGTCCCGGGAGCCGCGAGGCCTAGCTCCTCGAGGATACGCGCGTAGGTCCGTACCTGCGCTACGTAGGCAGCGTGCGTTTGCGCCGTGTCGCTGCCGGGCGGCGGCGCATCGGTCTTGAAATCGACGACGGCGAGCCGCCCGCCGCGCATCCCCAGCAGGTCGACGTAACCGGCCACGAGCTTCCCGTCGGCCGCGAGCGCAACGGGGTACTCGAGCTGGAGATCGGGGCCAGGCGCCCGCCGTAAACCAACCTTCTCGAGTGCCGCGAGCGCGCGGCGAACGTCCTCCACGGCCTCGGCGCGATGCTCGGCCAGCCGCGTTGTGAGTGCGGCGCGTTCCAGAGCGGCTTCTGCCGACAAGGCCGGATCCCCGAGTGCGATGCCGATAGCACGGTGCACCGTCTCACCAAAGGCCGCGCCGAACCGGCTGATCCGGCGCCGCTGGGGCGTTTGCCCCTCGTCGCTTTGGGCCTGGGACAGGCTGTGCGACTCCGCAGTCACCGCGGTCGGGCTGAACAGCGGGGACGCGGCGTGTTCCACCGCCTTGCTCCACGAGGCGCCCACTGCCGCTGCGAGAGACGACGCATCGCTGCACTGCCGGGGCGCTGGAGCGGGCAGCTCCTTGGCCCACGCGGGCTCCGCGTCGACGGCGTACGGGTCGAGCACGCGCATCAGCTCGGCCGGCGCTCCACCGACGAGGCGGCCCGTGATCCATCCGGGCTTCGGCTCGCCCGCGACAGGAAGGACGAGCAGATCGCGAGCGCGCGTCGCTGCCACGTAGACGAGCCGCAGGTGCTCCGCGTCGAGGTACTTCTTCTCGCGCTCGGCGACCCCGGCACCATCGGGTTCCTCCCAGTCTATACCGTCGAGGTTGAGTACCCAGGACGCGCCGTCCCGGTCGATCGACCAGGGGTTCGGGCGATTGAAGGCGTCCAGGTCGGCACAGGCGTCCCACCAGATCACGATCGGGAACTCGAGCCCTTTCGCCTGGTGCACCGAGAGGATCTGCACGGCGTCGCTCCCTACGGGGCGCGGCGGATCGAGTTGCTCCGGATCCATCGCCCAGCCGCGGAGCCGGGAAGTGGCGGCGTCGTAGTCGAGCCCGTCCGACGCGGCGACCGTGTCCAACGCGTGGCACAGCTCGCGGAGCGCGTCGAGGCGCTGGGCGCCATTCGGCCCGAGCGCTGCAGCTCGCCCGAAACCGGTCCGCTCGAGGAGGTCGCGCGCGGTGGTGCCCGGCGAGCGGTCCAGGCGGCGGCGCCTCAGCTCCTGCACGAGCTCGAGCGCAGCGCGTGCGCGCAGGACGCCGCGGTGGGTGGAGCCCTCGTCCGCGGCGCGCTCTCGCGCGATATCGTCGTAATCGAGGGCAAAGAATGGGGGCCGAAGGAGCGCGGCCTGTGCGACGCCGTCGTCCCGGTCCGCGATGGCCCTAAGGCCCAGCAGAAACTGACGGTGAAGTGGATCGGCCAGGAAGAGCTTGCCACCGCGTGCGGCGTATGGCACGCCGAGCTCGTCGAGTGGGGAAAAGAGGAGGTTGACGTTCGTCGTGGACGCGACGAGCACAGCGATGTCGCCGTATCCCGCCGGACGCCTCTCGCCCGTGGCAGGATCGACGATCTGGCGCTTCTCCCCTTCGACGAGCCAACGGAGGTAGGCCGCGAGCGCCTTTGCCTCGGCGACGCGGAACGCTGGCTTCTTCCCCCCTTCGGCAGCGAGCGGGATGAGCTGCACACAGGCGGGCTCACCGCCCTCACGCCCGGCGAGGAGATGCTCGTTGACGACCGTACCCGCGCCCGAGTCGAAGACCGGCCCATCGCCGGCCGAGGCACCCAGCACCTCGTCGAACCGGTGGTTGAGCCAGGCGATGAGAGCCGGCTCGCTCCGGAAGTTCGCCCCGAGCTTCGCCACGAGGTGCGGCCCGCGCTCGACGATGGCCCGGACCTCCGCGTAGACGGCGATGTCGGCGCGGCGGAAGCGGTAGATGGACTGCTTCGGATCTCCCACGATGGTGAGCTTGCCTGGCTCCAGCTGGACGTCGCGCCAGGTGCTCGCCTTCGCGCCACCCTCGCACAGGTACAGGACGATCTCCGCCTGGAGCGGATCGGTGTCCTGGAACTCGTCCACGAAGACATGGTCGAACAGCGCCTGGTAATCGCCGCGGACGTCGATCCGGTCACGCAAGAGGTTGCGCAGCTGCAGGAGGAGGTCGACCTGATCGACGACCCCGTGACGCGCCTTCACCTTTTCATACATGGCCACGACGGCGGGCGCGGCGCGGGCAAGGCGCCGGCCCATCCAGCGCTGGAACGGGCGCAGGAGGTCGACGTAGAGCGGCGTGGCGCGGACCGGGTCCTTGTTCGTGTCGCCGCCGAACGCTTTCCACGCCTTCCACCCCGCGTCGTCCTCCGGGAACTCCCACTTCTTGCGCATCTGATCCGGCGTGGAGGCGAGGATGAGGCGGAGCTCGGCCAGGATCGCGGCGGGTTCCTGCTCGTCCTTGAGTCGCTGGAAACGCTTGTTGGCCCGCGCGATAAAACGCGACCCGGCCCCATCGCCCTTCGAGCCCTTCGCGAAGCCGGCGAACTCGTCCACGATATCGCGGAACTTCCCGAGGTCAGGCTTCTTCACCATGGGCACGACGGGCCTCACGTCGCGCGTCTCGATAAAGCGAGCGAACAGCCTGTCGAGGCCGGCCAGCTCGCCGCCATGCTCGAAGGTGACGGTCTCGGGCCGGACGCGCACCCCCAGCGCATCGACGATGGTCGACTCCGCCTCCGCCGCCACCTTGCCGTCGACCGCGCTGGCGAGCTCCGACGCGAGCGACCCCGCCTCGACCGCTTGCAGGAACACCGAGAAGGTCTCCGAGACCAGGTCGTCCGCCTCCTCCACGATCTCGTACGATGGGCTGAGCCGCGCCTCGATGGGGCGGAGCCGCAGTAGCCGATCGGCGAAGGAGTGGATCGTGCCGACGTAAGCCGTATCGATCGTGCCGAGCGCAACCGTGAGCCGATCCCGGCGGAGTGCCGTGAGGTCGCTCCGCGACAGCTCCTTCAGGAGTGCCTCACGGATGCGGAGCTTAAGTTCCCCCGCGGCCTTGCGCGTGAACGTGATGGCTGCGATGCGCGATAGGGCCACGGCCGGACCGTCGTCCGCCGGGGCGACCATCTCGACGAGACGCGCCACGAGGATCGTGGTCTTCCCCGTGCCGGCACCGGCGTCGGCGATCACGTTCACCCCGCGCGCGTGGATCGCAGCCTGCCGCTGCGCGTCGTCGGGCGCCTCCCTGTGCACTGTCATTCGTCCTCTCCCACACCCAGCTTGAGCGCCCGAAAGAGCGCCAGCGCTCCGTGGTCCTCGACCTCTTCGAGGCCCATGGCCGCACGGCGCGCCGCTCCTGCGCCACACAGCACGTGGAAGGGGCAGTACTTGCAGTCACTCTCGTCGGGCGTCGGCGGGAACGCACGGGAGGCGAGGAGGCGCCCCGCCGTCGCCAGCCACCCCTTCGTCGCCTTCTCGAGGACCTCGGGGTCATTTCGAAACGCCCGCTCCTCGGCGTCGCCGTGGCCGTTGGCATAGGCGTAGGCGGCGACGACCTTCTTCGGCGTCTTCCAGGTCGGGGCGAGCTTCTTCGCCGCGAGCTGATAAAGCCCGAGTTGCACGTCGAGGAACGGGTCCGGGTTAACGGCCTTGCCGCGCCGCGGGTGCGAGTGACCGCTCTTCAGGTCCCTTACGAGCGCGGCGTCGCCCTCGACATCCACACGGTCGATGAAGCCGTGGAAGTGGAGCGTCACGCCACCGGCCGAGACGGTGAGTGGTGTCTCCCCGCCGAACGGGAGCTCCACGCCGACGTACTGGCTCCCCTTCGCGCCGCCCCAGTCGTACTCGAGGAACGCCTCCACGCTCCTCTTCAGGCGTGCCCGCTCCTTCTCCCGGATGCCCTCACCCACGAGCGGCTGCTCGGAAATGAACTCCTCGAATGTTGTGTCCGCCGTCTCGAGCGCGATTCTCCGCCACGCTCCGAGGGTCTTCTCGCGCGCGACGAAGGCGGCGCCGTTCGCTCGGTAGAAGCGCTCGATCACCCGATGGAAGAGGCTGCCGTAGGAGAGCGCGTCGAGCTCTCGGAGCGAGGGCGCGCTCGCGGGCTCGTCCCACCCGAGGAGGCGACGCATCAGGAACATGCGCGGGCACTGCAGGAGCTGCTGCAAGGCAGAGGCGGAGATCGGGCGCTCCGGCGTGACGCCGGGGACGGTTGGGAACGGCTCGCCCGCGGCGAACACACCGTCGGCCGCACCGAGCGGTCCTGACGGCGCGCGTAGCTCGTCGATGCGGTCGAGCGCGAGCACAGGTTGGACCCTCCAGCCCGGCGGAAGCTCCGCTGCAAGGCGCGCGACGCGGTCGAGCCAGTTCGCCTCGGAGATGGGGCTCTCGCCGCGGAAGATGGCGGCGTCGCGCCGCGCGGGGCCGAACGCGTCGCGGCGGAGGGCGGCGGTGTCGGGCACGACCGCGACCGCCTCGCCCGTCGTCGCGTTGGGTCTGCCGAGCGCCGCTGCGGCCTCGATGAAGATCGCGGAGGACTCGCGCTCGGTGCGGGCGAGATCGACGCGCGGCGCCGAGAGTACTATCGACCGGCGTGCGCCCTGCACGGCGGCGAAGAGGCCGTGGATCTGCGCGGCGACACGGTCCTCGGCGCCCGGGATGACCCGTCCGGCCGGCATGTCCTCGAGGCTCCCGCGCAGACGTTCGGGCAGGACTGGGTCCTCGCGCGGCTGCGAAGGGAGCACGCCCTCGCAGAGGCCGATGACCCGCACGGCTGTGAAATGCAGGCCTACCGCGCCCGCGACGGCGCCCACGTAGACCGCGGGTGCCCCGAAACGACCGCGAACGACGCGCATATCCAGGAGGTGACTCTTAATGATCTCGAGGGCGTCGGGGCCTCTCAGTGTGCTTCCAAGCGAGCTCGCACAGGCCGACGCAATCGAGTCGGCCAGCCGCCCCGGGATCGCAGCCCCCTCGCCCGGCGCGAGAAGGTAGTGCTCGAGGAAGCCGGCCAGCCTCTCCCAGAGGGCGGCGAGCGGCTCACCCTTGACGAGGCAGTGCGCGACGCCGACCAGCGCGTCGAGAGCAGGGCGAATGGCTTGAAGATTCTCGAGCGCGGCCTCCAGGCGCCATCCATCTCGCGCCGTCGAGTCCTCGTCGGCGTGCGCGTGCGCGATCGCCGCCTCTAGTGCCACCACGCGCGCAGCCGCGCGGGGCGACCATTCCAGCGCGCCCGCCGGATATGCGGCGTTGCCGCCCACAGTGCCGAGCGAGAAGGCGAGTTCCATCGCCTCGCCTTGCGAGAGGTGCGACCGCTGCGCTCCTTCCTCTCCTTCGGACGCGCCAGTGGCCTGCTCTTGCCTCAGCGCAGGGAGCACCGCCGCCAGACAGTCCGCCGACATGTGAGACTCAAGAGCCCGGATGACGTTCAGAACGCGTGCGCCTGCAACGGTTGAGATGGCCGGTAGACCGCCGGCAACGTGGACCGGGAGCGGAGCGCCACCGAACGGAAGCTGCTCCAGGCGGTCCGCGATGAGCTGCACGAGTGGGTCCTGCGAGGGCACGAGGACCGCGACCTCCTCGAGCGGCAGTTGCTCCTCGAAGATCTTGCGCGAGACCCAGTCTGTCACCGCCTGGAGCTCCGCCTCCACGCCAGCGTGCTCCTCCAGCTGGACCGTGCCGTCTGGACCGCCGCTGCGTGTCCGCTCCGGTGACGCGAACACTTCAGGTGGCTGGAAGAGATACTCCGCCAGAAGGTCGCGCTCCGAAGCGTCTGCCTTTGAGAGGCAGGTCTTAGTCTCGGCGAGCGCGGCTCTCGCCGCCGGTCCGAACAGCGCCTCCACGCAGTCCAGCTTCCTTCGCTTCAGGGGGCGCGTAACCCACAGCCCGAGCGTGAGGTCGGGGATGGCCCGAAGGAAGCGAGCCATGGCCACATCCTCGTGCCCGGTCGCCGCGGCAAGCGCCCGCCCGTGGAAGGGCCAGTATCGTGCATCGCGCTCAAGGATGGCTGCAGCCTCGAGGTAGGTGCGGGCCGCGGTAAACGAGGCGCCGGCTTGCGTCGCGATACGAGACCACACGAGGGCCAGGTCGCGCGCATGAGGCGTGTCGCGAGGGAGGTCTGCGGGAGCGAGACCAGCCGATTCGAGCACGCCTATCGCGTGCGCAAAGGCCTCGTGCCAGCCACGCGTCGAGCGCAGCAGCCCGACGTCGAAATGCTCCAGCGGAAGGCCCTCCGAGAAGAGCGAGAGGAGCCGTCCAGGCCGCAGCGCCTCCTCGCCGGGCACGTGCGCGATGCCAGCCGCGTGGAGAACCTCGATTGCAGCGGTGAGCGGCCCAACGAAACGAGTGCCGGCGAGGAGGCGAGAGTTGCCTGTCCGGGCGAGATCCCGTCGCAGCGCGTGAGCGTGCCGCTCGGATGGGACGAGTACGGTCCGGCAAGGGAGTGGCCCAGCCGCCGGAAGCGTCGCCACGGCCTTCGCCCAGGCAGCCGGGGCAGCGAGGAGGATCAGATCCATCGTTCCGCCACAGTAGCAGAGTGACGGACACATCATGGACTTCGAGCCTCCGACATGTCACACCTCCCTGCACGAAGGGGTGTCGACGGAAGCGGACCACGCGGGCATCAAAGCACTCGTTTGCGGGCTGGGCTCGTGTTCGAGCGACCGCAGCACGCGACCCAGGCGATCGCGTCGCAATTGGGTCGGCGGAGCATCGCGATCGGCTAGGGAGCATCACTCGTACCACCACTCGTGCTTCGGCCAGCGGTGTGCAGATGAGGCATCGCGTATGCCGCGTGGAGGCCCAGCGCCGCGACGAGAAAAGCCGCGAGTCCGTCCGACGCCTCCAAGAGACTAGGCGCCGCAAACAAGCGCGGGAGCGTAGGTGCAATCTTGTTCAGCGTGGCCGAGGGACCTGTGGCAAGGCCTTCAAACCGCCGGCGTCGCGCTGCCCCAAGGTACAACTGGCATTCCCCTCAACGGCCAAGTGGAGAATTTGGTGTCCAAGTTCCCTTATGCGAAGGCACGTGCGCCTCTCTCTGTAGCTGCGAAGCACCACGTCAGTAGGGCTACATCGTGGTCATGAATGCGCTGTCTCCGCCCACCGCGTCACAGCCACTCTCGGCGCGGTCTGTTTCCCGGGTCAACCAGGTCGAATCACCACGCGCCGCAACTCGAACAGCCGTTCTGGCCGATCGACTCTGCTTCCACGGCGCCCATCTTTGCCACACGGTGCCCGACACGCCTACTGACCTCGGCATCGGCACCGAAACGCATACTTGGACCCGCATGTCCGCAGGGCGGGTAGGATTAGCAGTATGCCTTTCTCTCGATACCTCTCGCCGCCTACCTTGGAAGCGGCGATGCGCCTTCTGAAACCGCTCGCCGTGCACTGGCTCGCGCGGGAGGAAGCGGCCGTCCACCTGCGACCCCACGACGCGGTGATGCTTGGCGCGGCCCACCGCGTGCTTGAGTGTCTCCTTGGGCAGAAGGCTATGACGCTCTCCGGGCTCAGGGCACGAACGCTGATGGCGTTCGGGGCTCCCGAGGAGCTCCTTCACCCGATGATCGACGTCGACTTGCGGCTCGAGGCTGCTGCCAAACGAGTGGTCGAATATGTCGAGACCGGTCGCAATGACCTCGAAGTTGCCGCGCAGGCGAGGTATCTCCAGCGCTGGGCGTACAGTGGTGTCCGGGCAGTTCTGGCTCGGCCCGACGGAGGTGGGCTCGATCTCGTATTTCGCGAGCTGCTCGGAGCGCCTGCGGTCTCAACGGTAAGAACAGTCACCGAGTTACCTCTCTGGAGATCGTACCGTCATGGCGCCTGAGGATCTCAAGCCCGGAACTCTAGTTCGGTACGACGAGACGACAACGCGCTGGTACATCGCGACCGTACGCAAAGTCGTTGATGGCACGGTGACCCTCGAGTACCTCGGCGGGTACCGGGAGAACGTCGACCCAGAGAGAGTCGTTTCCTTCCACGCGTTTCTCCGAGGTAGAGAGAAGATCCTGTCTCGGACGCGCGAGGATCTCTGCCGCGTTCTGTACGGCAGGGATTTCGATCGGTTGCCGCAGGCTCGGCTCGACGAGATGCAGGGATTCCTTCGGTCACAGGGCCTGCGGTTCTGGCCCGAATCATGGCCCCCAGGAACCCGTATCCGCGTCGAACTGGACTCCAGCTTCGTTGCTGCGGCCAGGCCGGAGATAGAGGCCGAGCTCGATGCCTTGCTACCACGGTGGCTGGAGCCGAACCGCCTGCCACCCGGATCGCGCGACCCTCTCGGGTTTCAAAGCCATGCAGAGCGCCTGGCGAACGACGTCCTCCCCGGCCTCACCGTCTTCACCAGCCGCATCGGCTACTACGGGTTCATCGCCTGGGCAGTAAAGCGGCTGAACGAAGAGAGTCTGCCCACGAGTCTGTCCCGCAGGGAACGCTTCCACCGGCTCGAGCGCACGCTGGCGCTGTGCGAGTTCATCTGGCACGGCCAGGAGGACCGCTCCTGCTCGATCCTGGGCCAGCGAAGCAAGACCCAGATCCTCCAATCAGCCGTGAATGACCGCTTCCGCGTTCCCGCTCGCATCCTGAAGAACCAAGAATCCGCGGGAGCGTTCCGCCTGTACTCGACGTCCTTGGAGAGCATGGGTTTCGCCACGCAGGCCCCGGAGCTCGCGGCTGATGGACTACTGCCCCTGCAACTCACTGACCTGGGCACGGATCTCACGGACGAGTTCAGGAAGCGCGTAGCTGATGACTTTTGGGACTTCGCGCTCTCGGACAAGACGCGGAGCCGCGACGAGCTGCGAGACTGGGGGAAGCGGCTATGCTTCTCCGCCCTCGGAAAGGTGCGGTACCGCGACATCTTCCTCAAGGGGTTCCTCCTCGGAGGCACCAAGGAGGCCGAGGCTCGGCATAGCACGGTGCGACTGCTCTTCGAGCGCGGCCTTCTCCGGGACGTCTACGAGGTGTCCAAACGTCGCAAGGCCAGAAAGGATTCGATCGCCGAGGACGACATTGCCGGGCTCGAGGACGACACGGAGGAACTGGGACTCGCGAATCGCGACGCGCTGCTTCGCTTCTACGGCGAGAGGCCCAACAGCGTGAACGCCCTGCCGCAGAAGGCCGCGGTGTTCGAACTCCTGAGCCTCGCGCAAACCGCTATCTTCGCCCACGCCATCAATGCCATCGAGGCCTCGGGGCGGGCGTCGGTGAGTGGCCTCGCCGAGTCGATCGTAGCGGACAAGGAGCATGGGGCGCTCTGGGAAGTCCCGCTCGCCAAGATGGCGAGCAAGGCTGGATCCGTCCGAGAGATCGAGCAGGCGCTGCTTGAGACAGAGGACTTCGCCGCCGCTGCGGCACTCGGGGGAGCGCTCTTGTCTCGGGTCATGTCCGAGAACACCTACGCCACGCGAGCGGCGGATCTCGCGGACGCGCCGGTGATGGCGCTACTGGGCGCCGTCGATCCAAGCGTGAGCCTCGCTCAGGGCTATGCGGATCTTCTTCAGGCGATGGTGAACCGTCACGAGCAGGTGTCGAAGAACAAGAACAGGCAACGCTGGTGCTACCTAGAAGCGGGGGGCCTCGTCAAAGACGACCTCCGGCGACTCGGCTTTGGTTGGCACGCCATGCGGTTCCCGCAGCTCTGGAGCCTTTGTCGAGACCTCGGCCTGACGCGGAAGGATGTCTCCAATGGCCGGTGAACGCCTGCTTCTTCGCGATGCGATCGGAGGATTCGCTCCCGGCCAGGGGCTTCGCGCTTCCTTGCTGCTTACCTTCAGCTTCGACGGCGCCTGGTTGGAGGAAGGCCTCGTGCCCGACCTGTTCGACCGCCAGGTGAGTGCGTGCCTGGTCATCCGGGATGGGAACGCGATCCTCCGGGAGTCGCCGAGTGTCCGGTATCACCGCGCCAACGCCCAGTTCAGCACGCGGGTGTTCCACTCGAAGCTGCTGCTGCTCGTTGCCGATGACCGCGCGCTCGCGGAGGTCGGCAGCGCCAATCTGACCAGAGGCGGGCTGGAGCGAAACCTCGAGCTGGCGACCGTCCACGAGATCTCGCCGGAAGGTGGACCACGGGCCCTGTTCGAACTGGTCCTCGCCTACCTGAGCGGCCCCCTGGCGCAGGAGGTTACCGGCACCGCGGCTGCGACCCTCGGCGACTGCCGAGTGGCGCTCGGCGAAGTGCTCAAGGGCGTCCCCCGTGATGGCGAGAAGAAGCAGGTCTTCCTCCACAACTACGACAAGGCGCTCTGGGATCAGGTGCTGGCACTTCTGCCTCACAGGCACGTCGCTCAGGTGACGATCGTCAGTCCGTTCTTCGAGCCCAACAAGGCCGAACCGGAAGACCCCGGCATCGAGCCGGATGACCAGGGCATCTTCGCGAGGCTGTTCACCGATCTGAAGTTCGACCCGGCCGCCGAGAAGCCGGTGACGGTCTACTTCCAGGAGTCGGAAGGTGAAACGCAGCTCCCGATCGACAAGCTCCGCGCCTGGCGGGAGAAACTCGACCTTCGGCACCGCCTCGCTACCTCTGATGAGGCCCGGCCGCTACACGCGAAGTTGCTGGTGATCGAGGGCGCCCACAGCGGGAGTCGCGAGCCTTTTCTTGTTGCCGTGCACGGGTCGCCCAACTTTACAAGTGCGGCCCTGCTGTCGCGTCCTCCCGAGGGGAACGCCGAGATCGCCGTGCTGACGCATCTGCCGTGGAAGCGCAACAGCCATGCCCAGGTTCGGGCTGCATTGCAGCTCGACTCGCTCTTCGGGGAGGTGACGGACTGGGACCTCCTTCGACACGTCGCGCCCCAACCGCGACCATTGCCGGCTTCCAATGCATTTCGGGTGAGCGACGTCTCGCTGCGCGTGGCAGACAGGCGCCTCGTCCTGTCTTGGAAAGGAACGACGCTCGGGGCAACCAAAGCGCACGTGCTGATCGAGCTCAATGGGTCCTGGGTGACGATCGGATCAGTCGATCTCGGGCAGGATGAACGCGCCGAGCTTGACGTCCCGCTTCTTGTTGCCATGGACGAGGACGGGCTCCTGTCCTTGCAGGCCTCTCGTGTTCGCGTTGAGCTGCGCGACGCCGAAGACAAATCGGTGGCCGCCTCCGATGCCCCCATCAACGTCGACTGTCCGGCGGATTTCTGCCAGCTCGCGATGGTAGGGCCGCTCATGGCCACTCTAGACGAGCAGATCGCGCACGCCGGCTGCGGCACGCCCATGACATACCGGGAGCAGCTCAAGTTCCTCGAGCAGCACCGAACCAAGCGGAATAAGGGCGAGAAGGAGATCTCCGTCCTCACACACCAAGCCGATCTGGACCGGTTCTTCCGGAACCTGAGCGCGGGATTCAGGGGGCTGCGCACCCGCCGGGAAGCCCTCCCGAACTCGGAGTACACGCTGCGTCGAACGTTCAAGGACCTCGGACGGTGGTTCAACGACGCGATCCACAAGGAATCTAAGGTCCCCACCGTTGAGTGCAGGGTGTTCCTGGTCGATCGGCTGAGCCGCGAGATCGAGCTCGTGTTGAACGCGGTCGATGCCAATCCCAAGCTGTCGACTCGTCTTAAGCCGATTCTCGATGAGCTTGCGGTGAAGTCCGCTGTCGACGCGGCGGTCTCGTGGGCCCAGGACGTATCGGATCCTCGCATCGCTCCCTACGTGGCAGGCACGGTCAAGCGGCTCCGGACGATCGAGAGCCGCATAGGGGGACACTGATGGCGATCTCTGACCGCGACGTCGAGGCCCTCTTGGAGCGGCTCCATCTCGGGAAGGATCACGAGCTTCAGGAGCGGGCAGTAGCGGCGGCGCTGCGAAGCCTCCTCGTTGAGGATCGTCGGGGCGTCGTGCTCGCTGACGAGGTCGGGTTCGGCAAGACGTACGAGGCGCTCGCCGTTATGGCGCTTCTCGCTGAGCGTGCCCGCGAGGCGCGAAAGCCTTTCGAGCGAGTGCTCATCCTGTGCAAGTCGTCGCTGCTCGAAAAGTGGCAGGAGGAACTTAGCCCGGCGAGGGAGACGGGGCGGGGCTTCCTGCAGTACCTGACGGACGAGCACTTTCCGGCCAAGCACCCGCTTCGGCGCATCCTCCTCCCGGTGACCATCAGCCGCCGCGCTTCGGCGAACGACAAGATCGCCATGCGAGACGACGGTCGCCTTCAGGCCCGGCCGGGCATCTACATCGTGAACCAGGAGGTTCTGACAGAGCGCAATCGCAGCGCGCGTCCCTTCCTCAAGCGGCTCTATCGGACTTTCTGGGACCTGATCATCGTCGACGAAGCACACCACTACGCCCGATGGACGCAGCCGGCGTACATCTTTGCGCCCGACGGCGACATGACGAACTACGAGCAGGGGATCGGCGACGGGCGGTTCCGCTGGATCCTCGCGCTCACCGCGACGCCGTTCGAGTTGACGCCGCGCGAGATGGTCCAGCTGCTCGGCCTGGTGCGGGCAGACAAGCAGGACCTGCAGGCCGTTGAGCGGGGTCTCGACCTCTACGTCCGGGGCCTCGAGCACTTCTTCTCTCTCCGCCAACGGAGTGAATGCGATCCCCTGCGGCAGGACGCTGTTGCCCAGCTGAAGGCGTTGCGCACCGAGGATGCACTCGGTACCGGGTCCACCGGAACCGGCCTGCAGGCTCTCATGCGGCGCTACCTGATCAGGAACTCGAAGCAGAAGAACGAGCGGCGCTACTTCCTCGTGAACAAGGCCAACGGGACCTACGAGTCGTGCAGGTTCGAGAAGCTCGGGGACTTGCGTCAGTTGCTCGCGCGGTCCGCGCTTCTGCCGTTCGACGGCGCCGATGCACTCTTCTACCTGGAACTGCGCGAGCTCATCGAGCAAACGGCTGAGCAGGCGCGCGAGGGTACCGACACCCGGACGTTCATCACGACCGACCTCCGGCAGGGGCTGTCGTCGTACCCGCAGGTCGAATACTCGGCCCTCCTGAGTCGCGACCTAGAAAGCGCACGCCGCCTGAAGAAGCTGGTGCATTCCTGGAATTCGGGGAATAAACCTCGGGTCCACCCGAAGGTCCAGGCGCTCTCCGATCTGGTTGCCGCGATTGCGCAGGCCGAGATCGAGAAGGTCGAGAGGAACCCCAAGTCATGGGTGTCCAAGGTTCTCGTATTCAACAAGCTCATCAGCGGCACGGCGCCTCACTTGCGCGAGGTTCTGCACGCTCGGCTGGAGCCGATCTTTGCGGACTTCCTGGAGCGGCTTCTCGACTCCCGCGGTTGGGGCAAGCGAGAGGCCCTCGCAGACCTGGTTCGGGAAGGGATGCGGAGCGGGCTCGCGGGGACGAGGTCCACGATGTCGGCGTGGCGCCCTGGTTTCTGCGACGTTCCCGTCGAGTTCGGTCACGAAGACCTGGTGAAGCACCGCGGAAAGCACATCGTCGATGCCTACCGGGACACAATCCTGAGACGTGCCGAGCAGTCGCTGTTCCTGGCGCGCTGCGTTCTCGATGTCGAGAAGCCATCGGACGCGGGCATTCGGGTGTGGGTTGACTCCCACGTGATCGAGCCGGTGAAGGCCAAGTTGATGCATGTCGTCGACCACTACCTCGACGACACCCCAGACGAGGATCACCCTCGCGAGGAACTTCTCGCGATGGCCGAGCGCGAATGCGTGGTCCTCTTGGAGGAGCAGCAGTCCGTCGGCATCGTCGGGCGCTTCGACGGTGCCAACAGCAAGTACCGAGAGGCGCACCGGCGCAACTTCAACCGGCCGTTCAACCCCTTCGTGCTTCTCGTCAGTCGCGTCGGCGAAGAAGGCATCGATCTCCAGGAACAGTGCCGCTACGTGATTCACTATGACCTGGAGTGGAACCCTGCGAAGATGGAACAGCGGGAGGGCCGCGTCGACCGGGTTGGCTGGGGAAGGTCCGACGAAGGCTTCATCGATGTCCGGTTCAAGCTCCTCAAGGGCACTTACGAGGAACGGATCTTTCACGCCGTCATGCAGCGGGACCAGTGGTTCCAGGTGCTGATCGGGTCCAAGCGAAAGGAGCTCGGCCAGATCGACGACGACGAGCTGCTGTCAGCCCAGGGCGACCTGGACGAGGGGGCGATCGAAGATCGAGACGACTCGGGGCGTCTCACGGAGCAAGAGAAGCTCGAGGTCATGATCGACCTGCGGCCGTAGGAGGCCACCGGGGCAAGAACCGGTTCCTGGTTTTAGAATTTCCTCGATGCCCAGGCATTCCACCCGCGCCTTGAACTCGGGCCGTAAACCCGATCACGATGTCGGATGAGGAAGCACGGCGGCGCCTCCCACGGGAACGCTTCAGAAAGCTGATGGGCGGTCCACCGCGCGGTTGGGTGCTCGTGCTCGGTCACGCTGAAGTGCAGGATCCGACGGCGGGCGTGAGCGAGAACGTAAGCAGTCTACGGACGGGCCCCGCCGCGGGCGGGCGCGTCGGCGTTCGCGGTCACCCGTGCCCGTGGCGTGAAGCTGTCCTTACCGAATAGTCATTTTGTGCCTTACCGTCAAGCCACCTTTCTCTCATATCGATGGTGGAGGCCTCCAACCTGAGGCAACTCGACTACCTTGCCGAGTTCGGCACCGTGGATCGCCCGTGGCTCCGGGGCATCCCCTGCCAGGGATAGATGACAACGAGCCAGATGGTAGTACTCGAAATACGAGGCCAGAATTCGTCTCAGGTGTGCCTTGCCCAGGACGATCACGTGATCCAGGCAATCCCGGCGGAGCGAACCGATCAATCTCTCCGCGTACGGGTTCTGCCATGGAGACCTCGCCGCCGTGATGACCTCCTCAATGCCCAGCGCCTTGACTGCACGGCGGAAGCGGTCACCATAGGCACCATCCCGGTCCCTGAGCACGAACCTGGGGGTCGTCTCCTCCGGGAATGCCTCGATCACCTGTCTGGCCGTCCATTCGGCGGTCGGGTGCTCCGTTACGTTGAAGTGCAACACCCGGCGCCGGTGGTGAGCCAAGAGGATGAGCCCGAACAGGACTCCAAAGGTGGCAGTGGGCACCGCAAAGAAGTCGAGCGCCACCAGTTCCCTGAGATGGTTGTTCAAGAACGCCCGCCAGGTGGGCGACGCAGGCTCACGTCCGCGAGGCATGTACTTCGCGACCGTGGAGACCGCCACTTCGATCCCCAGTTTGGCTAGTTCGTTGCGGATCCGGGGAGCGCCCCAGGTCATGTTCGCTTTGGCCATCCTCCGGATCAGACAAACAAGTTCACGGTTCAAGCCGGGCCGTCCTGGTCGTCTACTCCTCCGGGACCAGAACCGCCGAAATCCCTCGCGATGCCATCGGACCACGGTGGAAGGCTGCACGATCGCCAGCGCCACTCGCCAGTTCCTCCAAACACGGGCGAGGATCACCCAAAAGCATCGATCCAACTGTCCGAGGCGAAGTCGCCGTCCACCAAGGGTGCGCTTGAGCACCGCAACCTGCTGGCGCAGCACCAAGTTCTCGAGCGCGAGCTCATGACGCGTCCTTACCGACGATGTCACGGCCCCAAGGACGGAACTCAGCAGGCTCCACACCCCGCGGAGCCTACCGGTCAACCTCCCCGAACCTCAAGTCCTTTCAGCAGATCCTGATTTCGGCAAAGACACCGACCTAACCTTTCCACCGGCGCTCAGGTCATAGAGACCCGGTGAGTTCCCGGAACCCACTTCAAAATGCTTTCGATCAAGCACGATCACACCGCCGCGCTCTCAGAAGTGGGTGCACAAGAGCCGCAAATGCAGGCCTCTTCTGGTGAATCTGGTCAGCGACTCGGCGTTCCAGGCGCGCCGGCCGATTTCGCAAGAACCGGTATGCGACTTGAAGCGAAAAGTCTGGCCCCGGTTAAGAGGGCGGAGATCAAAATGTTTCGGGACAAGGACGCCAGGCTGATGGACACTGTGCCACTTCTCCTCATCGGCGTGTCTGTATTGGGCGTCGCCTGCGGTGGTTCGGGCGGCGGTTCCGGCTCTGGGATTCCTCCAAGTGGCCTGGCCTACTCAAGCGACCAAGCCCTCTACACCGTCGGAGTGGCCATCATCCCGAACAGCCCGAGCAGCAGTGGGGGAGCTGCGGTGTCCTACTCCGTGGCGCCCGCCCTACCGGTGGGCCTGAGCTTCAATACTTCAACCGGTGTCATCTCCGGAACCCCTACCGTGGTCACGACAACGGCCACCTATATAGTAACGGCGGCCAACGCCTCGGGCTACACCACGGCCGGCCTGAGCATCGCCGTCGACGCACCAGCCCCGAGCAGACTGGCATACACCACGAACCCAGCAATTTACACAAAGGGCATCGCGATTACTGCGAACACGCCGAACAGCAGTGGGGGAGCTGTGGTGTCCTATTCGGTTGCGCCTGCTCTGCCTTTAGGCCTAAACCTCAACACGTCCACCGGCATTATCTCCGGGGTCCCCACAGCGGTAACGGCCACGGCAAACTACATTGTCACTTCAACCAACTCCGGCGGTAACGCCACCGTCAGCGTGAACATCACAATCAACGACGTGCCGCCCAGTAACCTCACCTACTCTGCTAACCCAGCGGCCTACCTCGAAGGAAGACCCATTGCCACCAACAGCCCCAGCAGCGATGGTGGCACGGTGTTAACCTACTCGGTGTCACCGGCGCTGCCAAACGGCCTGAGCCTTAACACCGCCACAGGTGCGATTACAGGGACCCCCACGGCTGCTATGGGTGGCACAGCCGTCTACACCATCTCTGCGGGCAACTCAGGGGGTAGCACCACGGCCAACCTGACCATCACCGTGACCGCACTCGACGTGGCCGTGGGTGGCCAAGCCCACTACGCGTGCGCGGCCGTGAACGGCGGCGCCCAGTGCTGGGGGGACAATGCATGGGGCGAGCTCGGAAACAACTCCACGACGGGGAGCTCCGTGCCCGTCCAAGTCACCGGTCTGACAAGCGGCGTCACGGCTATCGCCACAGGCGACTCCCACTCCTGCGCGCTCGTGAGCGGCGGTGTACAATGCTGGGGGGGGAATGGGTATGGCGAGCTCGGAAACAACTCCACGACGGGGAGCTCCGTGCCCGTCCAAGTCACCGGTCTGACAAGCGGCGTCACGGCCATCGCCACAGGCGCGTTCCACTCTTGCGCGCTTGTGAATGGCGGCGTCGAGTGCTGGGGGTGGAACAACTCGGGTCAGCTCGGGAACAACTCCACGGCCAATAGTTCAGTTCCCGTCCAGGTCTCCGGCCTGACGAGCGGAGTCGAGGCTATCGCTGCAGGCTATATGAGCACCTGCGCCATCGTGAACGGCGGCGCCCAGTGCTGGGGGGACAATGGATGGGGCGAACTTGGAAATAGCTCCACGACCACAACGTGCAGTAACACTGGCTGGCCGTGCAGCCTCGTGCCCGTGCAGGTCACAAGCCTAACCAGCGGCGTGGAAGTCATCGGAGCAGGCTATTGGAGCACCTGCGCCATCGTGAACGGCGGCGCCCAGTGCTGGGGGTGGAATGGGTATGGCGAGCTCGGAAACAACTCCACGGCGGTCTACAGCCCAGTGCCTGTCCAGGTCTCCGGCCTGACCAGCGGAGTCGAGGCTATCGCTGGAGGAGGGGGCCAAACCTGTGCGGTCGTAAACGGCGGCGTCGAGTGCTGGGGGTGGAACAACTCGGGTCAGCTCGGGAATAACTCCACGGCCAATAGTTCAGTTCCCGTCCAGGTCTCCGGCCTGACGAGCGGAGTCGAGGCTATCGCTGCAGGCTATTGGAGCACCTGCGCGATCGTGAAGGGCGGCGTCGAGTGTTGGGGAGACAACTCCTCGGGCGAACTCGGAAATGGTACGGTCACAATGTGCACCTACGGGCAGCAGTGCAACCTCTGCACCAACGGGCAGTGCAGCCTCGTGCCTGTCCAAGTCATCGGCCTCTGACTACCCACTGTGCTAGCCTGGATCCCCACGCTCGGGCCGAAGGCTAACGCCGGAGGGTGATTCGAGCAGCCGAGCCCGTGCGGGGCCCGTCAGCGTTAGCCGTGAGATGGACACCATGGACTACCCGAAGACGAGGCG